>Ga0256828_1000012_pt1 | contig 136864 bp, 132 predicted proteins | sample CV88metaG_FD_185993 | JGI IMG/M metagenome (GOLD analysis project Ga0256828, IMG submission 185993) | Hydrothermal vent microbial communities from East Pacific Rise, Pacific Ocean - CV88 | ecosystem: Environmental > Aquatic > Marine > Hydrothermal vents | place: Pacific Ocean: East Pacific...
AAGATGTATCTACTGATATTGATAATATTATAAGTGCATCTGATGAGATGTCAAATACTCTTCAAAACCTAACATCTGATGAATTTCATGATAAAATCGAATGCCCAGATCCAAATATTGATGGTGATACAACTCATGAAAAAATAGAAATTCCTATCACAAATGATGCTGGCGAAATTGTCCAAATGGTTACAGCAGATTTAGAACAACGTGAGACATCAACTTGCACTGATGCAAAAACCGATGAAATGATTGCTACTATTATGAATCAGATTCCAGATCTAGAGTCATTTAAAACTGGAAATGATTCTAAGTCAATTAAGCAATCAATATGCTCTTTACCAGAAGGACAATTAAAGAATACGATATTGGCCGCAACGAACGGCCAAATCAATACTGTTGATGATTATAAAATATATCTTGATAAATTAAATCAATCTTTAAAATTTTATAGAGATGATCAATGGATTAATAATGGTTTTGATGGTGAGTTTAATGAAGAAAGCGTTGCAGAATTACTAGCTAAAAATATTACTTCAGTAAATGAAATAACCAAAGAAGAAACTCCACAATATTATGGAATACCATTAATAGAGTTGGATGCAGGATATGCCGAAGATGGGAGTGAAGCAATCATCCTTCAAATAGATACAAAGAATGATTGGAAATTAAATATATTAAATTTTAATAATTTATTTGATAATGTTGAGAGTTCACTTGAACTCGATGTAAGAGTTCCACCTGGAACCAAGTTCCTCACTGGTTTTATAACAGATGGGATTCGACATACGTTGGTTTATAAAACACTCGCACCTGGATATAAGCTAATATCAAAGACCGTTATAAAACCACACAAGTTTACAATAAATACAGTTGGAACTGACTCAAGACAATTAAAAAATTTCTGTGGATATATTTATGATATTTATGTAAATGATTGGGCAACACCATCAGATGCTGAATCTATTTCAGAATTGAATTCATTACCAGATTATCCATTTGGTGCTCTAGCATTCTATGACTTTCATAGAACTAGAGTTATTTGGAACTTAGTACATGAAAGAAGAGAAATGCAAAAACCTCTTCAAATTGGAGGAATACCGAAAAAAGAATGGACTCTTTTTAGTGACGAAGTTTCCAAAGATTGGAAATTCTTACAGAATGGATATCTGGAGAATTTTTTCTGTCGAAAGAAATTCTTAAATAATAGTTTTAGTATAATTTGGTATAGTTGGATTCCGAGGCGCGGAAAGCAAAATGAGTATATAATATCTGACGATATTAATGATAATTATTTATACTATAATTATTACTCTTCAGAGTTCGTGATAAAATTTAATGCTAGAACATTCAAATGGTTTTTTTATATTCCGGAGAAAAAATGGTTTCAATATAGTTTTAGGTATAATAAAGAAACTGGTAATTTAACTATAGGTGCTTTTGATTTCGCCAGCGAAAAATTCTTCGGTGAAACTTTTAATATTGGAATGGATTTAGAGTTTGAATTAATGTCAATGTTGGCGAAATATAATAAAGTTCTTAAAAGATACGACTCTAAATTCAAATGTAGTTTTGGTGCACTAATGTTATTTGATAAATACCAAGCAGACGCTTTTCTTAAAAAATATCTTATAGAAGAGAAAATAATTATCGAAAAATTAGACCCAGATATCGAATTAAAGGATACCTATGATTTTAGCTAGGGTTGGTGATATAGTTAATGGTTTTTGTCCAGCACCTCATGGAGGATTAGTACCAGTTATTGGAATAATTTCATCAGGTAGTCCAAGATCCATTGAAACAGGAGCACCGTACGCTAGGGTTAGTGATATAGTATCATTTCCATGCGGTACTTCAATAATTACAACTGGGACACCTAGATTTATTGAATCCGGGATGCCACTAGCTAGAGTTGGAGATAATGTTTCAGGTGTGGGTTTTGGAATTATTACTTCAGGTAGTCCAAGATTCCTAGAAATTTAAAAGGAGATAATATTGATAGATTTTTATTCTAATGAGTACATTGACACAGGAACCAGATATTCAAATGTACATTACCCAAGTTTATGGCCTTATGAAAGCAAAGTTAAAATGTACACTGAAGATTTAAAGAGGCTTAATAAATATTTTATTGATGAACTAAACGCCTCCATTTTAACGTATTCAAATAAAGCAGATCCGGTTGACGAAGAACTCGTTAGAAAGTTAGAGATCTGGAGAGATAGACAAGAGAATGATTATAAATTACAATACCTTTATGATAATGGTAGAGAAATTTATGTCGAACCAGATGAAGATGAGTGTCCAGAATCTGAAGCAAATTATAAATGTCTATTAAAATTAATCCTTAATCGGACAGAACCAAAGACACCAATCGTTCCACCACCAAATGAGGCGAAGGTCTTTAGTGAAAAAATAGTTGATTTTTATAATAAATATTTTGCAGGATTTCAAAATTATTATCTTCAGGCACGACAATTAAATAATTACGATTGCCAATATATGCCAACATTTAGAAGACTTTTCGTTTTCACTAATGGGATGGTTGATGGAAGAATATTTGGATATTTCGATGTAAAAATGAATAATTTATATAATGAGTTACAGGATGTGCTAAATATTATAAAAGAACATTATTTAAATATTCAGAATTTAACTTGGGATGATGATGGTGGAAAAGATGATGATGGTAATTTAATTATTGATAGAGTGATTGATGACTATTTTGATGAGATATTTAATCTATATGCTGATAGATACAATCCAGCAGTAACAACATACAGATATGATATTTCTATAGGTGTGGATGAAATGGAGGAAATAATTAATACAGCTAATTATTTCTTATTTAGTCTAAATACTGGAATTAATGTTATCAGTACCGCTAATATTTCTTTGACAGCCGATAGAAATCATGATGATATGTTGATAGCAAATTCCAGAAATGGTTTTACAATGACTCAAGCAATGAATCCAGCATTAAGTGATACAACAAGAAACCTAATGTTGGATAATATTAAAGTACAGTCAACTGTAACACAAATTGCTCTCGAAATGAAAAAAAGTATTGAACCAGATTATAGTAATTTTGAGTTCATAATGAGTAATTGTGTTACAGTAGGTTTAGTTCAAACTGGAACCAAACGTTGGTTAGAAAGAATGCAAATAGTTTTAGGGATGTATGAAAAATGATAGATGTAGACTTAATTGATTCGGAGGAAGATGGTTTAATAAGTGATATTTTAAATCATAAGAAGAAGATTCGCGGAGGTATTCATGGACATGACGTAATTAAAATCGATTATGAACAGTATCGTGAAAATTCATTTAAGAAAAATAACGCTTTATTGACAAGACCAAAAGGTTGGTTGATAATGGACTCATTTAATAATCCATTTTTTCCAATCAATGCTTTCACTGTAGATACAATGAAATTCAATACAAGTAGATTAAGTATTGAATTTCATAAACGATATGGTGGTAATGTAAAAGATTTATTTTTGCCGTGGCATTATACAATTGAGGTCGTTGACGAAATGCCTTTTGTAATTCAAAATCGTCCTCTTTTATATAAAACACCAATTAAAGGTTTTAATAGTCATATATCGATTATGATTATAGGTGACTCAAATATCGATATGTATAATGGTAAATTTTATAAACAGATGGCTCATAATATAATTAATCCGTATAAATCTGCACCAGGAATAAGAATGTCGAATCAAAAAGAAACATTTACTTTTTTTACAGGTACCAATTTCAATAAAGATAATTTATTTAAAGAATTACATTAGAAAGAGTCTAAAAACACTCAAAAGCTTTTTTAAAAAACAAAGGCATTGTAAGACATAATAAGGAATATAAATGCAAGTAAATTTAAGTAATATAAAATTGCCTGGTACCGAAGAAGAACCTAGCAAAAATCTATCTCAAGAAGAACATCATAAATTAAATTTTGATAAGAATACTGATATTATAAAACATGAAATAGAGTTAAAAATAACTCAAATGAATAGAAAAATTGAACGTTTTCATAATAAAGAAAGCATTCTTGATAAAATGATTTCGATGACTAATCAAGAGATAGAATCATTATCACCAACTGAATTTACAAGGCGAGGGCAGAAACAGGCTATACTTTTGAAACAACTCGAGGCACTTTCAGTTCTGAATGACACAATCCTAAAATATGAAGATAGTATTCAAAAATATAATAAAATGATTATTGATATCGAGAATAATAAATTAAAAACATTTATAAGCATTAAATCTATTTCAAAAGAGGAAATCAATGAAGAAATGGACTTGAAAAAATTACTGGTTGAAGTTCAAGAGTTAATAAAAAATGGTTCGACTGGTTCGAATGGAGAATTAGGTAACCAAGGAATGTTGTCCGAAATAGAAACGGAATTAATAGAGAATAATTATAATTAAATTTATCAAAGAAGGATTAATATGTTTAAAGAAATACAAGAAAATTATGCAGATCAACTTATGAGAAAAAAATCAGGTGGTGGGAAATTAGCAGCAGGTGTTATTGGCGGTGCTACTTTATACGGTGCAAAAAAGATGATCAATGGTGTACAAAAGGCTGCCGACCAAATAAAAGCCAATCAACATGATGAATTAATAGGACAATTAACAGATTCCACAGATATGTCATCAACTGTCGAAACACTTAATTTATTTGATGAAAGTAATGGTTTTGAGTACAGACACAATCCAAAATTTACTCTTAATGAAAATTCTACTATTGGGACATTCGTAAATAGATTTAGATATCTAAAGGATTAAAATGACAACTTTAGAATTATTTGAAGATCAAGTTAAAAAACACTGGGATTCTTTAAAAAACAATTCGGAAACTTTATTTGAAAATACAACCACTTGTATAAATTTTAATAAAGAATTTGATAAATTTAAAGAATCTCCTGCTTTTATGGAAGTTGTATCAGAATCCGATCTCTATACTAAAAAAAGAATTATCGAATCTTATTTTTGGTCAGATATTGTGGCGCCTCTATATGAAGCAACTTTTGAGGTACTCGAAAAAGCTGGGCTTGTTGAAGAAAGTATGCAATCTTTCGAGAACTCTTATAAATTTGAAAATACAGCTAGATTAATTCTCGAAAATGGTATTTTTAGTTCTTTTCCGTTAAAAAAAGAACTAACCGATGAATTAATCGAAATGTTCTTTTATCCTTCTGATGAAATTATCGAAGAAGGTTTTTCAGAGACAGGAAGAAAGGTAATTGACGCGGGAAGATCTGTCTGGACATTGATGCAGCTATTAGGATACATATTAATTTCCCCGGCGACAAGCGCATTAAATTATAAAAGTGATTCACCAACAAGTCGAAAAATGGTTAACCTATTAGCTCTTCTTTTATTGGGTGGTGCTATCGGTTATGGAGTTCTTGGTGGAGTAAATTTAGCAATATCAGGAGCAGGTGCCGTTGGTATTAAATCGGAAGTTGCTACTGGAGTATTGGCAGCTCTATTTGGAATCGGTGGTAAATTTGCAGCCATGAAAACTATCGGTCTACCTGGAGAAATTTGGAAATTTATCAATGAAGATTTAATTGAAATTACTAAATATCTTTCAATGGTGAATAAACTTGGAGGAAGTGATTCAAAAGCGATTCTTCAAGAAATAGGAATTAATCCAAAAGAATTAATTACTAAATGTTGGGAAAGAAATAATCATCAACTTCCGGCAAATGATGATTTAAAGAATGGGTTCTCTAAAATTATTAGAGCAATGTCGAATGGTTCTAACGCTATAAGAAATTTAATTAGAGATCCTTATTTTTCAAGTAATGCTCAGATGGCACTCTCTTTAAAAAGGGACGCAAGTGATCCAAAATATCAAAAGATGTTTTATGATTTCAGAGTATGTATGTATGATAAAATTTTCGAGGTAATTATTGGATATGCTCAGATGATATATTCTGTGGATGATGCAAGTTATGAAATTATCAGACATGCGAACCAGGTTCATCGACGCAAAAACTTTAAAGCATTCTTTGCATTAGATCCAAAAACTGATTCAGAAGTAGCTATGTTTAAATTAATTAAATTACTTATCGTCATCGAAGATATGATAATTAAATTGGAAGAACATAAAAGAGAGTTAGTTGCTGATAAATTCATCGATCAATTTATTCAACATATGAAAATGCAAATTAAAAATACATATACAACTTTAGATGAAATGGCTCAATTGAGATCATATAATAAAGCAAGATATGATGAAGAACAACCAACAGATGAAGAAAAAGCCGAAGCTATACAAAAAGCAAGAAATGAAGCCAAAAGAAGTATTTTTTCTTAGGTTTCCTAGATAAGGAGAGATAATGGTTACAACATCAACCACAATAAGAACACATGAAGCTAAGAAAAATGCGGCTATTGGGGCAATAGCCGTTGCGATAGCCCGTAAGAAAAATGATGTTCTTTTTCACAAATTAAAAAAATATAGAAGTCTTTGGAAAGATACAAAAGCACAGATTGTTCAAAAGTATGGTTCAATAGCCTTACAACAATGGTCTAAAAATCAATCTAAATAATATATAGGAGAAAATAATGCTCCTAAAAAAAATTAAAGAAATTAAATCTCAGGAGAAACGAGATGATAGAAATAGGATGAAGCAGGATGGTCTAGACCATCCTGCTTCATCCTCCAGTCCTCGATTTCAGATTCAAGAAAATAAAGTAGAAGATTTAGATGATGACCTAATTGAAAAATATAAATATAATCCTCTTAGGCAAGATAATATTAAAGAACATAAACCTGTTCAATCGGGGTTGAGTTCTAAAGAACTCAACCCCGAGAAAATAACTTTATTTGACTTAAGTCATAAATGTCGTAATTTTGTGGCCATTAAATTATTTGAACCGAAAGAAATATCTGCCCAAAAATTATACGATCTTGAGGTTGAATATTTATTTTCAAAAATAGATATGTTTATAGATACATCAAATCCAAGTAATAAAATTATTTTAGAGAATGATGTGTTCAAGGACACTCTTTATAAATATAAAAATATTATTTTATTGCCAGAAGAATTAAAATCAGCGAGTGGATTTTTAAGAGAATATTTTAATATTGAGGAAATAATTATTTTGAATCGTTCTGGGCAATTAGAGAAAACAATAACCGATTATTGTGATTTCTGGTTAGATCTTGACGAAATCAAAAATACAAGAATTCAAGATTTGGATATCCCAACTGATAAAGAAAAGTGCAAACATTGTTTGATGGGCAATTACGGCTGCGCAATTTAAACAAACGCTAAATGCGCAAGGCGCATATAACACATTAAAAAGGAATTCTATGAAGAAAATTAGATTCGGTTCCTTTCCGTTGGTAGAAATACCGAAAAAAGAAAGAAGATGTCTGGATAGGTATTTAATAAAGAACTTCAGTGATAATATTTCAATATCAGATGCGATGAGAAATTTAAATGTCACTAAGAATCTTTTATATGTATCACCGGATTATCTAATTAAACATTTTATGGAAGATGCCAATACATCTCCTATAAACCACCCTGATCAAGACAAGACACCAGATTCAAAAGGATACGACTTATCATTAAAAAGAGCTTTTTATATTATGAAAGAGTTCTATAAGAATATAAAAAATAAACCATTTTACCACGAGTATGTTTATTACCCAATTTATGTTGAGAAGATAGATGTTCAAAGAAGTACAATGTATGGTAAAATTACAGATCCAGGTTCTGGTAAAATGCTTAAAGAGTACAGCTTTATTATTCTATCAAATGATTTGGATACAACTTTAAAAATTGATGAGATTCGATATGACGAAAATGCTACCCTGAATTTTCTATATCTATATAGTGAATTTTTCGCAGACCCAAAATACGCGACAAAATCATTAAATGATTTGGATCACACAGATTTAAACTTCTTAATGAAATTATATCAATATATTGAAAAGTCAGAAGTATCACCGATTGAACTTGTGTTGAAATTGTACTCTTTCTTGAATCAATTAACACCAGGGAGCACTTTTACTACAACAACAGATATAACAGCCGCCTTTAAAAATGGTACAGATATGTCCGATCTTAAAAAGTACAATGGTGTTTTAAAATCAACTTTCTTTAGATCATTACAGAGCACTAATGGAATTTATTCGAATGAACAGGCTCGCGAGAGTTTTATAAAAATGTTGGATACCCTCTTTAAAGAGAAAGGTTTCATAGATTTATTTGGTGAAATCCAATCAGATAAAATTATAGATAGACAACAGTATATTTATAATGCAAATAAATACAAAGAAATTATTGGACTTGTTGAAGAACTTGTAAAATTCAATAAAAGCAATGACTCTCATTCAATCATCCAGGATGACCAAATAGATTTTGATTTTAAAATCCAGAATGATCATTATCAAGTCGAAGTTCGCGATAAAAGAATAGCCGAAGTTTTTACGAGCAGATTTAAAGATTTAATTGAGCAATCAAAGACTTTCGTTGAAAATGAACTCAAGTTAATAATTACTAAATTTAAAAATCAATTTCAGAATGATCTGTCCAATGAAAATGGCTTTAAATATCTTGAAAAAGAGGAAGATCGCCTTAAAAAAGAAAATCAGGCTGTGTTATCTTTGCAGGCTCAGATGCAGGTTGAAATGGCAAGAATTCAACATAGCACTGATCCGAATGATATAAAACGTTATAATGATTTAAGTATTGAGCTTAATAAATTAAATAATGAACACCACGCTCTTCAGACGTCAATGAGTCAAATTCAAGATGAGCTTCGATTAAATAGATATCTATTTCAAAACGCGACTAGCGTTATACAAACATTAAAAAATAAAACTACGGATATTACTAATAATATTATGGGAGATAGTGTAACTGATTACACTTATCTATTCGAAGATTTATTTAGTATTTTTAAAACTAGAACTCTTGTTGAACAGCAAATGGAAGTTGAGTTGACAAATGGAGATTTCGTTAAATTAAGCACTAATCTTCCTGAAGATAAAACTGAATTAGCTGAAGTGTATAGAGCTATAGCTGATGATATTGACCAAATATCTGACCAAGTTAAAGAAAGACTCCGTGGTGTAATGATTAATCTTGTCGGGCGGTATACTGAAGAATTTGATAACGTTATTAAAAGTTATAAACACGTGCTGAATAATAAACCAAAAAAATTCAAAAAATTATTGATGGCATTTATTAATGATTTGGATGAACCTGATTATCAAGAACAGTTTAAAGCCAGGTATAAAAACATCTTAACAACAGGTTCTAAGAATATAATTACTCTTATAATTAAGAAAGAGTTCCAAAGAACTCAAGTTCATCAAGAAATTTCAAAGAATGATAAGTTGTCAGAATTACATCCATTGATTAAAAAATTACTCCAAGAACCCCAAAACTTTAGAAGTTATATTCTGGATTTTAAAATTCTTGAGAACCTATATCAACTTTGGTTTATTACCCAAACGAAAAAGTTTGGTCTAGGTTTAGTAAAAACACTACCAAGAAAATTAAACCATCCAAAGAATAGAATAGAATTCACAATAGAGACAATTCTTGGACTTAAGAAGAATCCAGTTTGGATACTAGCTGATCAAAAGATTTATCTAAGTATGCCAGATTATTTATCATTAACTGGTGTTAAAATTCTAAGCAGTGTACCTAAAGAAGAAATTCTTGAAGTTTGTAAAATCAAGGGTCGAGATTATTGGAATGAAAATAATATTGGCACATCTGATAAAGTTTATGAGCATAAAAAAGATGAAGAACTCGCGGCTAAAGTCGAAGAGCTTAAAGTTGAAATTAAAGATCTTCAATCTCAGAAAAATAAAACTACTGATAAAAATAAAATTAAGCAGATTGATTCTAAATTAAAATCAGCTAAGAAACATTTGGTTGTTGCAAATAATAAACTTAAGAAAGTTCGTCAGCAAAAAGTCCTCAATCGTTCAAATATCCAAGCTTTCGATTTATTCGATGATCCACATATGAGTGATAAAACAACATTATTAACTCCAGCTGAGAAAGACGCTATACGAGATAAAGAAGAAACACTTATGAAGGAAGAATTTAAGCCTGGAGTTCAATTGCCTGGTGTTGATATACAGGAGCCAAGTCCAAGTAATCAATCAACAGTATTCGGCGCAACTCAAGAAGATATTTTCAAAAAACGTGATAATAGAGTACAATTCTAAAAATTCTAAAAATAAATAAAATAGGAAGGTTAAAAATGTTACAAGCTACTTTTGCAAATTTAATTGAAGGACAATTTAATTCAAAGAGATCTAAGACAAAAGAAATTTTGACAGAGGGTGATGAGTTGAGTTCAAAAGAACTCAACGAGTCTAAAAAAAGAGTATTTGAAGAAAATATTAACCCAGGTTTTCTTTCAACTATAGAGGAACAAGTTCAACACGCTAAGAAAAAAGAAGAAATTAAAATGACTCTAATGACTGAAGCGTACGACCAAAATAAAGCTGAGAAGAAATTAGCTAAAGATATGATTTATTTTAATTATCTAATTGAGAATTTCGTCCCAGAAGCTCAAATGAGTGATTTTAAAATGATTCTCGAATCAACATTAGTAAGCTTTTTAGATTTACATAAAGAGTGTGATATAAAACCAAGAATGTTAACAGAGTCGGTAATGAATATTGAGTTATCTGAGGGGCAAATTCTTGATACATATAGAAACCATTTGAATTTATCTATTAAAGATAATTATACAAAGCCTGCTCTTAGTGGAACACTTGGCGAACTATATGAAAGTGAATTTAAAACACTTGTGGGAAAATTGGTCGAAGAAGGAGTAAGTGTCGATATGGAGGCTATCTCAACATACTTACCATTCGAGCAAACTATCTATGAATTTACTGAATCAGTTTTGATTCCAGAAGCCACTAAAATGAAATTAGATAAAATAGTTGAGGAGCAGTCAGAATTAACTGATTTATTCGAAAATACAGCCGAGGATTTAATTCAAGATATTCGCAAGAAAATAAAAGCTCTTGTTTCTATCGTAGCTCCAAATATGTTTAATAAAGCTGTTGATTCAGATGTTGATGGTACAAAAATGGCTGGTATTACAATAACTGTTGATAAAAATTTTGATTCTGGTTTAGGTTCAACTAACACTGGAACATGTCCAGGAAAAATTGATTCTGGGGATATTGTTGATGAGTTAGACGCTGAACTTGAGGCAACTGATGACGATGTTCTAAATCCAGAAAATGAGCCAGAAGAACCAGTAGAAATTGATTCAGATTTGGAAGATGAAATCAAAGATGCTGAAGCTGCTTCTCCAGATGAAGATGAAGATCTAGCTGGTGATGATGAGTTTGATGATATTGATATAAATGATGAAGAAGTAGAAGATAAGGACGACGATAAAGACGGCGAGCTTGTTGAAACAGATATTAAGTAAGAATACGGTATAATACCGTATTCAAGAATAAAGGATATATTTTGACAAAAGAACAGAAATCAAAATTACCACAAGAACTTCAACAAGTAATCGAAAGATTCCATCATGATCCTATTTTACTATCAAAATTAAAAAATGTTATGCGTATTGCAACTCAACATATAGCTCAAAAAGCAATGCAGCAATCAACATTCTGTGATACTTTTCAACCACCGAATAAATTACCTGAAAGATTATTAGAATATTTTGGATTATCCGAGAGAGAGATGAAAGCAGCGATGGCTAAAATTGGCTTTATTCTTCATAGTCAATATCTCTCAACATATTATCAATCATTCTGCCTCGTGTATTTAATCGGTTTGGAGTTTAATGATCCAGCTTTAAGAAAGATGGCAATTCTAATGATTGATATTCGTCTTTGGAATGGTTTCAAGAAAACATTCTGGCCAAAATATTGCGACCCAGATATAGCAAGATATGTTGTAAATTATCTTATTAAAAACAATCATACCTTCAAAAAACCAGGAACCCCATTTAAATTCTTAGATGAGTTTAGTATTCCAGCAGTTGATTTAAAATATCATCAAACAATTCCGAATAATTTGGATCATGATAGAGAAGGACTTAGAAAATTAATTGAAGCCAATAAAAGTAGATTGCGTCAAGTAATTGATTCTCTTCGTGAGCACTATTATAAAGCAGCAGCTGAGGGCAAGAAAGAAATAATTTCAGGGATGTATACTAATCAATATCAAGATGGAGATATCGTTGAAAAAAGAGAATCTTTTAACTCAACTATAGAGAGACTTGTTGATAAAATTCAGAAAAATGCAGTCATGAAAAGAAATATACTTCTTCATCCAGATGTAAAAGTAATATTTCAAGAAAAATTCAAATTGAGTGATAATAGTATTAGATTATTTCAAAAATGGTTAGATGATGATGATAATCACGAAGAAATAAAATATTTCTTCGAGTTAATTTTCACTAGTTTTAAACCAAAGGATGAATCTGATGTTTGTCAATTCGAAGTTGAAGTCTTGGCGAATAGAATTACTGGGGCTAAGAAAGATAAAGAATTAATGAAAGCCAAAGAAATACTTGATCATATGGTTATGAGTATTATTGGGCCGAGATACAATTCAATGGCATCCTCAAGTATAGCACGAGCAAAAAATATTGCAGCTTTTGCAGTAGTGGCTTACGCTAAAGTTTTATTATGTAAAAAGATTTAGGAAAGAGTTGAGTGCCTAGGCACTCAACTCTTTCCTTTTCTGTGCCTAATTTATAAATAAAAGGATTTAAATGTTTTTTGGATTAGAAGATCTAAGTCCGGATCTATTCTTCGAAATCAATGATGAAAATATATATTTATATTTAAATGATATACGGAATATGATTGATGTTGCTCAGATGGTACCACTTGAGTCATTTGGGCAAGATAATAAAATTAAATTTAAAAGCTTACCATTTAACCTGAGGTTAACTATCGGCATTCAATATCTAAAAAAAGATGGATATATAAAACGAGAATATGGTAAAGATTACCTAAACGCTAGAATATTTGAAAATGAATTCTATAGTATTCCAAAGTTAATAAAGATTCTTAAAAAATATGGTTTACAACCAAACGGATTGATTAAAGAATTTATTCCTGTCGAAGACTTTTACACAGGCGGATCCAATGGTGTACTTGATTTATATTATTTAATAATAACCTATTTTAGTAGTATTTATAGGGAAATAAATACAGATCAACTTAAACGGGAATATAAAATATTAACGGATACTGATCTGGATTTAAATAAATTTCAAATAATTACAAAAGTATCCGATTTCTTTTTTAAAGAGTTTAAATATTATTTGGGCACTAAGCCAAATGATATTCCGTTCTGCTGTGGGTACGGCACCAACTTACATAAAGCATTGCAGTCTAAAAACACTCTAGTACTTAAAGTTCAGGTTGAAAATGAAATCAATGGATTTATTAATAATTTTAATACAATTTATGATGATTTGGTACATGTTGAAAATATAAATATCGAATCAGAGGATGCAACCGATGGTTCAGCTGAGTGGTCAATAAATATACTTGCCAAGATTGATAATGAATATATTTCTTTTAAATTGATTAAAACACAATAGAGGTAAAATATGAAAATAAATCAATCAAATTTAACAGATTATCAATACGGGTTGTATAATGATTATCTCTCCCAACTTGATGATAATCTTATTCTTTACAGTAATCAAAATTCTATGTCAATTAAGTACTGGAATATTAAAGTTCAAGAAAGTTTTAATACCAATGATCTAAACTTTCAAAATAGTTATAAAAATTTTACTTATGATATTTACCATTTCATGCCGACCCTTGAGATGTCCCCATTAACCTACCAAATAAATTATGAGACTCAACACTCAGGAACAAGCAATATCGCGACAGGTTCAATGACCATATTTTTATTAGATAAACCTCTTCCTGGAGATCTATTTACCTTTTATTCAATAGATGATGTTCACAACGCAGGTGAAGTATTTAGAATTAGTAATGTTAGATATATGAGAACCACGAAAAATAAATTAAAACTATTCCAACTTGATTTTGAAACAGCTCCGTTGACAAAGAACTCAATTGATAATTTAAAAATTAATAATGTTTATTATTGGGATACAGAACTCAATAAATTTTTTATAGATGATCAATATAATAAATTACTTGAGTTAAATGAGACTCGAGATGATATACTAGATGAAATAAATAAATATTATAATCAAACTATGGGAGTATATGAAGAGACTGAAAATACAAAACCAGTTCTTTTGAACTCAGTATTAAAAAATATTAAATTAATATTTCCAGACATTGATATAAAATTACAACACGGTATTAAATTTAAAGATATTGATTTTCTTAAATTTACTAACAGTTCGGACGAAAATTTTATTGATTATTTAGAGTGCTCTGGAACTGAAGTTCAAGAAAAAAATAAAAATTTATATTCTTTGGTAAAAAGATTATTTACAATGTATTATGATTTGGTGCCAGATGAGTTCGAAAACAATCGAGTCTTAAATAACTGCAATGAAGAAAATAATAAAGAAAGTGATTGTTCCGGTAATATTTCCAATACATCATCGAAGATATTCTATGAGAATCCTAATACTAAAAATATTGCTCTTTATCCAGGAACTATTGAGATACCATTATATATTGATGACTCTGGAACACCAAGAGGTTCAACTAGGATATATATCGGTGAGAAGGAGTTATAATGCAACCTATTGAAATAAATGCAATCAGTGAGATGAACTCAATGATTCTTGAATTACCAGCGATCAAAGAAGCTTCTGGAAAAGAAGGATTCGGAAATATTTTAAATTATCTTTTAAAAGATATTTATATTGATACACCAGAAGAGTTATTTCAATACATGAAATACAATCTTAATGATAAAATGACAGAAATTTTATTAGCAAACTATGGAATAGATATTAAATATAGTAAAAAAGTAAATAATTCAATTAAAAGGATTCTAGTTTTTTATCTAGAAAGATTATTTCAATCTAAGGGATCTAATGAAGCTTTTGGTTTATTTGCAGAGATATTTGAAAATTTCTTCAGTAGTATAAATTTTTATAACATCTCAGTTGATAAAAGTTGGAAGAATTTAACATTTGATGATGATGGAAATCCGACTTATAAAAATGGTGAATTTATATTAAACTATAAGCTTGATCCTATTTTTATCAACGACGAAGAAAATATTATTCATGAAATTGATGACGATATTAAAATATCTAATAAGTATTTAATGACGCTAAAGCAGTATGAAAATTATTCTTTATTTCCAATAAATACAAATTTAATTTACATCCAATTCAGTGGTGGAATTGGGGCGATAAATAATATGAAAGTTTTCGCTGATGGTATTAGATCATACGGTGCAACATTTATGCAACAATTTGAATTGGAATATCCGACTTCAATAAATGGAAAAAAAAGTTACTTGAATATAAATTGCAGTCATTTAGAACTGCTTATAAAATATTTTCAATTAAAAGAATTGCAACATCGTGGAGAAAATATATTTTTTGAGTACAAGAAACAGTTCTTTACGAACCTTTTATTTGAAATAGAATACATAGATGCGATTGAAGATGTTCTCCATGAATACAAACAAGCCAATTATAGTAATCGAAATGAGATGCAAAATCTTAAAAGAAAATGGCAGACAATTCTTAGGCATGGGATGAAGTCTGATGGCACAATCACATCTTTCAGTTCTTTAGAAACTCTTATGAAAGATATGTATAAACCTTTAATAGATGAATTTCTAGAAACTTTGGATTCTGATCCTGAAAAAGTTATTGATATTTATATGAAATTATTTACTGAAACAATTACCGCAATAAATACTAGTAATTTATTTGTGCAATTATACACGAATACTATTTTTATGCAAGTGTTAACTGGAGATGTTTTTGTAGAAAATTTCTTCCAACCGATTTTTGATATTTTCACAAAATATTTCTTTCCAGTTGAAATGGACTATTTGAACAATTTTTTAAATAAAATGCTTATTAAAGATAAATGGAATTCAATTAGCACAGATCATTTCGTAAAAACGACATTAAGTACTAGTGAATTTAGTCTCGCGACCCCACAACGTGGACTTGATAGATATCAAATATTCTTCTTCTTTGAGAATACAACTATTTTGGATAAAGCCCGAGATAAATTCAATATATTTTTAATAAAAAACGCAACAGATATTTTATTAAATTCTGATAAAAATAAAATCAACTTAAATAAAAAAATAAAAACAACTAGAGTTATGTTGGACTCGAACTCTTTAAAAATTTATAAAGAGTTAACTGATAAAATTTCATATAATCAGGTTCATGATTTTTATAAAATTATTTTGGAAATTCAAAGAGTTGATTCAATAGACTTTGAGTTCAGAAGAACTCAAAGTCTAAAAATGTCTCAAAAAAGTAAAATAGGGAAAATCTCAAAACAAATGCTCGGTCTTAATTTAATTAGTCGATCTTCAACTAACCAATCTGACATAATACAAACAATAATTATTCAAGGGAATTATAATAACTATTCAATTGTATCAAATTATGATAGATATATGTATGATATGTTGGTAAAATATGGTTACCATGAAGAATTTCGACAATTTGAGCTTCAACAAAAATATACTTTTAACAAGTATATGCATTTAACAACAATAGATGATAGATTATAATAAAAAGGAAAAAAATGTCCGAAAAAAAATTAGTACATATTGATAAAAAAGTACTACATCCAGGCGAACAATTTAAATTTGATGCCTTTGATAATAAACCACAAAAAGGTATTATAGGTCGTCCGAAGATATATAATTTCAAAGGTGAATTATTAGCTGAAGAAGAGAATTTAGTTGTTTTAACTGGAAGGGAATTTCTTGCACAAAAATTATTAACGCAATCAGTTGATAGTAATTTTGATTTGACAAAATATGATATTAGATATTTTGGAATTGGTAATGGTGGTACGAGTAATGGTGATACGCCATCAACAGTTGGTCCATTTGATACAGATCTTGATTTAAATTCGCCCGTAAAATTTACAAGCACAGGAGGAGATATAAATACAAGTACCAATGATTATAAATATATTTCAAATGGGTATTTGAAGAAAATTGTTTCGGATGGAGAGATGAAAATTATCCAAGAAGAACATACAGTAAATACGGAAAGTGGGAATGTCACAATCCAGAAATACACTAGTATAAAATTTACTTTAAAGATCCAAATGGAAGAGCCTGCAGTAAAACCATTTAAATTTAATGAAGCAGGATTATATGCTGTCGAGTATGATAGTAATGGTACTCCAACTTCAAATAAAATTCTTTTCGCTAGATTTACAACTCTAGATAAATATCTTGATTCAAATGATGGTATAATTATTGAATGGCATGTTCTTGTTTAAAAAATTAAGGAGTTTAGTTTATGGTTTATGATATTCCAGGAATCACCACTTCAGTTGCTGATAGAAGTTATCCTACTGCAACTGAACTTGGTGGTAGATCAGTTTTAATAGCTGGTTTTAGTAAATTTGGTGAAGAAGATTTTCATGAATATTCCGATCCAGAAAAAATGAAGTTTTCTTTGGGTGAGATTGATCTGAAGAAATATGGGCTTGGGTTATTCTTCGCTTATGGTGCCTTAAGTAAAACAAGAAATGTTATCTTTAGAAGACTTCTCCCCCAAGATGCAACTTTCGCGAATCTTGTTTTTAAAGATCAAGGTGATGGTGTTTCAGTAAAATCAATAAGTTCAGTTATCCAGAAAGATGCTTTTTATGAAACTCAATTAAATAAAGAAGATACATTTTCAGTTTTGAATGCCAAACATAGAGGAACAGGATATAATAATATATATGTCAGATTTTCTCCAGCCTCTGATTTTGAAAAATATTTCGCAGATAAGCATGGAAATGTTAAATATAGATTTAATTTTTTAAGTATTTCAATATTTGAAGAATCATCAAGTGGGGTTAAGACAAAATCAAATGAGTTTGTAATATCTCTAATAGATACTGATCCAGATACGAATGTTCCTCTGGTTGACCCATTGATGACTAATGAATTATTCGCGAATAAAAAATTTAGTCAAAATAATGAGTACGCTGACTTTTTAATAAATGTTGATAAATTAGAATTATTTAAGAAAGATTTAAATATAAATGACTTAACAGCTGATTATAAAGATGGTGTGTTGGTTAAAGGACTCAATAGAGTAATACTTAAAGATACTGAGACTGGTAAAAATTTCGAGGTTACTGCTGATAAAGAAGGTAGATTAATTCTAAGAGCAACTATTCTTGATGGTAAAGACAAAATGTACACCAAGGTTAATGTAAATGGAAATGATATTTTAAAATCTATTTATATTACTAATGGTAAATTTAATATAGAAACAGATGTATCTGGCTCAGGAACAGAAAAAATTCTACCTGAATTTCATATTGATGGTGAAGATAGCTTCTGGGTTCTGCAAGCTGATGAAGATTCAACTTCAGGGATTAAAACATTTAAATATGTTTCTGAAAGACAGAAACTATATAATTTATTAACTAGTGGTAAATCAGAATTACCTGGATTATGGAGATTGAAATCAGGATCAGATGGTAGTAATTTAGTTATAAATAACACATTAAATTTCGATAGTTCTAATGCTGAAGTTGGTAAAGAAAATGCTAAGCAACTTCTAATTAATTTCTTTGATCAAGATCAAAATATTCGTGAAGTAATATATCCAGAACTTGATTTCGATTATATTCCAGATTGGACGGAAGATATTGATGTCCAAGAAGCTATTGTAAAATTAGCTGATGATATTGGTATAACAATGCCATTGATAAGTTTTAAAGGTACTCGTAATTACACTGATGACTATAAAAGAAGACTTGAAGATCTTTATTTCAGTTCATATAATACCATGATTTATAGTGGCCAATCAAACTTAAATCATTATGTTCCTGAAACAGGTCAAATAATTTCATGTCCAGCTAGTTATTACGCAATGCTTGATCATTTAACCATTGATAATAATATGAGTATAACTGAACCAGTAGCGAACATGAATAAAGGTGAATTACCAGTAGCTGGTGTTCAACTCTCTTATATAGCAAAAACTCCAGTTATTGCTAAACTTAGAGCAGTTCAGATAAACACAATTATTAAAGAAACTGATGGTATTTATTTTATTGATCAACTTACAGCTTATAAAAACGCTAGTAAATTATCAAGAGCGAATGTTGTAAAAGTAATTCATAGAATGCGTAAAGATATTCCTAGATTACTTAAAGATTTATTACAATTAAAAGCGATAAATGATATTACGGGCAGAGCTGAAGCCAGAGTCCGTGAGTACATGGATAAATGGAAAGCTACACAAGATAATGTTGTAGATGGAATATTCGAATCAATTGAAGTAAATAGTGTATTTATTTCTGAAGAATTTAAATTAATTATTTCAATAGCAGTTGTTCCTATCGGCACAATTGAGAAAATTGAAATACCTATTACAGTACTGTAATAAAAAGGTTACGATATGAAACAATCTTTAATTAAAAATTTAGCTCCAGCTTCGGTATTAGTCGGTGGTTACCATTTGGCTAAAAAGATCGGAAATGTCGCCGGCGACATTTCCGCGCAGCAGGAGTCAACTGAATTAACAGAGGCGAATGCAACTGATTTTATGAAAAGATATGGTGGGCATGTAATGGGTGCAGGTGCTCTTGGGTTAGCAGCGATGAACCGTTCTGGTGTAGCTGCTGCTCAATCAGCAGCTACTTCAAATCTGAAAAAAATTAATACAAACACAGCTGGTGTTAAAACTAACGCCGGGCAGATAGCTACAAACACAACAGGTATTAAAACCAACGCAGGAAATATAGCTACAAACACAGCTGGTATTAAAACCAACGTAGGAAATATAGCTACAAACACAACTGGTATTAAAACCAACGTAGGAAATATAGCTACAAACACAACAGGTATTAAAACCAACACCGGGCAGATAGCTACAAACACAACAGGTATTAAAACCAACGTTGATGATATATCCAATGTTTCAGATAGAGTTGGAGTCAACTCACATAACATTGGGACAGCTTTCTCCAAAATTAATACAAACACAACTGGTATTAAAACTAACGCCGATCATTTAGGTACAATTGGTGAAAGAATTAATAATAATGCGCATAATATAGGGTCAGCTTTCTCTAAAATAAATGCCAACACTGAAGGTCTTAATGACATTAAATATAATATAGGTCATTATTATAGTTCGATAGCTAAAAATCTAGCTGGAATTCATGAGAATATATTCCTTAAAGTTGATAGGTTAGTTGAGGAAGCTTCAGTCAAATCTAAGAAAGAAAAAAAAGAAGCTAAAACGCACCCAGCAGTAACTGCGCTTCAACTTGGAATTATAGGTGCGTCTGGTGCTAAAATATATGGGCACCTTCATAATTAATTATAAACATAAAAAGGATAATAAACATGATAACATTAAATGAAAATACAATTCTTAAAGTAGATAGACTAGTTGAGGAAAGCATTATGGATACAAGAAGAGGTAATCTTTCTTTAATGTACCAAGGTCTATCGCCAGAAGAAAGAGAAAGACTTCAAGGACAATATTATCCTGTTCAAAATGCTGGTAAGGCCGCACTTAAATTTGGTGCTCTCGGTACTCTCGGTGGTTCGGCGGGTTACGCGTTGGCAACTGGAGAGGGGATTGATGATGCACAAGATATACTTACACATGGTGCTATAGTCGGTGGTGGTACTGGATTAGGTGCTGGGATAGGACAATATTTTAATGCTAAATCTATGCAGCAAATAAATCCTTCGCAAGCGAAGAAAGATGCAAATACTATGCGTAAGAAATATGGTGATGTATATGCTGATGGAGTGCAGGCACAAGGAAGTAAAATATACGGTTAATCAAATATAAATCAAAAGGATAATCATGGGTATAGATTATGGAGTCCAACTGGGAGGACCAGTTGGACAAGCACAAGTAAATAGATACCTAGGAGGAAGTCAAAGAACAGAAGGAAGTCATCCTTATATAAAAGGATTCTTCTATACATTCTTCGGATTCCCTAGTAAATTATTTACGAGTGATACTATTAATTCTTCTGATGCTTTAACTTATTTGATGTCAGCTGCTGAGGGATATACTCCTCCAGGTGATAGACAGTTAAAGACAGAGGATGTAATGGGAATGGGTGGAGTAGATTCTAGTTTTATTACTGGACAAACTATTGATAGAAACTTTAGTATTCAGTATAGAGACTATTGGAAAGCTCCAATTTTTAGAATCCATAGATTATGGACAGGTTTTATAAATCCATATACTGGTGGGGCAACTGGAAAAGATGTATCTTTTAGTGCAAATGATTATAAAGGTACATGTATGGTTATTCAAACGAAACCAGTTACTAAAATGGAGAGCGCAGCTTGGTCAGCTGATGATATTATAAAAGTTGATTTCTTTGACGGTGTTTTTCCAACAACTGATTTGAAATCAATGTATGATGCTAATATTACAGATAATAGTATAGTTAGACCAAATGTTCAATATAGATTTGATGGACATCCATTGGATGAGACAAATCCGACAGTTTTATCAAAAGCGCTTGGGTTACTAAAGACAATCAATTATGGAACAGATAGTTCAGCTGCTGTTTACGAAAAATTATTGAGTAGTAATACTATTCAAGGACTTTAACTCTCTAGAGATAGGCTTAAGCCTATCTCTAGACCCTCTTGTGCCTCAATTTACATAAAAAATCAAAAAACTAAGCAAAAAAATAATTGTTTAAATATTTCAAAGAGTTATGTTGGAACATAACTCAAACGAGTTTTAAATTAGGCCGTGGCCTAATTTAAAACTCTCCTCTAAACTCTTACAAGAATTTCTTATGCATTTCATCATCAATATCCAATTGATAGTACGCCCTTTTATCAATAAAATCTAATTGTTTTTTGTACTCAAAATCAGAAAGCATTTTATCGTATATTTTTAGATATATTTTTAATGGTTCGTAATTTTCACGAGCTAATACAATAATAAATTTTATGATATCATGAGCAACCATTGCTAAAGTAAAAGGAACCAGGCTTTTTCCAAGGATAAAAGCTGAGTTTAATAAAGTAATTATTGTTATAAAATTGAATTTTGTCAATTTATCCACAGTAGTTGTCGCCATATTATCTGCAAAATAATTATAACTCGATGTTGTGAGACGAAGTATAGTTGGGATAAAATAAAAGGACACAATATTATGTACGTACATAAGTCGATATACATCGTTATTCATAAAAATTTCTTTTTTATTTGAATTGAAAAGTCCGAAGACTTTATTGAATTTTGGAGTATTTTTAATCTTTGTATTGAATTTTTTGATAAAATCATCTTTTTTTGATAATTCCGTCAGATTTTTTTCTAAGCATTTCATTTTAATTGCTACACTACTTTGATTAAAAATATCATCAGGATTTTGAGTCAGGTCATCAAAAGTTCTACCAGAATACTCTTTAAAAAACCAGTTATAGAATCTATAAATCAATATTATATAAATAATAACCGAAAATACGATTATATAATCCGGAATTTCTGCACCTAATAATCTACATATAATTGAGTACACAAAAATTATTAGTACCGGAAACATCCAATGAACTATAGCATTTTCAATTTTACGAAGCATCATTAATTCCTTATAAATCTAGTACTAAAATGATGATGAATTAACATCATGATAAACATCAATAGGGACCATACTGATAAAAATTCAAAATATTTTGAAACGACTTCAAACTCCTCAAATATTTTTTTGAATCCTCTTTTTTGAACTTTCTTTTTTTGAATTATATTTATATAACCACTCGAAAGATTCTGCTCTTTAGTAAAAGTATATTTTGTCGAATTTAAATCAATCCCAGTATTTTTAATCTTAGTGATTGTCTTTTCTTCAACAACATAAACTGGAAGTTTTTCGTAAGGGATATAAATCTTTTCTAAGATTTCAAACGACCCAGGATTTGCAATTAAAAAAACAGTGCACTGAATTATCAAACCTAATGTCAATACCACAAACAGATTGTCAGATCTATAAACAGATTCAGGTTCATTATCCGAATCTGTGGCTAAAAACTGTAGTAAAAAATAAAAGTTCGTTATATTTTTTAGGGAGCTTAGTATATAAACTACCCCAAAAACCCCAAGAGAAATTAGAAACATTGCAACTAATACAATATCTAAATGCATCATAAAAGAACTGTATTCTTTTATTGAAAATAGAGCAACATAAAAAAAATTTAGTCCTTCTATAAAAATAAAAAACGCAATCAACCCAATATAATACTCTGCTAAAAATATATAAAAAGGCCGTGTAGAATAATACTCTTTCATGACCCTTAAGAAATTTATTTGCATACCTTGACTCCTTTGCATATTTGGAATCCTTCGCAGATAGTTACTTTGCTATCTGCGTTTGGTCTTTGATCACCTGGCGCAATGAATTTAGACGCCAGGTGAGGCAACAATTCACATATAGCATCCAGTGTTTTTTTGGACACTATGAAACGGGTATCCTTTGGATACCACGAAAACTTTGGAAAGTTTTCGAAGCTCTCTGGAACCTTTTCAAAAAAATCCCCTTTTTCATCCACTAGGACTTTTTTATACTTAACCCGAACCTGGTGGCTTTTGCCACACGGCTCCCAATGGTATATACCATCTGAAAGCTTTACAGTCACCGGATGATAGCATAGGTTCACGATGCTATCATCAGTTTTGAACTTATTCATCCTTTCTCCTTTTGTAAATTCTTTTAATTATCCAGGAGATAATATTATACTTACTCCCGAAATTAATATTATATTTTTTACCACTTTGAGTTGCATAAACAACCAAAGCAGCTCCCTCTACAGAAAATACATGAGACACTTTATTAGTCCCAGGATATTTTCTTTCAAAGACAAAAGCCGATGCTATTTTCGCAAATGGGCTTTTGTCTAAAAGCTTTTCTATCTTCTTGAGCTCCTTAAGCTCACCTACCTCCATAAGGCATGTTGAACTTAATTCACAAACCCCATGTAAAGTTCTATAAAGAACTTCTTTTTGTAGAGTCCATTTAGACTCTACAGGGCGTGAAGATAGTTTATCAATAGCCGCGAAGATCAACTCGTCTCGATCATAATAATGAACAGGAGCTCCAGGTCCGCCAGCAGCTTCCTGAGTCAATCTTCTAAGACCAAAATTCTTTACAAGATCTTGTAAAGCCGAGTTTACACTCGTTTTTACTTTAGATCTATCCAGAACCATATTGGCTTCTTTAGCCACTAATACCAATGAGGCTATAGCCTCTGACGAAATTAAAGAAGACATAAGATCTCCTTTAATTCATCCATTGTAATGCCTAAAGAGGCTAATCTACCTGAAGCTTCATAGAATCTACCTGCCATAGATCCTTTTTTGATGGTTACAGTTGTCCCATCATTGGTGCTAATTTTAGCAACACCTTTTGATAGCTCAACTATCAACCCTCTTTGAATTAATTCTTTCATCTTTTCTCCTTTAAAAAATAAAAAAATAGCCTGTTGTAGGCAACATGAAGAACCTCCCGATTGAGGTTCAATATAATTATTTATATACTTACTTGAGTAATTCTAAATGCAAGTTAAATGAGATCAATGTCAATTAAATCCTGAAACTGAGTCTCATTTGACATATGTATATAAAAACCAAGATTCTCCACAACTTTTATTAAATCAGGTGGGAGTTTGTATCCTAATCTGGCATAATAATTTTTTAAATAATTCACTCCATATTTTTTAAGAAATTTTGTATTTATTTCTTGTCCATGAATGAACCATTTTTTCTCTCGGATCATACCGTTAATATTATATTTAATACGAGCTGGTTTATCTAAATTATGCAACTGATCAAGATAATAAAATTCTTCCAGTTTTATTGAATTATTTTCATTATCATGATATTTAATTCTTGCTGGTCCATCACTCCTATGTAATAAATTATGCCTTCTATATTCTTGCAATTTTAAATTACCTGAATGAAATCTATGTGTAATCGCCGGCCCATTTTCTCTATGATTAAAACCGTATTGATAATACTCTTCTTTTAAATTAATACAATCATCTAATAATTTATCATTTTCCTTTGCTTTATGAACAATAAGCGCAGGCCTATCTTTACGATGCAATGATCCCATATATTTATATTTTAACATTATTTTTATATCGTCGTTTGATCCAACGATTCTGATTTCTGTTAGATCATTGGTATTATCATGCCCTATGAATCCACCATCAGTTGATCTATACCCATATTGCATCAATTTTCTTTTATGATTATTTTGATAAACTATTGGTAATTGAGCTATTGAATGTTCTTTTTGACTTAAATTAAATTTTTTGATAAGTTCTTTTGGTAGAACTGGAAGATCATCAGGCCAATCGAAAAAGTCATTCTCATGTTCCTTTAAAATAACCCCCATTTTTTCTTCGAGATTTTGAATGACTTCGAGTTCTTTTGGACTCAATTGAAGATCATTGAATTCATCTTTATTGTACTCATTATCGAAAGCATAGAAATTTTCTTCAAAAATATGAACTTTACCGGTTGATAAATCCATATGTCGTTTGATATAAGCAGGACCATCTTCTCGATGCAAAATACCAAATTGTCTATAGATATCAATTGTTGTATAAAAATATTTATCTTCATCATAATAATAATTACCTAGGTATTCAACTGGCAATCCATTATCATTATGTATTTTACCGTTTTTCCTGTACGAATAATCGAACCGATCGATTTTTTCTTGGTGATAATTACCAGTTATAAAAGTAACTTGTGCCGGCCCATTATCACAATGAAGAGTATTTGATTTATATATATCAAAACTCATTAAGTTGGCAGATATATTAAAAGAATGATTTTCTATAGTTTTTGAAATTATTGAAATCTTTTCAAACGCAGCCTTGATTGGATCCATGCTTATTTTAGGCTGCTCACCAAATTTAAATGAATCATTATAGAATTTCTTCTGATGAACTATCTGTTGTAGTATTTGACTCCCTAGTTGCGGCATTGTCTCTCCTTTCTTTTTCAACTTCATTGACCCATATTTGAATCTCTTCTGGGATTAAAATATTCTCGTCAGAATATAATCGTTTAAGATCTTCTAAATTTTTAGGAACTTTTAAAAAATCTTTTGTAATATGATCACCAAATATAATATAGTGCCAGTCGACTGGCACTCTTTCATCATTATATTTAATGTACGCAGGCCCATCCAACCGATGTTTTTTACCCATGTTGTAATATACTTCTTTATATAATACACCGGGTTTGCTATATATAATTACTGCCGGACCATCATCTCGATGCAGCAATCCCATTTTATAATATTTTTTTAACCTCATATTAACAAGCCCATCATCACACAGACTATCGAAATAAAACAATTCCGCTGGTCCAATTTCACGGTGCTTTAAACCGAATGAATATATGCATTTATATGCTAGAACACTTTGTGAATCACTAATATATTTATATTTTAAATGATGTCCATGTTTTATACCGAAACTATAACATATAGTTTCTTTTTTACAACCACTATCAAAATATTTTTTAACTGCTGGGATGTGTTCACTCTCACGATGTAAAAGCCCAAATTTATAATACTGTTCCAAAATAGTTTTTCCTGATGGACCTATTTCAATAACAGCTGGAGTCAAAGCTGAATTCCGGTGTTTTTTACCGTTAAAAGTGCAGTATGTTGTTTTTTTAGTATGTTTTCCTTTTTGGCGCTCGTAAACTTTTTCACCCAATTCTGGCAATACAATTAATCTATCGAATTCTTTTTTTGGTAATTGCGTGCCAAAAAGAAAATATATTTCATCAGCAGGCACATCATCATTTTTATTGTATTTAATTCTCGCAGGACCATTTTCATTATGTCTGAATCCAAATTGATAAAACTCCAAAGTCCTAGATGTATTTTTATCATAATCTATTCCAGTCAATGTTGCATCTTTTTCAATAATATTGATTTTCGCAGGTTCGGAATCCCTATGAGTCAAACCAAACTGATTCCAAGTAAAATTAAATGTTCTATTCAATTTATCTCTTCTTGTTGTATGCATTTCATATTTTACAGCTGGGAGATCTAATTCCGAATGCAGTTTACCAAAACGAAAGTGTCTAGATTCTTTCGTAATTCCTCGACCTTGATAACTTTCATATACAGAGATGTTGTATTTTCGAATACTGTTGGTAACCTGACTAGCCAAAGATATATTATGACGAATTCCGTACTCAAAAGATTCCATCGAAATGTGAAAATGACCATCTGTTTTTGCATTCATAAAATAATTCGGAGTAATTACATTATGTTGAATACCTGCCTTAAAAAAAGAAAAATCTCTTCTTGTTTCGAAATGCATAGTATCATCATTCGCCTCCAGTGGTTCAGTATATGTAAATGTTATCTTTGATGCCGCCTCTAAATTTTTCATGTTATTTACTTCTGGATCAATCATTGCAACAGGTGTATGCAAAATACCAAAATAACTATTGTTTGAACTAGCTCGCCCACCATTCTGGTTCTTAGATCTTAAATGATTGAAAATTCCTTCTTTAGGTTGAGTTACTAAATATCTCATATATCCTCCTCAATTATATTATTGATATCAAAACTTCCAAGATAAACCTTAGAGTTCTTTGGAACTCTTTTAATTCCTTCTGGATGCTTTTTCACCCGTTGTCTTATTTCAAACGAGTTTAATTCGAACTCAGTTTTTTGGTCACACCAATATACAAAAGGTAAACCATCCCAAGATTTTACAATCTTTTTTTGACCGGCAATTACAACATGAAGCTCAACAATATATGCCTGTATATTATCATCAATGTATGTTGCAACTTCAAAGACTTCACCTGAATTAAATTCAGGTTTATCTAAACCGAGGTCAAATAACTCAATCTGATCTTCAGTTATATTTTTAAATTTCAATTTCCATAATTTCATAATGTCTCCCCTTTATCATCTTGACTTAAATTAATTAAAATATTTTGCTCTTGAGTTCTTTGGAACTGAAACTCTCGTTCTTTTTTTTTAATTTCTTTTTGGAGTTCTGGTGGAATATCCCGTCCAATTGCCCCAAAATACTTTCGGATTTCGTCAATAATTTCTTGATCCATTCTAGGACCACCAATACAACAACCAGCCGATTTAAATATTCTTTGTCCGAATAAACACCATTCTTGATAATAGCCTGAGCTTTCTATAATCGCAGGTCCGTCCAATCGATGTAAGTTATTCATAATAAAATATTTTTTAAGAATAATTCTCCCATCAGTGTTTCGCTTGACCCAGGCAGGCCCATCCAATCGATGTTTGTGCCCATACTTAAACCATATCTGTTTTCGAATACTACCGTCAGGATTGTAATATACTCTCGCAGGTCCATACTCGTTATGTATCATATCCAAACAATGATATTCAATTTTCACTAAATGATACTCATCTGTTTCTGTCTTCTTAAATATTTTTACACTTGGACCCCAACCATATTTACTTTGACTATGTAAGTATCCAAATTGATAATAGTACTCTTTTGATACACGACCGTCTGAAAAATACTCAATTATAGCTGGTCCATCCTCTCGATGATATTTATTAAATTGATAATAATCTTCTTTTATTTTACAACCATTTTTATCAAACTCAATAATTGCTGGACCATCATCATTATGCAAATAATCAAATTGGTAAAACGAAGCTTGTTTCATTTTAAATTCTTCAGTCACATCTAGCTTTTCGTCGAAATAATTTTCAACTATAGCTGGTCCGCTGTCCCGATGTCTTTGACCAAATTGAAAATATTCCTCTCGAATAACTCTACCAAACTCATCCTGTAATAAAAAAGCAGGACCATCTTCTCGATGCATTCTACCAAATTGCCTCCAGACTTTTAAAGTAAATTTATAATGACTTCCGTCAATATCAGATATTGATTCTCCAATAACTGCTGGCCCATCACTACAATGAATTCTACCAAAAACATTTTTAAATGAACATCCAAATTCCAAATTTAAAAATATATCTAGATGATGTATGCCATATCTTACGGTTTTTTCAATAATACTACTGTTTTCAGCAATTAGTCTTTCTGCACCAAGCTTTTTGTAAACAGATTCTTCGATTGATTGCCCAAATAAAAAGAATCTTTTTTCCGGTATAAAGAAATTAGTATCTGTTGTTTCATTCAAGACAATAGCAGGACCATCTTCTCGATGCAAAATACCAAATTGTCTATAATCAGCAATATATGCCAACTTATCTTTATCCAGTATTTTTAATTTTGGGCCATCAATTTCAATAAGTTTATACATATTATTGAATTTATTAAAAAATGTAATATCTGCCGGCCCGATTGTGTTGTGACACAAATTAAATTCAAGATAAGATATAACATTTTTATTACTAGTTTCCATATCAGTATCAATAAGCGCTGGCCCAATAAGATGGGATCTATGAGGATTCCCAAACTTAATAAATTTTTCAACGGTCCCTGTTTCTGTATTTAAATTTTTTGTAATAACAGCAGGACCATCATCTCGATGCAAAATATCAAATTTATACCATATTTTTTTCATGCCTGAAAATCTCCCATGATAGTTTCGAATTTCGGCCGGCGCATTTTCTTTATGCTTGAAACCAAATCTATGAAAAATCGAAATAGTTTCGTCATCATTATGTATTTTTACCTCCATAGGTTGACCAACTTTATATTTTTTAAAAGTTGCATAATTTCTTATTTCAGTTATAAAACCAAAATCAAATTTTTTCTCAATGATACACGAACCATTAACTGTTATTCGGTTTATTAAATCATTATTAACAGTAATTGATGGATAGTTAGGATTGTGTTTAATTCCATATTTATAAAACTGGGTATCTCCATTATTATAAATAACAGCTGGCTCTGCATCATTTACATTATGAAGCACTCCGAAATATCTTTCTTCTTTTAATTTTTGAAGCATGTTTTTCCTTTTATAATAATATATTTTCATCTGGAGATGAATCATTAAGTAACATATCATGAAAATATTTGGGGCGAGGTCTCATTAATATTTCATAATACCTACTAATTGATTCAAGATGATCAAAAATATTATTTTGAGTTATAAGGCAACCCATTAAATAATATTTATTGAGAGGTCTTTCAGTATTTATAATTGCTGAGCCGAAGTCTCTGTGGATTTTATTGAATTTCTTAAATATCGAAATTCTTTTCTCCTTATCTTTATATTTAATTTCTAAATTTTCCGCTGGCCCTTCATCTCGATGAATTTCGCCAAATTGACAATAAGTTGATTTCTTTATAGATTTTACAGATCCGTCATTTAAAACTATATTTTTTTGACTGCACTTAGCTGGCCCGCTATCACGATGCAAGTACCCAAATCTACAATAAGTTATTTTTTTAAAAATAATATTATTATATTTCTCAAGTGGACTTAACGAAGTTGATGTTTGAGTAATAATTTCAGCCGGCCCGTCCTCATTATGAATAATGTTATGATAATAAAACCTTTCTGTTTTTTTCACAACATTTGGGCTGGATGAATCTTTTATAATTACAGCCGGATCATTTTTTCTATGCAATTTGCCAAATTGCCAATATTTTTTACGATAGTATATTTCATTACCATTTTCATCCAACCGACGATAAATTGATGCTGGTAAGTCCCCATTGCGATGTAAATGATTAAATTGATAATATTCTATCGTACTTTCAAATTCACTATGTTTTACCAGAGCTGGCCCATTATCTCGATGTAGATACCCAAATTTTAAAAACAGTGATGTTTTATTGGAATCATTTTCGATGATAATTGCAGGACCATCTTCTCGATGAATTTTTCCAAATTGTATCCATATTTGAGTTCTTTGGAACTCTTTTCCAGATGAATTGTATATGATTCTTTCATAAGCTGGTCCATCATCTGAGTGAAGTTTAAACATTTTAAACTTCCAAATTGTCTTAAAAGTATATCCATCAATATCTGGATAATTCCCTGATGATTCAATCAATGTAGTCTCATAATCATCGTGTAAATTAACAACATCATTTCTGGTAGGATATTTATTTTTATCAAATATATCAATTTCAACTAAATTTTTAGGTACTAATATATTATGTAAACAATTAGCTGCAAAATCATCAATTAGGTATCTCTTCACGAGTTCAATCATTTTAACTCGCTCCAACTCTTGTCGTTCTTCGAATGATAATTTATAGAACTCATGTTGAGTAAAATTTTCACCAGCAATATAGAACAGATCTTGAGGAGGTTCATTAAACCTCCTGACGACATTGATTACCGCCGGACCATCTATTCTTGAATACACACCCATTTTATAATATTTTTCTACAGTTGATATACAATCATCCTGTGTTTTAGATTCAGTGATAAAAGCTGGCCCATTTAATCGGTGATATTTATCAAATCTAAAATATTCTTCCCTTTTAAAACCTTTAGATGAAGTCAATATTGATGATCTTGATACTGTATCAATATCCGAATGCAAACAATAGAATTTTATATAAGAGTAAAATATTATTTCATCACCTTCTTGATTAACTATAGCTGGGCCATTTTCTCTATGTGTGTAATCAAATTGAGCAAATCTTATTGTTTTTTCGAAACCATTTGCGAAAATTCTAGACGGTCCTGAATCTCTATGTTCTAAACCAAACTGATAATAATTTTCCGAATTTATTTCTCCTTGATAATCATACTCAATTACAGCTGGCCCATCTTTTCGATGACATAGATTAAATTGAGCAAATCTTTTAGTTTTTATTACTCCGTCTGGGTAATAAAAAATTAAAGCTGGTTTATTATCGACTGGTGCATGTAAATCACCAAATAGAAATCTAGCTTGTTTTTTTAAATAAGCATAACCAGCAGATGTATTCCATTCAATAACAGCTGGTGTAAATCGATGATGCCTATATCCAAATTGATAATACTCTTTAGACATTTCATCAATCCAAGCAGGACCATCATCTCGATGAATTAGATCGAATTTAAATGTTGCTAGAGCATCTTGTTCTTCAGTCTCAATATAAACTGAAGATCTAAAATTATCTGGAGTATGATCCATACCGAACATTTTTGGCATTAATCTTGCTTTTGGGTTGTGTTCTAAACCGAACACTTTATTTTTATTTCCCATTTTTATCCCCTTTTTTTAAATATAAAAAATAGTTGTTTTAGGATCTGCGTAAAACACAGATCCTTTTTTCATTTTTTAACCGAATTCTTACATCTTTTCGGCAATCCGGTCTTTTTATCGAATATAGGGGCCATTCCTGTATTTAATACAGCTATATACAAAAAATCATGAGAGCAGATTTCTCTACCCTCAACAACACTAACTTTGTCAGTTTTCATAACAGTATTAATTATTATGAAAATAATGACTGGCATTATTATAATGCCAGTCAATGCTAATATTATCTCTTTATTTTTATTTCCCATTTTTATCCCCCCTTAAATTTCTGTTAATCTTGATCTCTTGGGATCAAAGTCAAAGACTTTAATCCCTTCCTGGAAGTACGAAAGCTCGCGAAGAGCTTTCACAATATGGATTATAATATCCTCATAATCTATATTGTCTTCACCAATTAGTGGTAGATTAATACCACCACATAAATAACCCTCGTACGGGAGTTGTTCATATTTTACTACAACTCTAATCTTTTTAGACTGGGGGTTGTAGATTTTTATCTCAACCCCCTGACAAGACACCCCTTGGAAGGGTTGTCTTGTGTAATCGACCTCAGTTTTCAATGTGAGGATTTTCATCTTTTCTCCTTTAAAAAATAAAAAAAATTAGCCTATTTTGGGCAACCTTAAAGAACTTACCCGATGTAAGTTCAATATAATTATTTATATACTAAATTAAGTAATTCTAATTTTTTAGGAGGGGCAAAAACAAAGAGCTGTTATTTCAATATAAAGGAAAGTGATGACAGATATTGCACCAAATTTAGATAATTTGAATCTCGATCTTCGAGGAACTTGGAATGAAGCAGTTGATACTCAAATTATGCAATTAGCAGAACAGTATAGTCAAACAGAAAACGTAAAAAATATTTTATTTAATTGGCATAAAAATATTACAACCGGTATTAGATATTCATACAGCCCACATATTAATGGATTCTATATGGTTTTTATGCAACATGGAACTTGGTACGACGATTATTTAGCCTATATGAAAGAACATAAAAGTGGAGATAGTTTAACACTAAGTCAGCTCCCAGACACAAATTTCGATTTAAAAAAAACATTTCCAATTTTAGCAACAGATATAGATCTTCCAGATATTACTAAAGAATATATTACTGTATCAAGTAGACTTAGAAATAGTTTCGTGGCGGCAAGAGATTACTTTGTGTCAGATTTCACTGTAAGTTATATTGAAAATATAAATATGGATGTTATGCGATATCATGAAGCATGGAATAAATATATCACTCTTGCTAAAACAGGAGCACTTAATAATAAATCTAATATTTTAAATTGCAGTACTCAAAAACTCAATAGTGATTATTTTATAGATGTTCCTTATGCTAATGCTATTTGGATTGCAGTCTTTAAACCATTTACAACAGATATACAACTCCTTATAAAAATCATGGGAGTAATGCCAGTCAATAATCCATTAAAACAACTCATTGGTAATAGAAGTCAGTCAAAAATGACTGTACTGAATTTATCTTATAAAGGTGCAGATATGTTTTATAAATTTTATGATGGAACTGAGCAAGTTTATAATGATCCTGGTGTTTTAGCAACATCATTTAAAAGGGAAATACTTGATCTTGAGGCAAACGCCTATACTAAAAAATAAAAAGGAAACGAGTAATAATGCAATCTACATTTAATCAAACTCTTGATAAATATGAAGATATCGTTCGTATAAATATGAAAGTTACGAACCCAACTCTTCTTAAATCGGGGACGCTTGGAGTTATTACTAACTATATAGCTAATTTAAAATTCGATACTTATCAGTACTATACTAAAATTTTTAAAGAAATGAATATAGGATTGGCTGAGGATTTTAAAAGTCTTCTTTTCCATAGCACAATATACGATACAGAAATCGAATTGGCGAAGCCAGCGACTTTCGGAGTTAGTTTTATTATACCTGAGATTAACCTCAGTGAAATTAAGTACTTAAAATACATTATTCCAAAGAATAAAGAATTTACATCAAGAGAAGGAATCCCTTTTATAATCGAAGATGAAATAATTATTGAAATAAGTCAGAATAATATTATAGCGTATACTTGGAGTGAGATTAATGGTAAACAGGAATTGACTGTCATTAATACTCAGAATCCCAACTCCCCAGGAACGACAGTAAATCTAATAAATTATAATAATGTTAGACAGTATCAAAGAACATTTTATAAATTTATAGTCCCAAAATATGATGTCGGGGAGACTTTTAACTTCAGTGTTACAATTCAAGATTATAAAATGTTTAAGAAATTAAATGCATGGTATAATCCAGATCCAAAAAATAATCCAATTAAATTATTCGAATTGCAAAATCAAAACTCAGAAGACATAATGAGTTTATTTGAACTCAAAGATTTTGATATAAAATATTATAATTATGGATCTTCTAGATATGATCTTGACTTATTTTTAGATATCCAGCCAACTTCATTAAGATTAACGACTGGTAATGGTATTAATGGAATGCTTTTGCAACCAGATTCTGAAATAATAATTGAGAGTCAATTAACGCTAGGTGAGCAAGGAAATTTACCAAACATGGAATTTCTAGTTGAAGATATAATTATCCAAGAATTCAATCTAGATAATAAAATTCAATCTTACACTGGAAATATTAATGGATTATCTATTGCTGGCGGAACTGGTGGTCAGAATATTCAAGATGTTAAAGATATTCGTAGAAATATATTTGATAAAATATCAACACGAAATTCAATTATAACCGAAAATGATTATGAGAAATCATTTGCTTATAATGGAGTTGAGCCTTTTGTCGATGCGAAATTTATAGATGCAAAATCATATATATTTTTATTTAATGTATTAAAATCGCAAGATATTATTATTGACACAACCTCAATAAATATTCAAGAGTATATTATAGCAAATGATCCGTTCTATCCAAAATACGATTACAATGGAAAAGAATTAATATCTCCCTTTTATTTTAAAAGAGTAAATACTAATGAAACTGAGGGATATATTGTCAATCCAGATGTAATATTAACTTTAACTTCTCCTGCTGGGACACCGAAAGAAACATCAATTGAATATTTAGTAAGCCTAAGTATTCAATATGACTTCAGTGCCAGAAAAACATATATAACCATTAAAGATGGTGCTAAATCAGGAACTACTTATAATTTTAAAAGTTCTGTGTTCAACTGCACTCTAGACTTTGGTAATAATTATAAATATGAAGTTAATACTAGATACACAGATACGTATTGTATTATTAGAGACATCCTTAGAGATGTTCGTCTAGATGTTTATAATGAAGACGGTGCTTTTATTACAACATATTATGCTTTCGGTGAGTGGACACAATTAATAAAAAAACAGACATTTTTTAAATATTATAAGCATATTCCAGAACTAGAAGGTGTTGATGTTTATACGTCAGATGATGCATATTCGTATTTGGATAATGCATTGGCAGATATATTAAACGATATTAATGAATTGGTGGCGGCCACTAAAGACCAAGGAGATGTTCCGTACTTATTAAGAGTTCCGTTCATAGACATTGAATTTTTTAATAGAACAGACTGGTTGGAATTTTATAGGTTAATTGATAATTTTTTTATGGTGGATTCATTGTATCCTAGAATTTCGTACAATACGCGTGTTGCTCAAGCATTTTATAATACAATTGACATACCTGAGGTTTACCAACCGCTAATTTTTAAACAAACGTCTATGGGGGTAATGGATAAACCCAAAATGAATGTTGAATTGGGCATAGTGATCGATGAGCAAAATCTTCTTTTATCAAAATTCAATAGTATTTTTGATTTTGAGATAGAAGTAAAATTAGACATTGTAAATTATTTAAAAGACTATGAAGGTTTCAAAGTTGAGTTTTTTGAGACTGAACTCGAGACTTTTTTATACGGAAAATATAATTCGATAATTAGAAATATAGAATTAAAAAGTCCAAAGATGTTTAAAATTAACTCAGCTGATGAAATTTTTGCATTGATTAATGAAAATTTAGACTTAGATCATATGTTAAATTTCGTACCGAATTATTTTTCATATGATTATAATTCAATTCATATAGATATTACAACTTAGAATAGGAGATGACCAGATATGGCAGATTTTGATAATAGTATAGAAGATTATGGAAATGATACACAGACAGATTCATCAGGTGATGCATACCTTGACCAATCTGTTAGCTCGATGACTATTGAAGATTTAAAAAATTATATAGATTATTTAATTACCAGAAGTGGAATATTAACGGCTGATGAAATAGAGGCTAAAGTTCAAGAAATTGCCAGAGCATCTGGTATGATGTCAGTGCAGGAAATTCAAAATCTAGTAATGCTTACGCTAAATAATGCTCAAGCTTTGACTAGAGATACTGCTGAAGAAATAATCAATCTTAAAGTTGCTAAAGCAATCCTTGATTTAAATGATAATAAAGATTTTATCGCTGATGTAAAATCTCAATTAGAGTTAGAAATAAACAGAGTTCGTGAAGAACTCAATTCAGCTAGAAATGATTTCCAAGCAACTGAAGATGACTTGGAATTGGTAAAACAAGAGTTCAAATTCAACCAAGAGAATGTAAAAAGAAGTCTAAATCTTTTCGAAAGTCTTTTGAATAGTTCTCTTGAAAATAAAGAAGTTTATAATTTATTATCAATTGAAAGAAATACAAGAGCTACTCAGATTGATGAAGTTAGAACAGATATTTCTACAATCGAGTCAAAATTAACTGAAACATTTAATAGTATAGAAAAAAAGTTAAATTCCCAAGGCAATCTTTTTAAAATCCAGGATACTAACCTTAAAAATACTCTTGATATTCTTAAAACAGAATTCGAGGGCAAAATTAAGTTAATTGAGAATGAAGTTCGTGATGCTGGTGAGATGCTAAGTAGTCTAATGCTTAGCACATCTGATTTAACATCGAAACTTCAAGCAATTAACTCAATCGATATGACTGAAGATGGTAATGTAATAATTGCATTCCAAGATCAAGTTGATGGGATTCAAACAGATATTAATAATTTAACTATAGAATTACAAGAAGCAGTAAGTAATCTCACGCAAGCTAGTTCTAAATTTTCGGATTTAGAGTCAAATGTTCAAAATGAACTCATTGCTAATAAAACTCTTTTGGTTTCTGAGCTTTCGAATATCAGTGGGCGTCTAGATATGGAAACTCAAGATAGAAAATCACATGATAATGCTATTTTAAACGCTTGGGTAGATTACACAACAGATGTTAATTCTAAAATCCAATTAATGAATTCAGAAATTAATAAACTTAGTACTCAACTAAATGAATTCCCTAGAGTTCTTGATGAACTTATTCAAGTTGAGCAAGAAGTTAGAATTAAATCTGATGAGACTCTTTTGACTAAAATGAATGTCGAGCTTCAAAAAATTAGAGATAATATTGATAATACAACCCTAAGAACAGATATTGAATTACTTAGCCAAAGATTATCAAGAGCAATTGAGAAGTATGATAAAGCAATTGTTCAAGAAATCAAGCTTATGTTTGATACAATAAATAATGAACTTGTTAATGTAAAGAGTGATATTGAACTCAATAAATCAATTCAAAATGGAAATCTTAGAACTGAATCTACTTTAAGAGAACAAGGCGATTCAAATCTAAATCAATTGATTCAATTAGAGTCAAGTATTCGTCAAACGAGGGTTCAAGAAATAACTAATCTGGCTAATAAATTAGCTGAAGATGTTAATAGGCTTCAAATTGCAGTAGGTTCTGGAGATAATACTAATATACAAGATGCTGTTGATTCATTAAATGCCAGATATTTAAATGTTTTTAATACAATTAATGAGTCTAAAGATAAATTTACAAAAGATATTACTAAATTAACTCTAGATTTTAAAAATCTGGATGATATCGTAACTACATTCAAAGAAACACTTCTTGATAATATTAAATCAGAAGCTGACGCAAGACTCGCAGGTGACAATGGAATTCAAGTGATTCTTAATAAATTATTGACTGATTTTAATAATTTTATTGGTATTCTGGATCCTTCGAAAGTTAGTCTATCTAAAGTTTATGATACTATTGAGTCAGTCAGAACTGAACTCAATAAATTTAAAATAGATTTCGATGACAATATCGAGTTAAAAATCAACTTAATCAATACATCTCTTGATGAAATTAAAAATACTCAAAGAGCTTATTCTAAAGATATTCAAACCGAAATACAGGCTAGAGAGACAGCTGACTTGAACTTAGATTCTAAAATTAGAATTGTAGATAATAAATTACCTGAATTAAGAGCAGAATTGAGTTCAGAATTAAGAATTCTTGAGTCAAATCTAACTGATTCAGTAAGTAAATTGACAAGCGACTTAGCTATTGAAACACAGGTGCGTGAAGATGGAGATGCTTCAAGAGAAGCTGATTTCAATGCTTTTAAAGATAACGTTGATCTTAAACTAAATAATTTTAATACCGCTCTAAGTACTGAGCAAGCCGACAGATTAAATAGCATATCTGATCTTACTAATTCAATCAATAGAGAAGTTCAAGAAAGAACAGAAGTTGTTACTAATATTGAAATAGCTATCGCTAATGAAACACAAGCAAGAGCCAAAGGTGATGCCGATCTTAAAAAATTAATCCAAGCACAGAACGCTACAATTCAAAGTATTCTATCAAGTGAAAGTGAAATAGATCTTGAAAACCTCCAAGCAGTTTTAGATATTGTAAAATATTTAAATGAAAATCCAGACGCTAATCCAACAGCCGAACTTCTAGAAGGGTTGCATTCAATAGAAGAAAATTTAACAACTTTAGTTGAAAATGAAGCTCAGTTAAGAACACAAGCCGATGGTATTTTAGACGGTAAAATTGGATCATTGAATTCAAAAGTTCTTGAAGAAGCTCAAAAGAATATAGAAGAATTCAGTAGAGTTAGAAATGAACTTAACACATCTGTTCAAGATTTAATTACTAAAATAGATGCTAGCCTTGTATCAGCAACTGATTTAATTAATACTGAAAAACAAGATAGATTATCAAGTGAAGCTGATATAATTTCAACGATCACTACTGAAACAACAAGAGCACAAGATAAAGAAAATGAGTTATTGGCTTCAATTGGTGACGAGCAAAGAGCTAGGATAGAAGCTGATAATATAATTTCAAATGAGTTAAGTAACACCCAAACTAATGTTTCCGAATTATATACAAGAATGAGTACACAAGAAGCAAATTACGGTGCTCTAATTGATGGGTTACCGGATGATGTTAAAAATCTAAAAGATCTTCTTGATATAATTAATGGAAATTATACAAATATTACTACCAGAATTGATAATGAAGTAACTGATTTAACCGATGGGATTAATTCAAATAAGAATTCAATTCAAGCTGAAGTATCCGCTAGACTACTTGGAGATAGTGAATTACATGATGCTCTTGATGATTTTAAAGAAGAGTTCCAAAACACTCAAGATGAAATAAATTCTAAAATAGATGACGAAGCTGCTGCAAGAATCAATAGAGATAATAGTTTACAAGATAGTATTACTGCGGTTGAGAATGTTAATGCTGAACAGGCAGAATCAATAGAAGCTAATGATTTAGCAATAGCTAATGAAATTAATAATAGAATTGATCATTTCAATAAATTCTTGACGTTGAATGAGGATTATACTACAGAAAACCCAGCTGTACTAAAAGATGTAACTGGATTTGATACTGTTGAAGATCTAGATACAGCTTATAAAAATAGATTCGGGACAATCGAAGACAATATAACTTCTATTGATACTAGAGTTCAAGATAACTCTACAGCAATATCTACAAACGCCGATAATATTTCTAAAGAAATCCAGGATAGACAAGACGCTGATGAAACACTTGATACTAGAATTACTGACGAAACATCAGCGATAAAATCTGATTTAAATAATACTAAAGATAGAGTTGGGACACTTGAAACTGAAGTTAATGAAATATTAAAAGACGCTGATGATACAGCAAATAGTTTTAAAGAGATTAAAACTATAATTGATGATAATAAATCAGATATTGAGACTAAGTTAGGTGATACTAAATCAGAATTACAAGATAATATCGATAATAATTCATCTAGAATTGATTCTGAAGAAACTTCAAGAATCAATGGAGATAATAATCTTAACTCTAAAATAGATGATGAAATTACTGATAGACAAGATGCTGATGACGCTTTGGATACTAAAATTAGTGATGAAGCAACAGCCAGAAATGATGCGGATGACGCATTACAATCAAGTATCAATGATGAAGTTTCTGCAAGAAAATCAGCGGATGATTCATTGCAAGCAAATATAGATGCATTGCCTAAGAAATTTATTGATTTATATGATGTTGATGATGTTACTGATCATGAAAATTATTTAGTGCAATTGAACTCTGACGCGACAGGAGTAGAATTTATTTCTATCCAGGCAGTTCAAAGACCAATTAGACTAGACAAAATTTTAGAAGAAGAAGACATTACTGAGACAAAATATGTCGTTGAAGATGATACTGAGACTGATAAGATAGATAAAATAACTTTTGGTAATAATTATTACACAGTCTATAGTTACAATACAGATGATTTATTGACAGCTATTGATTATTATGATCCAGATGATAATAATGTAGCTACTAAATCATTTACATATAATGATAATAATAGATTGGATACTATTACTTGGGAAAATAAATAAAAATAAGGAGAATTAATGCAGGAAGGTATTTCGATATCGAATCATAACGACCTTGTTGGTTTTAAAACCAACAAGGATCAAATTCTCCTTAATGTTGAAAAAATTTATTCAGATGGTAATACAGATGGCCTTTTACCTTATTATTTAAAAGACGAAATTGATTTAGCTTTATCCAATATCGAGGATCAATTTAATAACATTATTGATTTATTAAATTCTTTGGATGAACGAGTTCAAGCTCTAGAAGATGCAGAGGAAGATGATGGCTAATTTTACTGGTGATATTAATGAATTGATAGAACTAGTAGCTGAGAAGAATAAGAAATATGTTGATTCAAATATCAATAGTTCATTAGCTGCTCAGGCGAAAGTCTTTCAAAAGGAAATTGAAAAAGATTTAAGCAAATTAGCTTCATTAATTCAAGCTCTAGAAGATATTGAATATGAAGATGGTGATGTTGATCCAGAGGATATTATTGCTGAAATAGCTGTTGTTCGGGCAACAGCCGAAGCAAACACCCAGGAATTGGTAGACCTTAGAGAAGCTTTAGCTAATGAAGTTAAAGCTAGAATAAATTTAATGTATAGTGAATCGTTGACCGAAGATGATTTCAATGATACTAAATATAAAACTATATTAGAGTTAAGTTCCAACTTAACTCTTTTAGAAAGAATCGTTCAAGATATTGATGATGCAGTATCAGGCGATATACATCAGGTCCCAGCTGATTGGAATCAAGAAGACGAAACAGCAAGAGATTATATTAAAAATAAACCACAGATTCCGAAAATTATAAGATCAATTTATAATTTTTATGAATTCCTCGATAATGATATTATTCGATATGATGTTTTTGGAGATACGAATTCTTGGAAAGTTGAGCGTTTTTCAACACAAACCAACTCAATTAAAATATCAACTGGTTCAGGTGAAATACCTGATACTTTAGCTGATTGTCAAGTTCTTGAGTACAATTAAATTTATATTTATTTAAAGGAAGAATATTACATTAAGGATTGCATATGGCAAAAATTATAGATCCTGATGGATTAGTAAGATCTTCAACTCGCGAAAAACTTGGAGAAGATGGAAATATTTGGATAGATACTGCAACAAGAACCATAAGTCTAGCTGAATATGATCAATTAACATCTGATGGTGTTACAATTCAAGCATTGTATTCTTATTTAAAAGAAGAATGGAATACCGATCCAGAATTAATTAAATTCCCTTTCCCTATGGTTGCGATTACTTCAGAGCAATTTGAGTTCGTTGAAGATTGGCAACCCGCAGATTTTACTACGGTTAATTTATTTAAAGATGGTGGGTTCGCGGTACAAGATTCTGCAGGATATGCTTCAAGCATGTTTGCCGGAATTATTACATTGGGTGAAATTGGATCAGAAGACCAAGTTTATTATCAACAACGTCAAGACGGTGAAGCAAGAAATGTTGTTCTTACTGGAGCGGTGAATCAATCAATTAAAGTTTATTCATATGCTAAAGGTACAGATATATCTTTCGCAGAAACAGATAGTAAAATTACTTCAACTGATACAAACTTAGCTGCATTTACCACAGGCGATATTATAGAAATATCTGGTACTTCAAATAATGATGGTGAGTTCACGATTACTGAAATTGTAAGCCCGAATGAAATTAAAGTTCAGGAAGCTTTAGTTGATGAAGACGCTGGTTCCGAAGTGGAATTAAAAGCGGATTATCGCTCTTATTTCAAAATTTTCGTAAGAGAGCAGGCTAAACTTTATGCACAATCTGAGCAATCAGATATTGGTGTATCTTCATTTACATATCAAGCTTATCGTTTCCCTCTGGCGAATGCAAGTGACCTTAAAATTACACATAATGATGATGATATTGCAAGTGATCTTCCATATACTGATATGAGCATCACTTATTATTCAGAAAATCAGACAAGGACAATCGGTTCTGATGATTATGATTTTAATATTATTATTGATGCAGATGTTGCTGATGATGGAAATCTACCAACAGCTGAAGAAATTTATGAGTTTGTACAATATAGCTTGCGTCAAAATAATGACATTGATTCGGGAGATGGTACAGTTATTGGTAAAACAGCCTCGTCTCTTTTGAAATTCGTAGGAGATACACTTGTAACTTCAGATGGCGTATTTATCGATAATTTCTCAGAAACTGATATCAACAGAATTGAATTCTATGATGTAACAGGAATTAAAAGGGTATTCCCATTCGTCGCAGCTGGTTCAATTAACTTTAATGATAACCTTGTGCAAGATGAAGGTGCTGAATATAGAATGTTCTTTACAGACGCAAATGGGCATAAATTTGGTGAACCTGATGCAATTATCGTTCAAGATAATGATGGTGATGAAATTGCTGGATCTGTTCCAGGATCACAAGTTCAATTTACTTTCGATTATGATGGTAATGATCAAGGTGGGCGTACACCAGGTGAAGATGCTCCAATCACAATTGTTGCAATTGGACTCAATAGAGCGCAATATATTAAAGCGAATGGTGTTATAGCAAGAACTAACGCGAATAGTATATCGCTGGTTGCATCTTTAGAAAGAAATTACAGTAATCCTGAGTAAAGCCCATGTTGCCAACAGGCCGGAATAGTTTATTTAATTAGCTTCTTAAGGGGGTTCGCCCCCTTAGTTAGATATCAGAATTAAAACTGGAGAAAACTATGAATTTATCTTTTGAATCAATGCACAAGTGTTTTCCAAATAATAAATACAAACATTGGTATATTAATTTAATAGAAAAAGCTAATCTCAGAAGGGGTGGGGATATCCCCACCCCTTCTGAGAAACATCATGTGTTTCCAGTTTCAATCTTCGGCAAAAATAAATTAACCGTTAAATTATCTCTTCGTGAGCATTTTATAGCTCACCTTTTACTCGCAAATATCTATAAAAATAACCCAGAAAATCTTCAAATAAATAAAATAAATTATCAAAAGATGTCAAAAGCAGTTATGTGTTTAATGGACACTGATAAATTAAAAAACAGAACTCGATTGGCTTCGAAAGAGTTCGAGTGCACTCGAACTCAAATGCATTTAAATCAAAAGAGATTCTGGAAAAAATATTGGTCCGATATTAAAAATAGGAAAGCTGCGAGTCTCAGGCGCAAAAGGTTTCTAAAGAACTCGATCAATAAAAATAAATTAATTCAAATCAATAGAGAAATTACTTCACACCCTGAGTTTAAAGCAAAACGTAGTCAATTTCAAAAAGAGTTCTTTAGAAACCTATCTGAAGAAGAAAAAGTAAAACGTATTAGGTTACTGAATTCTCCAGAGGCTAAAGAAAAAGCTAGAATTAAACGCAAAGAAACAATTGAAAGAATGACGCCAGAAGAACGTAAAGCGAAGTTTGCAAATAATTTCACTTTTGAACGGAAAGAGAGACAACGAAATCAAATTAAAGATAGGCTCGCCCTTTTCAAGGGCTCCGAAAAAAGAATGATTGATGTAAAAAACACGACAGAATTATTTAAATTAATAAAATCTGGTTGGGTTCCGTTGTTTATAAAACATTCCAAATTAATTCAAGCAGTTGAGTCAAAAAAATACTCTCAGAAAGAAGCAGCTGAAAAAGCACAGATGAGTCACTCTGCTTTTAATAAATTATATAATAAATATATCAGTATTTATAAAAATAAATATAAAGGAATAGAATGTCAATTAGAGATCACATCCTAGATTTAGGTGCAAGACATTTTTTTACTTTCGATAATAAAGAAAAAGATGAAGATGGGATTGAGTCAGAGACACCGACAAAAATAAAAGATGGTGAATACAGTTTTGTAGAGAGGCCTGTTTGTGAGGGATTTAGATATAGTTTAAAATCAACGAATGCTGATGATGACACGACGAGAACTAACGGCGCAACTCTTAAAAATCAAAAAGATATTAATACATCATCTGCTAATAAATATTGGAATAATTCAAATGGGACTTGGATGTTCTGGACTAGAATTTATAAAGCGGATAACCCTTCAGTTATTTATGAACAAGGAGCTAGTGTTAATAATATCGCTTTTATTTCAGGAACAGGGGGACTTTTTTCATTCCAAGCAGCGGATGATGAAAGACCATTTTTGATTGCTTTTACTAAATGGCCTATCGAAGAAATGAGAAATTATTTTCTCGTTGGTCGTTGGGAAAAAGCAAGTTATTCTGGAGAAAGTGACAATAGAATTCTATTTTATGTCAATGGAGTTCTTCAACGAACGATTATGATTTCTGAAAATACTGATGAATTTCCAACACACAGTGGGGATATAAATGTCGGCAATTCAGACGATAGTCTAAAATATTATAATGATGATACTGTAAAATTCGCAACCAGAAGAAAATGGTTTAATCTTTTCGCTATGTTTACGAATAAGGATTTAGCTGAAGCTGATTTTAGAGAAGTGTTCGAAAGAACTGTAATCCCAGAAATTACAATTCAAGCAGATACTGTCATAAATCAACAGAAAGCTCTTGATGATTTAATTGGTACTCGTTTCGGAAGTGTCAATTGTGCAATCAGAATAGTTCAAGCAACCGACGCAACCGATTATAAATTAATCATCGAAGATATTATGTTTAAACAGAATGAATACATAAAAGATATAAATATTCAGTTCGTTGGAACTGGAAGTCTTTTAGTTGATTGTGCTAATGGAACTAACGTTGAAATAGTAAGTACCCCTCCGGAAGTCGAATTGGTTGATGAAACACTTGATGGTGGTGGATCAATATCTGTTCAGCTAGATAGTCTAAGAATTCATAATACTGATGACTTAGAAAATATAAATATATCCGGAAATTTATATTTAAAAATAGATTCTGAAGATGATCATCTAGAATTAAATTATCATAATGTTAGAGTCCAAGGGAAAGTTTTTAACGAGACTGATAAATCAATAACTATCAACGCTAATACAACATGTCATTTAGAAGCAGATCAACCTGGAATTGGGTCAGGTGAGGTAAATATTCAAACAACCCATAACTTAACTCTAAATAATGTCATTATTGGATCAGAAGTCCGTCTATATAATAATGATTTAACTGAAGAAATATTTGGAGTAGAAGAAGCAGATGATAGTGATATTTCAATAGATTATCTTAATAGTTATCCTGGTGCTGTCCTTGTAATTTTCAAAAAAGACTATGAAGTAATAAGAATGGCACTTGATTTGGGTAATGGTGATATTACTATCCCAATCCAACAACGCAAAGATAAATGGTACACTAACCCATAAAAGGAGATAAAATGAAATATAAAATTATGTCAAGTACTGGTGGAAATAAAGATTATTTAAATGGAATAATATTTGATTATGTTATACCAAATAAAGAAATAGGTACTGTAGTAAAATGTTTTGGAGATGAGTACAAAATAACTCAAACTGGAAAAATTTTGGTGCTTAGTAATCTCAATAATGTTTTGACTCTAATGGAAATTGAAGACCCTTTAGATAAAATTAAAAAAGAAAGTCAAAAGAGTGCAAAAGAACTCAAACCCAATAGAGATTTCGATTTATTTTTAGAAGACAAAACACTAAAATTATATAAAACTCCAGCAACTGAAAATTTAACATTCGATGAGTTATTTGGAACTCTAAAGAAAGAATTTTCTTTCATAAAAGAATTAAGAGGAATTGATTTTAATACAGTCTTTGATTACAATGAAGAATTTGATATATTCACATTCCTTAATGATTGGAATTGGGCAGATGATGAGAGCAAAGAAATTATTAAAAAAGGAACTTGGGGTAGAAAAAACAAGTTCGATAGATCTATTTAAAAGGATAGTTGATGAAAGTTACATTCGATGGTCCAAATAAATTAATTAAAATAAATGATGATGTAACTTATATTGATGTTGGTACTGATTTATATAGCGCGTGGAAACATTGGTGGTTAGAAGATGATAATTCTAAATACTCTCAAGCTTTTCGAACATTCGGTGGGGATCCGACAAATGCTGATGGAACCCAGTTCGCCCCTCAATATTTTTTTCTAATGAATGGTTGGCGAGTGGTCGTCGATGGAACTAATGTTACCTTTCATACGAATCTTTATACAGATGAGGGGGATTCACCTTATATTGTCGAAAATAATGGTTCAGTAAGTGCAGCTATATCTGACGCTCAAGTTGTAGATCTAAGTAAAAGTATAAATAATAATATCTGGGAGTTATTATTATCAGAACATCATGAACCTGGATCATTCGGTGAGATAATTCAAAAAATATTAGTAAACACAAGCAGATCAGCCAGCATTGGTATAGACCAAGGAGAATAAATGCAAGACGTAAAAAATAATATTATACAATTAGAAGAAAAACTTCAAAAAGAAATTATTCAGAGAAAACATCTGGTTCAAATTTTTGAAAATAAATATAATAATTTTGAAAAAGAACTAGAGTATTTTATAGATGATTTAAAAACTGATTTTGAAGGGATTAGATTAAATAAACCACCATCTGATATTAATATAGAATTAACTACCTTTAAATTAAATTTTAGAAAATTACTAAAAGTGGTTAAAAATGACACAAAAGAATCATTAAAAAATTTGGCTGATCAATTGAAGTTAAGTCATGAAAATTTAGAAAGTATTTTCAATAAAAAACTTCAACAGGCAATAGAGTCACAAAGAACTCTTTTGACGCAAAAATTTAAAAATATAAACAATCAATACTCAACATTAAAAGATTCTTTTAGGTTTATAACAGACACAACATTACCAAATTTTGATAAAAGATTAACATCCAGTATTAATAAAATGCAGAATAATGTTAATCGTATGCAGAATGAATTAAAATCATTGGACACTAGAGTTCAAAAGAACTCAATTGAGCTTCAAAATAAATTCGATGCAGTTATGAGTTTCTATAAAAAAGAGAATCAATCTTTTAAAGAAAAAATATCGAGCCTGGAGTTCAAAAGAACTCAAACTCTGGAAAATAAAATAAAAAATCTAGAGACTCAATTAAAAGATTTACTTGATTCTTTTAATAAAACAAGTAAATCTCCAGCAAGAAATACCATACAAAAAGATTTAAATGAATTAATAACTTCTCAAAAAGAAATTCAATTAAATTTGGAAATGGTTGAGTCTAGACTCACTCAAGTGAATAAAAATTCAAAAGAGATTGATAACCTAAAAAAAGAAAATATATCTTTATCTGAAATAATTAATTCAACTCAAAATACAATAAACCAACATCAATTAAAAATTACATCAATTATTGAGAGGCATCAATCTATTTTAAATACTCAAGATACCATTAATAATTCCATAAATCTCATAAAAAAGACTGCATTGGATACTAGAAAAGAGTTTATTCAAGAATTTGAAGATTTAACTATTGAATTTTTAAAGGCACGGGGTATATTTGAAAAACATTCGAGAAAAGCAGACGAAAAAATTATCTACCTGGAGTCAAAAATAACTCAAATTGTATCACAAAAAGATAAAGAAATAAAAGAAGCAAATAAAAAAATTAAAGCTTTGGAGAATAGTCAAAAAGAACTCAAAGAGCAAAATATTTTATTTGAAAATGAATTAAGAGGAATTAAAGAGAGTATTGATTTATTATCAATATAGATAAGAATGGAGAAGATATGGAAAAAAATAATATCAAACAAGTCGCCGAAAATACAAAGGATATCTATTCTAGAAAATTAAATATCCTTATTAAAAAGATCCAAGATCAATCTAAAATTATAAAAGATTTTAAATTAGAATCATACAAAGAGAATTATGATGATTTATTAAAAGAATTTGATATTTTGAAAAATAAATACATAAAGAGTTCAGAAGAACTCATTGAATTAAAAAAAGAAATGGTTTTACTAAAAAAATTAATTAAAAGTAAAACAGAAGTTCTAGAAGAAGTTAAAAATAGTAGTAGTTTATTATTTGAAAGCATCTCACAAAATAATAATAAATTAAAAAAAGAAATAATAGAAGATATAGATAAATATGTTGAAAAAAAATTATTAAAGTTATTATCATGATGAAATGTCCGAATGATGCTTTGCTAAAAACTTATAAATTATTTCCAAGATTACATGAGTTTAATTATATGAGAGATAAATATTTTATTTATGTTTATCTTAATCCTTTTAAAGAATACAGTACCTCCTATAAATTCAAGGTAAAGGATATTAACTTCTGTTCAGCATTTGAGCCAATTTATGTGGGTAAAGGGACTAATGGGAATGGTTATAGACACAACCAACATATAAGTGCATTTTTAAATAATAAAGAAAATAACAGTATCAAAATAAATATGTTTAAAAACATTGAAAAAGAGATGCAGAAAGCGAAAGAATTAAAACTTGTAAATAAGCCGTGGAATTGGCAAGAATATCAGAAGAGTTGGGTATTCGTAGTTAGATCATTGAATTCTCAAGAAGAACTTAAACAATTTGAGATGGCAATGATTAATGAAATAGGTACTCGTTGGGATGCAACAGGACCTCTAGTAAATAAAATTAAAAATTAAAAATTAAAAACTATCTTGGCTAACCAAGATAGTTTGATCTAATAAATTCCCATTCATTTAAAGAAATTATCTCCCTAAGAATAAGTCCATCCTTAAAAACAATCTCTAGATGAATTTCATCTATCTCCCCATTATAAACCTTTTTATCATTTATAAATAAAATCTCATTAAGATTAATAAAATAATTATTTAGACTAAATAAACTATACTCATGAAATAATTTAAAAGTGCTGTAGTTATTTTTAAATCTCACTGGTTGGTGTTTAGTGCTGCTTTTATATTTCCAAAATAATTCAGTCTCTATAAACTTAGCACCTCGGTTAATGATTTTCAAATAAGAAATATTATTAAAATTCAAACGAGTACCTCCGAAAGAGGTACTCAAACCAGTCTTAACTCTATTAAATGTTTTCATTAATTACCTTCATCTTATTTAAGGGTTTTCTTCATAAGGACTATAAATTTCTCCATAAAATTAAGGTATTCATCAAATGACAATTGTAATGAATTATAATTATCATCAAGATAATGATTTATATTTAATTTTAACATCAAGTCTTTCGACATCGCCTCGAAAATCTCATCAACAATTTCCCTATCCCTAAAATGTTCGTAAAAATATCTCCATAAATGTTTATTTAATAATTCTTTTATGATAACTCTATTCTTTTTAGCATTAACTCTTTTAAAGAAATTACTATTTACTTTATGATATCTACTTTCCTTAAGAACAGCATTATTTGTAAATTTTAAACTAGTGCTGTAAAAATACATATGATCGACAAATGGCATATTATCTCTATATGAAGCAAATACGTCGAAATAATTTGGTTCGAAAAAATGCTGAGTATAATCATCATCAAGTAATGAAAAATCTCTTTTTATTAATTTCTTATTTTTCATTATATGTGAAAATACTAATGAGTTTATAATAAACTTTTTAGGATCTGTTTGAGTTCCATGATCAAATAAGAGATCGAAATTTTCATGGAAAAGACCTTCAAGTTGTTTAAAATAACCTATCTTCACCTTAGTTAGATTTGTCGCATAAAAACTAAAAAGATTTTTATGAATTAATGTTATATAACTACTAAAGATTGCTCTCAGAGTAAATGGATTTTTATTTCTAACAGCGACTAACATTATATATTTAAGAATTTTCTCGACAATAAAATCTGGTGTTATCATTAACACATCATAATAAAATTCTCCAATTTTAGTTTTACTATTATATTTCATTAACCACTGTTCAATTAATGATTTGATAGTTAAAGTAAACTTAGTTAATTCTTCTTTATAAGCAATCAAATCATAAATCTCTCTGATGAAAATTTCAGCTGGATTTTTAGAACCATTAATATTTTTAATACCATTCTTTTCAAGATACGGCTTGGCAACCTGATCAATAACTTTAAGGAAATAATGATAACTAACTAAAGTCATTCTTTGAACGCCAGTTTCAAACATTGTTAACGGAATTGGATCCATGATGTTATCAATAATTGCTTTGAATCTTTCTGCTTCCATCTCCCCCTTTGTGTCCAAAAGAAACTTATGTTCTGTTTTAACATTTTCATTAATTATTTTAGATACAACTAAACTAAACTCATCAAATAATTCAGCACCAAATTGAGGAATATAATTTTTTTTAGAAGCTTTAAGATTTTTGGAGACTAAATTCCAGTCAATAATTTCTTCAAATTTATTATATAACCACGATTGAACTCGAGCATCTATGTTATATTTTTCGAGGTATGCTTCACATACCTCTTCAATATCTTTATAATCATATTTTAACTTTACTTCTCGTGATGTGCTTAAATCTTTGCGGACTAACTTCATCAATTCTCCTCTGAGTCAAAATGATCCCAAGGAAATACGACCCATAAATTTTTATTGACCGATTTTCCAAAAATAATATCGGCTTGTGGTTTTTTATTATACGCAGCACACATAATTATATTTTGATTATCAGTTACTTGATCTTCCAGAAGAGTTCTAATAGACTCAAGTGTATCACCAGTATCATAAATATCATCAACTACAATAATATTCTTAAATTGATTAAAATCAAGATTGGGTAATTTTATAGACAATTCTCCTTTTTTAGTACCCGAATAGCTTTGAGCAGATACTAAGTCAATATTTCTATTATTAAAAATATAACTTAAAATCTGTGCGCTATATAAACCACCTCTAGCGACTGCCAAAATCAAGGTTTCATCCGGGTCACAAATACCATCGTAAGATTCTAAAATTGTATTAGCTATCTTTTCGGTACTGTCTTCAATTCCTTTATTTGAGATATAATATTTAGTCATTATCAGCCTCCGTTCTTTCCGGAAATTTATATTTAAATACAGGAAATCCATTTTCTTTTAAGATATCTTGAATGCTTTCACTGACCTCATACATATCACCACCTGGAATATAATCCGGATCTACTGATTGAATAATTCCTTTTTTCGCAGTAGTTAATCGAATAATATATTTTTTCTCAGTATCAAGGATTAGGTAATTTTTAACTTCAGTATTATTTTTATAGAATTCTTCTGCTTCTTCTGATGTATTAACCTCATCAGGTTTTCTAAGAACCTCAATGGATATTAGATTACTCTCTCCGAACATTTTTTGAATCTCTTCTTTTTGCTGTTCGATTTCTAAGTCGCTAATTAAATCATCTGTTGTTTTTATGCTACCTGATTTATCCACTGGGTTGTTTAGTACTTTTAACTCTGCTGTTTTTTCCATTTAAATATCCTTTAATATTTTATAAGCTCATAAAAGCTTCGTAATTAATTCTTTATATCGTGTTCCCAAACCAACTTAAAGTTTTCTTTATCAATATGTATTTTATTTATCAAATCACTGAGTTCAATTAAATAATCTTCTATTTTATTTGATTGAGGTCTTGAATTAGATATTAAATAACATTCAAAATACGGATCATCTGAATTTGGAATAATTAAAAATATTTTCCAGAGCGCTGATGGAATATTTACCCGAACTTTATTTTTAATAAACTTATCACTTCTCAAGACTCCGGTAACTACATAAATTTTTTTATTAATTAAGGCGAGTTTTCTTTCGTATTTTTCAAGCTTTGACCACAATCCTCTATTTAAATTCTCTTCTTGTGGGACACATGCGTTTATTACATAAACCTCATCTGCTGCCTCAATATTTATATCAACACTACTTGATGCCGGCAAATGTCCAGCATCAAAACCATCATAAGAATATTCTTTGTATGATGGTCTATACTCCCTCGGAATTCTTTTATCAGTTCTTAGATACTGTCTTTTATATTTCTCAACCAAAATGTCCGCTGAATCTAATGAATAAATCACAAAATCAGGCGTGTTGTAATAATAATTATAACACTCCTGATATTTTATATTTATTAAAACTTGATTACAATCGTCTTTTATATAAAATCCAGTTGGTTTATGGGGAGCCAAATAAGACTCAACTTGATCGGGAACTTTTAAAGTATCTGCCCACCCAAATACAGAATTCAAAAATATTAGCAAAAAAAATAATTTAATCTTGGCTCGAGCCAAGATTAAATTATTAAACTTCATGAATTTAAACATTATTTATCCAACCTTTTTATTTTTTAATAATTCCAATTCCAAGACAATGGGGACATTCCTGAATACCAATATCCTCCTGTAAACCATAAACTTTTGATTCAAACAATCTAACTGAATTTTGTGCTGTGTCCTTTAATTGATATAATATTTTATAATTCAGAATTGTATTTATATTATTGAGTATTTTATCTTTCGAATTAAATATCTCAAAAGAGTTCCGAAGAACTCTTTTCTCTTTTAATAAATTTCGGAATAATTTTATTAAAAGAATATTTCTCTGAATTGAGTTCTTTTGAACTCTTTTATTGTAAATTTTTATATTTATATTAGTATTGATATAAAAGTTAAGAATCCAATAATTATAAATTAATTTCTGTCTAAGTTGATTCTTTTTAATGTTGTGGTCTATTTTATCGATGCTGTTTTGATATACTCTTATCGAAGTCGATAATATCAAATGCCATAAAAGATAATTAATTTTATTTAATATCTTTTCAGTTCTTTGGGACTCAAATAATTTATTTCTTTCAATATCTAGAATAGAATTACTATCTTGAAATTCTCTTATTAGATAATAACTCTTTAATATTTTTAGCTTTTTAATTTCTAGTTGAGTTTGAGTTATTTTTGACTCAATTAAAATAATTTCTTCTTGAAATTGCTTATGTTTTTGATTCATATCAATTAATGAATCTTTTATCTGGGCGACAGCCAGTGCAATATTTTCAGTATTGAATAAAAAAGAAAATATTTTTTCAGAATCAGTTGTTTTGGAACCTATTAAAAATAAACCATCGTATTGATTAGTATATGCAATTCTTTCTGTCTGTTCTTTTAACGCTCCTTTAAAATTTTTATATAGGTTTTTTACATCAATATATTTGAAACCTATTTCTTCAACTGCTTCTTTTAATTTATCTGCGGCAAGATTTTTACCATAATAAGCTTCACCGTTGATAATAAATTGAACTTTTTTTCCTTTATAAAGTAATCCAATTTCTTTATGTTCTTTACCTTGCTCCTCTTCTTCTAATGTTGGTATATACCCAAAAGTAATTTCAGTTTCTAGATTTCGACCACCTGGATTTAATCGAGGATAGTTATTAACATTAAAATTATTAAAAAGAATAGATTCAATTGCACGAAGCGAAGCACTTTTACCACTATTATTAGGCCCTCTGATAACAGTAAACCCACTATATACAAAATGTTGTTGTTTTATACTTTGAAAATTTTTGATACTGTTATAAAAGAATCCACTTTCTGGGAGTTCACCTTCTTGATTAACTATTTCTAAAGTAGGTATTCCATCTTTATCTGGAGTTGCTTGAACTTCATAAACAAGATGTGCATCAAAATCCAACTCTTCAGTTTGTGAGACAACAACTAAAGTGAATCCATAGGTATCACAAAATTTTCTAAGAAAACTACTCAATCTAATTCTATATTGTGGACTAACTTGACTGAGACTTTCATCAAAAATATAGAATTTATTTTGGCTGTATAAATAGCCTATTAGTATTTTGAAAAATAAACTTGCGATTGAAAGCACTCCACCACCATTACTCGCAGTTAGCTCATCGTTTTTTGCAATCTCAATCCCATTCTGATAAAAAATTATATCGTACTTTTGGGTTCCAGAAGCACTCTTTCCTCTTTGAATTCTGGGTTTTATATCTAATTTATAGTCAGCTTCGAAAACATCAACTAGAGCTGAATTTACAACTTTAAGAATAAAATCTTTCCTTTTTTCAAGCTTATGATTTTTTAATAATTCAAGAAGTACTTTTGCTTCAGTATGATGTTTAATTCTAACTTCGAGTGCTGCAGCACTCGAAGTTAGATTATTTTTTTCATGTTCAAGATGAATTAAATTATCCTCTTGAACTCTGAGTTTAATATGAGTCTCATTGTAATTTGAAGTCAAATCCATTACTTATTTTCCTTTAAAATATTCAAAGATAGATAAGTTTGGCAGGTAATTGCTTCTTTTAATGTACTAAAATCAAAAGTAATTAACTCCATTTTATCAGTTACATGAAATCTCAATTTCTTAATACTTATATCAGTCAGTAAACTAACTGACCATAAATCTGGATGTTCTTTTCGTAATCCAATCATCTCAATATAATTTGACTGTAAATTTATACTAACACCAGAAGGAAATGTTACAAAAATATCTTCCTTTTCATTACCCTTACCAAGACCTCGACTGAAAATATAATCCCCAACATGCAATTCTTTCATTCTAAATACTCCTTAGCTATCTGTAAAGCTTCATTTGAAATATTATGCTGATGCATAAATTTTTCTAATGTACTTAAATCATCTACTTCTACAAGATCCTCATCTAATGTAACTTCTTCAAAAAATTTAAATTCTGTTTTTCCAATTTCTTGTAATAAGTTTATAACATCAATATTAAAAGCTTCACTGAATGGTTTAACTTTTAAAGGAATTGTTTTTGATAGTACTTGAAAATCATCAGAAGAATCTTCTGGTGCCTCCGATATACTAAAAACACAAAATTCTGGAATATGTTCATCCATTTTTGCAGCATAGTCTCGTGCAACTCTTGTTAAATTCCAAGGGTTGCAAAAAATAGTTCCTGATGTTTCAAATATAGATCCAAGTTGTGACTGAATATGATAATGTCCACAATTAAATAAATCTACATTGTATTGTGATAACTCCCCATAAGTGAAATCAGTTAATCTTTCAATATCCGAAGTTATATTTGAGTGTAATGTAACTACTTTAAAAGTTTTTTTATCAGGGATAAAATCCATCTCAATTGATTTTAGCTGATTAATTATTTTTGATTTATCCTCACTGTAATCAATACCATAGAAAATTATATTTTTTCCCAAGGCAATATCAAATACTTTTTTATTTCCTGCACCGATATATGTAATTAACCCACTTTCCACACAATCTTCAAAAAATGTTTCCTTGATAGTCTCATGACCGTCGAAATAATCATGATTTCCTAAAATGGAAAATACTTCTATGCCTGCGTCATTAAACTTACGAAGACGTTTTTTATTCTGGAGCCCTTGGCTTAAACTCCAGTCTTTCTTTCGCGATTTCTCAAATATATCACCCGTAAATATAATTTTATTAATATTATTTTCCAGACAATAATTTATAATCTGATCAATTTTATCATCGATATCGATTTCCCATTTTGATTTACGGATTCTATTTTTGAAGCCGAACATAAAATGAGGATCTTTAATTACAATGAAATCAAATGTGTCTGATGAGATCATTTGATCGGATGAATTTTCATAAATCATAGTTTTCCTTTTGAATTCAATAGCAGTAATCTGCTTATGTTATAGTTTATATTATAGTAAAAATAAACTCTAAATAAAAACTAAATAAAAAAAAAAGGGGGGGGGCATATGCCCCTATAAATAAAATTCATCCGATTCTAAGAAACTAAAATTTTGACTTATTAACACATCGTTATCAATATCAATAAATTTTTCTAGAATTCTTTTTCTAAAACCTATTCGATTTGATTTATTATTTAGATTCATAATAATTTTTAGAACCTTTTTTCGACAAGTCTTTTTTTTTATAGGTTTAAAGTACCCATCATGCAAAAGATTATCAAAAACATGTTTATTAAAAACATGAGTTGTTATGCGCTGCCGATAACCCATATGTTTAACCATCCAATCACCTTCAGTCCTAAAATATTCCAATTCGACGTCAAAATATAATGCTTTTGAATTAAATAAACGGTCAATGAACTTCTCTATACTACCATTATAGTCATATATCTCGGTGTCATAATATAAATTAAAAAGGTACTTATAAAGTATATCTGCCCTAAAGATTATATTATGATTTTCTAAATCACTTACTGTTTTAAGTTTATGAATTAATGATACCCCATCCTGATAAGCATCATCAAATTCTTCTAGAGTACTTTCAATTTCTTTAATATCATCTTTTGATATTTTACAAGTAATTTTATATTTTTTATCAATAAAAAAAATTAGATGTGCTCTTGGCAAATAATTCATTAGTTTATGTTTTTTTATGGTTTCCAATAACCCAAATCTTTCAGCGACCAGTTCAAATAAATTTACTTTAATTTTCATAAGTTTCATTTTACACTCCAGTCGATCGGTGAGGTATCCTCACCGATCGTTTATTTTTTAACCAAAAAGGGAACCCATTACTTTCCCAAGCCCAGTTAAACCATCATTTTCTGATTTTTTTGCATCAACATCAGTTGCATCAGTTGCATCATATATTTCAATAGAATCTTTGTCACTTGATATCAAACATGAATTTACTTGATTGATATCATAATCAAGTGTTCTCATTACGGATCTGATCTGTGGATCAGTGTAATGTTTATATTTTAACGCTTTAACGAAAGCTGCAGTATCTTCAGGGGTTGCACTTCCATCCACCCCAAATTTTTTAGGATCTAGTCCCAAAATATTCAGTTGTCTTTTCGCCTGCTGTTCTTTAAAAACAGGTCGTGTTGTTTGTGACAATTGAGTAGATTCATTGATTCCATCATAGATATCATCATAACCATCATAATCATATCCAGTATATATATTCCCTTTCCCAACACCACCTGAATATCTTGATGTATAATTGTAAGTTCTAGCCTTTATAAGATTCGGATCCATTATAAGGATCGGTTCATACTCACTGACCGTTAAAAATTCACTCAGTACTCTTTGAAGCTGCCCTTTTACAAAATCAACATCTTGTACTGGACAGTGTTTTGATTCCAGAACTCTAAAGTCAAAAATATTTTTAGCTTCCTCATTAACACCAGATTCATTGGAATCTGGTGTTCTAAAGAACTCATCGTACATTTTGATAACGGGAACATTTTCATCAACCTCAGCGTCTTGTACAATAAAAGTCATTGTAGGCATTTCTGTATATGTACCATCAATACCACCATCTTCAAGTAAATTTACATTAACAACTTGTGTTTCTGTAACAACTATTTTAGTTGGTGTGTTAGTGCTAGGAATATACATAACACTATCTGTTTGTATTTTATCCTCTGCTACAGCGTTTCTAAAGATCACACCAGGATTCTCTGCTTTATTATCTCTATCAATTGTACTGAATCCAAAATCACCTGGATGTCTATGAATTGAACCCATCTCAAGTTCACGGGCTTCTAGTTCGAAGCCCCTTTCGATAAACTCTTCTTTTGGAAAAGCCTCTGCAAATTTTGCAACAAGTTGATCAGAAACAGGAATCAGTTGGTTTGAGATCTCACTAACTTCATCCAATGAAAAACTTACACTTGCTGTTGTAACTTCTTGAGAGAAGTTAAAGAACACAGTAGGTATTGTAAATACCATTCTTTGTCCTGTTTCCTGATGTTTAAATATCAGCTGAAGTCCTCTATAATGGACTTGATATTCTGCACCACCAGCTGCTGGTAAACCAAGGTCACGAACTTGGTTTAAAAGTTTTTGACTATAAAGTACAACATTTAAAGTACTATTGCTTTTTCTTGTACTCGGTGTTTTTTTAACTCCAAAATAACTACCTACTTTTTTACCTATTCCCCATTTAGCCATATTTTTTCCTTTATTTTTTTTTGATTTTTTTCTTTTTGCCATTTTTAGAATTCCTCTTTATATTAATCTGCATCAGATATTTGAGGATTTCTGGCCGCACTGTATGCACCCCAAATCTCCGCACTAAATTTTTTACAAGCCATTATATATGGATATGTGCTTTTTTTCCAAAGAATATTACCGTAAAACATACTATTTAGGTTAACATTAGAAAGAGTCAACCATCCACTTCGTGCAGCTTTATTTTCAGAGCCAGTACAAACACTACCAGCACTTCTCAAATAAGACTCATTAATATTTCCACTCATCATCGGTGAAATATTATAACCAACCTGGTTATCCTTAGTTGGTTTTTCTATATACACCAATCCATAATATGGCGTACTAACGCCATCTGATATCTTTTGGAGCGGGATTAGAAGAGATTCTGGTTGAATACCACTTTGACTTATTTCTCTTATATTTATTTTAAGATTAACATCGTTCACTGATGAAATCTGAGGTCGTTCGATCATATTCAACATTTGATCTTTATCAACACTCACAGATCGTTCAATAATAGATGGTGACATTATTATATTTGGTGTCAGTTGCAAAAACTTTACCAACTCATTAAAATACTCATCAGTTTTTGATTGAAGTGTTTCTGGTGCAATAGCCTCTTTAAAATAATTAACTCCCTGAATTCCATTACGCCATTCATATATATGGAGTTTTCCCGTTTTTGGAAGCTCTATGATATTGGCATTATACATAAATGCAATTAAAGGGTGCAGTGGATTAATATTAAAGCCATCTTCAGTTGTCAGAAGGCAACCATATACTCCTTCATTTTGAGCAAGCTGTTGCAAAAATACTCCGATATCAATTGCATCCGAATTATATTCGATCGTTGTGATCGCATCTTTACATGTCGATCTTATTTTATCCCATGATATTTTCGAATCATCATCCACTAATGAAAAAGATGGTAATGTATCACTAGTTATTGATGGTCTAATATTCAACGGGATAAAAATATCTCCTTCTTGATTTAGCATCTGATTTCCCTCTTGCACTTCATCTGAAGTATATTTATTGATTGCATCCTGTGTGGACATAATCAAAGAATGTGCTAAAATGGTTGTAGGTTGATTAAATTTCATATTTTCTCCTTATCCTAAAATATCCCACTCATCTTGAGTGCTCAGTTCAACAGCGTCTGGGTTAGCTTCTAAGTACTCAGCCATATTGAAAGTAAATATGTCAGAGTCATGTTCATAATCCTCACCTGTTCTTATCCTATTTGCCTCTTTTTTAATCCAAGCAGCTGTTGCAACTTGAAAATTTAAAAGTAATACTGGGATATCGATACTCCCATAAGTTTCATTACCTAACTCGGTATTAACTACCGGCTGATATGTTAAATCAACTGATGTTCCTCCATGCCCAAAGAACATAAAATTCTTATCTTCAAGAAGCTTTCTGGTCTCAAAATCAGGTGCACCAATCATATTGTATCCATTTTGAGCAAATAGATCAATTGCTTTTTGATCAACATACTCATTTTTATTCATTGGGCTAATGTCCTCAACCAACCATTTAAGATTTTTGGTGAGCACTAATTTATATATACCACCGATCTCATCATCAATATCCCTAACCGTACTAGCACTTGTCTCCATCACAATATCTTCTCCAATTCGTGGGATATTTGTGAACTCCAAGAAGTCCGCCTCCCTAACATGCATTCTATGGAAGATGCCTGGCACTTCTAATTTCATGCACCAGTATTGCAAGTTATAGAAGAAGTTAATCATTGCACCGCCCATACCGATAGACAATATTTTATATTTGCTATCTTTTATGACTTTTAAATCATCTCTTGTTGGGACAATATCTAAATCTCTTATAATCTTCCAAAGCAACTTGTTATTGAAATGTCTAGGATATTTTCCATAGTCCTTTTTAATCTTTAAAAATAATCTAGCTTCCAATTTAGCTAAATTTGGATTCATGATATTGAATCCAGATATATCCTGGAATGAGAAATTTTGCGGGTTTGCGTAATAATCAATGACAATTTTATTGTCATCAAACGGTAGAATTGAATTCGGTTTGTATCTCATTCTGAGATTCTCTTGAATCTCATTTTTAAGATTTATATCTGTGCTCATGTTTTTCCTTTAAATTTTTTGATTTCTTACTAGTTTCAATTCCAATTAAAAATATTTTTTAAGCTTAAAAAATAAAGAAGATTGAGGTGGGACGGGGGTGTCCTCTGACACCCCAACTCCGATAGATCTACATTAGATCAAAATCGTTATCCCCACCTCCTACAATCACTTCCATCTTATCTCCTTTATAAGCGGATATTTAAGATCCATTTCATTTCTGAAAGACCTTTCAATCCACCTAGATTTACTGCACCATAAAGCATATCTAGGACCTTTTTATGACGCAGATTAACTGGCAACATAATCCATTTCTCAAAGGTTTCACGATCATTAAGTTTAAGATCGTTATCTTTAAGAACATTCGGCCACAAATCAGTAGCCGAAGTTTTCTCCAAGTCAGTATTGCTTAGAAAATGCAAGTACTTTATACTTGGAAAAAATGGATTTTGCTCCTGAAGAACTTCTCTACTATACATGTAGAAACTTATATATTCTTCAGGAGCCAATTTTTTATACACTGGAATAAAGCGTTTAAAGCGATCGCCAGCTTTAGCTTTAAACGCTTTCGGGAAATGTTTCTTCAGTGTGTAATACTGAAGACCATCTTTCCCGCGATAAATTATCCGAGGTCCTTCTTCGAACTCTTTATCATATCCCAGGATGACGAATGGTTCCTGCCATCGCTGAACCAGCTTTTTTTTAAGCTGGTAAATATCATCAGCTATGTTCAGGAACCATTCAGGAATCTTGGCCAAAAATCCTCCTTAAAATTTTTTAGGAAGGGTCAAAAAAAAGAACAGTTTTTATCACCTTCCTACTATAATTATTTATATACTTTATTGATTTATTCTAAAATTCTTCCAGTCGAGTAATCTATCAAGATGTTTGATTTTAGAGCGCAGTAATTTATGAATCGCTCTAGATAATGGGTTATTATAATTTTCGGAAGCTACCTCTATATTGAATTCTTCTTGAAATCTTTTTTCCAGAAGAAGGATATCCTTCTGAACTTTTTCAATCAATGAATCTATAGAAACTCCATGAAAATCACAATACTCTTGAATATCTAAACCATAAATATCATCGTATGAAAATTCATTTGGTTTACTCATATCAAACCTTTTTCTTTAAGTTCGTCCTGTACGAATTCTTTTATTTCAAGCAATTCAGTACAAAATAACTCTACTGGTTTTTGTCGTTTTTTTACTTTTAAAAGCTTTTTAAGTTCAGTGCTTTTTGAACGAAATTCTTTTATTTTTTCTGGTGTCAAATTCCATATCCGCATATTTAAAAGATAATCGAAAGAACCATCAATCTCAAGAATTTCTTTTTCTTTTAAATCTTTAATCAAATCTATTTTTTTCTTATTAACTATTATTTCACCAGAATTTACTAAATCAATAAAATGAATTCTATTTTCAAGAATAGTTAATTCTTCTTCAATCTTCATAATTTCATAATCAATTCTTTTTTGATACCAAGGGAGTCTTTGAGTCAAAAAGAACTCTAAATATTCTTCGGCTGTCTCAAATGTCATTATTGGATCGAAACTGGAGTTTGGGTAAATGAAAGTAAAATTCTCTTGAATTTTATCGCGGAGGCCTAATGTATTTATAATTTCTTCATCAGTTAAACTTTTAGGATTCTCAGTAAACCTAATATTGAAAAAGAACTCATTCTCAATACATCTTTCGGTAAATGATTTTATTATTCCCTTTTCTTGAAGCTTCTTTAATTTTTTAATATAAGATTCCCTAGTATAATTCGGAGGGATTTCAGTTACTTCAATTGAATTTCTTTTAGCTCTAGTAAAGCAACCGAGTATTTCATAAGAACCATTATTTTCACCTTTAACTATTGAACCTTTAAAATAAGGAAAGGCTACCTCAATTTCAGACATATTTTGAGTTCTAAGGAACTCGATACTTGAATCTATAATTGATAATGGGTGTCTTGGTAAAAAACTACTCGCGAATCCATTCGCAATAGCTGAGTTTCCATTTATAAGCATTATTGGAATTATTGGTAAAAAATGTTCCGGTTCTATCTCAGCTCCCTCAAAATATTGAGGAGTCAAAAGAGGTTTATCTTCATTTCTAAAAATCAATCTGGCTGCATCACTAAAACGAGTATTGGTATATCTTGGTCCACCAGCAGTCTTATCAGTCCTTGTCCCAAAGTTACCTTCTTCTGTAAAAATATTTATATTATTGGTAGCAGATCTAGACATACTTTCAGATGTATTAAATGCGCTTGCGTCACCATGCCTGTATTTCATTTTATTATATATTAATCCATATGTCTCAGCCGTCTTGAGCTTCCGAGACCTAGGAAGCTCACTAAGAACTTGAATTAATTTTCTTTGAGTATTCGCTAAGGTATCGAGAGCATGTGGGATTCTCTGAAGAACTTTATAAACTGAATAATTCGTGTAGCGATCTTCTAAGAAAGCTTTCAAATGATTATTTGACATTTATTATAATCTCCTTATATTTATATTAAATTGATGTCGAAATTATCTATTGCTGAAGAAATTTTTCGTTTTCTAAAAGCAATGTCATCACTCAACCAACCGATTAATTCAGCTATCTCTTCTTCAGTGTTTTCAGACTCTTTTAAATGCAATGGTTCTAATAATTCATCAAGAGTGTATCTTTTAAATAACTCTTTCCATTCCAACTTCTCTAGAGTACCAAGTCCTTTTTTATAGTCAAATATCAACCCAGCTTTTTTATTTTTCGCTTGGAATTCTTCCAGCTCTTGCATAGAGAATATAAAACTATGTATTTTTCCAATGCCAGAATAAACAGTAATTAATGGGGTGATGAATCTAAATACTTTACCCTCGTATAAATATTTAGGAAAATATTTATAAATAAACCCGAGCACCAATCCTGCGATATGGTCTCCGTCTACATCCATATCAGTAGCTATAGCTATTGAATCGTAAACTAGATTTTCATTATCATTTTTCGATAAATCCAATCCAAGAATTGTCGCCAGTTGTTTTATTTCAGCATTTGATAGAACTTTTTTACTATCTTTTATAACATTGAGAATTACACCCTTCAATGGGAAGAAACCATTTTCCGAACGTCCTATTCTAGATATAATTGAAGTAATTGCAGTATCTCCTTCAGCTATGAATAATCTCTTTGGGTCATCAGTCGCTGGCCAGAATTTTTCAGGGAGATCTTGTTGCTTCGTCGCTTTCTTTAACGCTTTGCTTTCTTCAACAAGCATCTTTGCTTTATATAAATCAGTAATTGGATCAATGATATTTTTATTTTTATAGACTCTGTTGATAAATAACAGGAACTTCTTTTTAATTTCTGGAGAATTGAAATCAAGATATCCTGTTATCTCAGCCTGGGTGTTCGTGAGGAATTCTTTCGTCTGTCCATCAAATTTAGCCCCAGGAAAATTCCTAAAAAAGATTACACAAGACAATTTATTTTTTATGTCACCTGGCTTAATAGACTTAAATTTTCTAACTAGTTTTTCACGGAGAGCACCAGTTAATTGACGCACAAGAAATTCTACATGATTTCCACCTTTTTCTAACCATAAGCTATTAACATATGAATGAAATCTAAAATCGTTTGAGTCATTTGGAACACAAGCCATAAAGAAATCATCAGTGCTAAAAATTTCAAAAGTTTCATTAAATAATCCTATAAATTTTTTAGGATCGTATTTTACAACTCTATTATTAAATTTAAATCTAATCTCGGGATAGAGAACACTGAGATTTATTATTCTTTGGTGTATTAGTGAAGTATGTAAATCGTCTATTTCTTTAAGCCCAAACCGTTCTAAATCCGGTTCGAAAAGAACTGCAGTTCCTTGTGTCTCAGTCTTGAGTTCAGTAATTGATGTTGAACTTAAGTTATCTTTGAACTCAACACGAAGTCTTTTTTCACCATCATCTGTTACACCAATAAATTTTTTACTGAATACAGTAGTTGCAAAAGATCCAATACCATTCATCCCAGCGGAGACTCTTTTATCATCATCTTCGAAATTTGAACCAGCTCTTGCTTGTCCCCAAGCTATTTCTGGAAGCCAATGACCACCTTCTTTTTTAACAGGGATCCCGTAACCATTATCTTGGACTTTAACTCTTTTTGGGGTTATATTGATATTAATTTCATTTGCAAATTTGAAGTTACTTTTTATGGCAACATCTATACTATTATCAATAATCTCATTAATAATCTTTACAAGGCCGGGAATGTATAAATATTCTGTCCATTGAAAACAGGAACCTTTTAATAAAAAGGATTCCTGTTTAACTGTCTGCAAACTACCAATTATATTATGTCCTCTTATTAATAGCCAATCTCTATCCGAGAGAACTTTTATATCATTTGAATTTTTACTCATTCTTATCCCTTAAATTATTTAAAGTCCATTGAAAATATCGTCTATTTCTTTTAAAACAGTTACACCGTATTCTTTATTTAGGGTTTCTTTAATCTCAATGCGTTTTATTTTTTTTGGTGTCCAATTTAAAATCTTCTCGAAAGCATTTATAATAGAAATAATGCCATGAGTATCATCAAATTCATAACCTCTATTTAAATATTTGGTGAGTCTGTATTTTAAAACTCTAGGAATTCTCCGCAATGCTACACTATTTGAAATTTGATTTAATAAATTATTTATTTTTTTATGAACCAGTTCTTCAGTTAGATCTTTAAATTCTGGATCTTTAAGATATTTTTCATTAAGTCTAAAAATAGTTTTAACATCGGATACATATTTTAGAATGAATAATAAGTTACTCATGGTATTATACGATAGAGTTATTTTATTATAATCAAATTCCTCGTACGATTTTATAAGCTCCTCAAATATTTTCTCACCACTTACTGAAGGTTGTGTTCTTAATGAAGAAAAATTATCTTTTGATCGAAAGATTTCAATCAGTTTTGGAGTATTTAATGACGAATTTATCACGGATGATTTTATAAGCTTATTCATCAAATCATAATTATGAATTACTATAACCTCATTATATCTTCTTTCAAGAGCATCATCTTCCGAAGAAAGCCTATCAATGGATTCCAATGTTCTTGTATTTTTAAAGTATAAAAAACCTTTCAGAAAAAGAGCATTTACATGTGAAATATTTTTCGTTTTTGGATTATATACTAACCCGGCACCAAAAAAATCAAAATCAAGCATTATTTTTAAAATATGACTTGCTTTTTGAACTTGATTGATTTCATGCTGAGTAAAACTATAAAAATCACCAGATTCATTAATCATTGTGGTTATTATATTTAATTTAAAAAATAACGTCTGGATCATAAAAACACCCATAGAAAAAAGGTTGTTTGAAGAACTTCCCTCTTCATATAAATTATTCAAAGGATTTTGGGTAATTTTCATTCCGGGCTCTTCAAAACCATTATCGAAATTATCTGTCAATCCTAAAAGACAATCTGCTTTATTTTCTTTAAAATAACTTGATTCTTGAAATACTCTAGAATGATTTTTTAAATATCTTTCTATTAAATATCTCATCAGGTCGTGCTGGAAAATCATCTTTAAATTAAGAGGAGTTTCGCTTGTAAAAATATCTATATCTGGTGCAAAATCAACAAGATTTGCATTTGAATTGGATGCAAATACAACTTTTTTTAGGCTATCAATATCATATAATTTATTGGTCTTTTTCATCCAAACTGAACCACCCACAATTAAACTTCGATTATATGAATTAAGAAAATTATATAAAGTAGTATACCTTGATTTATATAATTTTGGAACAGTATCAATATCAAGAATAAACATCTTCGAAAAATTTTCCAGAGGATCTTGATAAAATTCTTCAGTTACTTCATCAAGTAATATATCTTGTCCCGTCTCGAGAGTAGCATCTACATCAGTTAAATTAACCATTTTTAATTTCTCCATCATGCTATTGAATTGATTCGTGATCTAATGTTTTTAATTCAGATTCAAGGCCAATTAAAATTTTATTTAATTCATCGACATCTAGAGTTCCGAATAACTCTTGAATCTGGTCTCTGTATGGATTTATCTGCTCTTCGAGAATTATTAATTGCTTTTCAATTTGCTTTTTTTCCTCGAGCAATTTATTTAATTCATCTTTATAATGCTGAGCTTTTTGTCTAAGCTCGGAATCTGATATACTCTGTTGATTCATTATATTTTCCTTCCTTTATATCTTTATCAATTTTTGAAATAATTTCAGTACTAACTACTTGGAATAATTTTATTCCGTAAATTTTTCCAGCTGTTGTTATTGAATTACCTATAATTGGTGAAGCAAATTGCCAAGTAATTAAACCATAAATACCATAAAGTGAGTTCAAAGTAACTTTAATTCCCTGCTGCATTGAATTAAATTGAGCTTCTCTTAGTGCAATAAATATTGGTATTTTTTCATGCGCATTTATTTTTTTATTTATTTTATGAACTTCAAATTCAATTGTAGTTAGTGAAAAAAGACGTCCCTCTCTGGATTCAGTATCCTCAATCTCATTCAGGATTTGATTAGCCTGCCTTTCACTTAAATATAAACCATTCTCTGGGTTTAAAAAGAACTCTTTAGTTTCTTCTGATAGTTTATTATACGCTGATAAAATAGCACCGAGCATTAGACTTCTGTTTTTAATTATTTTCCTATCATCTAATCCTATTTTAATTAATTCAACATCAAAAGCTAAATTTTCATCATGAAGATCATAAAGCACGCCATAAGGGTTAACTATTTTGCGAGAAAATATTTCCCTCATTTCTTTAAGATTTAATTTTTTAAAACTAACTTTAGTTGAATTAAAATTCAGCATAATATAAATATATTTATTGCGATATTTTTGATCAAAATCATGATTGAAAAAAACATAATCTATTGTCGTTTGATTATATCCTCTATTTTGCGGGCTAACCCAAGTTACCAATTCAAGAATTGGATAAAGATAACTTCTAAGTAAAAAATATGAAGTATCATCTTTAGGTTCAAAAATATCTTCTAGAGTTCCTTGGAACTCTAGAAGTTTTCTCAGAAGTGCTACATAATAATTTGAAGCAAATTCCAACATATCTGCTTTATTCTGTACTGTTTTTCTAGTAAAAAAATCTTTTAATGAACCTATTATAGCATTTGAAAATCCGGAACATGCTTGGTCAATAATTTCCGGATTATCCTTTTTCTTAGTAAGAACTGTGGCTATTAAATTTAACGTGCGATCAATAATCGCTGGTTCATATATTCTTGCGAATAAAGTATCATACCCAATATTTTGATGCATTAGACTAATTGGATATAGTGCATTAGCATCATTACTACTAACAACCATATCCGGTTCCAGTCCATAAATTCCAGGCACTGGTTGCTGAACATAAGCACCCTGCACTTTTAGATGCATCGCGAAATTTTTAATTTCTTCAATGGTAAATGCCATTTTTAAAAACCGTTTCTATTTTAAAGTTTTTTCATATTTAGATAATATTTTCTCAGATTACCAAGTACTGGGGCAATTGATATATCATTTATATCTGTCGGACAATCAATTTTATTAATCATCTTATAAAAATTATTCCTGATAAGGACCGCTTGTTTGACAAGAGTTTTTAATTCAGTAAAGTTATACGCTATACCAACTGCTTTATAGAACTCTCTGGTCTTTCCTGTCATTCTAATAACATCAATTTTAAATTTATTATCTTTGAATGTAATTCTTACATTTTTAATTAACGATTCTGGTTTACTACCACCAACTATTTTTTCTTTATAGTTCAATGACACTCTTGGGTTTAATTTAATAATGTCTCCCATAATATCTTCACGATATTCTAGTGCATCTTTTAGAGCCTTTTTAGCTTCAATTCTATTTCCGTATTCGAATTTAAATAATCTTGAATGGTGTACTCCATCTTTATTTCTTAACATCACTGTCCAATTAGCTGGACTATTCTCGTCTTTAACATATCTTGTTAAATATATCCCTCTGTAATCATTTTCAGTAATATCAATTCCATGATACATTAAAGCAATCTGTGTTGTTCCTGGTTTTGTCCCTGATCTCTTTAAAAATTTATACCAAAGATAAGCGTATTCCAATGCTTCCTCTGATGTATCAAAATCACAAACTTTGATAGTTTCATTAAAAGATTTTGAGTTCTTTGTAACTCTAACCAAGATTGTTTTGAATTCTGAGTCGATATATAAACCTCTTATTTTCGAAAGATCAATGCATGTTAAATTCAGTTCTCTTTGACTCAATGTTTCGATAAAATTTTGAAGATTGCTTTTTGTATAAGATGTCATTTTATTTCCTTTTGATAATATATTTTGATGTTTTGGTATTCAGCGTATTAAAATTATTAAAATTAATGAGAAAATCTGGGCACAGGAAATCGGAGTGGTTGGCTTAAGCCAACCACTCCGATTATTTAAATTATTTAAAGGTCTTTTCTAAACTCTTCATCATTATATAGTCCGCCGTATCTCTCAGATGTAAAACAACCATCTTTTGATTTAGCCCCTCTTATGCTTTCACATGTGTGGACTATATTATTTAAACGAACATAAACATTTTCTGTTCCAGCTGCCTCAGAAACCTTTTTATAAATTTCTTCAGTAAGTTCTTCTTGCAACCAACCTCTTTGTCCAACCCAATCAACTATTCTTTGTAATTTACTAATTCCAAGAACGTTATCTTCTGGAACATAAGAAATTATTGCATAAGCATCTTCTCTAAATGTTGATGAAAAAGGAGCAGCATGATGACTACAAACTGCAGTTAAATCAACACGTTTTGTAATTCTATGTTTGATTTTATTATTATTTGGAAATGTTGCCATTCTTGGAGGTTTGCTCCATCTCCCACTCATTAACTCTCTATCGTCTGTTGTTGATGCACCACACCACATTTTAGCAATTCTTTGGGCAGTTCCAATATTACCTGTTTCCAAATCGCTCATTACATTTGGATCACTGAGGTCAATTTTCATAGCTCTGAATGATTCCTCAATAAGTTTACCAGTTTTATATCTCATAATAAAATGGGCTTCATCTGTCCATTTATAATCTTGCTCAAATATATTTTCATTTATTTTAAAAATAGGAGCCTGCTTATAAGTCTGCAGAGCTTTTGCAAATCCAACCACCGTGTTAAATTTGCGATGATATGCCTCAAGTATCTCAAAGAATTCGATAACTTTAGGGTTCGGACTATCTGTTTCATAAAGTTCAATTACTTGATCTATGATCGGGTTCCCAAACTCAGTGTAATAACCTCTAGGTAAATATAATGTATAGGAATTATTTTTTTTATCGAACTCAATATTTTCCCAAGGTTTATAAAAATTATTTAATCTAATTTTTACATTATCAGATGATTCTATATGATCTTGGGTACAGATTCTATTTTCCTGTTTTTCAGGAAAATAGATTATTTCAGTAACTTCCATTTAAGTTTCCTTTACTCTGCTTCTGTTGCTTCTGTTGCTTCTGTTGCTTCTGTTGCTTCTGTTGCTTCTGTTGCTTCTGTTGCTTCTGTTGCTTCTGTTGCTTCTGTCGCAGCCATTAAAATTTCAATCACACTTTCAAGAACCTGTTTGCCTTCTTCTTCAGTATACTCATCTGGACCTGCAAAATCAAGTGTGCTTAGATTCTGGTTGTCGTCAAAATTTAATATAATTTCACAAGGGATTTGTGCATCCATGTGTAGTTTAGAAACAACATTGAATACCATAACATCTTTATTATCCCTAGTTTCTTTTTGGGCAGCAATTATATAAACACCAGTTTTTTCCATAGCCTCCATTATTTCAGGATTCTCGATAAAAGGTGCAGACCCATCCATTTGATAAGAATCCATCTCTACTTTATTTTCAACATTTTCAACATTTTCCATGATAATTCCTTTTAATTTAATTGTGCTTCTGGTGCAGTTAACATGCTACCAATACCATGATTTCTATAGAAATCAAAATTCATCGTGCCGATAGCCAACACTTTCTGTACTTGTTCCAAATAACTACAAAAAGTTTCGATCTGAAATAAAGACTCAATTTCAAATAATGTTTGATTTCCCTTATGTAAAATATTAAAAACTATTTTATCTTTATTAGGAAATCTAATGTATGCTGGTTTTTGATAACCAGCATACTCCTCTAATGTACTCGATCCAATTAATATAAATGATGTATTCGAAGCATTTTCAATTATCTCCTTTCTAAGTTTAATTGACTGAATTAATTTTATAATATTTGCCAAATCCAATTCTATTGTCGGTTCATCTCTAAGATCCCGAGGAATTATATTTGGTGAAGATTGTTTGGAAAATCTCATGATTAGACGACCGACTTCATATTGCAATTTAAAATTAATTATAAATTGACAACCCTCATCTGAATGGAATCCTTCAGTTGATCCATAAACTGGAAAATTACCGAAATGAAGATTACTTTTAAGAGTAATTTTTTGGGAGGTTTTAGATGAAGACATAATTTACTTCTTCATATTATTTAAAATCTTTGTCATTAGATGATGCCTGGCATCCATAAATGGGTTAATATATACCGGCCAGAGATGGGGTGCCAGTACTTTACTTAATTGGATTTTTTTAGTCTGATCTTGTTGCATAGAACTCCTTTATAAGTTTTTTCTGTTTTTCATGTGCAACCGTTATTGCATCTAATACGTCTGGAACATGATCATGATATTTTTGATGACAATGTTTGCAAAGCACTATATAATCAACTTCTCTTGCGAAATGTTTTTCCATAACCTCTTCAACAATTTGCAAATCAGTATATTCATATAAATCATCAAGATCAATATGTTTCTGAACGCATGTTTCAAAAATATCAAAGATTGTTAAAGGATGATGATGGGATTCTGGTTTAACATATTCGAAACTTTCTTTGCAGATAGGACATTCCTTTACTGGATATTTTGTAATTTTTTGCCAGCTCGCATAACTCATACTACCTCTTGCAATTTTTACTAAGTGTTTAATACATTTTACGAAAGATCTTTCATTAGTCAAATCGTAATTGTACCAAATATTACTTCCTTTTTTATTTATCCCAAGTATCCTCCTTTTAAATTTATCTCTTTTTTATAAGCACTATTTAATGCGAATTTGAATTTAGTCAAAGTATTATGATCTGTTGTGATATATTCAATAAATTGATCTCCATCCTCCGAAAGAGACATTATGTAATCATTGTAAATTATTGATCTATTTTTACTAACATAAAATTTAAATGAAAATCCTTTTCGGTAGTATCTTTTTTTATTTTCGACATCAATAAAAATAAAAAGAATTTCATTTGTCTTTTTTAGAACTTTTATATCAAAAAGAGTTAATTCTAATTCATCAATTATTTCTTGATTTATCTCTTTTAAAAAAGTATTGTCCGATTTGTATTGCTTAAGAAGTTCTTGTTCTTTTAAATCCTTTTCTTTTTCAGCAACTTCGAGTGCTTTAGTAACAATTTCTTTTCTATCTTTTGATTTAATATTTATTTTTTTATCAAGTGTTTGGCTTTGGATATTTTTAGCCTCATGTATACTTAATGCAGCTTTTGAGTCAATTAACTGACAATCCCTTAACTTATGAAATTCTTCTAACTTATTATCTCGTTGAGGAAAAAACTTCCAGGTGTTAAAACGAGAAGCGATTGGATTCCATTTTACCAATAACTGAATAGTTTTTATACTTTCAATTGGATCTGGAATATTAAATAGATCGTTAAAATATTTGCCGAAAATCCTTGTTAAGTGTGGACTGAACCAGAATTGTTCATGCAAATAAGGTACTATACCATTGAGTCTAGATTTATTAAAAATAAAATCTTCTGGTATTTTAGCACCTGAAAAAATTAAGTTATTAACCTGACTAAAAGTAATCTGTTGTGACTTTTGCATCAATGACCTTTATCAACTACTTCCGTAGGTATATGATTTATTATATAATTCTTTAAATTTTTTAACCTCTTTGGAGTACGTAAAAAATTTATCCAGATTTACTGTCTTTGTCACTTTATCGAATTCATAATGCCCTAAACAATAATCATTAATATATCTCGGCTCAAAATTAAACCCATAAGTTATTGAATCTCCTTGAATTGAAATCTCAGGATGAGTCTCTTTTAACTCTTTTAACACTTCTACCGGAATTACCCTAAATTTTACTACAACTTTGGTTTCATCATTAAATTTAACGATATCTGGATTTAATAAAATATAATAATCTGCTTCAGTTACTGAAAGACCGGATGGTTTTTTCCTTGGGAGATTCCCAATAGAATTATCTTCTTTATATGTCTCAATAAAAATATTCTTAGATACAAAGCTTGATATTTTAATTTCCAATTTTGTATTATCAGATAATTGAACATCGAACTCTGGTGCAAATCCTAAAGAATAATACTTAGGTTGAATACCATTGTTTAATAATTGGCAAAATTTCTTCGAGACTAAAGTCTCAAAGAAATAATCCAAGTATTCTTTATCAGATCTTGTCCAATCAGAAAGAGTTCCAATATTTATTTTTTTATCTTGAGTCCAGTAGAACTCTTTCATTGCGCAAGAACCTTTACATGACTTTTCGGAGTCTCCCATAACTCAACTCCAGTTACTTTGACATGTTCAAGATCTTTTAATTTATTAGTAGCTATTCTTAGTAACCAGCCAGCAATATTTTCAGAAGTTGGTATAAAATCGACTAATACTATCCCTTCATATTTTTCTTTTACAGCTTTATCTTTTTCTTCATCGGACTGCAAATCAATACCTAATTTATTCAGATCTGGTATAAAATATTCATCTATTTTAAATACATTTTTTAACTCATTATCCTCAAATAATCTTGGTAATTCATCTTGCAAAAGAGGATCATTTATGTCAAAAAGCATTTTGTGATCCAATACATCATCTATAAAATCTTTCATGAACCCAATCATTTTAAAGTCTAAAACCATTCCGGTATCTTTTATATTGTCACCTGGAATTGTCTCCTCGAGTAAAATCTTTGCTCTATAAGAATGCCCATGAAGATGCCTACAAGCACAGCACGAATCTCCTCTATGAGTATATTTTGTATCAAGAGTTTGACTCCATACCCTATGTCCAGCTTCCCAGTGAAATTCTTTATCGATGATTGTTTTTGTAGTTTGTATTCTTTGCATAATTTTCCTTTAGCTTTAACTATTTGCTTTAATATTTTTATATACTGTTTAACTTGGACTAGAGTGATTAATCACTCTAGTCCAAGGCTAGTTTAAAAATCTTTTATATTGATAAATTTAAAAACATTATGTTGGTTTCTGACTGACTCTTTCTTTTTTGATTTAATTTTAATTAATTTAAAAAATATTTTATTTATGAATTTCATGTGTCTCCTTGTGTACTATTGAATTCATTTCGAAGTCTACCCGAAATATCAACAATTCTCCTAATTAAAGTAGTTGAATTAAGTATGCCCTTAACTGTATTGACATTCTTTTCCCTAAGTATTTTTTGCAGTTGATGATTGAATCTAGAAATTCTCGTAAGTCTAGAAACACTTGTAAAAAATTCATGAATCGAAACCCACCAAAGAAATTTTTCATCTTCGGTAAAATTAGGATTCACATGTGAGTTTTCAATCAAATATCTCGAATTCCTAAGCAAATTTAAAATTCGATTATACATAAAAGACGATATTACTTCAGTAATTGCATCAACTGTATTCTCCACATTTTCAATCGGCTCTGTAAATTCTTTAGAAAAAAACTGAGTGAATTCGGCACTAAAAATTGTAATTCTTGCATCTATTCGGTTTGTCAAAATTTGCTCTAATGGGTATAATTTACTTGGCCTTTTAAAATTCGGGCTCAGTACTATTAAACCATCTTCTATAAAAGTAACCAACCACTTATGATCTAACCTTAGTAAATTTGACTGCAATTTATTTACAGTCATTATTTTCTTGCCATCGAAAAGCTCTTTATGTTGGTATATATTTTCAAAAACAGAATCCAGAATGAATTTAACATCTGCTTCATTTGGACCTCCGTATTTGATTTTACCACATCTCCAAGGAGTTAAAACATCAGATAGAACTATCTTAAGCAGTTTTCTAAAAATTTGCGTATTGTATTTAGACTGAGCAGCTGATCTAAAAGCTATTTTTATTTTGAATTCATTATCTGAATAAAGTGCCTCAATAATCATATCAATTAGCTTATCTATTTCTACGCCACTTTCAGTTGCTATTCTACTCATTCATATCCTTTTCTTTAAAACTTTTAAAATTCAAATCTTCTTTTGTATATTTTAACATTGATTCAGCAACTAGAGAATTCAATTCTATTAAATTTTCTGTTAATGTTTCCGGGCTGTCTTTTATTGGACTTCGATCAATTAAAAAAGTAGTTCTAAATAACCGTTGAATTTTTTTATACCCCAAAAAATTATTTAAAAACTTCTGTCGATGTAAAAATATATGAGTACCGGCCTGTTTTTTTTCTAGGATCATTATATCTTTTGATAGATATATATCTCTAAAAAGTGATATATTTTCATTAGTATTATTTATAAAATTTAAAATAATATCTTTTACTTCATTGAATGTGTAAATTGCGTCTCTCCCAGTTGGTCCACCGAAATTAATAAACCCAAAATCATAAAATATTTGATTTAGATTTGCAGCCATACCGCCGGTTGATGTTGCCAAATCATCTGTCTTTTTTGATCCACCATAAATTGAAAACTTTTGGCTAATTTCGAGCAATCCACTATCAAGCATTTCTCTAAGAAGTTTATTATCAATAATCAATAAATTATTTCCTGGAGAGTCGAAAGTTGTAATTTTTTTACTATCGAATAAATGTTTTCTGGAAAGAACTTCTGCAGCAATAGTATTTACAACTAATTGCTCATTTTTAAATTTTTCAATAGGCGTCCAAGTATTTGGTAAATTATCAACTTGCGCATTTGAATTTACTACAAACTTTTTAAGAGCTTCTCTAATTGTCGTTCTTTTTAAAGTCAAAAGTTTAAAAAGTTTTCTAAGGATTTTTGTAGCGTGTTTTGACGAGGTAATCTTTTTAAAAGCCATTTTAATTCCAAGAACTTCACCTCTTAATAGTGAAGTTGATACTAAAAGAAGAAGTTCATCTTCAGTTGGCTCCATTGTTGATTGGCTAATTGTACTCATGTTTATCCTTTGATTAATTTACTCTATAATTCCGTTTTTAATGCCAGATCCATCATAATAAGATGAAATGATTTTTTTAACTTCATTATGAATTTCAAATGTTTCTGTTGCAACATCACTCTTTAAAATTTTTAGAAGACGTTTGATTAAAGTTAGATTATTAACCATTTCATTCGCTAGTCGACCTAGATTAAATACTGGACTATATCTTTTAAAGTCATCAGATGTCCAATTCATTAATTCTTCCAATTCGATATTGTCTACAAGTTCATCTGCGAAATGCATAACACTTTTTATATTCAATGAAATTATTTCGACAAATGTTTGATTTGAAACATTTCCTTGAATTAACTCATTCTTGAATTCATTAATTTCGTCTTCTGTTAAACTATCAAACTCACTATGATGTTCAATCATTTTTGTCATTTCATTTAAATCATTTATCACATCAAATGACATATCTGTTTTCAATACCATTGGTGTTTTATATTTTATCGGACTAAATCGAATAACCTCTGAACTATCCATAGTAATTTCTATATCAAAAAGTTTTTCGAGTATTCTTCCAGTAATTAAAGCAACTCTTGAACTCTGACCAAGCATATGTATATGTTTCGGTTTTATTCCTTTTTTCTGCAAATATGTCATTAACCAGATTGTCATTGGCACGAAATGATTAAAATGAACTCTAGTTTCAGACTTTAATCCAACCAGGCCGCCGAATGAATACCTATCAAAATATTTATAACATTCGGTTGAATCCATTAATTGAAGCCAATCGTCGAGTAATTCTGGTGTCCTACTCTGAACGACAAAAATCTGTTTATCTCTAAGTTCAGAATATTTTTTATGCAATAAAATACTTTCAGTTATACTGTACTCATTGTACTTTAAAATTTTTGATTTATTAAACTTAGGATTATTTATATCCAGAGTAAAAATATAATCAATATTGCCCCTAAATTTTTCAAGAATAAAATGATAAACATCAGTGTATTCTCTTAATCTTCTTTCTGTTATATGACCAGTAATTATCTGATATCCACCACTATCCAAATATAATTTCATATTCGGTAATCGTTTGACTTCAATTTTATTCATCTGGCGGGCAATATCTTGTAAACTCCAACCACGAGCTGTGGTTGGTTCGGCTATCGAAACTAGATAATCATCAAAATGATGAACAACTGGTTTTATAGTTGATTCGGAAGGTGCGACACCAAGAACTGCAACATATTTCATTTAGATCCTTTCATTATCCCAAACTAAAGTTTTAATTTGAAATCTTTTTAAAATATTATTAAAAATATTATAGAACTCTCTATCAACACTTATCTCTATTATTTCCTCATCAGAACCTCCGGATAAAATTTTTAAAGTTACTTTGTGTTCAAAAACAACCTTTACCGCAATTGATTTAATTATATCAATCGCTTGTTTTATTTCATCATCATTTATAAGTACAGAAATATCTGTTTTTTCCCACGGCCATTTTTCTTCATTAATAAAAATCAAACCACCTTTTGAATATCCAAGAAATCCTTTTAATTCCTGAGTTGAATGTCTCTGTAGATTAAAATTTTTATCAACTATAAGAATATCATTAATTATAAAAGGAACTAGATTATTTTTTATAGTTCCTTGATCGCACTCTTTAAATTCTTGCAAATATATTCTCCTTTTTATTTTACTAATAAACCTTCTTCAAGAGATATCTGAATACCTTGAACACCTTTTAATGGAATACCACCTTGTGTCATAATCCAAAAACTAAATACATTTTTAAAGATTTCAGCATTATACACCTGTTCGATATCACTATAGTTATCACTGAATGATAAATATGTAAATTTTAATTTAGGATGTTTTTCTTTAATATCGAGAATTGCATCAAAAACTTCTTTATGACTTGTACCTCCACAAGCAATCCTTTTTTGAATAAATTCAGAGATACTTAATTTATCATTCTTTTGGAATCTTTTAATTTCAGCAATTTTATGATCATGAATAATTATATCAACGAACACTGTTTTTTCAACAAGTTCATTAATTACGAAATTTATTTTTTTAAGATCAGAATCAGACATTGAGCCACTTTGATCTATCGATATTATCGCAGCAAGATTATCCTCATAATAAATTCTACCAGGCATTGGTGAAATATGTCTAAATTTAGATTTTAATTTCCCCCAGGTTTGATCACTCTTATTCGTATGGTGTCTTACTAAAGCCTGCAAGCTTCCTTTTAATAAATGAAACCAGTCAACTGGAACTTCGTAATCAACACCAAGATCTCTAAGGGTTCCAGATGAACTGGAACCAGGTTCTCTTGTTTTATCTAAAAGATCTTTATATGCCCTCTCAAGCATCTCTTTAGCCTCGTTATCAATGTTCTCACCGTTTGATCCATTTAAATCATCTTCATTTTCACCAAAATTCGGTTTTCCTTCAAGTTCAAGAAGGGTTGAAGTATTCCCCATAACTGTAATTTTCGTCATCGTACCTAAACCGTCTATTTTGGTACACTCGATTTCAGCATCTTTTAAAATACTTTCAAGAATTTCGACTTGTGATAATTTATTTGGAGATAAATTTTTATCGTAGAGTCCATTGAAGTTTTCATTATATAATGAAAACATATGACCTTGTCGCGCTTGTTCAATTAAGTAACCATTAATATAATAATCAAAAGCGTAATTAAGAATTTGATGCATGGCTTTTTCCGGAATATCAGGACGCACTCTTTTTATGACTTTTTTATATTTAATATTTAAATAAAAATCATAATGTCTGTTCATAATATGTAGAGTTTCATGTAAATATATAAAAGCAACTTGCGCAGTAACTTTTTGACTATATAGCGCAATTTTAAAAAAATCATCCCAGGATTCATCTTCTTTTTTAGATAATGTTATGTTTACAACTAACTCATTTGATTTATTTTTATCAGTTTCTGCTTTGATAAATCCACCAATCCTAAAATCATCATAATCAAAATTTTTATTTTGAGAAATATGTTTTGGGTTTTTTTCAAATGCTTCCTGCATCTGAGCAAGTTCTGCGTTTGAAGTCTCGTGAAATTCAAATTTCACTGGCATCAACATCAATAACTCAAGCAAATCTGGATTGCTTGAGTATGCTGATTTCATAATAGGGACTGATTTTACCATCAGTCTACTAGTCATTGCGCTATATTTTTTAATTAATTTATATTGGTCTTCCGATATCATTTTAAATCCTTTACATTAAATCAGTCATTGATGAGCAAATTAAATCAATAAGTTCATTGTCATCAGAATCCATTAATAAGGATGCGAGTTCCTCAACAGGTTCTTTTATTGGATGATCTTGATTTTTATTAACCATTGTGTTTAAAATATTGTATTCATTAAGAAGAGTAGATACAAATGTTCTTTTATCTTTATTTGCATTGATTAAATCCAAAATAAATTTTGCATCTTTTTTAGTATTCATATACCTAATTACAAATCCTGTTAAAATTTGCTCTGTTAAATCATCACTAACTTCAAATACTTCACCTTTTTTTATCTTAGCGCTAAAATTATATTTTTGAAATAGCTTTGAGTGTTTTATAAACTCTCTTGTTGCTTCATCACCCACTCTAGATGCACTTGCAATCCTAGTCATTCTTAAGAACTCATCTTCATCTCTTGCATTTTCTTCAAGAACTTCCAAGAATGTACTTAACTCAGTCCACGATCTTGGAGATGGCGAAACGGTATCCATCTCATTTGCACCTAATAATAAATTCATATTTGAATTATCTTTGGTAAATGATGCTATAAGTGGATGCAAAGTTGCTCCAATTTTATCATACCAATAATCTCTATCAAATTTAGCTGAATAAATACTCATTCTATCAAGGACTGCTTCATTAAATCCTTCAAAGCCAGCACTTGAACTTATATTCATAGCCGCAACCAAATAAGCCTTTTCGGGTAATCTAAAATTCTGAAGTGTTTTATTCTGGAAAAATTCAAATAAATACTTTTGAGTATACGGTTCAACTAGATGTAAATCATCTAAAAGAATTATCAAACCATCTTTTCCATTTGCAAGAGCATGTTCAGTTTTAAGCATTATAATTCTTACAATATCAGACATTGTCCATTCAGTAACTTTGACTTCATCTAATTCAATTAATGAAATATCTTTATTGATTTTAATTTTATTAAAATCAGGAAGACCTGAGAACCATTCCATTGGTAGCGCACCAAGTGACATAATTAAACAATCTGTATTCATTTCTTCAGCTAGAGCTTTTATTGAAGCACTTTTACCAATTCCTGGATCACCTGCAATTGCTGGTACTAGATTGCTTTTTTTACTAGCTTGCGCAATAATCTCAAAACGCATAAGCTCCATAACTTCTCTTAAAAAATAATTTTGCCCTTTAAATTGTGCCATTATATATTCCTTTTATTTTTTTGATTTTAATTTTATTATAATAAGTTTATGGGTTGTAGTCTTTTCAAAGAGTTCGGAAATGATTAAAATCATTTCCCTTTATCTAGTCAATTAAAAATTGACTAGAGTTATGTTCCAACATAACTCTTTGAATTAATTTTTATGTAGATCTTTTACAAAGACACCTTTATTCGATTTCCACCAGACTATTAGTCCAAAAATCATCCCGATTGAAACCGTAATAATTCCAAAATAATCCTCTTGTTTTAATGCCAAAACTAACCACATACAATCAGCTATAAAGTATAAAAAAACTGATTTTAGTAAATCGCCTTTATTTAAAAAATAAGCACCTAGTATTAAAAATATTCCACCTATAGTAGCTGGCTCAATCATAGTGTTTTTTCCAACTCTAAAGTGTTTAATGACCCTATAATGAAATCTAATTTTTCATCAATTGTTTTTTGACGCTGTTCTATTTTATCAATTTTAATATTTATTGATTCGATATCAGTTCTTGTCCTTGATAGATTGCCCATCTGTTCAGTAGCTATGCCTCGTAGATGTGCAATAGACCTATGCAAACTATCTAATGAATTATCAATTCTGGCTGGATTTAATTCGGATGTTCGTTGATAATAATCGGCTCTAGCTTGAGCTGATGACATTTCTTCACATAATCCACCCCACATATTCATATACCTTCTTGAATTATATTGATTATTTATCATTTCATTGATATTGTCAAGAGTCACACTTGTAGTTTCTTCAGATTGATTATCTTCAGTTACTTGTGTTTCTTCAGATTGATTATAACCCAAATCATCAAGTGTTATTGTATTGGCTGATAAACCTCTCATATTTTCTCCTATAAAAATTAAGCACAGAAGGTGCAGGCTATGTTGGTTCAAGATATGTTGGTTTATAAACCAACATATCTTCCGAAGGAATAAAATTCCTTGTTATAAACCAACATAGCCTCTAAATTTTATTATTATTTTCTGCTTTAAATTTCGCTTTCTGTGTTTCATCAGCCAATGTTTTTAATTGACCGGCCAATCCTATCGCATGCCATTTTTCAAGAGCTAAAGTAATTTTAGCATTACCTTTATATGATAAAAATATTTTAATTTTATTATTATTACCCATTGCTGCGCCGACGGAAACCTGTTTAGTTTGACCTTGGCCTGCTGCAGTTCCTGCAAATTTTGAACTATCAGTAAATACCATAAAATCACATTTTTGATAAACAGCAGCTTGTATTAGTGCCTCACTAAGCGCATATAAATCACGGATACTTATTTTTTGAGTTTCTTTTCTTGATTGATCATAAGTCCTTCCAGATGCTTTTGATTGATCAGGAACTCCAGGTACAAACATTAAAAAAGCATTCGCTGTAGGAAATTCTTTTGCTTTATCAATAAAACCAGTTGCTTCAAATAATTGAGTTGCTGGAAAATTAACTCTACCAACGACTTCAATTGAAGAAGCTTGTGGTGCTTGTGGTGCTTGTGGTGCTTGTGGTGCTTGTGGTGCTTGTGGTGTATTCATATTAATCTCCTGTTAAAATAAATCATCAGCTGACACATCATCATCAACTGATAGTCCAAAATCATCTTGTGATTCATCTTCAAACATTTCGCCAAGAACTGAGTGCCCAGTCACTTTACTCATATAAATTCTTGGCTTATCATCCTTAAATTTATCTATATATTTTTCTAAATCCTCAAGGAACATTTCTTTTGATTCTTGTATTAATTTATCTCCTTCTATTGTATTTGGGATTGGTAGTGTTACATATTTATAATCTAATTTATCCGCCATTTTATTGAGTAGACCAAGACTTGGTCTACTCTTTCGACCAAGCATAAAAAATCTATAACCCGAATAATTAGAAGGTAACCCAATATCTTTTAAGAATTTGGCACCGACTGGAATCTTTTCGAAAATTTTCTTTAATGAATGAAGAAAATGATCATCTATTATAATACTCATGTTTAACCTTTTAAAATTTATACTTTATTAAATTCTGGATCTACACCTTTTGCTTGTAGAAATCTATCTAAATCTTTCACATAACTTTTTGCTCCAGTATAAGAATAATAATGCATATTTGCTCGCATGTTTTTTTCCCGAGATGATGAAACATTACCGTCGTCACTCGATTGTGACGCATGAATTATATCAAGTGCTCCTTTTGCGCCCTGTTGCCAAGCCATATACACATTTCTTAAATTCGCAGGTAATCCATGATTATTTAGATATTTAATAATGTACTTTTCGCGTTCAGCGCACATTCTATCCTGATTCTCCGGAGTCCATATTTCAGGACTATTTGGATCCAATCCAATTTTTTTAGCGTACTCGTTTGCAGTACCATCTAAAAATTGATACGCTCCTCTAGCACCTGTTGTTGGATTTATCGCTTCGTATCCTTCAGGAACATTACCCGCAAGTCCAGTTGATTCAACTTTAGCAATTTCCGCACAATAAACTCCAGCTGATATTTTATCTAGAGTTTTTGATGAACCATTACCTTCAATTCTAAAAGCTCCAGCAAATTGCTTATCCCAATATGCTACACGATTACCTCCTTTACCAGTAGTGTATCTTTTTTCAATACTTGCTCCTTTACATGGATTTGATTTGGTACAAGAACTTGCTGGACGATATGGAGTAACTCTAGAACTACTTGCCATAACTTCAGTTTGACTTTTAGCAATCCCAACATGATGCACTCGATTAATATCAGCAGTTGTAGATAAAAATATAATATCTCCAGCTTGAACTTCATCATAATCTATTGGGGACGCATATCGTCTACACCAATCTGCTTGTGCCTGCGAACCTTTTGGAAAAGCATCTTTTGACATTCTCCCACCATATTTTTTTAAACCAGTTGCTAAACACACAGAGGTCATTACAAAACCACTACAATCATACCATCCAGATTCAGCACCACCCCAAAGATATCTAAATCCTTTTTTAATTAAGGCTTCCGCTGTTTTAGCAATATCATTTGATGTTCCTTTTATATTCAATTGCCCATTATAAGGAGAACCAGCACCATATATAACACCATTTATAGAAACACTTCCAGTTGATGGATTAATAGTTTCTATTATATTATTCTTTAATTTGGATATCTGTTTAGAAATATCTAGAAGTATATTGGTATCTTGAGGTTCAACATTCTCAGTCATTAAGAACTCAATCTTAGCTTTACATTTAAATGTTTTTTGATTATCTTCATTATTAGTCTCGCTTTCAAAGAATGAAATAGTTTCGACTACAGTTGGTGTGAAAACCCACTCAATTCTATAAGCAGGCCCTTTTCTAGCATTTTCAATAACAGTATTATCTTCACTAATAAATTTATCTTTAAAAAGGGCTTTTTTTATATCCAAATGTCCCCAGGCAATATTATCCACTTCATAAGTTTCATAATTAGGGTTCATTTCATAATACTTTCTAAAATAACTTAATTGTTTAATTAAATCATTCTCAGATAAAAAAGAATATATTCTTTTTACTTTTGGGTTAGGAATTTGCTTAACTTGTAGATGATCCCCACATGAAATATACTTTTCAGTGATTTTATTAATTGATGTTGAATCAATTATGGTTGGTACATTATCCGATGTCTGGACTAATTGAATTAAAGGATCTTTTGAATTAGATTCAAATTTTAATTTATCAAAATATGGTCTATCCTCTATTTTACTGATTTTAAAATATCTAGCTTCGTCCAAATATGTTTGATGTCTAGGTCTAATCAAAGGTGTAAGAAATTTATCTTCTTCCCATGACCGAGGAATATAAAAATCAGTTACAATTAGCTCTGTTGAGTTTTTTGAATTTAATGGCAAATCATCTTGAATCCAATTAAAAGGCGTAAGATATGGAGGGTAATTTTTAAAAAATTCTTCTAGAATTTTAAAATTATTATCTGATTTAAATACATAACCGCTTGTTGGAATAGAGGTTGATATTGTTTTTAAATCGGTTGAACTATCATTCATGTAAATAAGATGAGTTGAGTTCGAACTCAACTCATCTGAATTTTCTATATAATCACCATAACCTTCGGTTCCCATTTTAGGAGATACTTTTGAACCATAATTAGTGTATGTTTCTAAAAATATTTGCTCTATGTGTCCGAGCAAAAATATACGTGGATTTGATTTACCATATTTAAGACTGGTTTGACTAGTAAACCCAAAATTATTTTCAAGAAGCATTCTTCCAAGAGTCCAAGATATAAGTCTTAAGTTCACAGAGTATAAATTATTTCCACCAATTCTTTTCGTTTCAATTTTTCCCATCTCCTCAATTTTAAAAACATTACTACTTGATGAAAGATTCGTGGTATCTGTATTGTCTTTTTCATGAATATAACCAGATGTTATTGTAATTGATATTGAACACCCACCGGATGTAATTATATTTAACTGATCTATAGTTAATAATTTTAATTCTAGATATAGTTCAGTTTTATGAGATTCATAAGACTTTAAAACTCTAAGTTCATTGATGTTGTAATGAGTTAAATCAAACTCTTTTATTTGGCCATTTTCTTTTGAATCTATAACTTCATGAATCTTAATTTTCAGATCATTAAAATAGGCTTGCATATTAATTCACCTTTAATCTAATTGTCTATCTATATGAATCCTAGGGCTGTATGTTATACCAAGTGATAGTGCTTTTCTGCTAGTTGCATCCATTGATTTTTTCCAAACGGTGCTATCTTTATCCAGAGGATCATTTGGTGTAAACGGCATTAAGATTATATTTTTTTTTGGAACATTTAATTCCTCAGTCAGATATTTTATAAACATCTGAGTAGTATTAAATGAAATTGATTCATCAGTGTAATCATAAATAAATTTATAGAATACATTATATTGACGAAGATATGAGTTTATATTATTAAAAACATTAAAGTACATAGCATTGACTTCAGCTTGAGTTAGTTGATCCTCATAACAACTGGTTGCGTTTATTTTTGGAGATATTGTTAAGGTTGGAGTTACTCCTAAATCATGAATAATTTCATTAAATGATTTTATTAAAGCCAAACAATTCTTTTCATCACTTAAAAGGTTTCCATTTGACTCAATTCCAAGGAATTCAAAATGTTTAAAATTTACCGAGTCTGCAGTTCTAAATATATCTGGAAACCACTCCATAAAATGTAATGGTTCACCACCAGTGATCGTTAATCTCTCAGGAGATACTTTTTCAAGTTCTTTTGCCATATCGATCATCAATTTACGGTCATCAAATGCTTTATATTGAGGAGCATCACCCCATGAGAATTTAGTATCACAGAAAGAACAAGCTGCCGAATAACAACCAGCTAACCTTAAATATAAACTAGGCTCTCCTATTGAATTTCCTTCACCTTCTAATGAAATAAACCACTGAGATATTTTTGGAGCAATTACTGACTGGTTAAAATTTAATTCTTTCATATTTTTCCTTTTATATTATTATTTAATTTATTTAAAAAATGATTAATGAGTGAGTCTAGACTCACTCATTAATCCAATAAAGGAAAGAATATTTCCCTATTGAATTTTTTGACACGAGTTATTTTAGACTGTTTTGTATAAATTAAATTATTTCTATAACTATACATTCTGCTTCTTCCAGAGACTGCCGCACTCATTGGACTTGTATTATATTTAGTCAACATCCAAACCTGCTCCATAAATTCTAATTTTTCATCAATTTTAAATGTCAAAATAGTATCTAGAAGGTTGTATGTTAAAAATCGAACTATGTTGTTTATGTACTCATAATTCATATCCTCCAAATCCAATTTTGTAATTCCAAGTTCTTGCATTGCTACAGTACCCAATTTATAATTTGGTAATGATGAACCGAGACCGCTTCCACCTTGATCAACTGGTTTATATAATTTTAATAGATCAATTAATAGATAATCCGGCCAATCATAATTATTATCTGAGAATTTATGAACCTCATTAAATTCAGAAATAAAACTATAAATGCTATCGCCTGCTAATCTATGTCCTCTGTTTACAACATAAGGGTCATCAAAAATACTACTATTAAACCCAATAAGAAAAAGAGGATTATTACTCCGAGTATCTAAGAAGAACTCTTTTAAGAGTTCTTCTTCACTCTGAAATGTTCTAATTTCTAACTCCATTCCAGGAACTTCATAAACCGGATTTTCTTTAATTAATTCATTATATAATTCTTGAACCCCAGTTTTTAATACACTTGCTTCTGTTATATTTGAATTATATGGTGTACAATAAATAATAGCTTTATTTAATAAGTTATTATACACTGCAATTGAATTAACAGGATAGTCAACTCTTACCGCATCAGGAAATACCTCAGGATCATAATGAACCTCAATATCATAATATGACTTATTAAGTGTTTTTTTGACTGGATCGCTCTCCTTAAACTTAGTCATGAAATCTTGAAATTCACTCTCATCTGGGCTCAATTCTAGATTATAAAACTGGTGAAATTTTAATTCACCAGTTTTAAGTGACTGCATCATCTTATAAAGATCGCCAGAATTTAATTTATATTTATCCATTTATATAAACTCTTCTAGAATAATTTATTTTTTAATTGAGTTATTTTTGACTCAATTGAAGTTATTAAATCATTAATCTCGTCATCTTTCGTATTTTTAAATTCGTCCAGAATATTTGGATGAACTTTAAGTATATTTTTTAAGGTTTTGGTGTAGCTGTATGATTTGGGACTCTTTTGAGTGCTTTGTAACTCATCATAAGAATATTTATCAACCAACTCAATATATAAGTCTGATGGTATTTCAATATCCCCGACAATAATATGAGTAGCCAGTCCTCGTTGACACATTTCATAAGCACCGAAATATAAATCATTACCCGATAATATATTATTGATCTCATCGGAAGTTAATTGTGGAACCAACTCGTCTATTATATCAAAAGTTAATTTATTATAATATTCAGTATATGAAGTAATCACTTGTCCTCTTCCAGATACAGTTGATTTATAATTATGAAACATTAATGTACTTGATTCATATATTACTCTTTTTTCTCCAATCATGAAGATATATGCTGCCGCGCTCATCGCCTCCGGATTAATTTTAGTAATTATTCTTGCACCAGTGTTTTGGAACTCATTTATCAATCTATATGCTTCATCCATATAACCCCCAGGCGAAGCAAGATTTAACTCAATTATATCTTTAGATTGTATTTCTTTAATATTTTTAATTATATTAAATAAACTAACTCTTGACCCCTCAAGCTCATGAATATAAAAGGAGTGAATTTTTACATCATGATTTTGAATTAAGCCAATGTTATTTTGATTATAGCTATGAAAACACTCTTTATCAGAATATGTATCTTTTCTCGCCATATTTTTAATCCTTTATTAAATCTTGAATTGCTGACGCCAGATCTCTTATCTCCCATAAAGCATCTTTAGAAGTTCTAAGCTTAATAAAATTATCTAGTTTGTCGTGACTAATTGTCATAGTTAAAGTTGTTTTGTAACTCTCAGGTAAAGCGTATTTAATTTTATCATTGGATTTATTTTGAAGAATTAATTTTCTGACATTTTCGAGTGCCGAAATACTGGCTCGATCAATTTCAACATCTCCTGTCATAACTAGATATTTTTCAGCCCTGATAAAATCATCTGGTTTCTTTTTTTTAAATTTATCTTCCATCTTCAATTCTTTTAAAGTATATCTGGTTGATTTTACACTGAAGACAGCTTCATGCCTAACTATCTCTTGCAGACATCCTCTAGAAATACCCTCAATAAAAAAAGTGTAAAATCCAAAATTAGATGAGTCATCACCTATAAAATGTTTTAATGTTATTTTCATTCTATTCTCCCTCAAAATATTCTTTATATAATTCATCTATTTTCTTTTCGATTGGAAACACACCAACTTTACCAAATAATATTACAGTACCATCAACAACTTCTATTTTTTTATCATTTGAGTCAGTAATAACTCCACTTTCATAAAAATTATATTTATTTCCTTCTATGTCAATTATTTTTTTATTTATCAATAATTGAATAATTTCAGAATAATCATATAAATCTACAATTAAATCCCCTAAAATTTTTTTATTTTGGTATAATGTTCTTGCATTTATGACACCAACTTTCGTCGATTGATTATAAAAACTATACTGATCGGTTTTTAAGAACTCAATTATACTTTTTTGAGCTGCATTAATAGATGGGTTATTATATGAACTATCTATATTTAATTTAAAAATTATATTCAGATGAGCAAGTATAGAGAAATGTTTAAATTTTTTACCAACTCTTACAATGAGTTTTTTATCACTCTCTCCTATGGTATCACATACAGAATCAGATTTTGAAAAACTATCCCAACATGTTCTTGTGGCATTAGCCGCAACAATCAAAGGTGTCTCTTTTAATAGTGTAAAATTTTTCATCTATTTCCTTTTTATTTTTATTATGAATTACGATGCGACATAAACTCAATATTATTTCGCCTAGTTTCATCAGAAAATATCTTTTGAAACTGATCAATTTTTTTATCAAGATTAAATTCTATAATTGACTTTAAATCAAATTTAATATCGATTTCTTTAAAAACCTCGAAAACATTTTTAATTTCATCATCGGTCATATCTACTGGGAATGAAATTGTTTTTAATTTATGATTAATATCCTCCTTTTGAATTTGGTATTTAGTCTTACTTGGATGTTCGTCATAATACTGCAATAATCTTGATGGGTTTATAATTAACTGAACTTGAAATAAACTCTCACCTGGCCGCAAAACATCCCTAAATAAATAATTATAGAGCATCGCACCAATTACTTGTGGAGGTACCTGTTTGTATTTATTATTAGACCATTTTTTCGGTATACCAAAGTCAGTAAAATGTTTCTGTTGAACTGATTTTATAATTCTATTTAAGTATTTTTTATAAATTCTTCCATATATCTCTTTATAAAGAGTATCTTCATCCTGAATTGATAAATCAAGGAGTACTTTTTTATAAATTTCAGTCAATAAATCAAAAACTATTCGAGTACTATCAGACTTAAGAATTTGACCACCTGTTTTCTTAAGAGCTAAATTTTCAAATAATTTTCCTTCATCATACATCTTTGCCATTCCGTAATTTTTTTTAGTATTATACATTGCCCGTGCGGCGATAATCTCACTCTTAAAAAACATATGATTATATTTTGGATTAACATTACCAAATTTTTCGACGGTTTCTGTAAAAATATCCCGATATATTTTATTAATATCCTCGGCCATATCCAGACAAAATTTTACGGTCCTATTTAAATCATCCAATTTATTAAATGGTATTTTAGACTGGGAGTAAGATGAATCTGTATCCCCATATAAAGACCATTCACTGAAGTCAATTGTTTCAATAAACCCAGGTTGTATTAAGTTATTTAAAACATTCAATAATTTCTCCTCGAATACTATTTTTTAGTATTAATTTAATACCATGAATTAAGTTATTTAATTCATCATTTATATATCCATCTTTAAATGAATCCATATTTTTGATATTTTTAATAGAATCAACTGGAATCGATCTATTTAATATTCTAATACAGTTTGAAGTATTTACATTATATCTATACTCTTCTAGAATATTTGGGCAGCCGATTGTTCGAGAGGTTTTAAAGAGATTATCAGATATAAATCTTTTGAATTCATTATCTGGTAGAGTTCTTTGGAACTCAATTAGCCAAAAATCTAAAATTGATTGATATACTAAATTATTTAACTTTTCATATAGACTATTATTATCTGTAAATTTCGTAAATTCATTGACCTCCTGTTTTTGGATTAGGTTGAGTTCCGAAGAACTCAACCTTAATAAATTTTTTGGAAGAGTTAGCCTATTGCTGTTGGATAATTTTAATAAGTTTTGAATGGTGTTTTCTGGATCGAAAACACCATTCACATCATACGATAGTATGAAATCTCTTGCCACTAATATAGACGAATCATAGTCATCTATTATTTCCTTAAATTCATTCTGAATGGATAACGGCAATGTAAAAAAATTAAAATTATAAAATATATTGCCTAAAATATTGGATAACTCACAACCATACTTATTTAAAAAATCATAGGATATCAGTTTATTAATAAACTCATCTCGATTGGAATTAATAAATTCGTCAAGTAATTGTGGTTTAATTTTCATAGTTCTATAGTCACCAGCATTCAAAAATATAATATTTTTTGAATAGTTGTCCTCAATTATTTTTTTAATTAAAGCAAATTCTTTCATAAAATCATCTTGTTTGTATTTTATAGAATTCATTAAATATTTATTATCTGAATACCTAATAACAACCAAGTCATTGGTATTTATTTTAATTTTATCGTTTTGAACATCATCTATTTTTATTTGACTGACCTGTTTTAAATCATCGTCTAAAATAACATTAAAACCAGATTTTTTTAGGAATCTATAGACAAGATGAATCATTAAGTTATTCTTCGAGCTAAAAATAACAACAGCTTCTGAATTCTGATTAGCCAATTTTTTAATATTTTTTGATACACGATTGAGTTCTTTTTGACTCAAAAGCACAATAATTTTTTGATTTTTAAGATGATGCCATAACATCGTATCAATAAATCGCCCCAAGGTTTCTACATCATTTGAATATAATTTTATGAATCGATTTCCATTAAGTAAATGCCTGCAATAACTATATTCATCATTGAGCATTTTAGACAAGATTCTAATAAAATGATTCTTATTGAATACATTCAATGTGTCTAAAATATTATCCGATAGTTTAGTAATATTTTGCAGGAATGTTCTATCAGATATTTTGGAAAATTTATTAGAAATGTTCTCATATAAGAAAACAAGTCTATCGAATGATTTTTCATAAGGACATTGAGTCATAAATAAATCAATATTTTCCTTCAAATAATTATCCAATTCATCAATATATTCATCAATTCCTTTAGAATAACCATCGTCAGTAAACTCGATTTCTCTGAAATTGAATTTATTGAAAATGTAATTTTCATTTGCCCAGATATTATCAAAAAGTTTTATATATTGTGCATCTATTTTATTTTCAATTCTAGAGTTCAAAAAAAACATATTCTCTGATTCTGGTTGGACAAAGACTTCAAATCTATTTTGCAAGATTGCCCGATGAGTAATCTCTCTAATATTATTATAACCACCACAGAATTGATTTATATTAATTTCGAATTCAATATCTTCCGAATTTATAAAATTTAATAACCGATCATAGAATTCATACCCAGATATATCATAAATTTTGAAATTTTCTGGCAATTCAAAATATTCAAAATATGATTTAAATAATAATAGATAATATAATTGATTATCTTCAAAATCGTCAAAAAAAGAATCTGAATTTTGAATTATATCCACATGCGTGCGCTGAAACATTTTTGATTCAATGTAAAGAAAACCAGGACTATGAAAATTATCAGTTATTGTATCACTATTTGATTGAATGAATAAATTAATTTTATTATTCGATATTGAAATTTCAGTGAATTTTTTTTCTTGCGAATCCATTGCGTAAAAATTAATATTACTTGAATACACCAAAGTATTCAAAAGATCAATTAAATCACTTTCTAATGATTGATCTAATACCTCATCAATTAAATTTTGAAGATTAAAATAAAATACGGGTAATTTCAAAATTAACTGATTTTTAGTAATTTTAATTTCTAATTGATCATCTTTGAATATTTTGGATGCAATTTTAAATATCCTCATGAATAAAAAATCATTATTTTGGATATATTTTCCAGGCTCAATTGATTTAGAAAAATACCCACAAAACATATTATTATTATCAACTTGTGGTTGAAATTTATAAGGGAATGATCCAATTTTTTTCATTTAAATCCTTTTAATTATTAAACTTTAAACGATATTTTGATTATTATATGAAATTAAAAAATCATAATCATTTTTGTATAGATTCATATATACATCCAGAGATGTAATCATTTTTTTTGGAATACTAACGCTAAAAATATTTTTAGGATTGCAATGCATATTATTACTCGAATGATTTTTTGATAAAATTCTAGCTAGCTCATAAGATATGTCATTAAAATTTTTCCAATATTCATGACCACTAGGTGTACTACCCCATATCATATAATTATCAACGATTGAATGCATTCTAATTAAAATTAAATCATTTTTAATTTTATGTCTGGCGACTTGATATATAAGAGAATCATCTCTTATTAAGTTATATTTTTTTTCATAATAAATTACAACCTCATGATAGAATTTATAAGCTGCTTTTTTATAAAAAGAAAATTTTTCCATACTCTCACTATCAAATACTTGATCTTTTTTTCCAAGATAATTTAAAATATCCATTACCAATTCTTCTGGTTGTTGGAAGATAGCTAATAATTTTATAAATGGAATTCCAGGTTTAAGAAACATATTATCAAAATTCATCCTGAGATTATAACAAGAGCTTAATAATTCAATCTTTAATCCATATTCATATAAAATATTAATGGGATTACATCTAACTCCAAAAAAACGATATTTTTTTGAATATTCAATGAACTCGAAAAATTTAGACATAATTTCAAACCAAGTGTCAATTTTTGTATCATAATCAATATCAGAATTATATATTAATCTGATCTTTATTTTTAAATCATGAGACATCGTATTTTTAAAATCTTGCCATGCATCGATAACACCGTAATATGACATAATTAAATCAATAGTTGTGTAATTGAAGTTTTCATTATCATCAGATTCAACTGATAATTGCTGATTTTGCTCAATAGTATGAAATAATAGCTCAAAATTTTTTTGACTAATTTCAATATACTTTTCAGAATCTTTATTATTTATAATAGATTTCATTTTTTTCCTTTAATGTTTTTAAAAAATATAGTAATAAAAAATAAGTACAGAAGGGTCTTGCTTCGAGTGATGTTTAAACATCACTCGAAGCAATTGCTTCTTGTCTTAGTATACATGATCCACATTTGCCACAAGGTTCTCCATTTTTTGGAAAATAGCAACTAAATGAAATATCGAGGATTTCATTTAGTATCTCATCACCAAATTCTTCTCTAAATGATTTAATCATATTTGTCTTTGTCAATCCAAAATAAGGTGAGATAACTCTATATCCTCCTGTAATTTTAAAATCTTTCCCACCAAATTTTACGACGGTTGATATAGCTTCCAACCAACCTTCACTATTATCCATAAAAACCATACCCTCGGATAAATTTAATCCAAAAAGAATATCTACATTTTTTAGATTCATTGATTCAGCAAGAGCCGCTAAATCTATAGCAAATTGACTATTTCTATATGGAACATAAGCTATTGGTGATTCCGTTTCGGATTTATCACCGATTGCATTTTTATTAGCTATTTTTGGCAACTGAGCATCAGTAATTTTAAAATAGTGCTTAAAGAATTTTTTAGCATTAATAATATTTACTTCAGCTCCTGGATAAATTCTCCTTTTGAAATCTTCAATTGCTTTGAGTTCTTTTGAACTCGCGCGAGTTCCCCAATCAAAATAATTTAAAATTACTCTTCGATAATGAGTTGATAATAATTTATACGTTGATAACGATATATCCATTCCGCCGGAAAAAGCAACCATTAAAGTTCTTTGATTTGAATCTTTTTGACTTTTCTTTTCAAAGAGTTCAAAAGAACTGGTTCCCAAAATATTTTCAAAAATAACATTATCGAATTTATCCTTGATTACATTTCTTACCCATACTTTTAGTCCATGTTCAATAAACTTGAACATGTAATCAATTTTATCCAAATATATTATACTGAAGGAACCTTCAGCTTCATCTAGATTTGATAACTCTTGTAAGATATCTGTATCTATCTTTATTTTAGTGTTATATTTTTCAGCTAATTTTTCAGCATTATAAACAGTCCCATGAACTGAAAAAATAATATCATCAAAATTGCAGGAAGTATATGGCTGTAATATATTTGGATATCCAATTTCCATTTCAGGTTCTTGTCGAGAGAAAATCATAAAATTGTATTTTTTTTCAGGATTGTATCCTTCAACAACTGCTTTTAAATTTTGCTCAAAAGCATATAATACTTCATCAATTGTATTTCCGGTAAATATAGTGTGCTTTTTATTGTCACTATCCGCGACTAACATTGATGTGTAATCATGTTTCCCATTCTGGGAGCCTTTTATTTTCAAATAGTTTTTTAAATATTTTTTAGCTTCTGGATTGTCAACAACAGTTGACCCTTTTGCAGTAAAAGATATTATTTGACACATTTTTTAGTCCTTTTCCTTTGATTTATTAATATAATCAACGATAAAATTTTTAAAATCATTTAGATCATCATAAGAAAATATTTGATTTCTTGGTGAGCCACCGATGGCTAATTTTCCCCCAGCGTCTTTTCCAAAAAATATATTTAAAGGTTCTATTACTCCTTGCAATCCAAACACGGAAATAGCAATTTCATCATTTCGACAACTTAAAGTTATGGCTCCAGTAGTCTGATGTAATTGGATTATTATATCTGCCTTTTTTCCATTAATCTCATATGCTGTTGTAAGTTTAAATGGTGCGGAGTATATAAAAATACCTAAATCCCCAAGAGACAATTCATCAATAATATATTTTTCTGCCTGTTCTTGTTGGGCATCAAGCCATTGATAAACTTCCGCCATTTTTTCATCAGGTATTTTTTCAAGTTTAAGAATATCAGAAATTCTAAGTAGTAATTTTTTAACTTCCTTGGTAACATCTTTTAAAGAATAACCATTATCGTGTATAATCCATGAGTTTACTAAATACCCAAGATATAAATATTTATCATGAATATTTGACGGTAATTCTCTTACATAATCTATTGTATTATGGATACCATAATTATCACAATATGCAATAATATTTGCAATAAAAAAATTTTCTCGAGTAGGTTTTATCCATTTCCCAGCCCATAACATACCAAAAATAGTATCTAAATCAATATGAGATACAATAAATTTATTATAACTTTTTTTATTTTTAAAAAGTGTATATGAGGCGGATGGAGGAATATTGTATTGGATTGGAAAATGATGATTTAAACATATTTCAACACCATCATAAGACTCATCCAATTTTTTATCACCATACTCTGTTTCAATTGCAACAATATTGCTTTTGAGGGATTTTGATGCTGCTATAGCAGCATCAAAATCCTTAGCCAGTAATACTCTCATCTTGAAACTCTTGCTGTTGAGTGAGGATTTGAGCGGCCTCCTCAATTTTTAATACAGCTTTTGCAATTGCCTCCAAAAGAGGATGTTCAAATCCTTCTTGATTTGCAATGTACTGGATGTATTTCATCACACTATACCAATTTGGATTTAGCTCAAGAAGTAAATCTTCAGTTGGGATATCCGAAGTTATTCTTTTGCATGTTCTTGTAGTAGTTTGCAACCCACCATTTTTAAGTTCTTCCCAATTTATGGTGGTATTTTCAAATACTGTTGCCATATCCATTTCAACATCTGATTCAATGACATTACAATCATCAAAATGATTAAACTTAACCAGATTTTCTTCTGGATAAGTTTCTGTATCACTTGAATGCACCACATAGAAATATGGCCAAGTTATGTAAACGGCTGTCAAAGTTACATTGTCATTTGAAATGACATATGCTTTTTCTGGTTGTAGTTCGATATTTGAAGTTGAACTTAATAGTTCAACTTTATCGGACAATGTTTTAATAAGTATCGTTAGATTTAAATCGACTACAACTTTATGACCATGCTCATCAACAGCATTTTGAATATATTTTGATACAACCTCAGTAAAACCAGTACTAAAAAGAGTCTCAATAACTTCTCTGGTCACTTGATTATTTGGAATCGCTAAATAATTTGATAGATTATTATCATTAAGATTTTCATCTGTCGATGTTTCAACTATATGTTGAAACATCGAAGTTGTTATTTCACGAACTGGTGTTGGGACACCGATTGTATCTGCAGCTGGTGTATCTGCAGCTTGTGTTTGTACCTCAGCTTGTGTTTCTGCATCTTGTGTTTGTACCTCAGCTGGTGTATCTGCAGCTTGTGTTTGTACCTCAGCTGGTGTATCTGCAGCTTGTGTTTGTACCTCAGCTGGTGTATCTGCAGCTTGTGTTTGTACCTCAGCTGGTGCTTCTTCAACAGCTTGAACCCTCTGCTGAGGCAAGTGATGTCTAATAATATTATCTAACGAGTTAATAATATTATCAAAAGAAGTGTCACCAGTAATTTGAGCTGCAGCAATATCTTGTGGTGATACATCAGCAACCAAGCTCTCTTCGAATTCACGAATTCTCGCAGCTATTGTCCCAGGAGCAAGCAATTCAAAAACTTGAATTGTACTCAATGCTTGTATAGGTATCGCTACTACCGGAGCCAATTCAGGGATTGTCATTTCCCCATCTATATATTGAATTTTCTGTGAAAATTCAATCATCTGGTCTGTAAAACGTGTACAGACCCCATCAAAGTTTACAAAAGTTTGAGTGCCATTCGGCATTCTAAATGAACCTTCTATAGAAACCTCTGAATTTATGTCCAACGTTAATTGTTGCTGTTGCATGAAATCTCCTTTAATTTTTTTGATTCTTTTTATTCTAATTATTTGAATATTTCAAATAAAATAAAAAGATAGTGAGAGCAATCATGCTTGTGCTCTCACTATAATTATTTATATACTTAATTGATTTATTCTAAACTTAGATTTAAAATATATTAATCATTAAACTCCATACCAATTAATTTTAATGCAGTGTTCACAGCACGTTTTGTCAGTGAACTATATTTTGGATTTAAATCATATCCACCGTCGGTTACATATCTAAGAATAAATGTTTCTTTTTCTGTTACAGTGCTATCTGACTTAATTGTATACAACTCTTTTAACATACCATTCTTCTCTTTATGAGCTAAAAGCGCAGCTAGTGTTTGCCAACTGATATGTTGCCCACCTTGCTTTTTTCTACCTCTTGCCGGCTGCCCAGTGATTTTACTATAGCTATTTGCAAAAGATACTGAAGTGTATTTGCTATAACTAGTATGATGTAATTTTAACCAGTAGTTTGATCCAATAAATCCTTTAATAGTTTTCGAGTACACCTGATCACCAAATACTCTATTTTTATAATGCCATTTATCTCTCAACCATTTTATTAAATCTTCTGAAATTTCAACTTCTTCTTTGCCCATAAATATACCGAAATACGAACCATATTTATCAAGAAATTCATCAAAAAATTCTTTATATTTTAATTTATTAAAATTACTAGAATATAAAAAGAAACCATTCTTTTTAACATCCTCTAAAAAATCTTCAAAGAGTTCTTTTTGACTCAAAAGCTCTTGAACTTTTTTGTAATAATCCTCATCTATTTTTTTAATGTAATGTTCATTTATAAACATTACTCTTTCTCTAATAGCTTCTTGATCTTCTACTTTAGATTCAACATCTTCTATGATCTTGCTCAATCCAAGTTCAAAAACACTCCCCCAATTATTTCTACCAAATATACCAAGAGGATTAAAAATTGCATCAACACCAGCAGGCATTAATTCATCCGGAATAATCATAGAAATTACACCTTTACCTGCATATAAATTAGTGAATTTATCACCTCGAGTACTTCCAACGGTAATTGCTATATCGACTTCCAGTAAAAAATCAACTTCAGTAGGATCCAAACCGAATTCGTCTTTCAATTTAGTATCAAAAGACTTTGGAAATTTATCAACACCATAATAACTAGAATATATTTCTTCTGTTAATTTTAAATTTTCTTCATCACTTAATCCTATCGATTTAAACGTCTCTTGTAATTGATTTTTAAATACGATATTATTATTATAAAAAGTCTCAATCTCTCGAATAAGTCCTGGTGTATAAATATATTCTTGATCGAGTTCTACAAAACTCTTCTTATTATTTTTATGAACTTTGACTGATTGTATATTACCACCAAGAATACCTTTTATATTTTTGGTAAAAAATAAAGATTCTTGTGAACTTAAGTTTTGTATTTCAGACACAAAGTGTTCACTGGTATCTATATTAAAAAATTTTATATATTCTTCAATATCCATCACTTGTCCAGGCGAGAAGAAATATTGATCCATCCCGTTCCTTAGATATTTCCATTTCTTAGTCACCGGAATAAATAATTTTTGAGAGTATGAAATTTGAGCTCGTCTAGCAAATGATTCAGATACGACTAAAGCATCATCCGAAGTATATCCAAAAAAGCTACTAAATAATATTTTGGTCCTGTATCCTATTCTAGGCATCTTTGATTCCGGATTCATATTAGTATAATCAAAAAGAAGTTCTCCTTTTTTAATTGGCCCAACTGGTGCGATATATTTTACACCGAGTGAAAGGTTAACCATTTTTTTAAATTTCGGGACATGTTTAGATACCAGTTTTTTTAAACTGGTATAATAAATAATAATAGTCTCTCTGCTTGAAAGAATTACATAACCATCATCTTGGGCAATTTGACTAAAAGGAGAATCAACTTCAGATATACCTAAATAATTTTTGTCAATTATAAATGGTGTTTCTGTTAAATTACTAACACATGCTTGCGTCTGCTGTTTACTTGACATATTTAACCTTGACGCTTCCACCGAGTTCGCAAACGATGTAAATGTTTCAATTTGAGGACTAAATAAAACTAAATTCTTTTTTTCCATTGTGTTCCTTTTATTCTAAAGTGGTTTTCAACGCACCAGCATCAATTTCAAGAATTTCCTTAAAACTATTCGCTTCGGTTTTATCATAGCGAATACCATCAAATCTTGGATGCAATAAACTTGGATACCCATCCTTATTATAGCTAATACCATTGCATACAACCGAAATTATTTGCCCTAATCTTTCTTCTTTATGTGTCCAACCATATTCTCTTTCTTTTTCATCAAGACCAGGAGCTTTCGTTTTTATTTTTGAACAACTTGATTCAACAATATATGCACCCAAAGTATTCTCATATTTAGTACCAGGATCACCTTGTCTAAAACCAGTTATTTTTAACTCAACTGATATCTCATGTTTGAGTTTAATTTGATATACTGGTTTGCCAGATTTCCATTGACCCGTTCTTGATTTAACTATAGTTCCTTCACCACCTCTTTTTTTAATCTCAATAAAATGCTTTTTCGCTTCTTCAATTGATGTAATTATTTTAGTATGGACTGGTTTAAAAAAAGAGTTGTTTTTCAATAGCCGTCTAACTAACTGGAATCTTTTTTTATACGGACTATCCGAAAACCCATTACGAAATTCGTCTTTATTTATCACATCCCAACACACAAAGTAAATTCTAGACTTTAAGTCAAAATAATCATATTCCTCGGAGATCCTTTTAAACTCTCTAATTTTTTGATATTTTTGACCTTCTGCAACCTTTTTCTCAATTTTTGAAATACTATTCAAAAGACCATTTGATGTGTATCTATCAATTCCAGAAATTAATACTTCCGAATTAAATACAACATCATCGAGTCCAAAAGCACTCATCTTCTTTAAAATTTTATTTATATTTTTATATTGATCTGCTGTCAAAGAACCTAGATAAATAGGCTTCATATCCCTAGTCAATAATCTTAAGGTTCTGCCTTTAACATCAAGAAAACCATTTGAATACATTCCATCCATTTTTTCTTGACTATAAAGAATATTATTTTCTTTTTTAAAAAGATTATCTAATTTTTTAACACTGTATGGAATTGCTCCCATATAATGTTTATCCAAAACCAGATTTGGTACAGCTGCATTTATTTTCTTATACTGCATGCCAATTTTTAAATCCTTTTTAAGAAGATCTATGATTAAATATCTATGTTTATTTGGGACTCGAGATAACAACTCTTCGAGAAAATATTTTGCTGCATGTCCGCGCAGCTTTTTATGGATTAAATTGAGTTCTAAATCACTCAAAGCTTCATATAAAGATAAGCTCTCTTTAGAATTAAAATCTTGAATTTCAAGGGTATCTAAAGTTTTTTGACCAAGATTAAAAATAACATCTGGATTATAAACCATTTGAAAATATTTTTGAAATACTATTTTTTTATCAGTGGTTTTATCAGTGGTCGAGATATCTTTAAAAAATTCAGATAATATATTTATCTTTTTAAGAGTACTTGATTCATTTTTTAACTCAGTTATTAAATAATCTAATTCGGTATACATTAGTCTCCTTTAAAATTAATATCCAAAATCTAATTCATTATATGAATAATCCTCAGAATTCCACAAAGAAGATTCAAAATCGCCTTCAAATACATTACCATCAGGATCATAATAATATAAACCAACTGGAATAAATTTTTCAACATCTCCATATTTATCATCAAAAAAATAATGTTCTAATATTAAAGTATTTGCTCTACCAAATATAATATATGAATCAGTCGTCCAATCATCAACTATATCAAAATATTCGGCCGCCTGCCCAATATTGAAAACAAGATTATTTTCAATAACATCCTTCGCATTGAAGATCTTCTCCTCAATAAAAACATCACCAGATGTGTTCAGAATTGCAAATCTTACTAAAATTTCATCACAATATGGTTCGGAAATGAGGTAGGCATCCGGATCATTTTTTAATGGAATAAAATTCCAACTACTATCCCTAATTGATTCTTGTAAAATTTCTAAATTATTTAATGATTGCATCTTTTTACTCATTTTAACTCCTCAGTATATTTATTAATTATGTATTCAATTGATTCATCGTTTAATAAATCAGATTGGATATCTGATGGAACCACTTTTGATTTCATTTTTCTTTGACTCAAATCAATCTCTTGTCCTGTAAACTTATAAACCATTTTCTCTAAACCTTCTTTAACCATATAACCTATTTCGATTTTTAAATCAATTCGTCCTTTTCTCAAAAGCGCGTCATCCAACTCATCTAAGTTATTGGTAGTCGTAATTAATACACGCCCATGTGGACTTTTAACACCATCCATAATTTTTAATAATTCTGAAAGTGTACTAAGACTCGAACCACCAGCCGCATCTTTTTGAATACCAGTTAACTCTTGCCCTTCATTAACTTTAAGTTCATTAAGTGCCGGTTCTTGATTTTCATTATTTTTAAACTTTTGGAAATCAAGTTGACGTTTCTTAGCACCAAGTGTATCAATTTCCTCTAATAATATTACACCATCACTTGTATCTACATTCAAATGATGAGCAAAATTTGCTAAATAAAAATCTCTATTTAAATAACTCGCAATTGTTTTCGCTATTGAGGTTTTCCCAGTTCCCGGAGGCCCATAAAGCAATATTCCAAAGTGGTATGGAATATCTAAATCAATATACCTTTCTTCCTGTTCTATGAAACCATCAAGAGCATTTTTTATAAGATCAATTTTTTCCTGTTCAATATAAATTGTATCAAAAGACCTCTTATATATTTGCCCAATAATCCTACTAGCATTACTTTCTATTTCATGGACCCATATTTTATTTGGATCAGTGTGTTCGTTAATTGCTTCATGAAGTAGATTATCAAAAAATTTATGACTTCTTCCGAGGATAGTCAGACGCATCTCTTTTAAAATACCTGTCTGGATTTTTTCAGATTTTACATTTATCAGACAGAATTTCTTATTCAATTTAAATATCTGTGTACCATTCCCTATTGATTTTCCACCCTGAATGTTCGATTTCCAAAAACCACTATTAAAATTTATTATTCTTGATTTTTTATCTAGATTATTTCCATCTTTATTTAAAATTTTTTCAACTTGATAATAAATACGATTATCATCTGTGATAATTAAAGTAGTCGTTAAATGTTTTTTTAAAAATCTAATAAATCTTCCTGGAAGTTCTCTAGCTAAATAAAGACCGGTACTTCCAACGCCAGTTAAAATTAGACCGGTCGCAAATTCATTCCCACCTGTAATTAAATCTATATAGTTATTCACTGATTGGAATATACTCGTTAAAAACCCAACTTCATCTTGCATTTTTTTCCTTTAATGTTTTTAATCTGGAGTTCAGAGGCACTCCAGTGCCTCTGAACTCCACAATCTTAGAATTTTATTTTACCGTACTTATTAATTAAAGTGGTAGAAGTAAAAACTAAATTTGACCCCATATTTTGAGGGGAAACTGTAATTGGACAAATTCTTCCAAAACTTGATTTATCATTTCTTTGCCAACTTTTTGGCAATCTCCCTTGCTTAATAATTTGAATATCTTGGGATACCTTATTTATCAAAGGAAGTGCGAAAGGTAAACTTATATCATAAAGTTGCCCTCGATGTAATAATTTATTAAATCCAGTTGTCATGACGGCATATTCATTTAACGTCGGTAAAAAGTTCTGACCTTTTTTATCAACGATTCCATAAAGTAATCTAATATACATTTCAAGTAAAGGTCTAATTAAATATTCAGTTAATACAACACGACGATTATGCAAATCAGCCATATCAATAATAGTCTTATCAACATAATACTCTATTACCTTTTTAATAATATCAAAAAGATTGTCGACACTATAATAATCGTTGAAGATTTCACGATAGTAATCCAATAATAAATATCTATCCATCCAAGCAGGAACATCAATGTCATTAAAATTTTCCCATTTATAAAAATCAAGAAACCCTTTGACAAATTTTCTTTGATCTTCCCTAGTAAATTTAAGCTTGCTGATTAACCCAAGTTCTTTTAACTCATGAAGATAATCTGGATCATTTTGAAAAAATACTCTAAAAAATACATCCATACTTACCTGTTTTGATCTAAAATGAACTGAACCTTTTTGAAAATCAAAAGTAAAATTATAAACAGCATTCAAATTAATAAAAATTTTATCTTTACCATCATCCTCATTAAATATCCTATCGATTGGCGCTTTTTCCAGGAATAGTAATGGAACATAAGTACTACCATTTAAGATGAAATAATTATTATCAATAAGCGCCGGGATTAAAGCCGTGGTTTCATTTGAGAAATCTCCATGCTTCTGTTTAATAATAACTCGATCATAATAATTAGCTGAGTCGGCTAAGTATTGACTTGTAGATCTTTCCCAATCTATTGAATATTCAAAAGACTCATCAATTTCTTTAATATTACTGTACATATTCGCTAATAAAGATCTAGATTTCATTAAGTCAACTTTTCTAAAATCTTTAATATGCATATAATTATCCGTCGTTAAGTCTCGTGAAGAGAAATGTATAGAATTCATCAATATCCTTTATTAAAAAGTCGGCTCCAGCTTGAGCTGCAAATAATTTCAATTTTATAAAGTATTCTTTACCAAACGCTGTATATTCTTTCAATATATCTTCCGAAGACATCTTCCTTTCAGAGTCTAAACTACTATCAACTGATTTAATAAAATCTTTAATAGTTATTACTGTAAAAATATCTTTATTTTTAAATTCTTTTGGAATATTATAAAGTTCTAAAAAATCATCAGAAAAATCACCATTGATTTTTTCAGGATTATCTACAATTATTTTTAAATTCTTTTTCCGGAATTTTAAAAAATTATACAGTTTTAAAATAATTTCGCGATCACAAACAATCTTTGTCATTGTCCCAATATTAAACGTATTTTCGTAATCCCCATCAAGTTCATCCACATCCATAACGGATCTCGAATTGATAAATAGACGGAGAGTATTGGAACTATTTATTTCAATCGAATTCTTAATCATCCAAAGTCTCCGAATTTGGTAATGACTTTTTCAGAATATACTGATAGAATTCATCAATTTCTGATTGAAGAAAATTAACCCTCGCTCTTTTTATAATAGTAGTTTTATTCCAATGAAGTTTAATTATATTCTCTGGATAAAGCTTAGATATTTTAGTGGGTATTTTAGATTGATCAACATATTCAATATCTACTTGATAAATTGAATCATTTATAAATTTCGAGTAGATCATGATACATGTGCTCCACTGATACATCAGTTGATTTTGTATAAATTTTACTAATAGCTCTATTACTAAAATTATAAAAAATACTTAATTTTGGATCTAGCATTTCTATAATATTTTTTAAAGCGATTTGTCTAGTCGGTTCCTTATCACTATATCTATAAAGAACATCATCTTCATCATAATATAAAAGACTTATAATAAGTTCTAGATAAACACTTAAAATATCATTTTGCTCTATAACAACTGATAATTTATCATATAAAACAGAAGGGTCTATTAAAGCAGCTCCATCTCTATTTTTATCAATTAAAGATGTAATTGAGTTTAATGTTTTAACTGAATCATCATTAAAAGGTTGATTAATTACATTAAATATTAGAGTTATTTTGGACTCTTCTTTAGAAATATCTATTTCAATATCATCATCTGTATAAATATTTTTTAAATAATTTAATATATATTCTAATTGATCTTCAAGAGTTCCAATTGACTCATTTTCTTTTTCCAAAATAATTTCTTTCTCTGAAAATTTAGCTTCTCTTAAAATACTTAGAAGTTTTTTATCCTCAGTTGCAATAAAAGCTCCACCAAAATGGTGAGTCCTAAGAACGGATTGTATAATACCCTCAGATAATCCTGATCCAATAATTGCCCCTAAGTTTACACTATCCGGTATCTTTGAACCAAAACATTTTTTACAGATTTTATATCCACTATGTTTACATGTAATTGGACTCCTTATTAAGATATCTAGACCAATCAGAGATTCATCATTAATATCTATTTTTTCTTCCTGTCCAGTAGAGTCATTAAACCACCATCTATGATTTAAAAGCTCAAGGATTGTTTTATTCTTAATATTTATTTTAAAATACTTATCAGTTCCGCAATCTTCAAGATCTTTATCCAGTTTTAAAATACCCGTGGTGAAGAAGAATTTTCTTTGTAGTTCGCCTCCTTTTGGAATTGCTTCCTGTCTTTGAGCCAGCGCCAATCTAGCGCTATCTCCTGTCATAAAATACTCTTCTTCCGTTAAACCATCAAGTAAAGAATTTTCAATATTTGCTTTAAACGCTTTTCCATAGATATCCGTAGGAATACCAGTATTCGATGCAGCCTTCAGTAATTGAACCGATTTTAATCTTGCCCCACTATTGAATACAAGATTCAATATATTATTGGGATCTTCTTCCACTGTATTTTTAACCTTTTCAAAAAGTATTAAATTTTGATGAAACGCTAAAAATGGTTCTTCTTTAAATAAACTACTTCGTATATCATCTATTTCTTTATTACCAACTGCAAAATCTTTCAAATCGAAAGAAGGATTGCAGTGTGTTATAACTGTACTGCATTCTAAAAGAAATTTATCAAACTCATGTATATTCAACCAGAAGTCAAACTCAATGCCTCTTGAATTTAAATCTTGAACTATAGCCCAAAATCTCTCAGTTAACTTTAAAAGATTTTTTTTATTTAGAACGCCATCTTTTTCAATTTCGTAGAATGGCTCACCGAGCAATTCCACAGAATTTTCCAATTCACCGAATAAAGAAATATGGATTAACCATTCAATATAAGAAAGAGTTCTATTGAACTCTTTGATGTGAAATTGTCTACCAGGTTCTGATTCAACCAAATTAATATCAGCAACTAGTTCATCTAATGTATTTAATTCAACTATTTCTCTATCTGGGAATTGAGCTAGATTTTCTTTTGCTCGCAAAGTTAACATAAAAGCACTATAAATTGATTCATGTTCATAGTCAATTAATAATTTATCCATGTGCTCAAATTCAATAAGATTTTTCACAAAGGCGTACTTAAAATCAGCTCGTGCTTGTTTTGAATGCATAGCGGCTGCAATAACATTATCACCATCATGATCACTATTATCAAATTGTGACATTAAATTTGATTTCTCAATTACTTGATTGCTTCCTATAATCATACATTTCCTTTTATTTTTTTAATAAATTATAATGATCTACAATTAAGTATTTAATGAGCAAAAAGCTCATTAAATACTTCAATATTATATTTCTTTTGAATATCAAGAACCACATTTGGAATAACTGTCGTAACATTATTTATCTTTTTATTGGATTCAATATATATATTAATATGCTCCATCAATGTTGATAAATTATAAAGACTATTGAATATTGGATTCCTATTATTTAAAAATGCAGCAAATCCTACAAAAGCTTGCAAGCCAGCATAATTAAAATCAGCCGGCTTTAATTCAAAATCAGGAAAATATTCAAAGAAAGGTAATTTTATATCTCCTACAAAATCTTCAATATCTGCATTTGAAACACCGATATAAAAAGGTATTAAAAACAATCTATATTTTTTTCTCTTTAATTCAGTCTGCATTTTAAATTCTTCAATTAGTCTATCAACATTCTGATAAGTTTCTTTATCTATATATACAAAAGCTAAATCTGATATTGTGACCACTTTAGAATCTATATCTGATTCAACTTCGAGTGCTTTTGAAACATTTTCAGTAATATCTAAAAAATCATTATAAGTCATATTTCTCCTTAAATCCACAGTTATAGAACTATTTTTAAAATGCGCCTATTAAAATCATTATAAGCATAATCTAATTTTGGGTTAATTTCATATAGTAAATCAAAAAGATGTTTTGTGGCAATAACATTATTATAAATTACTTTCCCATCTGTACCACTAATTAAAGGAACAGATCTATTTAGATTAATAACTCGTTTGTCACCGATCTTTAAAAAAGACCCTGTGGATGTATTCTCAAATTCAGTTGGGTATTTTTCACTAGGTAAATGAAATCCACCTCCTCCATAAAAAACTATATGCATTTCTATTCCTCCAAATCATTTAAAAAATCATCAATTATTTCTTCATCATTTACTTCTGGATTCAGTTCTATATTGCCATCATCCTCCTCATAATTTAATTTATCGTCAATTAATTTTAAAATATCATTATCATCAAAAACATTGGCTAAAACATATCCTCCTATATTATATCGCCATAATGTTGGTTGCCTCTCAACTAAGAGTTTAAATTCACTGATGTGTTTTTCTAAAAACTCTTGGAAATCTTCATCACGAATATTTATTTGGAAATCTTTATCGAATGATTTATAAATATATTGAATAAAATCAACTATTGAGATATTATTATCATTTATCGGATTATCTTGATATTTAGTATATAAATAATGCAATAATTCCGGAAGAAATAATTTTTTTACTGACGAAACATGAAGCCCGATTTGATATGGCCTGAGAGCTGGATTAGGCACTAAAACCGATCTTTGTGAAAACTCTACTGTTTTTCCAGTCAAGGCTTCTCGAATATAACTCTCTTTTTTTTGAAAATTAAATTCAAGTATTACTTCATAAATTTCATCAACAGTCTGTTGGTATTTATAAACGGTATACCCGAAAAAATCTGGGTTTGCTTTAAATAATTGATCGGACATATTTATATTTTTAGCCTTATTTTTAAGAATTTGGCTATAACTTTTGGTAATTGGATGGGGTAAAATTTTGGTAGGAGAGATTTTTATAATTTGACGACTACTTGGTGGAACCACCAAAACATAATCTAAAAATATATAATCCAAGAATTTTGGATTTACAACTAAAGTTTCAAATGAAGCCTGATAGCTTGGATGGGTTCTTAGGAACTCAAAGAGTGATTTTAAACTAACTATATCATAAACTGGTTGCTCAATTCTTCTTTCATTTGCTTTCATTCTAGATTCTTTTACCAATCTATGTTTTTCAAGACTAAAGAAATAAGGAGCCTCTTTATTATTCTGGTAATCTTTTTTATTTAGTAGACTTTTTATAGCGACTTGTCCAAAAAACTGTTGCAAAACATTTTTGAAATTTGGGTTAACTACATAAATTCCATCTGGAAATTCTATTTTTGCAAATGTTGTTGTCCTATTATCTGTGGTACCGCAAAGAACATGACACTCTTCACAATACAATCCAGCGTTTTTCTTTCCAAATAGTTTATTGCATTGGCACCTAAATTTCTTAATTGGGCCAAATATTTGCTCAGAATATAAACCATCCGGATGAAAAACCTCTTGTTTCACACTGGTATATATTTTTGGACTAGTTATGTCAACTAACTGATCTGAATTTTCATAAATTTTAAAATTTAAATCTAACATTAGATTCCTTTCTCAATAGCATATCTAAGGCAAACATTTATATGCTTACAGCTTCTAACAGTGCATGTTGGGTTAGTCTCCTTCGGAGGTTCTAATACAAAATCAGGTTGTGTCAAAAGGGCACCGTGTTGATCGAAGCAATATGCTAATCTGTACCTAAAGTCTAAACAACTACAATAAACCTTAATTTTACTACTTGGTGTAATTTTTGGCGTATTTGATTCGATCTTTACGACATACATGCTTGGTTGTATATCTGTAGTCGATTTTTTACTAATTAAACTGAATTGTTTTATATAAGGGCGATTTATAACTTTTATAACTTTTATAGTATTATCTTGTGATCTAAGTATACTACTTACTGTAATTGATGATTGGGTTGCCATTTTTGTCCTTTGAAAAAAATAAAATAAAATAAAAAAATTGGACAATAGGAACCCCGTCCCTCTCAGGCCAGTGAACTATCCAAGTACTACCGATTTCAGTTTATCCTGAACCATTTCCATATTTCTTATACTTCTTTTGATTCAGGGACCTACTCACGATAGGACCCGATACCACACCACCATCCAGATGACGAGGATCCGTCCACGATTAGTACCCTCCGATATCTAACCGCTTCTAATAATAGTATTTATATACTTCGAGAAGTTATTCTAAACTATAAATTCCACCCCCTTTCGCTTCAAATATATTTTCAAGTATCTGAGCAAACATTGTTAAAAAATGCAAAGTCTTAAATCTTTTTAACTCCAAATCTTGATAAAATTCTTGAATTGTTTTTTGATGTAATAGATTCAAATCCGAATCAATCAATCCTTTAAATATATAATCAAAATTTAAATGCAGATCTGATTTAAAAACTTTTAAAATGTACTCATAATAAGTGAAAAAATGCTGATCATTTTTTGCATCCTTAATAATATCAAGTTCTAATCCGACACCCAATGTCTCAAAATATTTTATCAGGTACACAGCATAATTTATTACGTTATCCTCAGTATCAGATACACCAATAAAACTGTTAATTATACTTGGATCAAATATTCCAGATACTGATGCAAGTTCCAAATTATTTATAATATCTCGAAGACCTTTAGTTTTAAAAGAACTTACGAATTTTTTAAGATCTTCTAGATGGTATTTTATTTTTTCAGAATCTAGAATAAATTTTACTCTTTCGAATATCTTATTTTCATCAAGATCTGTAAAATGTATTTTGGTATTAAATCTAGTCAGGAGGGCCGAATCCATTTTTTCAGGATTATTCGTCGTTGCTAAAAAAGCAGTCGTCGCTTGATATTTTTCTAATAACCCATCTTTCAAGACAACTTGAGCCTGAGCACTTAGTCTATCAATTTCTTCGATTTTAACTATTTTCTGTTTACTACTTGCTGCACGCTGCTGCAACCATCTAGCTAATTCATCAACGGAATCAATTTTTCGATCCAAGATAAAGATATCTACTCTATTTTTTACAATGCGATTAATTAGAACTTCATTAATGGTTGTCTTTCCAAGTCCAGCAGCACCATAACTTAAAATATTACCATTAATAAATTCATTATTATAAAAAGTTCTAATAACTTTTTCTATATTTTCATTTGGAAAAATAACTTCATCAATTGATCTGGGGCGATATTTTTCAAACCACGCTTTAAACATCATAAAAATCCAATATCTTTAGATAGTATATTCATAATATTATTATTGGCTAATATACAGACACCTTGCACGATATCTTTATTTTTCCTTAAAATATCCATCATTTTTCTTAATTCACTTCTGTTAGTGTTTAAGCTTTTAAAATATAATTCGGCATTATGATAATCATAATAACCTTCATTAAATATATTTTTTATCCAAGCTTTTTGTAGATAATGTATTGAGATACGATGATAATTGTCATTTGATTGAGAATTATTAATCAAAAAATCCCGAGTTCTTTTGGTTGATTCTCCCAAATGTGTAACAACTTTAAAAATTTTTAAATTAGATACATCTTTTGCGGCAAATATAAATTCAAAATCAATTTTAATTTCTCCAGGATATTCCCTTTCAAAAGATATTCTAAGTTTATAATCATTATTAAAATGATTTTTTTCTTGGCGTGTCGTTTTAACTACATCGAAAGAAATTTTTCTTTCAAATTCGCTTTTTTTCATATCATAAACCATCTGTTCAAATAGAGGATTATCAATATATCCATTTTCTAAAATCTCAGAAATTATCCATTCGAATTTTAATATATGATCAGGTTGTCTAATGTTGCAACTTATATTTTTTTGAATACCTTTTGTAAATAAGATTGTCGATAGAAAATTAAGAGCATCATTTTGAATACAATTATCTCCATTTATATGACGAAAAACCAGATTATACTGAGTCAATTTTCCACGAAATAATGATTTAGCCATTAAAAGATCCTTATATTTTAAATTGATAATTATTTATTTTATTTTCGAGAAGTGTACCTTCCGCAGCTTTTTTGCGTTCAAGACATGCCTCGCATTTTAAACAAGGCGCAAATAAATTATCTTTCTGGTTGGGATTATAACATGTCCATGTTTTCTGCCAAGGCACTTTTAACTCAATACCAACCTCAACAATTTCTTTTTTATAATTATCGACAAATGGTGTATATAATTCAATAGATTTGCAATCATTTAATTCAAGAAGACTATTTAATCTCTTGACGAATTCTGGAGAAATATCCCAATAATCCCTATCATATATTGAGTGCTTATGAACCCCAAGTCCAATTTTAATTTCATCCACATTCATATAGAAAGAGGTAATTTCTCCAACGACACCAGAAATTATCGAAAATAATAAATTTCTTGACGGTGTATAATATTCCATCGAAGTTTCTTTATTTATAATACCAGAGTCTCTCAATGATGAATATATTAATCCATTTTGATTATAAATTGCATTAGTATCAATTTCAATAAAATCCAGAACTCTATTACCGAAGGTGTTTTTCATTTCCGTGAAAATGTTTCTAAAACACTCTTTTTCAATAATGTTTAATTGTCCATAATCTATATTTATTGGTAAAATTGTAAATCCATCTTCAATTGCTTTATATGCAAGTGTTGTTGAATCCAAACCTCCACTCATTGAAACTACACATAATTTCATATATTTCCTTTATTATTTTGATTGGGCACGGAAGGGGATAGGGTGCATAGTGCACCCTATCCCCTAATATTATAAACTAAATGTATCGAAATCACCCATAGGTGATATCTTTTCACTGTATTCTATACTCGCTATCCCAACCATAGATACAGTTTTTATCCAAAATTCATTGGACTCATTTTTCCAAAGCTCAAAAGAAAGTTCTTCGATTTTAGCAATTGGAAATGGATTAAATACTTTATATTGAGTAACCTCACCTTCGAAAGAATTAAAAGTATGTTTAAAAGTTTCTTTATCAGTACTTATTGAATTAATTTTAAAAGCCCCTTCATTTTCAACTATATCTAGAATAAAGAATTGACTTTCTGCATTTTTTTCAGATGTTTGAATGACCGCAACAACCTCTGGATGTACCTCAAAGCTATATATTTTTTGACCAAGATTAGGACGAGTAATTCTTGGCGCTGTTGTTTGATCAGGTTGAGGTAAAGCAACAGTATCCTTTGGAACCCCATCAACTAAACTTGAAATCAAATATCTATGTTGAGTATTATCTTGCACAAAGACAACTTCATCACCACCAGTCACAAGTCTAAGCATCTTAATATTAAATTTTGGATCTATTATATCAAAATTATTTTCACCAAATAGTGTACTCATATCTGAGTATAAAAAACCACCACCAGATATTGAACTCAGTTTCCCATTTTCAATTGAAATTATATCAGTCTTTGCCATATTTGCTGAAAGTGTTGCAAGAATTTTTGTAAATCCACCATAGGCCGATGATTTAATCCTACCTATAATTCTTTGATTTTCAGCATCCTGTACTTCAAAATCATCTTTAAGTTCTTCCCTTTCAGCAACTGTTACTGGAGCAGGCTCTATTTCATGAACCTGTCCTATGCCATCAAAATTTTCAATATCTGTTGTCATTTCCATATTAATCCTTTATATTTTATTTTTCGCACAATTATATAATATTATTTTTCAGAAGCATCGGCTGCCTCTATTTCGGCAGCCTTGCGTTTAAGTTGCTCTTCAACACTTTCATATTCTTCTAATCTTTTTACAGTATCATCTAAATAATCAAAATAGGCTTCTATGATTTCACGAGGAGGATATTCATGAATAACAACAACATGATTTTCTTTAAAATCAATCTCTGGTAAAAAATTCATGGTGTATACAAAATCAAAAGGCATTAATCCAATACTCCCAGACTCCGGATTTAAAGTCATTAACGCAGGTAACGACATATTATAGCTACCATCTTCCCTTTGAAAGACTTCACCAATAACCATTTCACCAGTCACGAGTTTTAAAATTTTTAATATTGCTTCATTTTCATCATGTGTTTTAATTTCTTGCATTATTTTCCTTCATTTTTATAAAATATATTTTAGTAATTCATATGAATTACATTATTATTGATGGTAAAAGAAACTGTTGGGATATTCGCGATTGGATCTTTTACCCTCTCTCTAATTATCACAGGCATTGCTCTAAAATACAATTGTCTCACAAATGAAAGTATATTTGAGTCCTGAATTGGATAATTATTTTTAATTTCATCTATTGATATTTTTTCATTGATAAAAATATTCTCAGCGTCCGAAGCAGTGACCAATTGTTTATTATTTATTTTAACTGATTGTAAATTTTTACCAAACTGAATAATCATTTCAATAGTTTCGTCTTTTGAAAGATTCCTCAAGAACTTCTCCTTTATAACTTATATTGTGCGTGTAATAGTAAAACTATTTTTAACTGTTGGTTTAATGCCAGCAATAATATCATTTTCCAACTTGCGAATGAAAGCATAAATTAAATCATCTGTCTTTATTCGAATATTTTTAATTTCTTTAGTTTCTGAGTTCATAATATCAAGAGATATTTCAGAACTTGATGCATGAACATCAGTCATTCTAATAATAAAATATTTTTCAAATGCATTTGATTTTGGTGCTTTATTTGAATTTACTAAAGCAATTACTGGCTTCATCCCAATGGATTCATCCAATTTTTCAATAAAATTTGATGAATAAATTAATTTTAATATCTCATCATCAACTGAATACCAATCAATGGTTTCGTAACAATTTTCTGTCTTTTTAATTTTGAATGTCCAAGTCTTTTGCTCGACACGGCATTTAAGATACTTTCTCAGTGATTTGAATAGTTTCTTATCAGCTTTTGTAAGTTTAATGTTTTTCATAATCTTCCTTTAAAAATAAAATAAAATAAAAATAAAATAAAAATAAAACCCCAAGAGGGGTTTTATTTATTGTGGTAGTGCAAAGACAATAGCAAAACTATTTTTAACTGTTGGTTTAATGCCAGCAATAATATCATTTTCCAACTTACGAATGAAAGCATAAGCTAGATTTTCAATCGGAATTTTAATTTTGAATGGTTTATCATTGCTATCCTTTCCGGATGATACAATTATAGATAACTGTTTTGATTTTTTATGTATTTTTACAACTTCTAAAATCAATACTTTCTTAAATACATTTGGCTCCTTTTGTGATTTTAATACAATATAAGGTTTGGGGAAATTTGCATCAAATAAATTCTCTTTAATAAAAGAAGATTCATAGATGCAATTGATAACTTCATTATCAATTGCAGAGTCTTCAACTATTTTTCCATCTTTTAATTTAAAAGAGACTATACCCTGCTCGACACGGCATTTAAGATACTTTCTCAGTGATTTGAATAGTTTCTTATCAGCTTTTGTAAGTTTAATAAAATCATTGTTTTTCATAATCTTCCTTTAAAGTTTTTATTTAATTATATTTTTTAATCCGTCCATTATGTCATTAACAACTTCAGTTAAAACATCTTCAGTTTCCTTTTTTTTTACGATGAACATTGGATTATCTGATTCTCCAGTAATGAGTTCCATTTCGACAAATCTTATAACATCCAGCGCGAATTCTTTAGGAGTTAATCTAAATTTTTCAACACCTCTTTTTGATGTTTCAATAGAACCAACCATTGTTCCAGTTGATTGATCTAGATCAACATCAATAATTTTTGCACGAAGGAAAACTTCTACACCTTCATCAGTTTTATGTTTTTTAGCGATCAATCCGACGAAATTATTGCTATGTTTATAAGATGTATGTATCGCACTACAAATTTTTGCAAATAATGTCTGGTCAAATTCAATTCCGGTATCTTTTATTTTTCCTTTTTTAGAAATTTTAAAAGTCCCTTTTTTATTATCAACCATTTTTTTGATTTCTGGGACTATTTCAGACATAACCTCTTTGACAAAAACTGAAACAGCCATATCATCTTTAATCGTATCTGGCTCTGGCATTTTACCTAAATCTTTTTTAAGATTTGGGATAAGTTTATCAGATATAGTTTTTATCATTTGCTCATGATTATTATCCGGCTCGATGATATTTTTAACAACACAATGAATTTTTAATGCTTTTGCGTGCATAAATTCATCGTTGGTCATAACTATAATCCTACCTTCAGTTGGGCAGAAGATCTCAACTCTATTTTCATCTACACTGTAATCTACAATAATCATTGTGGAAACTGCAACTTGGTCATTTTTTATTTCAACTGCAAGTTTTAATGAGTCACCAACTTTAACCTGACTTGAGGTAAGTTCTTTTGTAACTTCAACTAACTCTTTTGGTAAATCAGTTGGATCTTTTGGAAAATTTTCCCAAAAATCTTCTGGATTATCAAGGACTAAGAGTTTAAAATCATCTTTAAATTCAGTTGTTCTGAAATATTCAGTCCACTTCATGATATGTGCATAGACTGCATGTGATATTTTATCTTTCATCCCAATTAACTTTTCCTTCACATTGGCTGACATTTTAACATTACCTTTTTTAGTAAGTTTAAATGTTGTTTTACAGATAAATACTGGAATCATATCTGGTATATCAATTTCACTCGTATGTAATGGAAAAACTGTTTCTACAGTTAGTGAACCACCAGCAGCAACTAAAGCTTTCTTTAGATTTTTGAATCTTTTTTTAGCTTTATTTATATTCACATCATCTGGTGAAAATGTAAGTCCTAATCTTTCAGCGTCGTGTCTTTTAATAGTTATAATCTTATCCATTTTTTGCTCCTTTTAATGTCTAAAGTTTATTAAAAATTTAAAATAATTTTTGGATGGCTCTTCAGACTCTGAAGAGCCATCCACCTAAACTAGAGAATATTCGATAAATCTAATATCTTTAACCTTTGATAAAAACTCCATCTCAATATATCTTACGAGAGACATTACAAAATCATTATTTGTCATCACAAAGGACTCATTGTTATTTTTAATACCAGACACAGCATTATTTTCAAAAGATAATTTTGATAGTTTTACACAATTAAATGTTTTATTATCCTTTGATTTTTCAGCGATAAATACACTAGCTCCAACAACATCACTGCTTGTTTTGGCAATTGAAAAAACACTTGCCAAAAGATTGGTATTTGGCTCCCATATGTATTTTATTTTTCCTTTTTTAGAAATTTTAAAAGTTGGGTTTTTGTCAATAACTCTTACAACCTCTGATATAACCTCAGATTCGATTTTTTTTAGGCTTGGGATTTTATCAGCCTGTGTTGCATCTGGCGACAATTTTGAATCTTTAGTTAGGTTAAAGCCTAATTTTTTTATGATAGATTTCAAAGCTTCGTCAGAATCTGACGAAGCTTTAACCAAATCGTTAACCATTAAATGTTTATTTAATAGGACTGCATGGATGAACTCATTTTTATCGAACTTGATTATTGTCGCATCTGTCGGACAGAATACTTCAATCTGATTTTTTTTATCTTTGATTTTATATATAATAACATCAAAAGAAACTAAAATCCCATTTCCAATATCCGCTGCAATTTTTATCCGGTTTCCTATATCATCCGATGTGTATTTTTTAAGTTCAATCATTTTTAATTCCTCTGGAATATCTTCAACTCTCTTTGGAAAGTTGTCATATAATTCATTGTATAACTCATTACTCACTTCAATTTTTTTGAAAGTGTTTTCTAAATAACCAGTTCTTAGAAAAGTCGTCCAGCTGATCAAATTGCCAAAAAGTTGCTCGGTTAACACACCTACACTAAGTTCTGAATCATTAGCATAAATCTCATAAATTAATTCATCTTTTTTTTTGGTAATTGTCATCTTACCTAAAATAACAGTTACCATTTCTTCAGATTCTTTATAAAATGGCAGGCAAATTTCAATATCTAAGATATTGTCCTTAACTCTTTTAAGAATTTTTTTTAGGTTTTTAAAACCATCTCTTGATTCTTGATTACATTCGAATTGAATAGTAGTTGGGCTCAAACCATTTTGAATTGCTACATCAAGAGGTATTTTAATTACTTGCATCTTTTTCCTTTAATTTTTTTAATCTTATTTTATTTAATCATATACTACATATTACCTTATTTTTTTAATAAATAAAAAAAATTTGGGGATGTCTACATGAAACTAAGTTCATGCAAATCCCCGGATATTAATGTAATGTATGTGTGTATGTATGTGTCGAAATTAGAATTCTAGTCTAGATTAGAATCCTGATTTCGCTCTCCCTTGAATGCTTTGGCCGCTTTGGCGTGTAATCGTTACACCACCAGCTGATGGTGCTGAAGCTTGAGCTCCACTACCAGTTGGTGCACCAGATGTTGCTGCTTGTGCTCCTGTAGCTGCTGTTGCTGCCGCGATCATATCTTGCATATTTACACTTGCCATGTAATATCCTTTAAAAAAAATTAGACGGAAGAGTTGATTTCTTAGCAAAAAAATCAACAGATAACTCTTCCGTCTAATAATATTATTTATATACTATCCGAAAGTTATTCTAAAATATATTTTGATAGTTTTATTCGATTGAAACTATATTAAGCATTAATTTTCTACTGGATCCAAAAGTATCTTCACCTAGCTTAAAATATATAGAATATTCTTTATTAATCTCAGGTACTTCCGATGTAAAAAACTTCATCGCTTTGAACTTAATTAATTTATTTTTATCGGATAACTCCAAACTAAGATGATTTTTACCTTTACCTATTAATTTGGCTTTTGTAATTATTGCTTCTGTTCTGAAAATTGGTCTCTCATAATCTTTTCCAAAAGGTTCAAACATTTTCAATGAATCATACAATGAAATATCTAGATAATTGAACGGAATAAACCCTATTGATTTTATATCGGATTTAAACATTTCCTTGGGAATTCTTGCGCTTTTATCTAGTAATTCTTTATAAAAATTATCAAAATTTTCTAAAGTTACCGTTATCCCCAAAGCCTGTTTATGTCCACCAACTTGCTTAACGTATTTATTATCTCTAAGAATTTCAAGTATATTGATTTTTCCAGCGGTTCGTCCACTACCAGAATACTCTTGGGTATCCGGATTAAAATTAAAAACTATTGCTGGCTTATTATATTTCTCTACAAGTTTTGATGCAACAATTCCTGCTACACTTTTATATTCTTTATGAAATCTTCCAGGAATAATTATAAAATCTTTATCAAAATATTGTCTGTAATGTTTTTCAACGTATTCAAATAAATCATTTTGAATTTTTTTGCGTGTATCATTGACCTGTTTTAAATAATTGAACCACTCTAAACTTTTTTCCTCAGTTTCTTGAATCATAAATAGGGCACCGTGATCTGCCTTTGTAATTCTTTGAGTAGCATTTATCATCGGAGTTAGATTAAAAGCAATGTCCTCGGCCGTTGGGGAATCGGATACAAACTTTCTAAATGTTTTAAAATAAATTCTTTCAATTGAGTTCTTTTGAACTCCAGTGGTTAAACTTTTTACCACAAATCTATTTAGATGTCTATCAATAGGCATCACATCACTTATTGTAGTTAATCCTAATTCAGGTAAGAATTCATTAAATAAATTAACATTTAATCCAAGACGTTCACAAATTGCCTTTAAAAAAAACCACAATACAAACGTTCCACTAATATCTTTATATTTAAAATTGTCTCCAGGTATGTGTGGATCGACTATTGCTGGTGTATCAGGTAACCCCAATTCTAAATCTGGTTGATGGTGATCTGTAATTATAACATTCGCTCCCATTTCACGAGCTTTCCTAGTTGCATCAACACTTGTAATTCCATTATCTGCAGTTATGTATAAACTAACATCTTCAGTTACATGCGATGGTAAAAATCCATAACCTTGCTTTCTATCAGTTATTATAAACTCAACATATTGATACTTAAAATGTTTTAAAAAGAAATTCCAAAAAAGTGTATAAGTTCCTAATCCATCACAATCACTATCACATATGCATTTTATTTTCTTATTATTACTAATTGCTTCGACAAAATAATCAACAGCTATTTGCATATTCTTTAAATCAAAAGGATCTGGGAATTGATCCAATGATTCAATCTGATCTGGGTGTAATTTATTTTTTAAAATTTCTTCAATATCATCAATTGAATTAATTATTATTTCTTTTTCTTTTTGCGTAGTATTATTGTCCATCTTTATTATTTTCCTTAATGATAAATTTTAAGCACAGGAGGGTTAGAGTGTTGTGGCTTAGCCACAACACTCTATTCAAATAAATTACTTACCGGATGGAAACTATGATAATTTTTACAATTAACACAATAAGTTAATCCATCTTTATAATACTGTTCAGATTCTGAAATCCCATGTCTAGGATTATCTGGAATTTTATTACCATCATCGTCTTCAGTATATCTTTGACTTTCTTCAAGCTCTTCAGTTTTTCCTTCAATTACTTCCTGATAACTAAATTTATTTCTTAAAGGATATGGTGAATTAATATCGATTATGTATCCACATTTACCATAATATAAATTCTCAATCCCGTCTATAGAATCATTATCTAATAATTTAATAGGGAACCTTTCATTATAAATTCTATTTTCTGGTAAAGTAACGGTGATATTCATATCTGATGTTTTAAAATCAATAAGCGCAACTCTTTTATTAGCAACTGCTTTATATTTATAAAGAACTTGTTGATTAAGTTTTTCTTTATTTAAACCTAATGTTTCTAATATTGAATCCAAATCTTTAAATACTGCTGTCAATTTAACTCCTTATATATTTTCTGGGTCGACTTCGTTATATTTTTCCAATAATGCTAAGAATTTTTCCATATCTGTATTTGATATAATTTCTTTAAAAATGCCAAGAAAATAATTTCTTTTCTTTATATGATCATCTAGTAAATTTACACTTGATTCAACTAATGTTTTCTTTGCGACTTTTTCAAAAGCAGCCAATGTTGTCACAAAATTATCAACTCTATTTATCTCATCATCAATTATATCTAAAATATCTATCCGTAGTTGAATTAACCCGTTAATATTATCATCTTTTAATTCTAATAAATAATCGTTAAGATCATCATACCCCTTATTTTTCAAAAATTGTTTAAGTATCTGAAATGGAAAAAAGAACATGATAAAATTTATAAATTTTTTTAAAAAAAGAATTTTCTCATCTGGGTTTGCAAAATATCTGACCAAATCATCATATTCGATATCAATATAATATTCATCCAAATTCTGAAGCCAAGGTTCAAATGCTGCTTTATACCACCATTCAAACTCACCTTGGGTCATATTATCAATATCATCTTCGAATAGATAATAATTAAAATTTTTAATATCAAAATCTCTAAGATATTTTAATTCATGAACCATTAAAATTGCTTCATCTTCAGTTGGTTTTTCCAAACCAACTGAATTAATTCCCTCATTATCCATATAAAAAACCATCTTTATCCTTTTTAGTATTATTTATATAGAAGTCTAAACCAACTCTATATTAATTATTTCATCTCTTTCTTAAGAATTTTTATCCAAGTATCATATGCTTGATATTTTTTAAAGAAATTATAAAAAGCTTTCGCGTTAAATTCTTTTTCTGTCTTATTAAAATAATGTTCCTCGATAAAATCAAAATAAACTTCACATAAATCCTCAACATATAAAGAAGATTCATTATCTGGTCCATAAATTAAATTATACAATTTAGGATAATCTTTATATTTATTTTTTAAATGCATGAGATTTTTCTTGAGTCCTAAAATACTCTTTTGACTAATAAGGCCTTCAAGAAGCATGAATTCAAAACAGAATCCAGCAGCAATTGTATCCCAAATTACATCATCTGGTTGTTTTTTTGAGTCAGGTCTAAACGATGTCTTGCAATCATCATCAGACGTTTCGGCAATCATTTTTTTCTCATTTACCTTAAGCTTAATATTATTTCTTCTTTTTTCTATAATATCATCTATCTTTTTAATTAAACCTTTTAACATAATTCCTCCAAATTTATTAATTTATCTTTTTTATTATTATCTGTAATATATTTATTTACTTCTCGACAGAGTTCTAAAACACTCTCCGAGATGAACCTCGGTCGTTTTGGTAATTTCTTTCGTCCAGGATATATTTTAAAATAAAATTTTATAATCTTATTCCAATCACGAGTGCCCAGTTTTTTCTTTTTTGGCAACTCAGTGCTATGAATAATTCTAGTTTGATTTTCAAGATGGTTAGCCATTCTTCGTAAAACATCAGGCAACTCTTCATTCGAAATTCCATGACGACCAGCATTATTTTCTGATCTGGCTATAAATGTATTGCATTGAGAACAACATACATTTCTAATAAATCCAGTACCTTTAACTTTTTTAGTATGCATGTGGTCTAATACTGGTTGTTTTATAATGTTATTACATATTGGACACCTTGGATTTAATTCCATAAAACTATCCCTTAGTGTAGATATTGCTTTTGTCTTCGCACCCCAAATATGCTCCCAATGATACAATTCCCCTTTAAAAGAAAATCCACTAACACCTCCAAATTTAGCCAATTTTTTATTATAGAATCTATAACTATCTTCATTAATATATGTATCAATTAAATAAATATGAAACTCTTTTAAATACTTTTTTACATAAGGTATGAGTTCTTTTGAACTCATACCTATGAAATTTACGAAATGTATCTCAGTTAATTTATGTATTAATAATAATTCAACATTTCTTTTGCTAAAATCCATTGAGTTTAATATATCCATTGATGATAGATTAATATACGAACAATAATGACATTTAGAATATTCATCTTGGTTTGGTGATATATAGAAATCTCCGTGAATTTCACACGTCCGTTGTTCGAAAGCCCAACTGTTATTCATGATTATTTTCCTTAAAATATGGTTTCATATCAAGGTCAACAATTACTTCCTTTGAGTTCCAAATGAACCAAACAACTTTTTTATTTTTTTTATCAACAAGAGCTAAATTCTTATTGTGTTTAAAAAATGGAGTGTATCTATCTAAAATATTTTTAATATCTTTATCAGAAATAATTCTCTCTTTCTTTAATGCGTCAAGATATGTTTTAAAATGATCAAGATAATTTTTAAGATTCAATATAGTATTCTTTTCTGACTCAAGGAAAGTTGGATTATATTTTTTTAAAAATTCTTTGACATTTGAATTGCTTTGTAATAAATCATATTCGAGTTCTAAATGACTCTTTACTTTATGAGGAGCCGATTTTTTCTTCGGCTCCTCCTTAAAAAATACTTTTATATTCTTCTGCATATTCGAAGTATATTTCTTTAAAAGATCTAATATTTTACCTTCCGTTAGTATTTCAATTCTATGATAATCTAGGCTCAATTATTGCTCCTATAAAATAAGCTTCAATCAATTGTTTAGTTTTTGATTGTTGCGAATCAACTTTAATATCACTTGTTACCGGCATCTGTCCTGTCTTAAGAATTGAATTCATTAGTTTTCTAGAACTTTCTTGATTATCTGATCTCATACCATGAAGCTCTTTAATCAAATGTCCTGGTTTTCTTGTACTCAAAGAGAATAAATCATATATTCCTATCTTAATTGCACCATTACCAACTTTGGTACCACTTCTTCCTTGACCTGTAGTAAATTGTCTTTTTACCTTTAAGCTACCTCTAGTTGAACTCATAATTTTTGGAAAGTGCTCCAAATAATAAATTTGAAGGATTCCTACCGGGACTGGTCTGTCAGTATAAATATCTTCTTCAGGAATATAAACTTTCTCATCAAGTGGGATTCCTAATATTTTGGCAGCCTCTTCGATATTTTTAATTGTCATTTTATTCTTATGAGGAGGAACCAGTAATGGAAATGCAGGTCTATTTAAAGGATCCGATTGATTAACATATTTTATAATTTCTGGTGTACTTTTACTGTCGAAGAAACCCATAACTTCATTAATTAAAAATTGGTCCGGACTTGCATCCATTGCACCAAATACACTTAAAATTAAACTTCTAGCTTTATCAATTTGCTTGGTTCCGATTAACTCTTTTACTTTTTTATTTAGATAATATACAACCTTACCACTATATAAATTTAAAATAATACTTGGGTTTTTTCTCGAAATAATTGAAACTGGAGTTGGAATGAACTCAATATCCAATTTAGTGTCTAAAGATTTTGGATCCTTTCCCTTTGGAATCATATATTGGATTGTACCTTTTCCTCCGGTTCCACCTAGAGTAAATTTACTACCTGATCTAATTTCATTTCGTCCTTCTATATAAACCTCAATTACAGCACCCTCAAATTCATGTCCATTAACCTTATGTCCACCGACAACCAACATCTGAGAATTCTCAACATTAGATGTACAATCTGCATATCGTTTATGATTATGTTTATATAATTCACATTCTTTTAACTTCTCACGAATGTTTTTTGTAATTGAGTTCCATTTCTCGAGCACTTTCTTATCGATATTTTTATCATTTACTCTAATAATAATATCTTTAATTACACCACCCATTGAACGATAAATAACATTATTTCCAGAGAACTCGACTCCAGTTAATACAGTTTCACCTGAATCTGAATCATCGTTATAATCTTCAAGATTGAAATTACTATCTTTATAATACGAACATAATATATCTCCTGGCTTCGTGTTTCGCCCAACGGTTAAAAAATCTTCTTTTATTTTGGCACCAGTTGGAATAAGAATTGTAATTTTTTCGTGAATTTTATTAGTAAATTTATCTGTTAACTTACTAGAAACAACCCAACCATCTTCATAATTCATTCCACGATATGACATTAAAGCAACAACTAGGTTCTTCCCTGGAGACATCTTTCCTGTTTTTAAACTATTGGTTGCAGCCAATACATCACCTTTAAAAACTTTCTGCCCTTCTTTAACCATAACATTATACTTAAGAGGCATGTAAATTCCACGCTTGGTCCTTGACCTCTTCTCTTTAATATTGTATCTGATTAATTCTCCGTCTTTCCCAATAATATTAATGTACTCTTTATCAATTGATTTTACTCGACCGTCCATTTTCGCTTTGATTGCGAATCGATCAGATACTAAATGAGGAACTATTGATTCAAATCCAGTTTGCACAAGAGGTTCATCTGGATTATCTAATTGGACAAATTGGCTAAATTGTTGGTTACCCATAACTCTACGAGTTGTATCATCGTACTCATAAAAAGGCAATAGACTCTCAGTCGCAGATAAATTTTCGAATGGATTTCTATCATTAGTAAAAGATTTAATTTGAATTGACCCAAATCTATCTTTAATTGTTGCTTTATTAGTCAGTGTTTGGTTTAATCCAATTCCACCATATTCATTGGTGGTTGTCGCAGCCACCGTTCCGAAATATGATCTATTTAAATCTCTCTTTGGTAAAGTGACCTGTTCCTTTTTCATATTACCAATACCAGTTTTTGTAATCTTAGATGAAAGTAATAGTTCTTCAAGTGGATTTGTCGATTGTGTAAATTGAAACATACCACTACTCATCATCTCCTGAGTAATAAAATATGGATGAAGTTCTAACATGGCGTCGTAACCACTTCCACTATTCTTAACTCTTTTTAATTTAGCTAAAGCTTTCTGAAGCATTTTATAACCAGCGTGAGAAATAGCCTCGGACATACGAATTCTTTGGGTACTTAAATCTTCGATTATTTCAACATCGGAGTTCAATAATAATTTTGGAACGTATTTTCCAAAAAGATCATAAATATCTGTTGGTATATTATACGTTTTTAAAATTTTTGAAGTGGTGTTATCAATAAAACTCTCAGTTGCTTCTCTTGTCTTTTTAACATATCGCCCATCACTACCTTTTAATTCAAAAAATGGATTATAAAGATCAGGATCATTTAGTTTTTTCTTAGTGGTTGGAAAAACCATAGATGCCCCAATACGAAGACCATTGATAAAATATTCCTCAGTTAAAGACGTTGAAAAAATTGCAAGATATTTTATTTTGGTATCATCTATTTTTAAATTTAAAGCAGCGTCTTTATTTCTAACTTTGGCATATTGATATTTAATTCCAAGAAAATCTAGAGTATTAAGTAACCCTTTATTCATTATAAAAAAATGAATCAGTGCTATTTCTTTAGCTTGCATTCTTAGGCCAAAATAAGGTTTAGAAGATTTTGATTTCAAATCAATTCTTGAATTTATATGCTCCTTCGCGAAATTATTCCAAAGGTTCATTATGAACTCAGTTATATGCTCTTTTGGAAAATGATTCTCATCTCCCTCTTTGGTTTTATAATGAACATCTTCTGATGTTGGTGAAATATAAGCATATTCAATTAATTCCCTATTTTTATATAATTTATAAAACTTGAATTTTTTAGGACCATCTTCAAAAGGATTCTTTTCAACAGCATCCTTATAATTTAATTCATATATAAGTCCATCAGAGACCATCTCAACATCAAAAAATATATCATTAGGTACTGATTTTGGAATATTATATTTTTCTTTAAAGAAGTCAATTTCATCTTTCGTATAATTATTAGATGATTTAATTTTTTTCAAACCCTCGAGTTTCTTTTTGAAATTTATAAGAATATCACCTTGATTTTTTTGCTCTGTAATCCCATGACTTTTCAATGTTATAGCTGATGTTGAATAGTGAGTATACACACGAACTATATTCGGTTTAACCTTAATAACTGGTTTTGGGAAAAATTGATTTGTCATAATATAATTTCCAGAATTCAGTTTTAAATATTTACCTTGAGCTGGATAAGGAATATGGAACTTTACAGTATAAGGTTTAGTGTTGCCGAACTCTTTATGTTGAATTTTTATTTTGAATGTTTTAAAACGATCTTTATAATTATCAGTGATTTCAGAACTTATTCCAAGAATTTTTATTTTTAAATCAGGATCGGATTCTAATGATTTAATTAAATCATACATTGCTTCATCTAGGTTTTGGTCAAACTCTGAACTTTGTCTACCATACGCGTGAAAATCATTAAATCCTATTATTTTTAATGGATCAAAATATGTATTTGTGGCTGATGCCACTGATTTTGGATTAACTGTAATAACACCATTGTACTTTTTATTTAATTCTTTTATTTCACTTGAAATTTCTTCTATTGATTTTGAGTTCTTTTGAACTGTTTTATCAATCTTTTCTTTCACTTTATTATCTTTAGAATCTGATTGCTCTTTAGTAATAATTGAACTATGTTTATTATATACATATTTCAATTTTTCCTCAATAGTTTTACCTTTAACAACTTTTGAAGTATTTAAAATATGCTTAATTGCTTCAATGGGATGTTCATTTAACTCATCTGATTGAACTTTGCTTGACGTTTCCGCACGAAGAGACTTTTTGCGCAACGAGTTTAAATTATGTAAAATATCAATATCATTTTTTATATTTAATATTTCTTCATCTGGATTAACTTCTTCTTGTGTTATATTTTGATTATGAACCTCTTTAAAAAATCTAGTAATAATATTCATATTTATTTTTAAATACGGTCCATCTTTATCTTCTTCGATTGTAGTGATTGGCCAATATCTTCCTGAACCTATGAACACAACACCGTCTATATTTTTTAAGCGAATTTTATTTTGTATCATTCGGCTATAATATAAAAAAGTTTCTGCAAAAGTGTCAGTTTGAACATCATTATTATCAATTATCAAATACACTTCTTTATCGGGTGATGTTGTTTTACTATCTTTTGCGAAAGAATCAACTAGTGTTAAAAATGACTCCATTGTTTGTCTTTTTGATCTGGTTTTAATCAAATTTGAAAATAATTCTGAAAGTGGAGTCAAGTCAACAATAACACTTTGCTGTTCTTTCTGGGCACGCATAAATTTTTTCTGAATTCTTATCTGTGGTATGAATTTTTTTGCGTCTTTGAAGTAAACATTAGTGAATACTTTTTTCCCCAAGAAATTAAAAGCAGGGGGTATTAGAATATAATCCCAGAAATTTTTTTTCCTATATTTCTGAATAAATTGAATACCTTTATCATCGATAGAGTACTCTGGGAAATATATTAAATTCGCCCCGATATTTTTATCGTTTCTAAACATAATGTTTGATGTAGGTATTTTATTTTTTATAACAGTAGATATCTTTAACATCATTATCCTTTATATTTAATTAATCCAGAATATCATATCTTCTGGTGGAATTTCTTTTAAATTCTGAAGAACTTCCTGTTTGAGTTGTTTCCCCTCTTGTAATATATCATCAGCGTTTAAATCGACCTGCCCATAGGGTGTACTAAACTGTCTAAACTTAGTACGCATTCTGCCGATGAAAATCATAATATCAGCTAAAGCCAAATCCAATAAATGTTGATACATATCCGGATTAACTTCAGATGGATCCTTATGAACACATGCTAATTCCGCGATAAAATCTTTTGAAAGGATATGCGATTCAGGTGAAAATATTACTTCAACTTTATCCGGAGCAAAGAATCTCCAAGTATTTGGTGCCAATGACGTTCTAGCCATATGTTCCATATTGGTACGCATCAAAAAATCTGTTATATCCCCAGCAGATTGTGCATAATTATAAGTCTGATATAAATCAGACAAAGTATCTCTATTAATGAGTTTATTTATTTTCATAATACTATAATCAAAATCTTTAAATTGATATATCCATGTTGGCCTTGTTTGAATCGCATCTTCTTCTCTCATTGCATAATATCTTATTAGTGGTGAATATCTACTAAAAAGAGGCAATGAATGCATCTTAATTTTCTGCATAATTTCATCATCGGTGAATTCAAAATTCTTAGTTGATGCACCAATATTTGATTTAATATAATCTATAATATTATCCCAATTTTGCCAAGTACAAACCATTTTATTCCTTTGTGTTAAATTTCGGAGACAGGAAAATGGAGTTGGATTTCGACCTAGTCTTAAAACTAAGCGAAATCCAACTCCATATACTATCTAAAAAAAATTCCGAATGTGCCTTGAGGCTTAGCATTCAATTTTCTATTATCAGAAATAAGCTCTTGTTCAGCTACTACTTTTTTAGCTTTTAGCTTTTCTTTTTTCTGAATATCTTCAAAAGTTTTTTTCTCTTTTGATTCAATATCTTTTATTTCAGAATCAATTTTTTTGATTTCTTCAATAGCCTCTATTTTTGCTCCAGTTTCTAAATCTGCTTCGACCTCTGTTTTAGTTATTTCTTCAATCCCAGATTCGATTTCTTTATCAGAAACTATTGCAACTGAATCAGTTACATCAACTAAATCAGTTATATCAATTGAATCTTTATTTTCAATTTCTGGTTTAACTTCCGCTTCATTTTTTGCCCGTGTTGATCTTCTTTTTGCCATTACGACTCCTATTAATTAATTTTAATAGAAGTTTGTTTTTTTTAAATTATTCGCAGTATTGAAAAATATCTTTAGTTAAATCAATTTTTGCTTTATTTAATGATAATCCAGTATGTGCTGCTTTTAATGTAAGTGATGTAAGCATATTCGCTTGTGAAGTACTGGCTAATAAACCGATATTATCTCCAGGACCGATATTCATTTTCTTAGCAAAATCCGGATTATAACACGTCATACATACACCATCTTCCGCAGTACAATATAACGGACTCCTAAGATTTATATCTGTATTAATTAAATCAGTATCTTTTTCAGTAATTTGCTTTAATCTGCCAACTGAAACATAATTTCGCCCAATAAATGAATTAAAATTATCTTCAGTAATTCTAATCTTTAGAGTTCTTTTAGTACCACAATCATATGTTTTTGATAATGTAACTCCACTCATTAATGTATTTAATTTACGAATAAGATATCCAGGAATTGCTGTTTCAACTGATTTTTTATATTGAGATACCATCGCTTGTGAACTATAATTAAAAAATTGGGTTTGTGTTAAACCTTCAGTATGACTTCTAGTAATTACATCATTAATATCACCTGAACTATTAATACTTAAACCGATACTAATTAGAAGTTTACGAATATCACCAGTCCCTCCTTTAGCTCCACTATCAATTAAATCAACAACTGGATATAAATCATGATGTTTTCTAAAGTATTCGAGCACTTCATCTGCCAATTTATCAAAAGCTTTATCTGCGTTAATTAATGCTTCCTCATAATTTTTTTCTTTATTTTTATTAAATTCATCAAGAATCTTTTGCTTCTTGGGGATAAATTCTTCGGGTAAAGTTAATGATGCAGTGCTAAATGAACTTGGTTGAAAACTACTTAAAAAGAACCCAGCTCTTGTAAACATTACATATCGGTGCTGAAATTCATCAGCACCAAATACTTTATACATTTCATCAAGAACTTTTTTAATTCCCTTTTTATTTAGCACAATATCTATATTTATTTTATTATTAAATATATATTTTTTAAGAAGTAATTTTACTAAATTTGAATTCAGTACTCGATTGCGTCTATAATCTTCTTTTATTTTAGAACTAAATTCTTCAAAATCCTTCTTTACGAAACCAGGTTCTTTAAATTTATCGGGAATTATTAAACCCTCCGATAAAATTTCAGCGTTTTGAAACATCTAAACTCCTTTTATAAATCGAATCCATCGTTTTTATCACTAATTTATTTTTAGGTATATTTATTATATAATCATTATCTTCGTAAAGTTTATTCGAATCTTCTTTAACTGGAATAAAATTTGAATTAAAACTATCTCCACCAAGTGGTGAATAATAAATACTATTAATAATAATTTCATAAGATATTCCTGTTCGAATGATCGGTTTTAAACAGTGAAATGAATCAGCATTCCAACCTGGATCCCGTTTTAGGAGAACTCTTAAATGTGGATTTAAATTAAATACATCAATCAAGACTTGAATCCAAATATTTGATTTTTCTTTATGGTGTTCTAAATAAACATCAACATTCCTATAAATAAAATCAAATATTTCACCGAACTCTTCTGAGTACATTTCCTGAACACCTAATTTTTTAGCGTATTCTTGATTTTCATCCTGCTGTAAAAAACCAACAACATAAACATCGAAAACATTTAAAAGAATATGCCAAGGGATTGCTACACAATCAACTGGAATATCAGGTCTAGCATTCGCAACCATTCTTGCAACATTATCCAGACGCTTTCCAGCTAATGCGTTTCTAAAGAAACCTCTTTTCGATTCAAGATTTTTTATAAAATATTGATATAATTGATTTACTTGTTTTTGAATATTCTCTTTCTTGGTGCTTCCAGAGGCCTCTAAAAAAGAACTACTAAAACTATTCCCTGATTCTGTTCCAGTTAATATTTTTTTATAAATTTCATCTATCTCATTATCTTTAATGATTTTACCTGTAGTGTCCGCCTCACGATACACTACAGGTATTACTGGAACTTTATCAATAATTAATAAATTCTTTTGACTTCTTTTTATAAAGTCAATAAATAATTTATTCTTTTCTGTCTTGTATTTATTAAAATTTATACTATCCCAGTTTTCAATCAACCAAGATAATCCAGTATTGCCATTTTCGTTAGGAATTAATACTCCATCTTCTATAGCGAATTTTGCTTTTTTATTAAGTACCTTATTAAAAACTGTATTTACTTTACTTAGATTTTTATAAATTAATGGATGTAATATAACATTTTTTAAATCAATGTATCCATAATTTTGAAACTTATCTTTAGTTGAAATTCCAAATATAGTTTTTGATTGGAGTCCATCGGGTGTTGGTTCGAAATCCCTATCAAAAGATATTGGATTAGATACTCGTTCGGCATGTTTCTCTTTAATGAATTTATCAACATCTAGTATTTTAAACGCCACTATTAACTCCTATTTATATTTTCTTTAATTCTGGGGCAACTAACCCACTTGTTTCTGTATGAACAACCGCTGTATTTTCTTCAACTTCAGCTTCAAGACTACTTTCTTCAACATGTTTATTAATCTCAGGGAATTTTTTAAGAAGAATATTTTCAACACTAACCGCATTTTTTACTTTTTCTTTATTTATAACTATAAATACATCTTCTTCTGTTACTTGAATGCTGATACCAAATTCATCCAAATGATTGACTTGAATATAATGTTGAATTGAGGTTTTAACTTTATAATTCATTGATTGCAAATATCTATTGATTAAAGTCAATGATAATTTTCCGCTTGATCTAAATTGATTCTGAATAATATTTAATAATTCAAGATTCGAAGTCAATATGCTTGGATCACTGACATTCTCATTCAATTGTAACGCAATGTCTTCCCACTCTCTATTAATTAATTTCATTACTAGATTTCCAAAAGGGTGCATTTTCATTATCTGTTCCCAGAATTGACCATTTTTATTATTAGCCATTGTCATATCTTTAGATAATTCTGTTTTATAAACAATTGCCCAGAAATCAGCTAATTCAGTTTTAACTAACTCAATAAATTGATCTATCGTTAATCCCCAAGTTGAACATGCTCTGAGTAAAGAGATTTCATTTTTAAAGTATGTAATTCTTCTATCCATCGCTGGGTGTCTAACCGGAACATCACCATTTGAAAAGAATAAAAAGTTAAAATGTCTATCTTTATTTGAAGCATCAACGCCTTTTTTCTCAATAAGAATTTTTGAGTTTCCTGTTAATAATTTTAACTGATCGACTTCTTTTCCTGAACTAAAATCACCTTCATCAAGCACAATGAGATTTGCGGTCTCAAGGACCGAGTTAAAATTATTCATGATTCTATCACCGTTTAGAATTTTAACGTACTCATTATTTAAATAATAATCCATAATAGTAGATACAAAAAGGTTTTTTCCAGCACCTTGTACCCCAAATATAACTGGCACTGTTGGCATAACTTTAAATTTACTAACTGCACTTAACCAGTTAATAAACCATTCAATATCGCCTTTTTGAACCAGTTGTAAAATATAATTATAAGTCCAAGGGCATCTGTCTTGAATCATTTCGATTGATTCAGTTAAATTATAATTTTCAGTGTATTCTTCTTCCACTAATTTATGAACTCTTTTATATCTTTCATTCGGTACCCAGAGGTTTACGAATTTTATAAATTGCTTTTGGAAGAGAGTTGGTTTACCTGGTCGGAACTCTTCAAAAGCTTCAATTAGTATGCTTTGCTGGAAACTTTCAATGAACATTTCAATTAGCTGTTTATCAGCGTCATAAACATTAAGTTGATTTGTCAACACATGTGTAGCTAACATTTTCGGGCCATCGAAAATGAAAGACTCTCCTGAATCGATATGTCTTACAATACATGTTCTATTTTTATTAGCCAGTCTATAATAAACATAATTTTCGGTATCAACTCTTTTTATTAATTCTTCTATAATTTCTTGAACTTCGAGGTTCTGGAAATTCTTTCTTTCTGTCTTCCCTAGTTTAATTTTAGATTTTTCCGATATTTGACTCAACGCTGTTGATTTTGGAATGTCGAAAAGTTTCATCCAAAATGATACTAAATTATAAGTCTTATCATCATGAAAATCTTTAAAAACATCAATTAGATCATTTTCGTAGAAAGCCATGCTTGGATTCTGTTCCTCATGGAAAGGACAATATAATTTAGTGAGGTTTCCTGTTGTCGCCCCAATTTTAACTTCACCTGCTAATAAATCAAGAGCTCTTATTCCAACTTCTTTCATTTTTGTCAAAAGGTCGTACTCAACAGACTGAAGTTCCGATGGTTTTATAATAGTACGACTTGCTTGCATTTTAGCTGTCATTAAATTATTTTGAACTTCGATTGTATCCAGAGCTTTATTTCTACTAATTAAAAAATCATCTTGTATTTTTCTAAGTTCATTTGCGTAGAGTTTTTTACGATCTTCGATATGCAATGATTCATTCATTCGATTGATATTTGACTGAATTAGATTTACTATATCTGAATCACTTAAATTAAAAATATCTATAAATTTTGCTCTAGTCCCGTACTTTTGATTTATTACCCCAGCTACTCTTTGAACATGAGATATATCCGAAAATGTTGGATCTATATCAAATTCAACTGTTTGATAATCATCTACACCAAGAATTACTGTCTTCCAATCAAGTTTTCCTATTACATTTTTCAAAAGACCAAATAATTTATCAGCCTCTGATTTATTTAACTCTTTATCAAAATCAAATATTAATTGAAGTCCTCCTCCAGTTAACATTGCACCAACTGGTTTTACTGGGTCAATCCCATGCTGTATAAATTTTTTATTTATTTGATTCCAGGCTTGCATTATTGAAATCTGGATTTGGTCTTCACTGATAAATGGATTACCAAGTTCAAAACGATTTTTAGTACGGTTGATATGTGTATCAATATCAACAGCAATTCTTTTGGTTCTTTTAAAAGTTTTTATACTCGGGCGTGTATCTTTTTCGTATTGAAAAATTGCAGCCGAGATAGAAATACCAACGTCAAGATTTTTATTTCTACTTTGGAGATTATTAATGTACTCAGCTAATTGAATAACATTATTTATTTGAAGTGTCTCTGTAATGTATCCGAATTTTCCGTACTCACCATTCGCTTCTTTTATTTGGCGTACTATTCTGATTGTTTCGTCAGAACCAACACCATTCGGGTATAATGTATTCCAATAATCTATTAATTCATTAGTGTATATATCAACACCTTTTGGTGTTTTAACTGGAGCAGGTAGTTGTATTTGCATAATTTTCCTTTGTATTAATGTATGTTAATTTATAAATTATATTGTGTTTATCGAAAGCTGTAGTTTATCTTTTACTCTTTTGATTCTATCTTGGAGTTCTTTTCTTCTGAGTTCTTCGTGTTGTTGTCTAATTAATCCTAATATTTTAACTTTAAAACTTCTAGAAGTTGAATAAGAATCGTAACCATAACGTTCTCTACATGTAGCTTTAGATTTCTCTTGGAACTCTGGTGTTTGCATAAACCAGTCGGCTCCATACCATTCGCGATTTGTGGCTTTAGATTTCTCTTGAAATTCTGGTAGCCTACTTTTATATTCATCCGATTGAGAATAATGTTCGGCACCATAACGTTCTCTACATGTAGCTTTAGATTTCTCTTGAAATTCTGGCAACCTACTTTTGTATTCTGATGTTTGCGCAAACCAGTCGGCTCCATACCGCTCGCGATTGGTCTTAATTGTTTTAATTCGGTATTCTGGTAATTTGGATTCGTATTCATCCGATTGAGGATACCAGTCAACATTATAACGCTCTTGGTTAGTAGCTTTAATTTTATTAATTATTTCTGACATTTGACTTTGAATACGTTCTTTATATTCTGGCGTTTGCGCAAACCAGTCGACACCATATCGCTCATGATTTGTGGCTTTTATTTTTTCATTATAAAACTGCTGATGTTTCTTACGGTGCTCTGAATTTAAATAATTCATCGAACCGTAATTTTTAAGAGAGGTTTGCTTTTTCTTTTCTTTTATAAAATCAGCTTTTGAAATATTATCAACCCCATATTTTTGAATAAAAGTTTGCTTTTTCTTTTCTTGGAGTTCAGCTGAATCATTCGGATTCCTGACTCCGTAATTTTTATAAAGAGTTTCTTCTTTTTGCTTCTTTATTTCATCAAGCATAGAAATATTTCTAACGCCGTATTTTTCTTCTATTGATTGCTCAAGAGTTCTTGTTAACTCTTTATCTTTAAACTCTTTATGGATTTTTTTATCAGCAGTATTTAATTGCTTTATATCACAATATTTTGAAAAGCCGTAGTCTTTATTTAAAAAAGTTCTTGGGTGATCACATCCGGGTACCAAACATTTGAAATCATCTTTAGTGATATTAAACTCAATAAATTTTCTTCGAACACTTAGCTTAGTATCTGTTGGAAGATAATTGGTCCGTTTGATCAATAAATCAGCTAGAAAAATAAATAGTTTTTGCTTATCTTTTCTCCAACTTTTTGAAAGAGTTCCACGAAATAAACCAGTCGTTGAGCTAATAAAACCAGCTTTCGTTAATTCATCAATTATGTCAATACTCTCAGAACCCATCTTTTCGACGGATTCTTTTAGTTTATTTAGTTGCGTTGTATAATCCAAGGGCTGCATCTAATTTTATCCCCCAGTTTTGAACACTAGCATCGTTTAAACTTAAGAATTTTTCTTTGGACTCAGGACCGAACTTTTGACTACACTCGGATGCCGCAGATAGAGTTAAAAGTCCTACTACTCCAAGTACGTCACCATCCGAATTAGCATTTAACGGAGTAATCGGGAGCATATAGTTATTCGCTGTCGGATCTTGCATCGTCAAATCATACATTATTGTATTATTAACTTCAATAAATACTAAGTCTATCACTGGGATTAATTCAAGATTCTCATGATTTACATTTGAATAAAAATCATCAGCCTCTGTTGACGAATAAAGAATTTCTTCTACTTCTTCTGAAGTTGTACTTAACTTTTTGACAGTAATTTTACCTTCGTCTTCACAGAAATACCAACGATATTCTTTAAAAAATTTAGGATGTAAACTAGAAATTCTTTTAAATTTTATCGGTAATTTAAACCGAATATGCTTGTATTCATTGACATTTCTGATACTATATTGTGCACCCAATATATTTAAAATATATGTAAAGTTATATAGGTTTATATAATTTTTTATATATAAACGATTGGCTTTTTTAATTAATCCATCAAGAATTCCTACTAAAAATTCAGGATTTGAATTCAAAAGAATGTCTTTATTTATATTAATTCTACCAGCTTCATCCTGCCGAACGATTAATTTTAATTCTTCGAAGAAATCAGGATACTCTAATTTTTTAATTCTGTAGCTCTTTTGATTCGGGCCTGTCTGAACCAAATCAATTTTATTTATGAAATCCCCGATATCATAACCAAATTCATAATTTAATTTAATTGTAATTTCTTTTTCTATATCCTCATGGCTAGTCGAACCTTTTTTAATTACATTTATTTCAGTATTATCTGATACTTGATTTAAATTATAAATTAAAAATTTATTTGAATTATTATTAGCGACTTCAGAAATATTCAGTGGTTTTATTGTATCTGTATTCGGGCAATAAAACATTAAGCTATTTTTTTCACCAACGATAAAATTTGTCTTTTTATTAAAATAACCAACATTACATCTATTATTTTTACCGAAATCATTCTTCGAAAGAATCTGGTAACCTTTTTGAACATTGTGCTTAAAAATAGTAGTTGATTCCTGATTAATAACTACTGGTAGTCTATCTTGTCTTATACTTCTGCTCTCTATTTTTGCCGGTCTAGAATCTAATTTCATATAACTTCCTTTGTGTATTTTTGCTTGTTTTGCTTATGTAGTATATTTATATTGGAGCTCTAATAAACTCTAATTTATTCTTGTTTGATTAAAATTAATCGGTAGTCTGAATTCGACCGATGTAAACATTTGGCTTTTGTAAAATATACTCTATTAAAAATTACAAAGAGTTATGTTCCAACATAACTCAAGCCGATGTAAACATTTGGCTTTTGTAAAATATACTCTATTAAAAATTTATTTGAGTGCGAGTTAACTCGCACTCAAGCCGATGTAAACATTTGGCTTTTGTAAAATATACTCTATTAAAAATT
>Ga0256828_1000013_pt1 | contig 127557 bp, 120 predicted proteins | sample CV88metaG_FD_185993 | JGI IMG/M metagenome (GOLD analysis project Ga0256828, IMG submission 185993) | Hydrothermal vent microbial communities from East Pacific Rise, Pacific Ocean - CV88 | ecosystem: Environmental > Aquatic > Marine > Hydrothermal vents | place: Pacific Ocean: East Pacific...
ATATTGATTTTTCATTGTAAAAGTGGTGCGCAGAGGGGGAGTTGAACCCCCACACCCGAAGGCACAACGACCTCAACGTTGCGTGTCTACCATTCCACCACCTGCGCATTTAAAGAGTGGTATAAAAATGTCTAACTCAAAAAGAGTTAGACTGAGGTATATTTAGTAATCGTTAAAGATTAACCTAAATATGGGTTAGCGTAAAGTGCGATTAACGCAATTACTAGTGCATAGATAACTTGTGCTTCGATCATTGCAAGAGCGATGAACATTGTAGTCATAAGTTTAGCACCTAAACCTGGGTTACGAGCAGTACCAGCGATTGTTGCAGCAGCTGTGCTACCCATACCGATTGCTCCACCAAGTGCAGCAGTACCGATTGCTAAACCAGCAGCAAGCATAGAGTATGCTTTAAGAGTTTGGTTTGCAACTTCACCATCGTTAGCGAATGCAGCAGCAGTAAAAGCTACTAAAAGAAAAAGAATTTTTTTCATTGTATATTCCTTGAAATTATTACAATCCGTTCGGATAGCGTAACCTCATTTTACATCATGAAGCAACCTAAACATAAATGCCTAGATTTCCCTACTAGAAATTGATAGCCGAATTATAGCCTCACTCTTATAAAAAATAGTTTAAACCACCATTTAATTGAACATATCTCTATACATCGCCTCTGCCCAATCATATGCACTTGCTGCATTTTGCTCTCCGTGCTTGCCTTTCCATATCTCATCTGTTACCGGTGTTGCAAATTCAAACTGCCCTGCTTTTTTATTATAAGCATATTCAGAGTGAATAAAAATGCCTCTCTCTGGATTTATTGAAACAAGAGATATGCATACAGTCACAGGAGACTCCCATTTACCTTGAGCCTTTTTACTTATTCTTTGTGCAATTAAATGTGCAACATGTTTCGCCTCAGTATTTGATGTATTTCCCGACTTTGAAAATCCCATAGGACGGGCATCACCACTTACAAAGATATTTTCCTCTCCAATTACTTCATAGGTAAAAGGATCAATATTGGCTTCCATCTTATTATAGATAGTATCTTTTGCAAAACCGAGAATCTCTAAAATTTTTGCCCCACGCACATGTGGATAAAAAGAAGCATCTTCAAACTCAAACTCATCAAACTCCGTTACAACCATTTTTTTGTCTAAATCTATCTCTTCAATCTTTGCATTGGGAACATACTCAAGATACTCACTATAAAGTTCTTCCATTGCTGTATGAAAACCATGCTCTTTGATAGTAATATCATTATTTTCATCCAAAAGAATCACTTTGGCTTTTAAACCTTTGCTCTTAAAATAATCAGCCACCATACAGGCTCTCTCATAAGGAGCAGGCAGACAACGATAATTTCCGGCGGGAACTGTAAAAATAAAATTACCACCCTTAAAATTTAAAATCTTGTTACGAAGTGTCATATGTTCACTGCCTGGTTTAAATGCGGCTGGATATTCATTTCTTAGGCGATTTTCAAGCATTTTATCATCTGTCCAACAGGAGTAGTCATAATCAATTCCAGGAGCAAGAGCCAAATAATCATACTCTATATCACCATTCGTCGTTTTAAGAATTTTTGCCTCTTTATCTATTCCATATACTGAAGCTTGAAAATAAGTATAATTATTCTCACGCGCTGCCTGCAGATAATCATGAGTTAAAAATTCAAGGTCAATTTTATCAACGAGCCAAAGATTACTCATAGGACAAGAAACAAATTCAAAACGCTGTTCAACTAAAATCACTTCAGTGTGCGGAGCTTCAATTTTCAGCTGTTTTGCCAAAGAGAGTCCGGACCAGCCACCACCGACAACAACTACTCTGGAAGTATTATTTTTTGGAAATGGAATTAAAGCGGAATTAGGAGATGTCTTTTTTTCAGAAAGAGTTATAGTTTTTGTACAAGCGTTAAGAGCTGTTGCCGCAACAACAGCACCTGACATTTTCAATGCATTTCTTCTTGATAAATTCAACTTATATCCTTTAATTTTAATAATATAAGTTTATCAAATATTTATTAACAATTCTACTCAGCCATACCAAGTGAAATCTTATTACCTTTAAACTCTAAAATCTCTACTTTTACTTTCTGCCCTTCACTAAGTACATCATGAACATTATTCACTCTCTCTTTAGAGATTTTAGAGATATGCAGTAGTCCATCTGTACCATCGGGCAGCTCAACAAAAGCACCAAAATCTACAATACGTTTGACAACACCATCATATACAGAACCGACTTCATATTTTATCTTCTCTTTTTTAGGCGCATTGACAATCTTTTGAATATGCGCTTTTGCACCGTGAACGCCCTCTTTGTTTTTACCGGTGATTTTCACTTTTCCATCTTTTTTATCTATATCTATAGCCACTTCAAACTTCTCAATAATCTCACGAATTGTTTTTCCTGCCTGACCGATAATCTCACCGATAAATCCCGGGTCAATGTGGAAATGTTCTGTTGAAGGAAGCACACCGTCATTGAACTCAATTTTACTTTCCGCTTCCAGCATAATATCTATAATATGGCTTCTACCCTCTTTTGCCTGATAGAGTGCCTCTTTGAGTACATTAAGACTGATACCACCGAGTTTGATATCCATCTGCATCGCAGTAATACCCTCTTTTGAACCTGTTACTTTAAAGTCCATATCGCCATCGTGGTCTTCAAGCCCCATAATATCTGAAAGTATCGCATATTGTTCTCCATCACTTACCATTCCCATCGCAATTCCTGCAATAGTATCGCTTGTATCAATATCTGCAGCACGAAGCGCCAGGTAACCACCACAAACCGTTGCCATTGAAGATGAGCCGTTAGACTCTAAAATCTCAGAGACCAGACGTACAGTCTGCCCGTCAAGATTGACAATTGGCTCTAACGCACGTTTAGCCAGGTTACCGTGACCTAGCTCACGTCTTTTTGTTCCCATAATAGGGCTTGCTTCTCCAACAGAGAAACCAGGGAAATTGTAATGCACCATAAAGTTCTCATTTTGTGTTCCCTCATCTGTCAAGCCTTCAAACATCTGCGCATCTTTTGGACCACCCATAGTAAGAACAACCAGAGCTTGTGTCTGCCCACGAGTAAATAAACAAGAAGCGTGTGCTGATGGAAGAATATTTGTATCAATTGTAATAGGACGCACTTCTGTTAGAGCACGGCCATCTGCACGCACTTTATCATTAAGTATCTGTGCTCTTACAAATTCACGTTTTACATTTTCAATAGCCTCTTTGAGTTGGAGTTCAAGCTCAACATCTGCCCACTCCTCTTTAGACTCTATAATTCTTTTACGAAGCTCACGCAAGGCAGTTGAGCGTTCAGATTTTGCCATTTGAGAGAGTGCATCTTCAATATCACTTATATGATTTGCTTTAATATACTCTACCATTTCACTATTGAGTTTATGTGCTTTTAACGCTAATGGTTTTATCTCTTTTTGGTGTGGTCCAAAAGCCACTTCATACTCGCTATTTGTAGTAAAGAGTACTTTTTGAGTCTTATCCAGCACCTCTATAAGCTCATCTTCACCCAGAGCGTTACTCACGTGCTTAGAGAGAACTACTGTTCCCATTGAAGGGTCCATAATAGGATCTAACATCGCCTCTGGCACCTCTTCAACCTCTACCTCTTCACTACCGATTGAGCGCATCTCAATCATAAGAAGTTCCTCCTTTGTACCTGAGAGGTACAAATCAAGTGTAGAGTTTTTCAGTTGCGTGAGTGTCGGATTTAAAACAAGCTCACCATCAACCTTTGCAGCACGTACAGCTGAAACACTTCTGTTGATGTCAATATCTGAAACATACAGAGCAGCTGAAGCAGCGTTAAGTGCTAAGACCTGCATATCTGAATCTGCATCAGCAGAGAAGACCATAATAGTAATTTGTGTCGGATGTCCAAAACCTTTTGGAAAGAGCGGACGCAGACTTCTATCAACTATACGTGAAGTGAGTGTCTCAAAGTCACTTGGTTTTGTCTCACGTTTAAAAAATCCGCCTGGAATTTTCCCTGCCGCATATGTCTTTTCTATATACTGTACAGTAAGCGGCAAAAAGTCATCCTGAACAACTTCTGTCTCATCAATAACAACTGTTGCAAGTATGACAGTTTTACCTGACTTTAACCATGCACTTCCATTTGCCTGTTTTGCAACATCACCAAAACTGTATGCCTCTTCTCTATTTTCTAATTGTAACTCTACATCATATCTCATCTATTTTCCTCTAAAATTTTTTCAATCTCTTCATCATCTAATATCTCTAAGTTTTTATAATAAAGATCTGTCTCTACATAGTCATCAACATCATATAAAAAGAATATTTCATCTGCAAATGTTTCCAACACTTCAAGCACATCACTCGGTAACACAGGTACAGCGATATAAACTGCTTTTGGCTTTTGATTTAGCACAGTTTTAAGTGCTGTCATAAACTTTGTACCTGTTTCGCTCCCTTCATCAACAAGCAAAACCACTCTATTTTGCATCGAACCAAAAGGTCTTCCTTTACGATATTGATATATATGACTAAGTATATCCTCTTCATGCTTTCTATGTGCTTCACCATAAATATAATCATACTGAATTTCAAAAGCATCAATAAGAGTCTCATTCAATACAATCTCTTCAGTTTCACTCACTCTGGCAACTTCACATTCTTCATTGTGCGGAGCTGTTATAGCCTCCATAAAAAGTATATCTAAAGGATTTTTCATTCTTTTTTTAAGATGATGTCCTAACTCTAAACCACCTTTAGACACAGCAACAATATTCCAATTTTCATCTTTAAATTTCTGTCTCGGCATAATATCAAGTAATCTTTGTGCGGCATCTTCACGATTTAAAAGAATATCTTTATATTTTTGCATTCAAACTTCCCTGTTACTTTGGTAGCTTATATGTAATAAACGAACTATTTTTACTTGGTTGCATCAAAGGTTTCAAAACTATTGTTACATATATATACTTATCATAGATTGAAGACTCTCCATTTTGCGTTAAAATTGGTCTATTATTTTCACTATATTTTATACCAAAATTCCAACATCTCTTCTTATACATAAAACCTATAGAAAAGCTCTTTTTCTTTCGTTCAACTGCATCATAATTATATGATGCCGAAACCGAATAATGTCTATTGTAGTCATAGGATGCACTTGATGTTATATAACGTGTATACCTTGATTTATCATCCTTATTTAAAGGTTCTATAAAAGTATCTTTATAAAGATAGGAAAAGTTCACACCAACACCAAATTTTGAAAACGCAAGGCGATTAAATATTTTAGAAAAACCATGCTTATCATAATTATAAAACATATTATTGTAGATAGAGAGATAATCGGTAATTTTATAATCAAGCTCATTTTCAAGTTCTCCATAACGACTTGTATCAGGAGAGTAAGAGATACGTTGTGCAAGTTTATGATAAAAAATCTGATTTGCATGACTATCATAGAGATACTGAGTAAATTCAAATGTTGTAGCATTATCAATATCTGTAATATTATAAAACTCACAACGAGGTTCATTCTTATTCAAAGGATTAGAGCAAAAAATTCTATTATCTTGATAATAACCACTTTTTGAATCCCATGAATCTCTATTATAGGTTACTCCAAAATTAATAACATGACTATAGTGTTTATATGCTTTTGTCAGTTGTGTAGATATATTAAAAGTATGATAATTTCGTGCATAATAGCCATTTCTATAATCAAAATCTGTACGACTGTCATCTCCTCCAAATGCAGAGTGTTGTAGATAAAAATTTGCCGTATAGGAAACATTGACATATTCATCAAACAAAGAGCTCTGTAAAGTTACAGGAAAATTAACATCTGTTTGAATAACACGTTTATTAATCTTTCTATAAATATTAGTACTTTTTACATCAAGAGAATAGAGAAGATGGTTTTTTAATAATGTATTTAAATAGGAGTGGTATTGTAAAACAGGTAGTTTTTGTAAAGTATTATCATCATTTTTCAGTGTCAAGTCCTGATAATATTTAAAATAACCACCTAAATAATATGTATCTTTATTATAAAAAATATTAATTCTTGAGAGGACTTGTCTTGCTGTTAAATTATTATTTGTTTCATTTGAAGATAGATTAATATAATCAACATCATTCATATGATTAATATCTACATAGAATCCTGATTGTCCTGCAAAATCATACCCGCTCCAAAGATTTAAAAAATTATGATTATCATAAAGAAAATTGTATCCATAATGTGAATTATTCTTTAAATTGTTTTCAATTACATATCGACTTTTTTCTTTAAAATATCCCATTCTAAATGAACCAAAAGAGTCCTTTGAATCTACAAAGCGAAAATTACTGTAAATCCCCACTCCTCTTCTGTTTCTCATCTGTGGCAACAGCTCCAAATCCCACCAGTTTTGTTCAGCGATATAGATAGGTTGTTGATAATAGAGTCCCTCATCATTTGAGAGTCCAAATGATGGTTTTAGAAGTCCTGTGCGTCGTGTAGTATCAAGAGAATAGCCAAAATAGGGTGTATATAAAACCGGAATATCGTAGATATACAGACGCATATTATAGAGATTTATCCACATTGTCTCTGTATCATAGTCAGAGGAAGAAAAAGCCATTGTCCAGAGTGGATTTATAGGATTACAACCACTTACCGATCCAGCTGAAATATCAATTTCTTTTTTATTAGCTTTCCCTTCAAGCCCACTCATCCATACATCAGATTTATTATCTATCATATAAAAAGGTTTAAAGAGACGCTCTTTTTTTGCGATATTTAGTTTTGCATAACTTCCTAAAATTTTATAATTTCCGGCGTAATTTGCCCGAATATTGTCAAACAATTCCAAATTGCCTGTTTTTTTATCATATGTTGCACGTTGTGCTGTAATAATATAATCTTTATAGATAACAGAGACACCACCACCTGCATTGATGATTTCATTATGTGATGTAAGTTTTGACGCATATATCTCCACTTTATCTTTGGCAAAGAGCGATGGTACGAAAAGAAGAAGCAATAAAAGAAAGATTTTAAACATTGACAACCAAAGTTCTTGCAGTTTTATCGTGCCAGGTCTGTTTTGCAGGGTCCATCATTCCCCATAAAAAACCAAGATAGAAGAACATCTCACTTATTACTCTAAAAATTGCTCTATTGAGTGATGCGGCAAAACGTGGATTTTGCAGTGTTGCTATCTCAATAACACGTATTTTCATAGCAAGTTTTCCCAGTGTGGCACCATATTGCATTACAAAAAATGTCTGATAGACAATTTTCATTATTAGGTATTCAAACATAAAATTGTTTGTCAGATTGATTATCTCTTCAACACTATTTGCATTTGAAAAAGCATCAGACATTGCGATTATAAGAAGAAATGAAAGAAGCATCTCATCTATAAAAAAAGCCATTGCTCTTTTCTTTACAGGTGCCAGTACCAAACCTTCACGGTGCAGTACATTCTCTATCTCTTCATTCAAAAACAGCTCCTAAAGTGCTTGATATGCTATATCTCGACGGAATTTTTTTCCGGCAAAATGCACCTGTCCGCAGCGCATATATGCACGATCGCGTGCCTCTTTAATACTATTGCCAAGACCGACACATACCAAAACACGTCCACCCGTAGCATAAAGTTTGCCATCTTCACGGCTCACGCCTGCAAAAGAGATATGTGTATATTTTGCTATCTCTTCATGATGTACTTCATCTAAGATAATCTCAGCAGGCGTTGAAGAGCCATACGGATAATTCTCACTTGCCATCACTACACCAACTGCATACTGGTCTGAAAATTCTACTTTTATCTCACCAAGGCGGTTTGTAGCAGCTTTATAGAACATATCAGCTACACTTGATGTCATTAACGGCATTAAAATCTCACACTCAGGGTCTCCAAAACGAACATTAAACTCTAACGTAATCGGCTCACCATTTACGACCATAATTCCAATAAAAAGTACTCCCTCAAACGGAGCACCCTCTTTTTGCATACCATCAAGTGTCGGACGGATAATTCTATCTTTTACCTTTTGATAGAGCTCTTCATCAACAAGCGGTGTTGGAGCATATGCACCCATTCCACCTGTATTTGGTCCTGTATCACCATCGCCTACACGTTTATGGTCTTGTGCTGCCGGGAGTAAAATATAATCTTTCCCGTCACATACCGCAAACATAGAGAGTTCATAACCATCTAAAAACTCTTCTACAATTACCTTTTTCCCTGCATCACCAAAGCTTTTACCACTAAGCATCTCACTTATCGCTTTTTTTGCTTCATCGTGACTCTGTGCAATAATTACACCTTTACCACCACACAAACCATCTGCTTTAACAACAATAGGAGCAGTTAGAGTGTTTGTAAATTTAAAAAGCTCTTCAATTGAGTCACTCTCAATATATGCAGCTGTAGGGATATTATACTTTGCCAAAAAGTTTTTCATATAGACTTTTGAGCCTTCAAGCTGTGCTGCCTCTTTACTTGGTCCAAAAATAGTCAGACCCTCTGCCTTAAAGATATCAACAACACCATCAACAAGTGGAGCTTCCGGACCTACAATAGTAAGCTCAATACTATTTTCTTTTGCAAAAGCAGCCAGATCATTATAATCTTTAATATCAAGATTTGTACCTAACTCGTCTGTGGCACCGTTGCCTGGTTGAAAAAAAAGTTCATGCCCTGCATTTTCATTGGCAATTGCCAAACCTATTGAGTACTCACGTCCCCCGCTGCCAAGTATTAATATCTTCATAGACTCTCCATATTTCATAAAAAATTTACTCAAAATATAAATATATTCTCAGTAAATCTTAAAATCATCCGAGTAGCCGTCACACTATTGGCTTGGTTCTAAAAGCCGAATTTGGGTGAAGAGAGCGCTGGATAACGGCGACAGTCTCATCGGCAGAGTGAACGTACCTCAAGCGAGATCATCGACACACACCAGCTCTACTAGTTCACTATATGATTATGTAGAACCCTCATATATGTGCTGACACGAACTACTCAGATTGATAGTTTATTATACTCTAAAGATACTTGATTTTATTTTATGAGTTTTGTTTTTTTAAGAGTTCAATAATTTTTGAATAAAAATCATTCAGTTTTATAGGTTTTAAAAGGTATCCCTGCATTCCACATGCAATTGCTTTCTCTTTAGCCGCTTTTGAATTGTCAGCACTCAATGCTACAATTGGCATATGATTCAATGTTCTGTTTTGACGAATTCTCATACTTGCTTCATAACCGTTGATTCCTGGCATATTAATATCCATCAGAATAAGATCAAACTTAATATTTTCTTCTATTAGTTGTAATGCTTTTTCTCCATCTTCGGCATGACTAGTTTCAATACCTGTTTTTGCCAACATCCCTGCAATTACTTTATAATTTAATTCATTATCTTCAACAACCAAAACTTTTTTGCCTGCATATTTTTGTAACAAATCAATCAAAAGATCTTTTCTTGTTTTTGCTATATTTGGTTTATGATAGAGTTCTATAAGTAAATTAAGTGTGTTTTGCAATGTAATTGGTGGTTTAAGGTAAGCATCAATATGTAACTCTTTGGAAAGAGTTGCATTAAGACTACTATAAAGAGGACTCAAAATTACCAATTTAGAATTCTGTTCTTTTTGCATCTTTTGCATTGTCTCTATTGCTGTTTCATTAAGGTTTTGTAAATTTATAATAATAATATCATATACATTTTCTGCCTTTTCATCACCTAAATCATCTACACTTGGAATATTATGTACATTATATTTAAAATAACTCAATGCCTGTGTAAGAGGAATCGCATTTTTATTACAAGAATCAATCACAAGAATATTTTTATTTAAAAGATCTTGACTTGGAAGTCTATATTGTCTTTTCTCATTATAATCTTTCAAATAAAAAGGAAGTGTAAAATAGAATGTTGTTCCAAACCCTTTTTTACTCTCAACCTGAATCTCTCCACCCATTAATTCAACTAGATTTTTTGAAATATTCAGTCCAAGACCACTGCCTCCATACTTTCTACTTATAGACTCTTCTGCCTGATAAAAGGAGTTAAATAGTTTTGCCATCTGCTCTTTTGTCATTCCTATACCGGTATCTGAAACAGTAAATTGAAGTAATATTTTATCTTTATGCGATGAAATTTTTTTCACATCCAGTGTTACTTCTCCATCTTTTGTAAATTTAATTGCATTACTCATAAGATTAATAAGTATTTGTCCCAGACGAAGTGGATCTCCTAAGATATTGGAAGGAACATCTTTTTCAACAAAGACCAAAATATTAAGATTATTATTTTTTGCCTGTATCGAAACAACATTATAAATATAGTTAACTATATCATTCAAATTAAATTCAGTCTTTTCTAACTTCAATTTTGAGGCTTCTATTTTTGAAAGATCCAATATGTCATTTAACAGTGTAAGCATATATTGTGATGTTTCATCAATTTTAGAAAGGTACTCTTTTTGTAAAGGATTCAGTTCACTTTCTAATATAAGATGTGTCAAACCTTTAATAGCTGTCATTGGAGTACGGAGTTCATGACTCACATAAGATACGATTTCTTCTTTTTTTGTAAGAATATCTATCTTTTTTTGTTCCTGTTTCGTAGAAAAATTAAAAAGACGCATTTTATAGTAATGCAATTGTCTATTTTTGTTTGCCACAATAAAAAGTAAAATAATAGTCGTTAAAAAAAACAGTATAAACAAATAGCGATATTCGACTATCATATTTTTATCTTCAGTAGTAAATTCTAATTTTTTTGAAGAAGGCAAATAAAGATAGTTCTTTTCATGATGAATTGTATGAGATGTTTCAGGCGACTCTTGTGCATAGAGAGAAAAAGAAAAGACAATAAAAAGACATAATTGTATGAACTTCATCATTTTCCCTCAACCCTTTTTATCATTATATGCAACACTAGTGAATAATTAGTAACTTTTTTCAATTATATCTATACAACTTTGTATAGTTGTCTTTGAAGAAACAGTATATACAACTCCATCAGGCAAAGCTTTTGCCGTTGTTTTCCCTATAACAATAATTTTCTGTTCTTTTGTAAAATTATGCTTTTTTAAAAAACATTTCACACTTGAGGGAGATGTAAAGATTAAAATTGCGTTGTCTTCAACCACAACATCATCAATGGCTTGAGAACATTCACTTTTATAAACGACTGCTTCATCTATGCTATAACCATCATTTTTACATACCGCTACAAAATCAGAGGCAACTAGCTCTGCACGCAGATAAAGCCAGCGTTTCTCTTTTGGATAGGACTTAATCTTCTCTACAAGGTTATCGCCATATCCGCCCCCTATATCTAACACCTTTCCACCCAGATTTTCATATGATTTTGCACTTTGTACAGAGACACAAAGTGCTGGCAGATGGATATATGCCTCTTTTTTATAGTGCCTAAGCGCCTCGCTTGCCTGTTTGGAAGTAATAATCAAAGCATCATAATTATTAAAATCAATGTCTGGCTGAAAAAAGGTGATATCTAAGGAATTGATACTTATTGCATCAGGATGTGAAGAGATAGAGAAAAGATAAATAGGGCGCATGGGATAAGCTCTCGCCTATTCCCATTCTATTGTTGCTGGTGGTTTTGATGAAATATCATAGACCACACGATTAATACCGTCAACCTCATTAATAATTCTTCTTGAGATTCTCTCTAAAAGGTCATGCGGAAGATGTGCAAATGTTGCTGTCATCCCATCAACCGCTTCAACAACGCGAACACATACTGTATTGTCATACGTACGGTTATCACCCATAACACCAACAGATTTTACATTAAGCAGTACTGCAAATGCCTGCCAAGTTTTAGCATAATATCCACTCGCTTTAAGCTCATCTAGCAAAATTACATCTGCCTCACGCAAAAGGTCCAAATCAGCTGGATTAACATCACCCATAATACGAATTGCAAGACCTGGTCCAGGGAATGGATGACGGTTAATCATATCAGCTGGAAGTCCAAGTTCAAGTCCAATTTTACGTACTTCATCTTTAAAGAGCTCACGCAATGGCTCAATAAGTTCAAAATCCATCCACTCAGGCAGTCCACCGACATTGTGGTGTGACTTGATAACTTCACTTGGACCATTTACAGAGATAGACTCAATAACATCCGGATAGAGTGTCCCTTGTGCTAAAAATTTGATACCTTCGTGTTTTTTCGCCTCTTGCTCAAAAACCTCAATGAAAGTATGTCCGATTATTTTACGTTTCTCTTCAGGATTCTCTACACCTGCCAAACGTGAAAGGAAAAGCTCACGTGCATCAGCTACAACCAAAGGTACTTTGAGATTGATTTTAAATACCTGTTCAACCTGCTCACGCTCACCTTTACGTAAAAGTCCGTTATCTACAAAAACAGGAACAAGCTGATCACCTATGGCTTCATAAAGCATAGCAGCAACAACGCTACTATCAACTCCGCCACTCAGTCCACAAAGTACTTTTCCATCACCAACCTGCTCACGAATTTTTGCAATTTGCTCTTTTAAGAAGTGCTCCATCTTCCACTTTTCTGTTACTCCACAGATATTTTTTGCGAAGTTACGAAGCATCAAATAACCCTCTTCTGAATGTTGCACCTCTGGGTGAAACTGCATTGCATAAACACGTTTTTCATTATTTGCAATCGCAGCATACGGAGAATTATCAGAAGTTGCAATAACTTCAAAACCTTCCGGAAGTGTATCAACTCTGTCTGAGTGACTCATCCATACAATACGATTATTTTCACACTCTGCAAAAAGTGGTGAGACATTATCAGGATAACCGACAATATTCAACTCTGCTTTTCCATATTCATGGTGATCTGAACGAATTACGCTTCCACCAAAATCTACTGCAATTCTCTGCATACCGTAGCAGATTCCAAGTACAGGAATACCCATAGCGTAAACACCCTGATCTACCTCATAAGCATCTTCATTATAGACCGAAGATGGACCACCAGAGAGGATGATACCTTTAGGATTTTTTGCTTTGATATCTTCTACTTTTGTATGGTAAGGAAGAATTTCACAGTAAATTTTATCTTCACGCAGACGACGTGCGATAAGTTGCGTATATTGAGAACCGAAATCTAAAACGATAATGCTAACATTTGTCATAAAAATGCCTTGTGATTTATTTAATTAGTGAAAGGATACCAAAATCAAGATTAAGATTTGATTTAGAAGAGAGGGTTATGAGGCTTTTAGTAAAGCCCCATAATTTCAAACTGAACATACCAGATAACAATAGAGATAAGATAGCCTACCAAAATTGTCCAAGCGTGTTTCATATGACTGCCAAATGTATAGATTCCACGAAGTTTACCCATTACACCGACACCTGCAGCTGAACCAAAAGAGATAAGACTACCACCAATACCTGCTGTCATTGTAACAAGCATCCATTGTGCTATATCCATATTTGGCGATGCTTTTAAGATCGCACTCATAACAGGAACATTATCAACAATTGCAGAGAGGAAACCCACACCCACATTTGCAGCAGTTGAACCTATCATACCGTAGAGTTCGTGAATATACTCCAAAAATCCCAAGAAATGAAGTGCCCCTACAGCTGAAAGAATACCAAAGAAGAAAAGGAGTGTATCATTCTCAACTTTTTCCATATTTACATAGATATTAAAACTGTTTTTCCCACTTCTTTTTAACTGGAATGCATAAAGTTTCAAGATTGCCATACCAAACATCATACCCCACATCGCTGGAAAATGGAAAAATGTATGCCCTAAAACTGCAATAACAATAGTAAGAACACCAAGATAGGCAACTGTCATACCTCCATCAAGCACTACAGGTTTTTTTTCTGTAGATGCATCAAAATGAGGTTCTCCTGATGGAACAGAGAGAGAAAGCAAAAACGCGGTAACACCCCATCCAACAACAGAAGCAGGGAAAAGATAGAGAAAATCTACAAACTCTCCTTTTTCTGCTGTCCAAGCCATCAGTGTTGTAATATCACCAAAAGGAGACCATGCACCACCAGCATTGGCAGCCACTACAATATTAATTGCACCCGGTACCAAAAATGCAATATTCTTTTTATCAATTGTAAAAAGAACTGTAGAGAGGATAAGTGCCGTTGTCAAGTTATCTGCAACAGGGGAGATGAAAAATGCCAAAAATCCTGTCAGCCAAAAGAGTTTTTTATAACTATAACCTTTTGAGACAAGTTTATACTTCATCAAATCAAAGACACCTCTTTCCAGAAGTGTTTCAATAAATGTCATTGCAACAAGCAAAAAGAAGAAAATCTCAGCAATTTCCAATATCAGATGTTCAAGTTCTTCGTGCAGTGGCATTGGATCCAATCCATTGATTGCATAGTAAATTCCAACCAACATAAACATAAATGTACCTGCAAAGAGTGCAGGTTTTGCTTTATTTATCTCATATTTCTCTTCTGTTGCAATAAAATAATATGCAACGACAAAAACTGCCAAACTTAACCAACCAACCCATGTTGTTGCCAGGTTTATATCTGTCGCAGCGTGCGTAGCTACCGCTACAGCGCCTTCGGCGACTGCTGAATGTTCCATCTATATCTCCTCTATTGTATGAACCCCTATGGATTCTTCTCTTTGCAGTGCTGAGAGCACAATCTCTCGTGCAGTCAGTAAACGAAATTTTAATAGTTTACCAATATTTTCTTTTAAAAGAGCATTAATTGTATCTAATGCATCATTTAATCCACTCTTTGTTCGAATTATTGAAACATTTTCCCACATAATATGTCGTAATTGATTTTTCTTTGCTTTATCTTCTTTAAGACTCATCACCTCATCACTCACCGCAAATTCTAATGATACTCTTTCTCTCTTTTTATCTAAAATATCATCTACAGCAACTTTTGCAAAAACAAGTCCTTCCAAAAGAGAATTTGAAGCAAGTCTGTTGGCACCATGTACCCTTGTTGAAGCAACCTCCCCTATTGCATAGAGGTTTTCAATGCCAACAACTTTCGCATTGAGATCTGTTTTTATTCCACCTATAGCATAATGAAATGCAGGAGAAATAGGCACTCTGTCTTTTGGTACTCTATATCCAAGTGAACGTAAATTTTTATATATATTGGGAAAACGATGTTCAAAATACTCTTCTTCAAAATTTTCCAAATTCAAATAGACTTGCAAACCATGTTTCTTTTTATATTTATAGATAGATTTCGAGACAATATCACGTGAGGCAAGTTCTCCACGCTCATCATAATCAAAGAGAAATCTTTTTCCATTTTCATCTTCAATTGTTGCGCCCTCACCACGAAGTGCTTCAGTCAAAAGCATCTTTTGCGCACCGCCTGACTGCACAAAAACTGTAGGATGAAACTGCAACATTTCCATACGATCGAGTTCTATGCCTTTCATCAGACAGAGTCCTTGAATATCTGCACTGATACAAGGCGCATTTGTATGATACTCATAGAGTGAGCCGACACCGCCACTGGCGATAATAACATCTTTTGCATAGAGATTATAGCTTTTACGATGCTCTAAAACGGTTACACCATAGCAGATTCCATCTTTTATAAGAAGATCAACCACACGGGCATCAGAGAGCATTGCGTGAGGATTTTGTTGGAGTAAAAAGTAGTGCAGATAGCGTCCTGTTGCATCACCGCCTGCATGTAAAATACGCTCACAGGAGTGTGCTGCTTCCTTTGTATAGAGCAGATTTCCATCCTCATCTCTGTCAAACTCAAAGCCCTTCAGTATCAAATCATCAATAGCCTCCCGTGAGTGTTTGCTCAAAAGCTCCACTGCCTCTTTATCACACAATCCGTCGCCCGCTGCCAGAGTATCTGCAATGTGTGCCGGAATATCAGACTCATCACGGGCAAGTGCAACACCTCCTTGTGCATAAAAAGTATTGCATTTAAAAGCTTGACGTTTGTTAATGATAAGTACTTTTTTCTCACGAGGAAGGTTCATTGCAGCATAAAGTCCTGCAACTCCTGCACCGATTATAATAACATCATACTGCAGCATCATTGACAACTTGTAGTGTTTGTTTCGTTAGTATCAAAGCTTTTTGCTTTGTAGTGGAATTCAACATTTTTATCCCCTTTTGGCACATCTTCTTGATAATATGGCGGTGCTTTGTATCCACATGCACTTAAACTTAATAAAAAGCCTGCTATAATTATTTTATGAAAAGTGCTTATGATATTATCTCTTCTATTCAAAATCGACCTCAATTCTCAAAATTATCCCGCTACAAATGTATAGATAGGATATGTTCCAGTTTCTCTGCGCCACTGCAAAAGATGATAAAATTTACCTACATAAAGAATAAAACGCTCTTTTTTGTACTCAATCATCCCGGTGCCAAACAAGAGTTTGATAATAATATACAAAGCATTAAAAGTGCTTTAAAGTATGCAAAACCAAAAGAGTGTCAAGAGTTGGAGATAGAAGATATGAAAGCCTTTGTAAGCCATACACCCTCTGTAAAAAAGTCTCACGCAACTCTCACGCAAAGCATTGCACACTACAAAGAACGCGCCAAAGGCGAGTTTTCAATCACAACAAAAGATGAAAAACTCTCCAAAATCTTCAGCACAATCCAAGATATAATCAAAAACAGATATGACGCTTAAAGAAGATATCCAGCAACTTCCCCCATCTGCGGGAATATACCAGTATTTTGACAAAGATGGCCGACTGCTTTATATAGGAAAAGCAAAAAATCTTGCAAACAGAGTAAAAAACTACTGGCTCTTTAGCCCAAATCTGCGTCCTAATCCAAATCTCTCACGCAGAATCATCAAGATGCTTCAAGAGACAACAACACTCAACTATATAGTAGTAAATTCGGAACACGATGCCCTGATTTTGGAAAACTCTCTTATCAAACAGCTCAATCCAAAATATAATATCCTGCTGCGTGATGACAAAACATACCCCTATATCTATATTGACAATTCCCAAAAGTATCCCCGCTTTGAGATTACACGCAAAATCATTAAAAGCAGCGATATCACCTACTATGGACCATACAGCGTAGGGGCAAGAGATATTCTCAACTCTCTGTATGAACTCACACAGCTTGTGCAGAAAAAGGGCTCCATTTCATCAAAAAAACTCTGCCTCTATCATCAGATAGGACAATGTCTTGGTCCCTGTGAGCTTCCCATCTCAAAAGAGCGCTATGCACAAGAGGTTCAAAAAGCAACGCAACTCATAAAGAACAAATCCCTGCTTATAAAGGAGCTTGAGCAGAAGATGCTCTTTTATGCAGAATCTATGCGTTTTGAGGAGGCAGCTCAGTTGCGAGACCGTATTGAGAGGATTGCACGCTCTGAGATTAAAAGTGAGATAGATTTTGCAAGTAGTGAAAACTTTGATATCTTTGCTGTTGCCAAGAGTCAAAAGAGTGCTGCATTGGTGCGTATCTTTATGCGCCACGGAAAAATCATCTCATCTGCACACGATACCATTCATCTGCCTGAAGGGTATGATGCAAACAGTATCTACTCACAGGCAATTCTTGATTTTTACAAAGATCAAAAGCCTCCTGTTGTAGCACCAATACTCGTGGCAGAAGATTTTGAAGACAGAGAGCTTATAGAGAACTATCTCACAAAGATTTTCCAAAAAAAAGCAACTATCGCTCTTCCAAAACGAGGCCGTAAAAAAGATCTCATCAACCTGGCACTCCTTAATGCCCAAGAGCTGCTTAAAAAAGAGAAAACAGAAGATGACTCCATACTCCAAGAAGTTGCAAAACTCTGCCAGCTGCAAAAAATACCCTACAGAGTTGAAGTATTTGACAACTCCCATATGGCAGGGGTTGCAACAGTCGGAGCTATGGCCGTTTATGAAAACAGCAAATTTGATAAAAAGAGTTATAGAACCTACCACCTAGAGGCAAAAGATGAGTATGGACAGATGCGTGAGACACTCTCACGCAGGGTCGCCTCATTTGAGAAGAATCCTCCTCCTGACCTTTGGGTACTTGATGGTGGTGCAACCCTCCTGAAACTAGCACTTGAGATACTTGACTCAAACGGAGTTAATCTTGACGTCATTGCCATATCAAAAGAGAAAGTCGATGCCAAAGCACACCGTGCAAAGGGCAAAGCAAAAGATATCATCTATACAAAAGAGGATATCTTTCGTCTTAAAGAGAGTGATAAACGTCTGCAATGGATACAGCGACTCAGAGATGAGGCACACCGTCTTGCCATATCGTTTCATAAAAAAACAAAACTTAAACTTGACCAGGAGAGCAAACTTTTAAGTTTAAACGGTATTTCTACTGCAAAAATTGAAAAACTTCTAAAAATCTATGGAACTTTTGAAGCGATAAAAGAGCTCTCAGTTGAGGAGATTAGTACAGTTTTGAACAAAAAAGATGCAAAAACAATCAAAAATTTTTATAAATAAGTTATTTTTTCACTCATTTATGATATATTTGTGACAATTTTAGTTATCTCAAAGGTTTTTAATGAATAAAGTAACCCCAATAGATGAAGAATATTTTTTTGATGGTTCGGTCATCATCAGTCAAACAGATCTAAAAGGTGTTATCACCTATGCCAACAGAGCCTTTAGTGAAGTCTCTGGATATAGCGTTGAAGAACTTATTGGAAAGCCTCACAATATTTTGAGACATCCAGATATGCCAAAAGCCACTTTTGAAAAGATGTGGAGCACCATACAAAGTGGGCAAGCATGGAACGGTTTGGTGAAAAATCTCAGAAAAGACGGAAAATACTATTGGGTTGATACAGAAATTCTTCCTGTAAAAGATGAAAACAACAATATTACTGGTTATATTGCAGCAAGAAAAGCAGCATCACGCAAAGATATTCAAGAGAACGAAGAGACATATAAAAAAATGCTTGAAGCAGAAGAATAAGAAGGGTTAGAAAATGTTAATATACAATTATCAAAAAGAGTTTTTAGGAATAGATGAAAAAGATTTACACGCACTAGGATTCAACAGTTTTGAAGATTTAAGGGCCGAGGTAACTGACTTTGCAGATCTTTTTGTAAAAACACCGGGCTATGTTCATAACTTCAAGCACGTTCATTGGATTGATTTTGTCAATTATGCAGATCCGGCAGAAGAGTTAAAAGTACTTATTAGTGTAAATGCAAAAACATTTAAAGCAAAACTCTCTATATCTTCACTCTTTCTTATAGATAATCCATCATCACCTGCATATATGGTACACCTTAACGGGCTACATCCTCTTTCCAAAAGTGAAAATGAAAATCTTTCAAGTGAAGTTTTTGAAAGAGAACTTCCAAAAGTAGAACCACAAGAGCCAAAAACCTTTACTACTCCAAAATCAGAACCACAAGAGCCCAAAGCCTTTACTACTCCAAAATCAGAACCACAAGAGCCAAAAGTAGAGAAAAAACCTGAAATACAAATTCCACCTCAAGTAGAAGGACCATCGACAACTCCTACATTACATGAAGATGATTTGGTACTAGATGTTTTTGAAGAACAAGAACCAATATCTACATCAATAAAGGCAACACAGACTACTCCAGAAGAGAATATAAAAGAAGAAGAAGAAAAAACAACAGCCAAGAAAGAGACAAAACAAGTCACAGAAGCTTGGGATAACGGTTATCGATATGATCCTAACGTTGCTTCAAAAGAACTTGGATTGCCACTTGATCTAATTGAAGAATTTATTCAAGATTTTATTGCACAGGCAAAAGAGTTTCAACCTGAAATCTACTCTTCAATTGAAGATGGTGATGTTGACAATGTAAAAATTCTTTCTCATAAACTGAAAGGTGTTGCAGCAAATCTACGTATTGAAGATGCTCACGAAGTACTTACTGCTGTAAGTGCAACAAGTGATATGGATACAATCCACGAAAATCTTGATATATTTTATAAGATTATAGCAAAACTCTCTGGTGAGACTCCGACTGAAACAACGTTCCAAGAGACAACCGTCACAGATATAAAAGAAGAAGATACGACACAAGAAGAAGATTTTACACTTGATTTTAAAGATGATGACACACTCTCTCTTGACTTTAAAGATGATATAGATGATTTTACAGATATTAAAGATGAAGATGTCCCTGATAAAATTAAGATTCCTGAACTTGCTGACGATGATTTTCTTACTTTTAAAGATGACGCAACAACTGTAGTATCGGACAACAATACACCGATAGAAAAAGAAAACAAAGCATTCTCTAAAGAGACTGCTGCTAAAGAAATAGGCATTGATCAAGAGAGTTTCAATGAACTTTTTAATGATTTTATCGATGAAGGAAAATCAATAGTTCATAAAATGGAAACAGCTGTTGCAAATGATGATCTTCAAATATGTCGCAATGAAGCAATTAAACTCAAAGGAATGAGTGACAATATGCGTTTTAAAGAGATTGGAGACACATTGGAAACAATTATTCATACACAAGACAAAGATCTCATTACACAAAGTTTGCAAAAAATCAATACTTCCTTAAACACTATCTCAAACAATACAGGAGCTTAAGATATGCAACTAGGCTTAAAAAACAGATTAAGACTTATCAGTCTTTTTCCAATTATTATTCTACTCTCCATTACCAGTTATTTCGTATATGATTCCTACGAAAATTATAAAGCGGCACAAATTCTTCAAAATAAACTCTCTGTTAACAGGGAACTAAATGATCTCATCAACAATCTCTCTCGAGAACGTGGTATGACGGTTATCTATCTTGGAAACAGTTCAAAGAGCACTCTGAAATCACTTATTAAACAGAGAAATATTGTTGATAAAAAAATTAAAATATATCTATCTGATATTAAGAAACAAAGTGCTGAAGGTGCATATTCATCAATAGAGAAAAAAATTCTTCAAGATTTACAAACGGCACTTGCAGAGATAAAAACGGTCAGAAAAGATGTTGATAATAAAAAAGCAAGCTTTGATGATGTCTATGATCTTATTTATGGTCAGGCAGAAAAGTTAGGTATCAAAGAGCTAGAGAAAATTACCTATAAACAAGTGGATCCTCGTATTAATGAATATGCTGCTGAGTATATCTCATTAGTTCGTGCCAATGCTGCAACATCAGATGAACGTGATTTTATCTCATATACTATTGCACGGTCTGCAGAGCTGGAAGAGAACTCTATCAATAGATGGATTTCTCTTATCGCAAAAGCAGATGCTATCAGTTATGATACACTCAGTGATAAAGATGTAGTTAAAAAACTTGACACTATATTTCAGGACGAAAGTACAAAAGAACTTTTTGCTGACATCAATAGTGAACGTGCAAATATCTTAACTTCAGCGGCAAGCGGAGAATATGCCACAAATCCAGGTATGTGGTTTGCAATGCTTTCAGAAAAAACAAATCTCATCTCTGATGCGGAAGGCACACTATTATCAACAATGGATAATCGTGCTATCACAATAAAATCTGATGCTATTCAAATTCTTGTTATTTCTCTAACTATCTGGCTTGTTTCTATCATTTTAGCGGTACTTGGTTTTCTTCTCTCAAATGAAATTGCCAAAAATATCCGTAACCTTGAAGATGTTCTTACAAAAGTTGCAGAAGATACAAATGAAGATGAAGAGAGTGCTATCGATATCAACCTTCATACGGCAGAGGGGACTGCAGAAGCCTACAGACTTCTTGAAAAAATCATTGAACAGACAAAACTTGATAAAGAGGCAGCACAGGAAGCAAGTGAAGCAAAATCTATGTTCCTTGCAAATATGTCTCATGAGATTCGTACGCCACTTAATGGTATTGTTGGATTTACAGAGCTTCTTAAAGATACAGGCTTAGGAGAAGAGCAGGCTGAGTTTGTTGAGATTATTGAAAAATCATCAGAGAACCTTCTTGAAATTATCAATAATATTCTTGATTTATCTAAAATTGAGTCAAACAAACTTGAGATTGAAGATATCGTCTTTAACCCTATTGATGAATTTGAAAGTGCTGTTGAAGTATATGCAGTACGTGCGAGTGAGAAACATATTGACCTTGGATGTTTTATTGACCCTGAACTTGAGCAGCCTCTCAAAGGGGACCCTACGAAAATTAAAGAGGTTCTTATCAACCTTCTCTCAAATGCTGTTAAATTTACAAGCTCTTCGGGTGCTATTAATGTTGATATTAGAAAACTTGACTCAGACCAAGAGGGCATTACCCGTGTTCGTTTTGAGGTACAAGATAGCGGTATTGGAGTAACCGGAGAACAAAAAGCAAGAATTTTTGAAGCGTTCTCTCAAGCCGATACATCAATTACACGTAAATATGGTGGTACAGGTCTTGGTCTTACAATTTCTGCTCGTTTTATTGAGCTTATGGGTGGGCAGCTTGATCTTCACTCTGAGCCGGGAGAGGGAACTACATTCTTCTTTACTATTGACTTTGAAGAGATTGAAGTGGCTCAAGAGAGTGCAAAAGGTGCTTTCTCAAGCCTAAATGCACTTATATTAGAGTCATCACATAAAACAAAACGTCAAGACACTTATCTGCGTGAATATCTTGACTTCTATGGTGTAAGTTATACCACATTTAAAGATAAAACAGAACTTGAAATTCTTCAACGACAAGTCAGTTACGATCTTCTCTTTACAGATTATGAATATGTAAGTGAAGAAGAGCTCCATGAGTACAGTGAAATGCCTGAAGAATTAATTCTCTTAACAAAATCATATTTTATGAGAAAAATCGACTCTATGGCACTTGATATTTTCAAAACTATCTATGAGCCACTCAATAATACAAAACTCAAACTTGCTCTTGAAAACTATAACAACGAAAACTTTAAAGCCCAAAAAGCAAAAAAAGCAAATCGTAAGAAATTCAATGCAGAATCATCAAAATTTAAAGCAAGAGTCCTCGTTGCGGAAGATAATGTGATTAACCAAAAACTTATCAAAAGAACATTGGAAGATCTTGGACTTACTGTTGATATTGCATCCAATGGACTTGAAGCATTCCAAAAACGTAAAGATGGTAATTATGATCTTATCTTTATGGATATCCAAATGCCGTTCCTTGATGGTATGGAAGCCACTAAAGAGATTTTAGAGTATGAAGAGGATTATCACCAGCCACATGTTCCGATTTTGGCACTTACAGCAAATGCACTCAAAGGGGACCGTGAGCGTTTCTTAAAAGCAGGACTTGACGAATATACAACAAAACCACTTGTCCGTGCTGAGATTATTACACTCCTAAACCATTTCCTTGCAGACCATATTGTTGATGCAGATGAAGAAGAAGCAGAAAATAGAGCTGACAGAGATACAGAAGTTCTAAATTCTTCAGAAGAAAATCAAAAAGAAAAAGAATCAATTCATGAAACGGTAATGCAGGAAAAAGCCGAAGAAGCCGAAGAAGCCGAAGAAGCCGAAAAAGCCGAAGAAGCAGAAACAAAAGAAAATGAAAACAGCTATACAGCGGATATACTTCTTGCAAAGAAAACACCTTTTGAGACAAGACTCTTTACTAAACTACTCAACTCTTTAGAGTTTAGTTTTCATATAGCAGCAGATTCAGATGAAATCAATGAAAAAATTCAAAATAACAGCTATAAAGTTATTCTCTTTGATAAAGAGGCTGAAAACCTTGATTTAGCAAAATTCTCACAGCTCATAAAAGAGAAAGAGGAAAACAACAAGCTCAAAACTGCTCTGATTTTAATGACTGATCCTTCAATGCCAGAAGCCAAAGATGATCTTAACTATGTTGATGCACTTATTAAAAATATTGTCAGTAAAGAGACACTCAGAAGTGTAATTAAAAAATTCATATAAATTAAAAGGTAAAAACAGATGACAAAAACAGACTTGGTTGTACTTGCAGTAGATGATGATATTATAAACTTAAAACTTTTAAAATCAATGCTCATGAAGAGTGGTCATGTAAAAGAAGTTATAGAAGCTAAAAATGGCTCTGATGCTATTGGAGAGCTTAAAGCTCGTGATGATATAGATTTAATTCTTCTTGATATTATTATGCCTGTTATGGGTGGTATTGAGATGCTTAAAGTGGTTCGTGCAGATGAAAACCTGCGTCAGTTGCCTATCATTGTCCTCACAACAGATGAGACAAAGAAAAGTGATGCTCTGGAGTATGGTGCAAACGGTTTCTTAATGAAACCTATTAGAAATGATGACCTTCTCAACAAAATGAGAACAGTCATCCTCTAAAACAAGTTCTATAAAAGAACCTGTTTTAGAACCTCTTCTACCCTTTTTACAGGGACAATTTCCAAAGAGTCCTGAACTTCCTGTGGAATATCATCTAAATCTCTCTCATAATTTTTCAACGGAATAAGTACTTTACTCATCTGTGCCTTGTGTGCAGCGATAAGTTTCTCTTTTAATCCTCCAATAGGCAAGACATCTCCACTTAAAGAGACCTCTCCTGTCATTGCAATCTCTGAGCGAATCTTGCGTGAGCTTAGAATAGATGCAATCACACTTACCATAGCAATCCCTGCACTTGGTCCATCTTTTGGTGTTGCACCGTCTGGTACGTGAATATGAAGATCATAACGCTTATAAACCTCACTCACATCCACTTTTATCTTCTCTTTTTGCTCGCTGTATGTCAGTGGAATATTCTCTGTTGCGATTTTAAGTTTTCTTTTGTCAATAAGCGTCTTAACAACACTCATAGCAATACGGGCTGACTCTTTCATAACATCACCTAAACTACCAGTAAGCTGCAATGTACCTTTACCCTTGATACGAATAGATTCAATTTTGAGTACATCTCCACCTACTGCTGTCCATGCAAGTCCATTAACAACACCGATAACAGGAATTTTATCTGTCTTCTCAATTTCAAAGACAGATTTGTCAAAATACTCTTTTAAATTTTTCAGATTTATAGATATTTTGTATTTTGAACTATCTTTAAGAAGTTCTCTTGCTGCTTTACGACACATCTCAGCTATACGTCTGCGCAAATTTCTCACCCCTGCCTCACGTGTATATGAGTGTATAAGCTCACGCAGTGCCGGCTTGGAGATAGAGAGCTCTGATTTTTTCAGCCCGTGTTTCTTTAACTCTTGCGGTATCAGGTACTGTCTGGCAATCTCAAACTTCTCCTGCGGTGTATAAGAGCTGAGCGTTATAAACTCCATTCTGTCACGAAGTGGAGCCGGAATACGCCCTACATCATTTGCAGTAGCAATGAAGATAACATTTGAAAGGTCCAGATCAAAATTCAGATAATAGTCACGAAATTCGCTGTTTTGTTCAGGGTCAAGTATCTCAAGAAGTGCTGCTGTCGGATCACCACGCTGTGAGCGTGAGACCTTGTCTATCTCATCCAAGACAATAACCGGGTTCATCTTTTTAGCATCTATAAGCCCCTGCGTAATACGCCCCGGCATTGCTCCCACATAGGTTCTTCTGTGCCCACGCAGCTCATTGACATCTTCTAAACCACCAAGTGCAATACGTACTAAAGGACGCTTCAATGCAGAAGCGATAGAGTTTGCCAAGGAGGTCTTTCCTACACCCGGAGGTCCAGAGAAACAGAGAATTGCCCCTGCACTCTTTTTCATAGAGATACCACGCAGCTCCAAAAGCTCTTTTACTGCAAAGTACTCTACAATACGCTCTTTTGGTTTTGTAAGAGAGAAGTGGTCTTTATTGAGTTGTGACTCGACATTCTCAATTTTCAATGATTTTTTTGCCATAGAACCAAAAGGTATCTCCAAAACCCAGTCAAGATAGGTTTGTGTCATAGAGGCATCTGAAGAGTCAGGATGCATTCTTGCAAATCTCTCAAGCTGTTTTTTTATCTCTTTATAGGCATCTTCGCCCATCTTCGACTTTTTAGCCTCAAGCTTTTTATGATACTCCTCTATCTCCTCTTCACGTGCCGTATCTGTTCCAAGCTCTTTTTGAATCTGTTTAAGCTGCTCTTTTAGAAAATACTCTTTATTGACCTTCTCAATATGTGTATGCACTTTTGAACGAATCTCACGTTGGAGTTTATTTGCCTCTATCTCCTCTATAAGAATATCAATCAAATCTAAAAATCGCTTCTCGGTATCACTCTCTACAAAGAGTCTGTAAGCCTGCTCTTTTTTGAGCTTGATAGTTGAACAGATAAGGTCAATAATACGGTTATGGTCGTGATTCTCTTCAATAGTACGCAGCAAATCCGGTGGAAAGTAGTTACTCACGGCAGAGAGGGCTCTTACCTTCTCACGCACAACCTCTACAATAGCATCTACTTTAAGTGCGTTCAGCTCCTGAGACTCCAAAATATCAACATGCGCTACCAAAGGGTCATCACTTACCTTATAGAGTGATTTTGCGCGTGCCAATCCTTGAAAAAGAACCTTTACTCTTCCATCTGGAAGTGAGACTTTTCGCATAATCGAGCCGACAACCCCTGCATCATACAAAGAGTCATACTCACGCTCACCTTCATGCCCCTCTTTTGTAGGACAGACAATGACAAGACTATTCTCTTCTATCGCCTTAACCGCTGCTGCAATATTTTTCTCATCGCTTAAAAAAAGCGGCGATATCATAAACGGATATAAAAAAAGTTCATCTTCTGCCAACACAGGAATATCAGTAGGAAATTCTCCATAATTACTTAAATTCATAAACTGTTATCCTTTTACTTTTATTTTGTTTCATTTGTATCTGTTACTGTATTGCGTGAGACAATACTTTGTGTATCAGGTATCAAAAAGGCATACCATGAAGATGTACCATCACCTTCAAATATCTCTTTATACCAAGGAACATCTGCAGCTTCAATGATATTTTCACTTATCCAGTTCTTTGGTATCATAGAACGATAATATGATGCTGCTTTTGGCTTATCTATGCGGTCATACAAAGAGGCAATACTTTCATTTAAAACAGCCTGAGATACATAAAGATTACTCAACATTGTATCTACTAACGCATAATATTGAGAGTGCGGATAGCGCTGTTTAAATTTATTTGCACTCTTAATCGTATCAGCAATTAACATCTGATCGCGTCGTGGATTTGGCAATGCCAGATATTTTGCTTTAATCTTCATAAATTCAGCAAATTCTATCTCATTAGCATCTGCATAACGATGAACATACTCATTTAAAAAGTGTTCTGTCAAAAGGTACTCTTCATTATGCATATGTGCAATTGCCAAAATCATCGTTGCTTCAGGAAGAAGTGGTGAACCTATATGCTCACCTTGAAGAGAAGAATAATAATCATCTGCCTTATCAAGATTACCGTTACTGATTGATGAAACTATTTTGTCATACCAGTAAAGAGCTGGCTTATTATACTCCTGCACATCTTTTGAACAAGAGCTTAGAAGTAATAAAGTCACTGCAAACAATGATAAAATTTTTATTTTTTTGTACATAAAATATTCCTATATTTAATTAGCTTGTTATTTTAGCTAAAAGAGTTTATATTAAAGTTTAATCCCAATCATATTCTAATTTTAAGCATATCTTAAGCGGATAGATTAGATAATTGAGTAAAACAACGGCTCAATATGTAACTTTGCTACTGAGCCCTGGTAATGTGTGCCGTTAAAATCCCAAGGAGGATAAGATGAAAATTGTTTATAAAATAGCTCTTTTGCTAATATTAAGTATCACATTTTTGTATGCTGAGACCATAGAAGAAAACGCTGATGATATGTGTTATATGCCTATGGAATCAAGTGGTACATTTTGTATGGACATAGGTCCATGCGAGGGTGGTATGGGTTGTAAAAAACTCTATCCACTAAAGAACATTAGTTCAGAAACACTTACAGATGTTGAAGTAGATTATGATGAAACTGGTTTGGGTGGCACATTCGGAGACAGCTGTGGTGTTGAAGATGATGATGGATCTGCAGGAACATGTGAAACCCAAAGCAATATAGATATGGGTCCTGTAGGGATACTCGGCAGTACAACACACTATGATCTTGACAATGATATAGCATCCGGTGATGATCAAAATAAAGTCTGGGCAAAAAACTTTATGAGTGGAAGTTGTTTTAACGGAAGTAATCTCTATGCAACATACTATAAAAATGGAGTTAAGCACCGAGGACAGGTAAAACCATGTCTTATCAGTTACTGCGAAGAGCACAATCTTGATGAAGGCTTTAATGTAATTGATCCTGATGGTGGTGATGACGATAACAGTTTTGAAATTTTCTGTCATCAAGAGAATGGTATATGGCACGACCTTATTGCTCTGCCAATTAAAAATAATTCAAACAACTTCTTGTTTGACAATGCCGATACAGAGCTTAACTACTATAATGAAGATGACAATCCAAGAACACACTTTCAAGCTATAGAGATCAACGGTGGGCGTATCAAATATGATGGAACACAACCTCAAATTCCTGTTGTGACAGCCAGAGCTGATGAACCTTGGGAAATTACAACTGATCGTCATGATTATAATGTACTTGGATCAAAATTTAGTAATATTAACCTTATCGGTACTCCTTTTAAAATTGACTGGGACAAAACAACTCTTGAAGATTGTAATGCAACAGCACTGCGTAAAGCTCTTGGACAAGCAGTAAAATACAATACATTAATTGATGATGGAGAGAGTCGCTGTAAAATTAAAAATATGTCTTTAACACTCTTAGATGATTACAGATTTTTAGTATATGATGATGAAGAGGTTCTCCAACACAGTTGTAAAGAGATGGCAGCATATGTACCAGACAATATAGGTGTATTGGATGATGAAGATATCGCTGGTCATTTTAATATTTTAACAAGCGAACCAGCCTATCCGAACTCTACACCAACAACAAATGGGGAGAGAGAACACTCTACGGATATTGGAGATGCAAAAAAACGCCCTTTGACTGTTTATTGTAAATATCAGCAAGATTTAGAGTATGTATGGACATTTTTAACCGCACTTGACGGTACAGTTACAAACTCTAAAAATGATATTACAAATGGAGAGGACACCTGTTCTCAACTTGGACTCTGGTTCTTTGTTCCTAACTCAAAAGAGACTTTTAACCGTGTAAGACTCTACCTTAAAAATCAAAAAAGCGGTGATAGCGGTTGGGAAAACTATACAGGCACAGTTCGTGAAAAATATAAAATGTATAGAAATAATCAAAATCAAGAATATTACCTGACACATCTAGGTTATGAGGAGATTTGGCCATACGGACCATTAGGTATCTACTATCCTTGTAATGGTAACCATGATTCAAAAGACAGCTGTTCAGACAGAAGATGGTACCCTGGTCACACTGATGAAAAAGGTTGGATGAGTGGCTCACCAATGCACAATATCAAAACTATGTCTAACTACAGTGACTCTATGGGAAAAAAAGGATGGGTATCTATCTTAGGTTCTCAAGATTTGAATAAAACAGATGACTGGTGGGTAGCTGATATCGGTGCAGGAGAAGAGGTGGGCAACTCAACACCACAATACTCTCCACACGGTTCACACCGTATTCAGTCTGAAGGGTTTAAATATTATGAACCAAATGGAAACTATACTAAAAATGCATGGTTAAACTTCTTACATGATGATGAAGGATGGATTTATCACAATGATGACAACAATGCATTCTATGCTTACTATGACTATATGTGTATGTCTGAGACAAACTATGATTTTGCAAACAGATATGCCTTAATTCCAGGATTTTTCAATGCTATTGAAAGAGGAACTAGAAGTGGAAATAGTGATCCTGAATTTTCAGATACAAATATAACAACAAAAATTGTCTCTAAAAACACTCAGCTTGATATTTTACTCTATAAAATCAACACCGATGGAACTATTGACAGAAGTCATCTCAATACTGATGAGAACAAAAGTGTTGGTGTTTTTGTATCTTATATAAAAGATTCAGATGCTCCAAAACCTATTAAATATCTAGGTACTTACTCTGATTTCTCAGGAAACAACGGGCGTATCGAAATGGATGACTTTAACATCAGCAGTGCCCATAAAAGAAATATTGTCCAATTTTACTACTGTAATTCGGCAAACAGAGATTGGACAGAGTGTTGGGAATATTCTACCGGCAATGATGGTTCTATAACTCTTCGCAGTCTTAACAATGACTCAGGAAGAACAGACTCGCTTGACGACTTTGCTATCAGACCAAAAAAATTCGGTATAGTAGCATCTTCAACAAATGCAGTCCGTGCTGAAAATGTATCTATTAACTACTATGCATACAATGAAGCAAATCAACCATCTGCAAATTATAATGAGTCATTTGCAAATCTTGACTTTAACACAACACTGGCAGATCCGTCAAAAGCTTCTATATGCCCAAATACGACACTGACACTTAATGCAGATAAATTTGTTGATGGTATAGAGACAAACAGTACAAAATTTTCAAATGTCGGTATCTGGAATATCCAGATAAAAGAACGCAATGGATCAGAATTTGCATATATTGACAATGATGATACACCTGATGCACAAAGATTTATAACACCTGCAGATATCAACTTGACCATTATTCCTGCATATTTTGATGTATCACTCAAAGCAAACATCAACAGTGGTACAAATTTTACATATATCTCAAATGATCTGGACCATATGGGCATAGAATTTGATATGAATGTTACTGCAAAAAATAGTGATGGTGCCGTTACACCAAACTTCTCTGTCGGATGCTATCCGGACAATATCAATATTGATTTGAACTACTCTATTGTCTCATCTGCAACAAATCCTGCTGCATTCGGTACAACAACGCTTATAAGATATAAAGAAATTAATGCCAATGTAGATGGAAACAATACAGCAACAAACAATACACTCTCTCTACCACACGGCACTGATGTACTTCCAGGATCACTCTTTACAGCAACATCAAGAGGTACTGCACCGATTAAACTTCGTATCAACTTTAAAAGAGAGAAAAACATTGCACTAAATCCTTTTAAAGTCCATTTTACTGACGTTAATGTTTCTGATCAGGTTTATACTCCTGTCATAGCATCAAACACTGCATCTCACGCAATAGATAGAAATGCAACAATGATCTATGGACGTACAAATGCTCCAAGACAAAGAATCTCAGGACAAAATGGCAATGTCAATATATATTATGAGTCATTCTGTGACGGTGTTGATACACATGGTACAAAATGTAATAAAGCAATTTTACCAAACGGTACAATCTCAAAATTCAGTGATGATCCTCGTTGGTATATCAATACCTTACATAAACTAGCAAATGGAACAGCAGGAACAGCATCGCAAAAATCGCATCCTGCGCATATTTCACAAACAGGGAATGTTACAAACACATCTCCAGCCCGAGCTCTACTCCATTATGACGGACTACGTGGTTATCCATACAAAGCAACTATGGAAAACAATGCAAGTGGATGGTTAATCTACAATAAATATGATGCAAGTAAAACAAAAAATGAGTTTGAAGTTGAATTTACAGAAAACAACGCTTCTTGGGCAGGAAAACACGAAACAGACACTTCTACAAAAAGAAATGCCACTAACAAAACAAATAGGAGAACTATGTGGTAAGAAGAGCTGCTTTTACCTTTATTGAGCTTATATTTGCAATCGTAATTATAGCAATTACGGTTGTATCGCTTCCGATGATGAACCAGGTTATCGCACACAATACTGAACACAGCCTGATTCAAGAGGCAATTTTTGCTGCGGCAACAGAGCTTAATGAAGCAACGACAATGCACTGGGATGAGAACTCTATAGAGAATAACGATACAAATGGTCTGGCAAAAGTTATCAATATAGACGCATCTTGTAACAGTGATACAAACAGCACTCGCTACAGACTTCGTCCTGGTCATATTCGCCAAAAACTTCACAGAAAATGTCTTAACAACCTTACTTTAACAGAAGCAGACAGCAATACAAATACACTTGTCGATGCAGTAGAAGATAGCAATCATTCAAGTCAGGAGATCTTTATAAACCCAAATCCAAGTGCGCAAGGCTATAAAGATGACTATAACTCTACTTTAGTTGTTGATTACAATCAAAGTTTTGATGGCAATACACGACCAAATATGAAAAAAATTACTGCAAACATCTATGACAGTGATGGAAATCTCATTGTATCTCTAACAACTTATGTAGCAAATATCGGTGAGATTGACTACTATAAAAAGGCATTTTAATGAACAAACGTTACGCTTTTACGATGATAGAACTGATTTTTGTCATTGTGATAATGGGAATACTTGCTAAATTCGGTGTTGCATTTCTTGCTGAAGCCTATAAAAGCTTTTTACATACCAATGTAAATTCCCAACTTCAGGCTAACAGTGAATCAGCAGTAGAATTTATAGGAAAAAGACTGCAGTACCGCATTAAAGACTCTGTTATTGCAAGAATAGCTCCACCTCCATCTGCTCCTGTTGCCATTGGTAGTGCAAGTGGAGACAACTATACTGTCTTAGAGTGGGTTGGTATAGACAGTGATGGTTTTCGCGGAAAAACACTCCCTTATTGGAGTGGTATTATTGACTTGGATGACAGTAATGCAACAAGTCTTAGCTCACCAGATACAAATACTACAAAAGAGAATACACTCATAAGCGATCTCTCTTATGCAACGACATCTCTATCTGACGCTGCTCTCTATTTTGTAGGAGCGAACAGTGATGCAACTACAGATTATGGTTGGGACGGAAACATAACAAAAATCAATCTGCAACAAGGGGCTATGCATCCTATTCAATCTGTTGCAGGAGATACAACAAAATTTACCAATGCAACAGGTACAAATGATTTTACGGGTGTTGATGTATATGAGTACTATAAACTTGCATGGAGTGCTTATGCAGTCGTACTTGAAGATTACAATGCAACCGGAGATGAGACAGGAACACTCAAATTTTACTACAACTATCAACCTTGGAAGGATAAAGACGGTAGTGGTTCTTCAGATCAATATAATGATGCACCAAATGTAAAAAGTCAAATAATTATGGAAAAAGTCAGTACCTTTCGTTTTATGTCAATCGGTTCGGTAATTAAAATACAAGTATGTACGAAAAGTGACATACTTAAAAAAGATGGAGGAGATTACTCATTATGCAAAGAAAAAACCATTCTCTAAAAAGAGCAACTCCTCTCAAAAGGGCAAGAGGTGCGATGGCTATGATTATGGCTATTGCCGTTATTGTTATCATAGCAACTATTATGGCACTCTCATTAGCCCTCTCTGCTCAAACAGCAAAGAGAACAACAGATATTTACCTTTATGAGCAGTCTATTTTAATGGCAAAGAGTGCGGCAGAATATACACTTCTAAGAATTTCAAAAGACAACAATACAACAAATCCGTGTAATGTCACATCATTGAATTTCACACAAGACTATTATGACATTAATGTATCTGTAAAGTACAGCTATAAAAATCCACCTCCTAGCTGTAACGGAAAAACATTTGCTACAGTAACGACAGATGAACAAAACGGCTCTATTTTATTAGATATAGCTGTAAGTACTGATGAGGGTACTGAACCTATACGATATTTTAAAAGAAGCATACAAAAACTCTAAATCTTCCTTCAATCTAAAGAAATTCGTGATATAATCAAAAAAAATTAAAAGGATTTATCATGAATATATCAATGACAGGAAGAAATATAGAACTCACAGATGCTATCAAAGAGCATATCACAGCATCTGTTGATACACTTAAAAAATTTAATCTCGATATTATCTCTGTAAATGTGATTGTCTCTACACAATCAAAAAAAGGCAAAGAGCACTCAGTAGTAGAGTTTGTCATCAATCTAGCACATAAAAATACGATTGTTATCAAACAAAATGACCAAGACCTCTATGTTGCTATTGATTTAGCAACAGAGAGAGCTCAAAAAGCAATGCGTCGTCTGCACGACAGAGAAGTCGATCATCAAAAAGTAGGTCTTAATGAGGCAAAAGCTGAAGATGTATGTGTCAAAGCTGCTGCACATGAGATAGAGGATGAAATTATCCCTGTTGAACTTGATCTTTACAAACCGCGTGAGGTTGAAGATGTATTAAACGACCTTAAAGAGAGTGATAAAATGTTTGAAATCTTTTTAGATAATGAACACAAAACTCGTGTTCTTTACAAAAGAAATGACGGAAAATTCGGTCTTTATTAATCGTTTGTAGGTAAAAGAAGCAAATCTTCTTTTACCTTCGCCACTATCGCACTATCTTCTGCAAAATCCACCCACCTAAATTGTGAACCACTCTGATTTATTCCACGCAGTAAATCTCCACTTTTTCTATATTTTAAATCGAGATTGGCAATATCAAATCCGCTGCTTGTTTTTACAAACTCTTCAAGTCGCTCAGAGCTGTTTTGATTTGTATAGAGATAGCAGTAGCCTTTGAGCCCTGTTCTGCTCACCCTCCCACGCAACTGGTGCAGCGTTGAGAGTCCAAGTCGTTCTGCTCCTACAATCACTACCGTAGTAAGTCGTGGAAGCGATATACCAACCTCGACAACCGTTGTTGCAATTAAGATATCTCCCTTATCACGAAAATCCAAAAGAACCTGCTCTTTGTGGCTGTCTTTTCCATGTGTTATATAGACATTTTCAAAGTTCTTCTCCCAGTATCCTCGTGCTTCATCAATACTTTGATACCCTATTGACTCACTCTCCTCCACTAAGGGATAGACAATCAGTATCTGATTATCTTTAGCGATTTCTAGTCGTATATGCTCTATAAGTTCTTTAAAATCACTCTTATGAATAACACAGGAGTCTATATCTTTTTTATACGGCGTAGAGGTAATAAGTGAGACATCAATATGGGCTGATTCTATCATCGCAAGTGTTCTAGGAATAGGTGTAGCGGAGAACTGCAGATAGTGTGGGCGTTTTGTGCCTTTTGCTATCATCTTCTCTAAAAGATTTCTCTGCTGTGTTCCAAAACGATGCTGTTCATCCACCATAACAAGTGCAGCTTCAGGCAGCTCTCTGTATAAAAGAGCGTGTGTTCCTATAATGAAATCATACTCCTCTAAAGAGCTTTTTTTTGTTCTGTTTGTCACAAGTGCTATCTTCATATCTGGTAAAAATTTCAACGCCTCTTCATAGAGTTGATTTGCAAGAATAGTAGTCGGCGCCATTAAGATAGACTTATATGGCATCATCATATACGCACTTGCTAATATTACCATTGTCTTACCACTGCCAACATCACCGACAACCATACGCTTGGCTGCCACATCTTTTCTCAAATCTTTTTGTATATCTTCTATGGCAGCTATCTGCTCTTGCGTGAGATGAAAAGGCAAATTTGCACTAAAAGGCTTATAATCTTGTGCGTGAGATACTAAGCTATGAAAATAGCGTCGTTTTGTAGCTAACTGTTTCATATAGGTATAGAGTTCCAAGTACTTTAAAGCCTCTAATGCAGAAGCTGGGAGCTCTTTTGTTTCCAACAGCTCTGCATTTGGAAAATGAAGTGGCAAAATTGCAGCAATGATATCATCTGGCACACCCTCCTCACGCAGGTATTCATATTGCAACATCTCACGCGTGAGACGAAACATCACATCACTTCGTAAAGCTGATTTATACTTTGGAGTAATAGCACCTATATTTGAAACCTTCTTAGGCATACTCATAGAGCACTTCCCTCCATTACACTCTATCACCCCATAATAGTAATCTCTCTCACCAACTTTAAACTGATGCATCATATAGGGCTTGGGACGAAAAAGAACACCGCTTATACTGTGTCCGAAATTATGTACAAAAAAGGTGATTTGAATGGAGTTTGGAGCACGATATACAGATTCTACTGTAGCATCAATGAGTTGTGTTGCGTGAGGTATCAACTTCTCATAAAGACGATAATCTTCATATGAGTGAGGAATTAAAAGAGCAAGCTCGCTTATAGAGTTAATGCCAAGTTTTTTAAATTTCACCTCTTGCTCTTTTTTCAAATTCATAAGCTTTCCTTTTTATCTATCATGCAATATTTCAACTAAAAGTATCATAACAGAAGCTGTAAAATATTAAAAAAATATGACAAAATGCAAACTTATACAGAAAAAATAATAGTAATTCGTGTCGGATCTTTTGGATGTATTTGTATTTGACCTTCTAACTGTTCAACAAGCATAGTAACTAAATCTAAACCCACACCACTTTTATACTCCGGAGAGAAACCTTCTCCATTATCTTCTATAACTAGTTCCAATATAGAATCTTTTTGTTTTAAAGCAACCAATAGATAATTTTGTGGTGTTTTTAGAGCATATTTAATGGCATTTGTCACTAATTCATTTACAATAAGACCACAAGCCAAAAGTTTGTCAAGTTCAAGCGTTACCGAATCTATATCATAGATACAGTTACAAGAATCAGGATCTTCCACATAGGCTTCAACAAGAGACTGCACAAGTCGAGGTATATATTTTTGGGCATTTAAAGAGTTTAAATTTGCACTCTGACTTAACATCTCGTGCCCTATTGCCATTGCGTGAATTCTCTGTTGAATAGTCTGAATAAAATCTTCTAGTGATACATCTTTTGTTTGAAAAGCCTGTAAACCTACAATACTGCTAATTACATAAAGATTATTTTTGACCCTGTGATTAATCTCTTTAAGGAGTATCTCTTTCTCTTCAAGAGCTATTGTCAGTTTTTGTGTCTTCTCTTGTACTTTACTGTCAAGGGTATCCATCTGTTCTTTAATTTTATCAAGCATTGTATTATACTGCTGTGCCAATAAGCCTATTTCATCTTTATCTATTTTGTCTGTATATCGTGCCTGAATATTACCATCAATCACCTCCTGAGCATTACGAGAAAGTGTTACAATGGGCTGGAATATCTGCTTCACAAAATAGAGCCCTATGGCTAGACTGACAAAAAGCATAAACAGAATAGAATAAACAAGATAATGTTTTAAATTATCACTGTCTGCATGAGCTTCATTAATGTATTCAGATGAACAGATATACCACGAAAAACTCGGATTATAATCAATCCACGAAATTTTTTTATAAACATAATGACCTCTGTCATTAGGTGCATCCCAATTGTAATAGAGTATTTTTTTTCCGCTTTTATATGCATTTACAAGATCATCATAAATATATGTTTTTTTTCCTGGGTTAGGATAGTGGTCAAACTTTTTACCTTCAAGTGCTTTGTTCTGATGAATAATCATTCTCCCTGTATCATCAAAAATATAAACATAGCCATTTTTTCCTATTTTTGTACTATCCAAAATCTTTTTAAGCTTTTGAATGAGTATCTTTTTTCGAGCTGCTACATCTTTTTCAATATCATCAATATAGACACCTGTTCCCACTACCCATTTCCAAGGAGCAAAATTTTTGGCATAGGTTAATTTTTCATAAGGAGTAGCATTTTTAGAGTTCTTTTGCCACCAGTAGCTTATAAAACCTTCACCCTTTTTTCGTGCTATTGCGACAAGAGGGGGGACAATCAATTCACCGTGAATATCTTTTACATTGGAAAAATCTATATTTTTCTTCAAATAGGGGTGCGAGAGTAAAATATTTTGATAATTACTTACATAAAAATAGTCATTATTTCCATAACGAAGATTTTTAATAAGTAAAAGTACTTCATTTTGCAAGGCTGTTACATTAGCATCATTTTGAAGTGACTTTTTATATTGTACATCTATAATACTATAAACTACATCAGTAAGCTTTTTTAACTCACCCTTACGCTGTTGCAATGCTGTCTCTTTATAGTTTTGCAACTCTTGAGCATAACTCTGAACAAGCTGAACAGTTTTTTGAAGTTGTGCTTTTCCGATGGTATCTTCAAGAGCTATGGCATTGCTTTCAATCTTTGGGATTAAAACAAAAAATGCAAAAGCAATATAGATTGCACTTAAAATAAAAATAACACCAAAAATCTTTAAAAATATCTTTGGTATCTTCATCATTTAATACTTTATCTTGTAGCCTGATTTATATACAGTCTCAATACTCAAGCATTGCGGAAGTTTTTTTCTCAATCTCCAGATTGTTGTTCTAAGAGCCCCTTCTCCAGAAACATTACAAGAAAAAAGCTCATCTTCCAACTCCTCTATTGTTGTAAGATTAGGCTTATTAAGAAGCAGTGTTTTGAGAACTATACTCTCCTGTTGAGAGAGTTCTATATGCTCTGTCTCTCCCTCTATAAGCTGATGCTGTATATCAAAAACTATTTTATCACACAAGGGGATGATACTCTTGGAATTATTGGCTTTAAAATGCGCCATACCAACTTCTATGGTACTTAGAAGTGTTGTATGCTGAATCGGTTTAACAAGATAACCTATTACATCAATATCTTTAGCTCTCTCTAAGTAATCTCTGTCAGAATAAGCACTAATAAAGAGAACTGCTATTGGCAGATAGGACTGCATCTCTCTTGCAAGAGTAATACCATCTTCTTTACCTTTAATTTTAATATCCATCAAAACAAGATCTACAGCAACAGAATCTTTATAAGTATATCGCATTGCAGACTCTCTCGAATCGGCAATACCAACAACTCTATGCCCTGATTTTTCCAATATCTTTTTTAAATAATTGGCTGCAATAATCTCATCTTCTACAATAAGGATATTATATTTAGACATAGGATTTAAGCATTAACTCTTTTGTTACGCTCATCCTCCTGTGCTTTGTAAAGTTCAGCACAACCGCGTGAGAGTTCACGGATTTTTAAGATATAGTTTTGACGCTCTGTCTGGCTGATAGCTTTTCTTGCATCTAAAACATTAAAGACATGAGAAGCCATCATACACAAATCATATGCAGGAAGCGGAAGTCCAGCTTCTAGTGTTCGCATACACTCGGCACTTTTAGCATTAAACTCTTCAAAAAGCATAGCTGTATCTGCCACTTCAAAGTTATATTTAGAGAACTCTATCTCACTCTCTTTATGGACATCTTTATAGTATGTCTTGCTTCCATCAGGTGCAATATTCCATACAATATCAAAGACAGTATCAACACCTTGAAGATACATAGCAAGACGCTCAGTTCCGTATGTAATCTCAGCAGTTACAGGAGAGCACTCAATTCCTCCAACTTGTTGAAAGTAGGTAAATTGTGTCACTTCCATACCATTAAGCCATACTTCCCAACCAAGTCCCCACGCACCAAGCGTCGGAGACTCCCAGTTATCTTCAATAAAGCGGATATCGTGCTTGCTTACATCTAATCCCAAATACTCTAATGATTGCAGATAGAGCTCTTGAATATTGTCAGGTGATGGTTTAATAATAGCCTGAAACTGGTAGTAGCTTCCTAATCTGTTTGGATTCTCTCCATAACGCCCATCAGTCGGTCTGCGTGAGGGTGCTACATAAGCTGTAGCCCAAGGAGTTGAGTCTAGTGAGCGAAGGAAAGTAGCCGGATGAAATGTTCCTGCTCCTGCTGGAATATCATAGGGTTGTACAATATTACACCCCTGTTTCATCCAAAATTCTTGCAATTTAAGTAGCATCTCACTAAAAGTTATCATATATTTTGCCTTATTTTATTTTTCGTATTATAGCCAAAGAGACTTTTTTAGTATTTAAAAATTACCCCAAACTTCACATATTGATTATATGCGTGAGAGTCAGGTTCAAGGTATCCTCTTCCATAAGAATCATAAATAACATTAGACTCCTTAATTTTTTGATACTCAAAGATATATGTACAGCTTAAATCTATTTTATCGTTTATTGCATATCTTAAAGGTACAGATATCTTCGTAATATCAGCTGCTGAGAGTTGAAAATCTTTACTGAATCCTGTTGCACTCATTTGCGGATCTATACCATACTGATACTCCACTTTTGCAGCAACACTAAAATCAGCATACTGATAACGAGCACCTGCATTTATTCGCACTGAAGGCCAATAGTACTCTTCAATCTGTAAAGCTGAAAGCTCTCTTTGCCAATATCTGTATCCAACTGCCACACCTCCAAGAAGTGAAAAACCGTTTTGAAGTGTATTAATACCATTATAAGCAAATGACAAATCATAAACAGTATCTTGTGTTGTACTCACTACAGAACCGTACGGCAGTCCTGAACCGATATATGAACCTTTATATACAGTCTCTCCAGAGACACCAAGAAATTTAGCCTCAAGATTTGAACTCTCATTCAAATAAAATCTGTAAGCAACTTCAGCACCTGTTATATCTGTCAAATCTGACTTTTCACTGTCAAGAATAACTCCGGCTCTATCATACTCTTTATAGTCCATATTCATACCGACTAAAGAGATCTGATACTCCATTTTCTTCGCATAAAGCGTACCTACAAGCAATACTAACACAAGCAGTAATTTTTTCATCTTATTTTTTCCTTTCTAATTTACAAATTATATCACCAACTTCTCTGCCAATAGCAATGGCGACAACATTACATTTTACTTTCAGTAAAAAACATATATTTCCACGATGTGATGGGGAGAGACACTCATAATTTCCCATACCTTTACTTATAACAAGATCTGCTTTGTCAAAAAGTTCCTGTGCAGAGCTGTTTGCCCTGTTATAAGCAAAACCGGGAGTATTAACACCACTATCGACCAATTCACAGATGTTATCAAATCCTGCCTCTTTTGCTTCATACATTGTTACATCGTTAATAATAGGATTTCCACGAACCATATAGATAAAGTAAATATGTGGATAAAGTTCTTTTAAGACTTCAAGAAACATATAGTCAAAAATATGTTCTCCGACATTATCTCCTAAAATAACAACACTATTTGCCAAAGCAAGTTCATCTCTAAATGCTTCAAAATCATTATAAGCAAACTCTGTATGAAATATTTTATCAAGCTCCTCTTGCAGATCAAACTCTACCGCCGCAGCCAAATCAATAACATTACCCGCAACAGCTATCTTTGTTGCAGTCAAAAGTTTATTTTCACTCTTTTGAAGTTTCTCTTGTAAAAAAGGGATAAATGAACGTGCTTTTTGTGTTGAGAGTACTTTAACCTCATCATAAATATCATCTTTTTTAGCTATTTTTGCCATCATTTCATAAACATCCGAAGCCACTTCTGGAGGAGAAAGAGCAAATGAAAAATCGCTACTCATACGCTCTACACTGCTTCGAAGCTCTTGCGTGAGACTCTCATCTGCACCAATAGCATCAGCCACTTTAAGACTTTGATTGATTATACAGCTAACACACTCTTGCGTTATTTTCATACTTTGCTACTACTCTCAGTATGCTCTTCTATGGCCTTATTCCACATCAGTTTATATTTACGGCGCATAAATTCAACCTCTTGCTGGGAGAGTTTTAACTGCTCTTGAAGGGTATGGATTGTTTTTCTGTCTTCATCATAGAGTTCTTGAAGTGATGCCAAAGCCTCACGCAGAAACTCATTTTCTGTACGGACTGCTTCGAGTGTCTCATCTTTTGCATCAAGAACTTTCTCATGAAGATTGATAATTGTTCCTATAGTCTTTTCAACAAATTCCGGTTGAACAAGCATCTCATGCTTATTCTTTTCACTGAGTTCATTGAGTTTTGCAGGTACGATAACTTCAGTAGCACCTTTGGAAGGATCTATATAACGAACACCATCTTCAACCTTGACAGTTAGTTTGCCACGCTCTATCAAATCATCAATAGCCGATAATTCCAAACCTGTCAGTTCGCTGTACTCTTCATCACGCATCCACTTCATTGCTACTCCTGCTTTTTCTTACTATTTTATAATAGTCTCAATCTCCAAAGAGTCCATCTCAACTTTTTTCGCTTTTGCAATACGATCTTCTTTAAGTTTGATTGCCAGCTCTTCATTCTCCAACGCCAAAATCTGCATTGCCAGATATGCCGAGTTGATAGCACCCGCTTTTCCTATTGCAACAGTAGCAACTGGCATACCAGCCGGCATCTGTACAGTTGAAAGAAGTGCATCAATACCGCTGAGTGCAGAAGCAGACATTGGAACACCAATAATTGGCTTTACAGTTTTTGATGAGAGAACACCAGCTAAGTGTGCAGCCATACCCGCAGCAGCGATAAAGACCTGAGCCCCTTTTCTCTCTGCCTCTTCAATATACTCTTTTGTTCTCTCAGGAGAGCGATGAGCTGAGGAGATAATCATTTCATAATTTACACCAAAACTCTCCAATGTATCTGAACACGACTTCATCACTTCATAATCACTCTTTGAACCTATTACTATTGAAACAAATTTCATTCAACACTTCCTCACGCTAATTTTTCGAAATTATATCATCTTTTAAAAAAATCTCCATCTCCTGCGTATTTAAAGGTTTGGAGTAAAAATACCCCTGAATATTTTCACAACCGTTTTCTATAAGAAAATCTTTTTGATCTTCATACTCTACACCCTCTGCTATCAATTTAAGGTTCAAACTCTTGCCAAGAGCAATAACTGCTTTCGTAATAGAGACATCCTCTTCATCATTAGGCAAATCACGCACAAATGACTGATCTATTTTAAGTTTATCAATCGGTAGTTTTTTCAAATAGGCCAAAGATGAATATCCTGTACCAAAATCATCAATAGCCAGCTCCACACCAAGACTGCTTACTTTGTTTAGTATATCAATAGCCTCTTTTGGATTTTTCATAATCTGACTCTCTGTCACTTCTATTTCTATCCATTCAGGTTTGCAAGAGAACTCAGACATACAAGACTCTACAAAAGAGACAAAATCATCCTGTTGCAACTGTTTTACAGAGAGATTCAATGCTACTCTCCCTGGATTAAGTCCAGCTTTGTACCATTGAGCAATCTGTTGCATAGCCGTTCTCATAACAAATCTGTCAAGAGCCACTATCAAGCCGGTTGCTTCCGCAAGAGGAATAAACTTAGTAGGAGAGACAAGCCCCATATTTTCGTGATTCCAACGCACCAATGCCTCCATACCGATAAGTTTTGAATTTATTCCATTGATTTGTGGCTGATAAAAAATTACAAAATCTCCCTGCTTTAAAGCGGCACGAAGACTACTCTCCATAACAACTCTCTCAAAGGCAAGTTCTGTCATATCACTGCTATAAAACTGAAAATCACTTCTTCCTTCAGCTTTTGCTTTATACATAGCGGAGTCTGCATATTTTAAAAGGTTCTGCGCCAAGACACCATCATCAGGATAAAGACTAATACCTATACTACAAGAGACATAGAGCTCATTATCATCTACATACATCACTTCAGAAAGAGCTTTAAATATCTTTTGGGCCAATACTGATGCATCTTGTCCCTGCTTTAAATTCTGCATCAAAATTGTAAATTCATCTCCACCTAGACGCGAGAGAGAATCCTCCGCCCGAATCACTCCTCTCAATCGCTGTGCTACAATTTTTAAAACTTCATCTCCGGCATCGTGTCCCAAAGAGTCATTAATCTCTTTAAATCTATCAAGATCAATAAAGAGCAGGGCCATTTTTTCACCGTTTCGTTTTGCTTTTTCAATTCCCTGTTCAAGTCTGTCATAGAAGAGTCTTCTGTTTGGCAATCCTGTTAAACTGTCATAATAGGCTTGATACTCAAGTTTTTCCTGTTGCTCTTTTACCTTCTTCTGTGCCTCTTTTTCAACAGTAACATTTCGTATAACCTCCATTTTAGAGACTGTTCCGTCAGAATTTTTAATGGAAGTAGCTACAATATCAAATGATCTTCCATCCGGTGTAACCGGTTCATACACAACTTTTCTATTCTCATGAATCACCTCTCCCAATTTACAATAAGGACAAGGCTTATCCAGATTTGCAATAGAGGAGTAGCATACCTTCTCTGTCTGATCACCAAACCACTTCTGCATCGTCTTATTCATATAACGGACAGTATAATCTTCATCAACAACAAATATACCAATCTCTATCTTATCAATAGCATTAAGATATTGCGTAAAGTTATAATTTATCTCTTCAAGTTTTTTCTCTGCTGTAACCCTTTTTGTAATATCAAACATTGTCCAAAGTATCAAATCCTGATCAGGAACAAGACTGCCGACAATATGAATCCAGATTGTAGAACCATCTTTCTTTTTTGCAGGAAAATCTATACTGACAGGCTCACCTTTTTTAACTGACTCAAAAGCTATTTTTCCAAAACGCTCGTAACTCTCATCACTGATATGAAAAATACGTGCATTGACATTAACAACCTCATGCATCTCATATCCAAACATCGTGGCATAGCTTTTATTGGCAAAGAGCATATTTCTCTCTTGATCTACTATGAACATCGCAGCAGGAGATGTGTCCATTAACTGTTTTAAAACATCTACTGTCAAATCTATCTTCTGCATCACTCTATTTTTCCTTCTTCTGTGAAAATATATCCTCTTCTAAAGAGTAAAATTCAAAACTGCCACGTCCCTCTCTTTTTACCCTGTACATTGCTCTGTCAGCTGCTTTTATCAACGCCTCTGACTCCTGTGCATGATCTGGATAGAGACTAATACCTATACTCATAGATATCTCTATGGCACTTCCTTGAACAATGAACTTATCTTCAAAACTTCTTAATATCTTTTGAGCAACAAGAAAAGCCTCTTGAATCGTATCTATATCTTCAAGAATAATAATAAACTCATCCCCCGCTATACGTGCCAAAGTATCCTCTTTACGTATATTTTTGAGCAGTTTTTGAGATGTAAGCTGTAAAATCATATCTCCAATATCATGTCCATACGAATCATTAATCTCTTTGAATTTATCCAAATCCAAAAATAGAAGTGCCACCTTCTTACTATGTATATCTGCTTTTTGCAGACTCATCTCTAGGCGTTTATAAAAGAGTGTGCGATTTGGAAGACCTGTTAAAATATCATGATGTGCTTGATAGTTCAACTCCTCTTTTTGCTTTAAAAGATTTTCATGTGCGCGTTTTTTTTCAGTAACATCGTGAGAGGAGGCTATTATTTTCAAGGCTTTACCCCGCTCATCTAGCAACAAGGAGAGTACAAGTTCAACATCAATGATTTTTCTAGATTTTGTACGAAAATGTATCTCAAGTTCCATATTTTTATTCTTCTGCATAAGCTGCTGTATGCTTTGAGAAAAGCGTTGCCTATCCTCAGGTGCACAAATTTTTAAGATATCTTTTCCAAGCATTTCACTAGAGCTATAACCAAGCATCATCTCTGAACCTCGATTATAGTCTGTAATAGAGCCATCCAAATCTATCGCAATGACACTCTCATGAATTTGATTGATTATCTGCTCTTGTTGAAGGTTTTTCAGCTCAAGCTCTTTGAGTTTTGTAATGTTTCTATGTGTTCCTGTTGCACGTAAAGCCCTTCCCTGCTCATCAAAGTAGGTCTTGCCCCGCATATGTATCCAGAGCCACTTTCCATCTTTGTCCCTGAGTCTGTGGATGTTATCTATATACTCACTCTCTCCACAGATATTTTTTGATATATCATCAAGTACTCTTCTGGCATCTTCAGGGTGGAGATGTTTTTTCCATATCTCTATTTTATAGGGTGTTTTACTCTCATCGTGACCAATAATATCTTTCCACTTCTGTGAAACATAAAGTTCATTGTTGATAAGGTCCCAATCCCACACAACATCACGGTTGGCATCCAATGCCAACTTCATACGCTCATCTAATTGTTGAAACTCATCTTTGGGACTGTGCTGATGCATTTTCTCTCTTTTTGAGTTATTCATAAGCTATTTTTTAGGGTAGGTCCCCATATCTGGATGTGAAGGAATTCTAAAAAAAGTAAAAGCCGGAAACTGCGTCGGCAGCTCAATAGGATTAACATTACCACTATGAACAGCCTCCCATACTTTACCATTTTGCGCTTTTAACTGCTTAAATTGTAGGTATAATCGGCCATCTCTCTCATAAGTTGAGCCTATCTCATTATCTACAAGTGCTATCTCTGCATCAAGCGGAGCCACTACTTCAAGCTCATCCCCCGGTCGTGTGGTAAATTTACACATATAATGCGTACCTGCTTCATTTGTCACACCCGTTACCTGATGCGTTCCAAGCTGCATTGTAAAGTCAAGCGACTGTGTATCGTGCTTCTCAAATGGGCGTGAGACAAGATAAGCATCGGTATAACCACGGTTTTGAAGCGACTCCAGCTCATACTGATACTTTTTCGTATCTATCTTACCTGCATAGTAGTCATCTATGGCCATTCTGTAAGCTTTTGCCGTTACAGCAGCATAGTAAGCTGTTTTTGTTCGCCCTTCGATTTTTACACTATCCACTACACCCGAGTCTAAAATCTCTTCAATATGCGAAGCAAGATTGAGATCTTTTGAGTTCATAATGTAGGTACCTATCCCCTCTTCCTCTTCAAGCTTAAAAAGTGTTCCGGTTTCAGGGTTTGCAGCATATATCTCATAAGGGAAACGACAATCATTTGCACAACTTCCACGATTTGGCACACGACCGCTTTGGAGTGTTGAGATAAGACAGCGTCCGGAGTAGGCAAAACACATACTCCCATGGACAAAGACTTCCAACTCTAAATCAGGAAGCTCCTCTTTTATGGCTTTTAAATCCTTCAAACTTATCTCACGTGCGGTAATAATACGCGTCGCTCCCATATCATAATAGACTTTTGCATCAAGCACATTCATAACATTTGCCTGTGTTGAGAGATGCAGCGGCATATCAGGTACGAGTTCATGTGCAAGTTTAAGCACACCCGGAGTCGCTACAATAAAAGCATCCGGCTTGAGCTCTGCCATCTTTAAAATATGTTTTTTCAAAAGATTGAGCTGTGAATTAAAAGGGAATCCGTTAATGGTAGCATAGACCTTTTTACCTCTTGCGTGAGCATACTTGATGCCCTCTTCAAAATCCTCAAAAGTGAACTCTTTACCACTTCTAATTCTAAGTGAAAAGTGACTCACACCGCCATAAACAGCATCTGCACCATAGTCAAATGCTATTTTTAACTTTTCCAATGTTCCCGCAGGAGATAATAACTCAACTCTTTTCATTACTGTCCAAACTGCGCTAAAAGCGCCTCAATATCTTCTGTTGATGCAACATCATTATGGGTGTCTCCGTGAATATGTGTCGCAGATGCCACACGTTTTTCATCATCAATCTTACCTTCAAAGAGAGTACTCATATATTTTGAAAGCGCACGCATTACATTGATAACACGCTCAATTTTTTGTCTGTGAATATCTTGGTACTGCATAATATCCATTACATTCATAATAGAATCACCACTGTTTTGCATCACTTCTATCACTTCATTGATAGCATCGAGTGCTTTTTTGTTTGACTCTAACTGCGTACCAAAAGTCTCAACATCAGGAAACTTCTCACAGAGCGTCTCAAAGAGTGTAACATTGGAATTAAGCACCTCTATAACAGCAGCGAGCTGCTCCTCTTTCTCCATCAAATCATTACTGATAGTCTCAATAATATCAAATATCTCACTTGCTTTCTCTTCAGACTCTTTAGTTACATCATCAAGCTGATGCACCATTTTGTTTTCATCTGTTGCAGGCAGAGGCAACTCTGCAGATTTTATCTTCTCTTCTATAATAGCTTCGGGCTCTACACCCATCTCACTCTCTTCATCTGCAGAGGGAGTATCTTCACTCATCTCATCCTCTTCTTGGGCCGACTCTTGAGAGACTTCATCCATATCCACATCACCGCTCATCAATGCATCTAACTCTTCTTGTGTCATCTATAGCCCTCCACGCTTCAATTCTTCCAAATTTATTAAAATGACACTATAATAGCATAAAATAAATAAATTCGAGACAAAATGATAGTAGATTTACACAACCATACACCCCTATGTAATCACGCTGAGGGAGAAATAGACGAGTATATAGAAGCGGCTATAAAAGCCGGAACAAAAATCTTCGGTTTTTCTGACCACGCACCTATGGATTTTGACCCTGAATATCGTATGAAATTTGAAGATATGCAGCAGTATGAAGCAGCCGTAAAAAAAGCAAAAAAAATCTATAAAGAGCAGATAGAAGTACTTTTGGGTTATGAGGTCGATTATCTTCCCGGACATATGGATAGACGTGTTTTAGAGGCCGATGTAGATTATCTTATAGGCTCTGTTCATTTTTTACAAGGATGGGGATTTGACAATCCTGAATTTATAGCAAAATGGCAGGAACAGGATATTGATGAAGTGTGGCAAAACTACTTCAACACTATTGAAGCGATGGCTCTAAGCGGTTATTTTGACATAGTTGGACATTTTGATCTTATAAAAATCTTTAATTATATGCCAAAAGGCTCTATTGTAGCTATGGCAGCAAAAGCCCTGGAGGCTATTAAAGAGAGCAAAATGGTGCTTGAGATAAATGTAGCAGGATACAGAAAACCCATAGCCGAACCCTACCCCTCTTACGATCTTCTGCGTGAGGCATATAAAATGGAAATACCAATCACCCTCTCTTCAGATGCCCATAAACCTGAACAGGTAGGACTCTACAATCAAGAAGTTATGCAGATGGTTTGTGAAGCTGGCTATAAAAAAGTCAGTTATTTCATTAAAAGAGAGTATAAAGAGATAAAACTCTAAATAAATTTAAAGTTCTAATTAATAATATCATTTGTATAATACTTCAAACCAATAAAAAAAGGAAATCCTTATGGGTAAATATATTGAATTAACTGCTGACAATTTTGAAGCAACACTAGCTGAAGGTGTCGCACTGGTAGATTTCTGGGCTCCATGGTGTGGTCCTTGTCGTATGATCGCTCCAGTTATCGAAGAGTTGGCTGAAGATTATGACGGAAAAGCAAAAATCTGTAAAGTAAATACTGATGAAGAGCAAGAGATTGCTGTAAAATTCGGTATCCGTTCTATTCCGACTATAATGTTCTTCAAAAATGGTGAGCTGGTTGATCAAATGGTAGGTGCAGCTTCTAAAGATGCATTTGCTCAAAAAATTGACGCACTTTTAGCGTAATTCTCAAGGTTTAAAGAGTTGGCACGAAAAGGAGGAAAATCTCTCTTTTCACTTTCGACTCTTTTAGCCTCTTTCTTCGGTGCTGCTATGATAGCCGGTGCCTTTGCCTACTTCAATTATAAATTTTCTGAATATAAATTCATCAATTTCAAAGAGTGGTCTTTCTATGAAAAGAGTGATATTTTCCAACCAACTGATGACACCTATATTGTGGTTTTTTACTCATCGCGACAAAAAGGCAGTACACAAGCCTTATCAAATTTGAATCTCAGCAAACATATTCTTGCTATTGACTACTACAATCAAGCAAACAAAAACTCTAAAAGTACAACTTTTTTACGCTCTGGAACAAATACCTCTTTAAAATTTATCCAAAGATTTAATATCTATGATGTACCCTCTCTATTTTTTATAAAAAAAGTCAAAGATACTCTTTATAAACAAGATAGTATGATACGTAAATTTGATAATTTAGAGACTCTTTCAAAAGAACTTTCATATCTCTAACAAAAGGAGCAAACATGAGTAATATATTAGATTGTGCAATTATAGGTGGTGGTCCGGCAGGTCTGACAGCAGGACTTTATACAACAAGAGGCGGTCTTGAAAATGTTACAATGTTTGAAAAAGGGATGCCCGGAGGTCAAATCACACAGAGTTCTGAAATAGAGAACTATCCTGGTGTTACAGGAGATATTACCGGAATGGATCTGATGATGCCTTGGCCCGAGCAATGTCAAAAATTTGGTCTCAAACACGATATGAGCGAAGTAAAACAAGTTCGTAAAGATGGAGATATCTTCTCTATTATTAAGAGTGACGATACCATTATTCATGCGCACTCTGTAATTGTATGTACCGGTTCATCTCCAAGACGTGCAGGTTTTAGCGGCGAAGATGAGTTCTTTGGGAAAGGGGTAAGCACCTGTGCCACTTGTGACGGTTTTTTCTACAAAGGAAAAGAGGTTGCCGTTATCGGCGGTGGAGATACAGCACTTGAAGAGGCTCTCTATCTGGCAAAAATATGCTCAAAGGTCTATCTAATTCACAGACGTGACACATTCAGAGCTGCGCCAAACACAGTTAAACGTGTAAAAGAGAATGAGACTATTGAACTTATTCTCAATACTACACCACAAGAGGTCTATGGAGATGCTATGGGTGTAACAGGTCTCAAAATTAAAGATAAAGATGGTAATATTCGCGATATTGCAATCCCTGGCGTCTTTATCTTTGTCGGTAATGATGTCAATAACCAAACACTTATTCAAGAGGATGGAAGCTTCTTGTGCGATGTAAATGAGCAGGGACAGATTATTGTTGATTTGAGTATGAAGACATCAATACCTGGCCTTTTTGCAGCAGGAGATATGCGTATAGAAGCACCAAAACAAGTTGTAAGTGCAGCAGGTGACGGTGCAGTAGCAGGTATCAGTGCTATTGGCTATGTGGATGAACTATTAAACTAAAGGAAGAATATGGCAGATATTAAAGTAGGTGTATTTGGAGCAAGTGGTCGTGTAGGTAAGCTACTTATTGAAGATTTAAAAGTAACAGAGGGAATGGCACTGAATGCCGTTTATGTCAGAAACTCTTTGGATTTTGCGATTGACCCGTCAGTTTTAGTCACATCTGATATGCACTCATTTTTAAATGCAAGTGATATCATTATTGACTTCTCTCTTCCCCAAGCGTGTGAAATGCTCTTAGAAGAGGCAATTAAAACTCCAAAACCACTCGTTATTGGAACAACAGGATTAAGCACACATCAGTTAAACCTTCTCAAACAGGCAAGTGAGAGTATGCCAATTTTATATGCGACAAATATGTCATTGGGTGTAGCCTTGCTTAATAAACTTGTCTATCAGGCTTCAGCAGCGCTAGAAGGCTTTGATATTGAGATTGTAGAGATGCATCACAGACATAAAAAAGATGCACCAAGCGGTACTGCACTTACTCTGAGTGAGTCAGCTGCACGCGGACGCGGGCTTGATATTGACAAGGTTCGTGTAAGTGGTCGTGATGGTAATATTGGAGAGCGTACAAAAGATGAGATTGCTGTTATGGCACTTCGCGGCGGAGATATTGTAGGTCGCCATACTGTAGGTTTTTATAATGATGGTGAGTTTATCGAACTCAACCATACAGCTACCTCACGCAACACATTCTCAAAAGGGGCACTTCGTGCCGGAAAATGGCTTGCAGACAAAGATGCAGGACTCTACACTATTAGTGACTGTTTAGAGCTCTAAGAGTACTTTAGGCTCCCTTTTACTTATATTTCTAAAGCAGATTTTGCCAATTTTGCCCAGGCAGAGTTTGCATCTGCTTTTATCGCCTCTTCATACGCTTGTTTTGCTTCATCATCTCTCCAGAGTTTATCTAAAACCATACCTAAGAGATATTTAGCTCTTGCTCTTTGATTTTTTGTAAGCTCTGTATTATCTAGTGAGCGAATAACCTTTAATGCAGCACTATAATCATTTTTGCGCATATAGGCATCATAAAGAGCAAACTCTACATAAGGTGTTTGTGCGTGAGAGTTTGAACGTTTTTGAATTTTCATCACTTTTGTAGCATATTTAATAATCATATTATCATCTTTGAGTTTGCCACCAAGGGTTATCATTGAGACATATCTATCAATATCTCTATAATCAATGCCAAAGATATCCTCTATCTTCGCCATAGCATCTATCATATTTTCACTTTCTCCCAGACGCTCATAAGCATCAAAAAGATATCTGTATATATCTTTATATGGTGATTTTTTCGGGTTTTGAAGAAGTGCAATCAAATCTTTGGCAGCACCTATTGCTTCTGTATAGTTTCCTGTTTCAAAATCAACCTTGGCATATCTATAGAGCCACTTCTTTCTCTCCTGAATATCTTTTGAGTGAAGATTTTTAGAAGCTATTGCTTTGGAGAGTTGAAAATCACCACCCTTCATAGCACAACTATAAACACCATCATCCCAGTTTTTTGAGAGTGTAATGTTATAATCATTTGCAACCACAAGAACATTTTTACAATTATTTTGTGCCAATGAGATATCCATTAGCCCCATTGCTGCCTCTTTGATGATTGTATTGATATCTTCATACTTATCTTCAAGTTCTTTGAGTTTATCACGAAGTGCCAAAACATCCTCATATCGTTTCTCTGCTAAGAGCAGCTTAGCTTTCTCATAGAGTGCTCGTTGGGCTATCTCATCTCCTGCATACTCCTCTATAAGAGTGTTATACTCTTTGAGTTTTGCGCTGTTATTGGCATCACTATTATCAAAGAAGAGCGCATCCTTTGCAACCTCCACATCACTCACATAATCTCCATCCGGAAATTTTTTAAGATAATCCTGCAGTGCTGCCAAAGCTTTTTTCGTATCTTTTGTTTTTGCAAGCCAGAGTGCTTTGTCTTTTAAAAATTCCTCATATTCATCATAACCCGGACCCATTTTTTGTAACATTGCATCTGCGATATCTGCTGCTGTTTTATATATTCCAGCGTCAGCAAAAGAGTTCATAATTTTTTGTGATTCTTTCATATGAGCTATAAAAAAGTCTTTTTTTGCACTTAATATCTTCTCGGCATACAGTGCTGCTTTTTTTGGTGTATTATCTATATAAAGATTGACAAGATGAAAAGCTGCTGATGCTGCTACATCAAGATTCTTGGTCTCATACAATGCTTTTTTATAATAATGCAGAGCCTCTCTATTTGCACCTGAAGATTCAAGCATTTCTCCTTTATAAATATATGCTTTTTGCGCATATACATTACCTTGATGTTCACTAAAAAGTCTATCAAAGAAATAGTCTGCATCGCTGCTTTGTCCTATCTGAGAATATGCTTTTGCAATAAGAGAAAGAACCTCTGGAATATTTTCATCTGCTGAATACTCACGCAAATATTTTTTTGCATAATTGACTACATTATCATAATCTTTGAGTTTATTATATATTTTTATTTTATAATAAAGGAGCTCAGGTTTAAAGAGTGTATTTGGGTACTTTTGCAATACTTCATCAATAAGGTCAACTGCATCATCATAACGTTTTAATTTATAATATTTTTTTATTTTAAGATACTCTGTAACATCTTCTACTTTTTTTATAGATACCGGTTTTCCCTCAAGATCAAGACTGCCAACAAAAGGCAGTTTATCCTCATCAAGGTAAAAAGGAAAGTTTAAAGCCAAATCAGGAGATTTATCATATTTTATTAAAGGAAATTTCTCTTTGTATGCAACCATTGTCCAAGAGTTAGCGAGTTTTACATCAGCATTAAAAACTGTATCATCTTGCGTGAGATCAAAAATATTTGCATAAAGTTTAATTTTATAACGTGGTTTAACAGAGATAAAAAAAGTTCCTTTTTTGTAGAAACTATTCACCTTTAAGAAGTCATTAGAAACAGTACTAATTGTTTGTGAAGGTTTTTTTGAAAATGCACAGACAACTTCAGTCGTTCTTCCAAAATTATTTTGAATTTCCTGACAAGCAAACTTATTTTTATCAGATATATGTAGGGTGGCATATTTTATAAAATTATCTTTTGCACTCTCTATTGATATTTCAAGTGCAAAAGAGGAGAGAGAAAGGAAGGAGAGTAAGAGTATCTGTCTTAACAATTGCTCTTCTCCTTTAAAAGTGAGTTATCTATCTTTAATATCCACTATTGTATACAAAAGAAGTAATAAACTCTAAAAGCGGATTTATTGCAACAAAAGCAAAAATAGTTCCTACTGCAGCAATACCGATAATAGTTTTAAGTGCCAAAGTTGCATTTGAAACATATACCTCACCACCATTCGCAAGTACAGGCTCTTTCATAAACATATAAACAATAAGCTTAAGATAATAATAACCTGCTATTGCAGAGTTCAGTGCCATAATAAGTGCAAGTATTGTATATCCACTTGTTACTGCTGAAGAGATCATATAAAGTTTACCCCAGAATAGTGCAAACGGTGGAACACCTGCAAGACTTAACATAAACAGACCCATAATAAGTGCAGCAACCGGTGCAGTCTTAATCATACCTGCAAATTTGTCATACGAATGATCTGAACTTTGATGTTCTGCAAGATGTTTTTGTCTTGACATCCACAGCATTGAGAATGATCCAAGATTTGTAAAACTAAATAGAATCCAGTATAGGAAAAGTGCTGAGTTTGCCTGTGTTGTACCGATAAGAATAGCAGCCATTACAAAACCAGCGTGGGAGATTGATGAGTATGCAAGCATACGCTTCACATCTGTTTGCACAAGTGCCCACATATTTGCGGCTGTCATTGTAATAGCAACAACAGCATAGAGTACCATCTCTAACCATACAATATTACTGTGAACTAAAAATTCAAAAAATCTCATAGCCACTACAAATGCAGCGATTTTTGGAACAATAGACATATATCCTGCCATTGCTGCTGATGCGCCTTCATAAACATCCGGTGCCCATGTATGGAACGGAATAAGTGAAAGTTTAAAACCAAATGCTGCAAGAACAAATGCAACACCAATAAGTACAAAACCGATATCAGCATATCCGTTTGCTGCCAATACCAAAGCAATTTTGTTAATCTCAACAGAACCAGTAAGTGCATAAAAGACCATAGCACCAAAACTAAAGAAACCTGCTGCTAAAGCACCCATTGTAAAGTACTTAACAGCCGCTTCAAAAGATTTGTCACGGTTATGCATAGCAATCAAAGTATAAAGAGCCAGTGATGAAGTCTCTAAACCAACAAATACCAATATAAGATTATCTGTTGCTACCATAAACTGAAAACCTGCAATCATAAACAAAAAGAGTGCAAAGAATTCAGGGTACGAGAACTCATGGAAACGCTTATGTGTCATAGCAAGTGGAATAAAAAGCATTGACGCACCAACAATAACAAACTGAGAAAGAATTGCCAGGCCATCAATAAGCATAACATCAAAAACACCCATAAGAGTACCATTTGCCTTAAATATACCACTAGAATCAACTACTGTTGCAAAGTCCATTGCAAGAAATAAAAGACTTAATACGACATAAAGAGATTTGTGCAATCCACTTTTGGCAATATCTATTACTAAAATTAAAAGTGCGCCAATTACCGGAATAAGCATTGGTGCAAGAGTCATTAAATTCAATGACTCCATTGAAATATTGATTGGCGACAACATTAGTGCACCTCCTCTTCAATTACAGTTTTTTTCATAATCACGACTTTTGGTTTAGATAAGTCAGGGATTCTCTCTTTTGCCAAAGTAGTTTGTGCTTTATTGTGCATTAATTGAACAACAGCCTCTACCGAATTATTAATTGGTTCCAAAACAGGTTTTGGATAAACACCTAGCCAAATTGCCACTACAACCAATGGAAGTAATCCAAAAAGCTCTTTTTTATTTACATCAGGTAAATTTTTATTTTTCTCATTTGTCACATCACCAAAGAATGCTTTTTTATATGCTGCAAGCATATAAATAGCACCTACGATAATACCTGTACCTGCAAGCAGTGTCAAGATATGTGACTGTTGGTAGAAACCTAAAAGACTTAAGAACTCTCCGACAAAGTTAATAGTAAGCGGTAGACCTACTGAAGCCATCATCATAATACCAAAAATTGTTGCATAACGAGGCATAACATGTGCCAAACCACCAAACTCACTCATAAGTTTTGTATGACGTCTATCATAGATTACACCGACAAGCATAAAGAGTGCACCTGCAACAACACCGTGCCCTAACATTAAAAAGATAGATCCAGAGATACCTTCAACATTTAATGCGAATGTACCAAGAATAATAATACCCATGTGAGAAATTGAAGAGTAAGCAACAACCTGCTTAATATCTTTTTGTGCATAAGCAACCATTGCTGTATAGATAACCATAATGATTGCAAGAATTGCAATAGGTATCATAAAGTAAGCAGCCGCATCCGGAAAGAGTGGTAATGAAAATCTTACAAATGCATATGTCCCCATTTTAAGAAGAATTGCTGCAAGAATTACAGAACCGATTGTTGGAGCTTGCCCATGTGCATATGGTAACCATGTATGAAATGGAAACATTGGTACTTTAATAGCAAAACCAATAAAAAACGCTGCAAATAACCAAAGCTGAAGATTTTCAGGTAAGATCAATCTATACCAATCTAAAAGAGCAAAACTCCATTCTCCTGATGCCTGATAATAAAAATATGCCATAAAGAGCATTCCAACAAGCATTACAAGAGAACCTGCAAATGTATAAAGAAAGAATTTAATAGAAGCATATACACGTAAAGGACCACCCCAGGCACCAATAATATAAAGCATTGGTACAAGTGAAAGTTCCCAGAAAACATAAAATACAATTGCATCAAGTGCAGCAAAGACACCCGCCATTGTCATTTGTAAAAAGAGAAGTGTGATAATCATATACTTTACATTTGGTGTATCTGTCAAAGCACCAATACCCAAAAGAGTAAAGAATGCAGACAAGATAATAATAAAGACTGAAATTCCATCCACACCTAAAGTATAATTTATACCAAATGATGGAACTAACGGTAAATTTTCCATTAGTTGCATACCAGAAACACTTGAATCAAAAGCATACCACAGTACCAATGAGAGTGCAAATTCAATTGCCGCTACAGCTACTCCGTAAGTACGCATACTATCCTTGTGAATCATAAACCCAAATACAGCTGCAACTGCTGGGAAAAAGATTAAAATCGATAAAATATGATCTAACATTTACATTACTCCTAAACCTGATAGTGCTGAAGCAGCACCATCAGAATATCTAACTGCAAGTCCAAAGACCACAGCTAAAGACAGTAGTACAACAAGACCTACTACCATCCATCTTAACATTGTAGAGAGATTACCACTCTGCATAGCTCTTGTTTTTTCACCAGTAGTATAGAAGATACCTGCTATACCATCAACTGTCGCATCAACAATTTTCATATCTACTTTGTTCCAGAAAACAGTTGATAACTCTCTGTACGGACGTACTATATACTCTTCATAGAAATAAGGAATATAGTACTGGTTAATTAGCAATTTATAGAAGAATGAATTCTCTACATCTGATGTACCATCAGGAACTGTAATACCTGAACGTGCATATTTTTTATATGCATATAAAATTGCAAGACCAACAAAAATCTGTGTTCCTACAAGCATAATCCATACAGTAACATGTGAATGGATATGGTATTCATGTGCTGATAAGATCTCTTCAACCATTTCAAAGAACGGCGCTTGGAATATACCTGCAATAATTGCAAGAATAAGTAATGGACTCATACCTACAAGCATATATTTATACGCTTCATGCGGATGAATACCAAAAAGTTTATAACGCTCTTCACCGTGAAAAATTAGTGCAACAAGTCTAAATGAGTAGAATGCTGTTAAACCTGCAGTAAAAAGAAGTACACCATAAATTACCATATGGTGATCTGCAAATGCTGCCTCTAAAATTGTATCTTTTGAAAAGAAACCTGCAAACGGAAAGATTCCTGCTAGTGCTAAAGAAGCGATAGTCATCATAATCCAAGTCCACTTCATCACTTTCTTGAGTCCACCCATTTTAAACGGATCGAGCTCATCATGCATAGCGTGCATAACATTACCAGCACCCAAGAAGAGAAGTGCTTTAAAGAATGCGTGAGCCATAAGGTGGAAAAGTGCAACCCAATATGCACCTAGACCAGCTGCTGCGAACATATAACCAAGCTGTGAAAGTGTAGAGTATGCAATGATACGTTTCATATCGCGATTCACTAAAGCCATTGAAGCTGCAAAAAGTGCTACAAATGTACCGAGTGATGCAATAAAGAGACCAACACTTGGAATTAAACTATAAAGTTCATTTGAACGAATAACTAAATAAACCCCTGCTGTTACCATTGTCGCCGCGTGAATAAGAGCCGATACAGGAGTCGGACCTTCCATCGCATCTGCAAGCCAAGTATGGAGTGGAAACTGTGCTGATTTACCCATAGCACCAATAAATAAAAATATACCAATCCAAGTCAATGTTGCAGGATCAAGTGTTTGGAATGCTGCAAACGCACCATCATACTGAAGTGTTCCAGTGTTCCAATATACTAAGAAAATACCAATCAACATTCCAAGGTCAGCAATACGGTTCATAATAAATGCTTCATTTGCTGCCCAAGATGCGCTCTCTTTATGGAACCAGAATCCAATAAGTCCCCATGAACAAAGACCAACACCTTCCCAACCGATAAAAAGACCTGCATAGTTATCACTCATTACAAGAATCATCATAGAGAAAACGAAAGCTGAAAGCCAAGCAAAAAATCTATTAAAACCTTTATCGTGATCCATATAACCAATTGAATATACATGAACAACAGATGAGACAAGCGTAACAACCATCATCATAGTAACTGATACCTGGTCAACTACAAATCCAAAAGGAATATAAAGATTTCCTGTGGCCATCCACGTCATCATCTCAACATGAATTGGTTCTCCACCATCTAAGATATGCATCAAAAGAATAAAACTTGATCCAAAAGATGTCATAATCAACATTGATGCAATAATACCTGTAAATAACTTTTTTGGTGTAGCAGTAAAGAGTGCTGAAAAAAGAGAACTTACAAGCGGTGCAAAGAGTGCAATATATAAATATTTTTCCATATTTTTATCCTCTCATACTTGTCATAGCGTCAAGGTCAATATGTCCGTGGCGTTTATACCATACAACTAAAAGACCAAGTCCTACAGCGACTTCTGATGCAGCAATAGCAATCACAAAGAATGCAAACATTTGTCCAGTCAAGTCACCATAATAGTGTGAAATCGCAGCAAAAGCTATATTTACAGAATTGAGTAAAATCTCAGTTGCGAAAAACAGTAAAAGTAAGTTTTTTCTCTTCATCACCCCAACAAGTCCTATTGCAAATAGAATTGTAGATAGAACAAGATAGTGATTTAAACCTATTTCCATCATGAGAGCACCTTCTTATTTTTTTCTTCATTAGCCTTGATCTCATCACCATCCATAAGTGTAAGTGAGAGATCCATCTTCTTACCAGAGAGTACAATACCTGCAACCATAGCAACCAAAAGCATAATAGCCGCTACTTCAAACGGAATAAGATATTTTGTAAAAAGAACAAGACCTACTTGTTGTGTATTACCCACACCATCAACTACCGGATAGAGTGCTACAATATTTTCACTTACCATTGGTGCTGCAAAAATCACAACAATTAAAACAGCTGCCAAAGTTGAAAGCCCGACAATAATATACTTATTACCCTTTTTCTCTTTTACATCACGTGTTGTATCGAAGAACATCATACCAAAAGCATAAAGAGCCATTACAGCACCTGTATAGACGATAATCTGTATCGCACCTAAAAAATCAGCACCGAGGATAAAGAAAAATGCTGATATAAAAATCATTCCTGCTGCTAATGCAGTTAATGCATATAACGCCTGCTTCGTTGTTACAACTATGTAAAACATTGCAATCGTTAAAAATGCAAAAACGTAAAACGCTATCGCTTCAAACATAATCCAAACTCCTTAATATGCTAGAGGTGTTTTCTTAACACGCTCATCTTCATGTGGTGTAATTGATCCGAAACCTTCAAACTCTAACTGTTTTCCAGCCTTCATAGTATCAATAGGTGTAAGCATATCTTCATAAAGTAAGAAATGCTCTCTTTGATCACTTGCGTTCTCATACTCACCACCGTGTGTAATTGCAAGTTCAGGACAAACCTCTGCACAGTATCCACAGAAGATACAACGACCAAGGTTGATTGTATATTCACTTACCTCTTTACGAGAGTTCTCATCAATACGTGTATCAATTCTAATACAATCAGAGATACAGATCTTCTCACAAAGACCACAACCGATACATCTCTCAGTATCACTCTCCCAAAGACGCTTCATCTGATGTACAGCACGATAACGCGGTCCTATTGGCATCTTCTCTGCCGGATATTGAATCGTATGAATATCAAAACGAATCATCTCACGCATAACAACCCAAAGACCAACAAAAAGTTCGCCTCTGAAAGTTCTTTTAAGCACACGTTTAAATTTACCCAAACCAGTTGTCGGATAATCCTCTATATCACAAAGGAAGTAATCTCCCTCTGTTACATTTCTGTTGTTAAATGCTTCTAAACTCATCCATAATCCCCTTAAAACATCATCACGAAGCCAGTGATTACTACATTAACCACCGCTATTGGCATAAGCACTTTCCAACATAACCACATTAACTGGTCAGGTCTTACATCTGGCCAAGCTGCTCTTGTCCATAGGAAAAAGAAGAAGAAAAATGCAACTTTTGCCAAAAGACCGAGTGCGCCTAATACACTACCATCACCAAAACCACCTAAGAAAAGAAGTGGAATCACAAATGAAATAAAGAACATATTGGCATACTCACCGATGAAGAAAAGTCCCCATCTCATACCAGAGTACTCTGTACCAAAACCATCAATGATTTCGTGGTCATTTGCAATTAAGTGAAATGGAGTACGACCAGTCTCAGCAAATGCAGCAATCCAGAAAAGAATAAATGCTACCGGTTGAGACCATACAATCCAGTTTGAAATTCCACCTGCTTGATAGTTATTAAAATCAATAAGAGATAAAGAACCGACCATCATAATAGGAGCAAGAATTGCCAAACCGCTAACAACCTCATATGAGATAAATACTGCTGCTGCACGCGCTGCAGAGATAAGAGAGTATTTATTTGCACTTGCCATACCACCAAGAAGCGGACCATAAAGTCCAACTGCCATTACACCTAGAATATAGATGATACCTACATTGATATCTGAAACTATCGGATGTACTTCATATCCGAAAACTTCAAATGAAGGTAAAAACGGGATTGCAGCCGCTGCCATAAATGCAGTCGCTGCTGTAATTACCGGTGCAATTTTAAAGATTGGTGCAACAACACCTGTTGGGATAATATCCTCTTTTGTAAAGAGTTTAATCGCATCTGCACCGAACTGTAAAAGACCGTAAGGACCAACATTCATAGGCCCTAAACGACGTTGCATAAATGCAAGTACTTTACGCTCAAAATATGTACCAATACCAGCTAATGCTGAAAATACAAGTAGAATTACAACGACTTTGATAATCGTTTCAATTAAATATGCACTATCCATATATTACACCTTTTCTATCGAAGCTACAGCAAAGCGGTAACCGCTAAAGAGAGCCTCTGAGTTTAGATTTTTATCAAACGTAGGTAGAACTACGATTGAACCTTTTATTTTGTTGTCACTTACGATATTAGCTGTAAGAGAGCCTGCATCCGTTGTAACTTTAACCTGCTCACCTTCATTGAAATCTGAGTTAGCCAAATACTCTTCACTCATATAGACACCGCTCTCTTCTTTGAGCTCTGTCGTTTTATGTGTAAAGGCACTAAACTGTCTTACAGGATTTGCTAAATAGATTATACAACCTTCAAGCTTGTCATCGCTGAATTTTTCAACACTTTCATCATCAGAAGCCACAACTGCTACATTTTCTAACACATAACCGCGCATCTCTGTACCATCATTTTCATAATGATTTGGAAGATTGTCAAACTCCTCAGCTTTAAAACCTACTGCTGTTGGAAGTTCAACTGTATAATCAATTACATTTTCTGCCTCAAATCCAAGTGCATTAGCAATATCATTGAGCTCATAACCGTTGTAACCAATAGCCGCATTTGTAGGATTAACACGCTTATTAACACTTGTTAATGTTCCCTCTTGCTGATTGATTGCCGGCATATCCAAATCACCGTCACCAAGTGCTGAGAGTACGAAGTCACCATCTGTGTTATAACCAATAGTGTAGCTTCCTTTTTCATCATCAAGCTCACAAATAAGAGTTACACCGAGTGTATTTGTAAGTGATGGAATGATAACAGTCTCAAACTTCGTATATTTCTCAACAAGTGCAACAAGGCGTGCAAGATTTCTTGAGTTTGGATGATTGTAGAGATCTGGTCCTACCATAAGAGCAAATGTCTCTTTTTTCTTAAGGTTTTTCTCTAAAGTCTCCATAAACTTATCATCAGCACCTAAAAGTTCTAAGAGTCTGTTATCATCAACAACGACCTCTTTTTCAACTTTTTTAGGAACCATTTTTGTTTTTTCAACTTCTACCTCTTCCTCTTCACCTGTCTCTTCATTGACCTTTTTCTCAATAACTTTCTCAACTACTTTTTCTTTAATAGTTTCTGTTACTGTAATAGTCTTCTCAGAGTGGAATGATGCAAGATAATCAACTATCTCTTTTGGAAGTTTCTCTTTATCTCCAAAAAGGTCAAGAAGAAGATAGAGTGCTATCTCCTCTTGAAGCGGAGCGTGAGTAACAGTCATAATACCTTTTCCCAATCCTTCAATAATAGGATCAGCAACCGGGTGGAAGTAGATTCCTGCACCTTTGCTTACAGTAAGAGAGTTATTAAGTGCGTAACGAGCGTTCGGGTTGTCTGTTTTGAGAGCCGAACCGATAGATACAATGAAGTTTGTTGTATGTACTTTTTCCAAATCAGAGCTGTAGAGTTTTTTACCGCTTACTTCAGAGTAATCTTTCATAAAGTTTTGGAATGCTTTTGCTTCAGGATTGACAAGCTTATAACCAAACTTCTCTTTCATTTTTTGTAAAAGAAGCGCCTCTTCATTTGTAATTGTAGAAGTAAAGGCAATAGTGTCAGCTTTTTTGAATGCTTCAAGCGCTGCATTAAATGCTGCTTCATCTTTTGTAGCATCTGCATTTTGATAATCAAATCCGTAACGTCCCGCACCACAAAGTGAAACATAGTTCCACTCATTCATAACACGGTAAATCTTATCTTCTGGGTTTGCGATACTTGTATGTTTCACATCATAGCTTATCTGACATCCTGCAGAACAGTGACCACAGGTTGCAGGAATCTGTTTAAGCTCCCACGCATTTGATTTATACATAAAGTGTGTATCTACAAGTGCCCCGACAGGACAAACAGCTGCACACTCTCCACAACTTGTACAATCAAGGACATCCGTACCGTTTGTAAGACCAATAACAGATTTACTTAGCTTATTCCACATTGCATAGGCATCTTTAGGCATAGATTCTTTAAACTCATCTGCTACCTTATCACCACCGCGAGGAATAGTTTTAAGTGAATTGTCCCCAATCATATCCTTACAAGCAGTAACACAACGCTCACATACAATACAAAGCCCCGGATCGTAATGAATATGACCCCAGTCGTGACTGCTTCTATCTACATCTTTAATAGCATAGCTTTGTGAATCTACACCCATCTCCAATGTATAGTTTTGAAGCTCACACTCTCCTGATTGGTCACATACACCACATTGAAGTGGATGATTTACATCATATACTTCCATAATTGCACGGCGCTCTTTTGCTATATTTTCCGTACTTGTAGTGATATTCATTCCGTCTTTTGCTTTTGCGTTACACGCATAGACCTGCTTGCCATCTGCCTCAACAAGACATATACGACAAGCCAGCGTTGGACTACAACGTGTTAAATAACATATTGCTGGAATGAAAATATCATTGGCACGAGCGGCATTGAGTAGATACTCACCCTCTTGCGTCTCTATCTCTTTCCCATCAATGTTTATGACTATCTTACTCATTACATTACTCTCACTATTTTGGATTTAAGAAATCTATAATTGCCATAATTATAACTACTGTCAAATGTAGGTTTTAAGGCAATCGTTCCTTTTAACTCATCATCAAGTTTAAAGACTCTTTTCTCTTTTAAGTCACCTAAACTAATCTCTACTTCATCACCATCACTAATCTTCGCAGCAGCTGCAAACTGTGCAGAGCCTCTTAGTGAAGTGTCACGCTCAAGCTGTCTTGTTCTAGCTGTAAAGTTATTAAACTGTAAAACAGGGTTTGCAAGATAGATGACTGTTCCGTTATATTCAGGAAGCTCAGCGACCTCCTCAATAACACCATCCATCTCACAGCTTATTGTATCAAGAAGGTATCCTCTCTCATCCTCTCCGAATTTTCCTAGGAAATTCTCCAAAGAGTCAAATGCAACAGCTTTAAAACCTGCACTTTGAGGAAGCTCTTTTGTATAATCTATAGTATGCTCTGACTCAATTCCAAAAGCATTGGCTATATCATTGAGCTCATAGCCGTCAAATCCGAGTGCAGCGTTAAGAGGAAGTACTCTGTTGTCAAGATTAACAACTGTTCCCTCTTGTTGATTGAGTGCAGGTACTTTCATATCTGCATCATCACTTGCAGCAATGACATATGCACCTGCTGCGTTATAGCCGACTACATTTTCACACGCTATATCTTCATCCAGCTCACAAATCAAAGATGCACCGATTGTATTGACATCATTTGGTACAACTAAGAGTGAAAAATCACTATATTTTTCAATAAGCGCTGCAAGTTTTGCAATATTTTTTGCTCTTGAGTGCGCAAACATATCACTACCAATAACCAAGACTCTATTTTTAGCACGGAAGAATGACTTGCTCATACTGCTGAGTTCATCATCGCCTACATTACTCTCAGCTTCAAGATAACCAAGATCCAAATCAGCTAAAAATGCTTTTGCCGCATCATCCATATCAGCATTTTTCAGCAGTTCGTTTGCCAAAAGTGCCATAACACCCTCTTCACTTCCTGCTTCATACTTCATAAACTGCGTCGCAGTATTTTTCATTAAAGTATCTTCCATAGGGTGTGCATAGACAATACGCGCACCGTTATGACGAGCTGCCGTTGTCAAGGCGTAACGAACACCTGGATTATCACTTGCTATGCGTGTTCCTATAATAATAACTGCATCAGCCTGTTTAAGAGCCTCTAAATCTGCACTTGCTTGTAACTTTCCGCTCACAGATGCGTATGCCTTCATAAATGAACCATAGAGTCTTGCATCTTCATTAAAGAGTTTAAAGCCGAGCTTCTCTTTGAGTTTTTGTAAAATCAGCGCCTCTTCATTTGTTATCATAGATGAAAAACGAATCGCTTTGGCATTTTGAATTGCCTCTACTGCAGCAGTAAATTCAGCTTCATCTTTTGATGATTGAACATCAAAATCAAAACCAAAACGGCCTGCTCCACAGAGTGATGCAAATTCAAAATTATTTTTTACTCTGTAAATTGTGTCATCTTTGTTTGTTCCTGCGTGACGAGTCTCATACTCTAGCGGACAACCTGCTGAACAGTGCGCACACGTTGATGGAACACGTGAGAGCTCCCACGCATTTGCAGAGTATTTAAAATCACTGCTAACAAGTGCTCCAACCGGACAGACGGCTATACACTCTCCACAGAATGTACAGTCAAGTGTTTCAGAGTCTTTTGGAATGATAGTTGAGCTGTATCCGCCAAATTTTACCTCTATGGCATCATCACCGATAACCTCGTTACAGACGTGAACACACTTTTCACACATAATACAGAGTGCCGGATCATAATTGATAAGACCCCAATCTTTCACAGTTCGGAGTTGATCTTTTGCCGAGAAATCCTGACGGGCAACACCAAATTCCAAAGTCATATTTTGCAAGTCACACTCGCCTGATTTATCACAAACACCACACTCTAAAGGGTGATTTACATCATAGAGTTTCATAATGTTTTGACGCTCACGCTCAAGCTCATTTGAGTTTGTCTTTACAACAATCCCCTCAGTAGGCGGTGTATTACAACTCAAAATATAGCCATCAACACCTTCAACTTCAACAGAACAGATACGACAAGAGGCACACGGCGATGTTTTTGAGATATAACACATAGTCGGTATATAGATATCATGCTTTCTAGCAGCTTGGAGAATTGTCTCTCCTTTTTGTGCTGTTACTGCTTTGCCGTCTATTGTAAAATTAATTGTTTTACTCATTGCCAACCCCTATGCCTGAACCATTGCGATGTAGTAACAACGCATACATCGTTCAGCTTCACTTAAAGCCTCTTCTTGTGTAAATCCGAGATTAACCTCTTTGTTGTTATCTTTACGGTCATCAACATCTAAAACAGTAGAAACCTCACGAGGCAATCCAGGCAACCAACCTGTAATCTTCTCTTTTTTGTCATAGACTTTGAGTTTTGCCAAGTGGTCTTCCATAATCTCTTCATCTGTAAGTGTAATCTCACCAGTCTGTACATAACGACTCATTACAGAAGCTGCACGTTTTGCCTGACCGACTGCATTTACAATCGTCATAGGACCATATTCACAGTCACCTGATGCGAAGATACCTTTGCGTGATGTCATATAGTCACGACCATTTGTTTTAATCGTTGCCCAAGATGTCATCTCAATATCCCACTCTTGAGGAAGAAGGTCCAAATCAGCTGATTGAGAAACGGCAGGAATAAGATAGTCTGCCTCAATCGTATAAGACTCACCCTCAATCTTCACAAGCTGCGCACGGCCACCGTTTGGATCTGGAACAAGTTCAAACTTATCTATAAGCAGCTCACGTAAAACATCATCTTCATCTGTTGTGATTTTATTGACAGCTGAGTGAAAGAGAAACTCTACACCCTCTTCAACTGCTTCGTGATACTCTTCATAGGTCGTATTACGAATGATTGTCTTCTCATCACGACGATAGACCATATAGACTTTTTTTGCATTGGCACGAATTGCACAACGGACAACGTCCATTGAGGTAAATCCACCACCGACACAAACAACAGTTTTACCTGTCAAATCTACATAATCCTGCTCTAGCATCTGCTGCTCTTGAACATGTTTTGGTGTTTTGATACCAAACTTCTCATAGAGATTAACCCAGTCAAGGAAATCAATAGCACCCCAGTAACCTTTAATCTCTTCACGCTCGTTTTCACAACGAACTTTTTTAGAGATACGCGTACCAGAAGCGACCATAACTGCATCATACTCTTTTTCAAAACGACGCATATCATCTGCTGAGACTCTATGGTTGGTAATAAAATTAACACCCATATCTTTAACACATTCAATATCTTTTTCATATTTTGCCCACGGCATACGGTACTCAGGAACTCCAACTGTTACCTCACCACCAAGAACCGGAAGCTCTTCATAAACATCAACTTCAATGCCCTCAGCAGCTGTGTAGTATGCAGTTGTAAGTCCGGCAGGACCTGCTCCAATGACTGCAATCTTCTTCCCGATAGATGCTTTCTTCTCTACCGGATGGAAAAAGTCATATCCGTGATCTGTCTCCCAGTCAGCACCAAGACGCTTGAGTGACATAATAGAGACAGGCTCATCAAGATTTGTTCTACGACAAGCATCTTCACACGGGTGCGGACATACACGACCACAAACGTGTGCAAGCGGCATCGTTTGACGTGTCGCTAAAAGAGAGTCATCAAAACGAAGATCTCTTACACCTTCAATATATGCAGGAATATCAACGTGGCTTGGACAAGCATCTGAACACGGTGCTGTTATCTTTGCAATATAACCAATACTCTCTTTATAGTGTTTTGACTCTTTTTTCTCATTGATACACTCTAAGAATCTATCTTCAAAATGCTGCATTAAATCAAGTATAGGGTTTGGAACAGTTTTTCCAATCTCACACTTTGATGTAACCTGCATACTCTTGCCGATCTCTTTTAAATGGTCCAAATCAGCTATTTCACCCTCACCACGAGCAATTTTATCAAGGACATCATATAAAATACGACCTCCCCAACGCCCTGGAGCACAACGGCCACACGCTTCAGAATACTCTTGATACTGTGCAGCATACTCCATAGCAAGACGAATAACATCGACATCTTCATCGAAGAGTGCAACACCATCCCATCCTATAAAAGCTTTTGACGTACGATTTTCATCATACTGTGCCGGTAGGTTATAAGCTGATTCTTCCCACTCTTCTTGGGGTTTGCCTATATTATTTATAGATTCACCCTTCCAAGTAGAAAAATAGACTTTACTCACATTAAATCCCTATTTTTTGACTACGATAGTCCAATCGACTTCGTTAAATTTTAGTGAGTTATATAACTCATACCCACACTCTTTTACCAGATCCGCAGAACGTTGAATCGGTGTAAAATCACCTATTTCAAAAAGAAAAATCAAAGTCTCGTTTGGCTTATGATTCTCTTCTAAAATCTCTTTCATACGAGGTTCAAAATCGTTTCCAAGTTTTCTTAAATCATATCTTTTCATTATCTATCAACCTCTCCAAATACGATGTTTGTAGTACCAATAATAGATACAACATCCGGAATATAGTGACCAGGTAAGAGGTCAGTTAAAATTCCTGTATGCCAGAATGACGGCGCACGAAGTTTGAGTCTGTATGGATATGGACCACCATCAGAGTAGATATAAAAGCCCAGCTCCCCTTTTGGTGACTCAGTAGCAACATAGACTTCACCAACCGGTGGTCTCATCCCTTGCGTTACAAGTACAAAGTGCTGCATTAAAGAGTAGTTTTGTGTCATAATATCAAGTTTTGGTGCTGAGATATATTTTGGAGCGTGAGCCATAAGTTCAGTCTCTCCATCTTTAACACACTTCTCATACATATCAATACATTGGTAAAGAATCTTCGCAGACTCTCTCATCTCTTCCATATAGATACGGTAACGTGCGAAGTTATCACCCTTGTCAGAGTATGGAACTCTAAACTCTACTTCATCATAAAGCTCATACGGCTCCTCTTTACGAATATCCCACGCAACACCGCTAGCGCGGAGCATTGGACCAGTACATCCCCAAGAGAGTGCCATCTCAGTTGAAATTGTTCCAACCTCTTCCATTCTCATTAACCAGATACGGTTACTGTCAAGCAGGTCTTCATAATCTTTAATGTTTTGTGGAAGTTTGTTCAAGAAAACTCTCAGCTGATGTAAAAAAGAGTCTTGAATATCAAGAGGAACCCCACCGATACGGATAGCAGCATGCGTCAGACGCGCACCACAATACCCCTCAATAATATCCATAAGATACTCTCTCTCACGGAAAGCATAAAGGAATACTGTCATTGCACCGATGTCAAGTGCTGTTGTTGCCAGCCAGAAAAGGTGACTCATAAGACGGTTTATCTCTAAAAGCATCATACGAATAACTTTTGCACGACGCGGAACTTCTACACCGATCAGTTTTTCAACTGCAAGTGCAAAACCATAGTTGTTTGAAGATGAAGCAATATAATCCATACGGTCTGTAGTAGGCATAAACTCATTATAGATCATATTTTCAGCCATCTTCTCCATACCACGGTGAAGATACCCAACATCAGGATGTGCTTTTACAATCTGCTCCTGTTGCAGATGCAGCATAAGACGTAACTGTCCGTGTGCAGATGGGTGCTGCGGACCGAAGTTCAAAATGAGTTCGTTATCGTCTCTCTCAAATGTAATATTTTCAAAAAACGGTGTTAATCTGTTTTTTACTTGTGCCATATTTTTACCACCCTATCTTTGCGGATCATCAATTACTACTGATGACTCTTTATCATATTTTTTAATTAAGAAAACGCCGCCCTCTTCTTGGTACGACTCAACATGACGCTCTTCATTACCTGTAATTTCAGTACCTTTTGGAACTTCAAAACCAAGACGAGCAAAACGTTCAGAGTCATATCTGTCAACTCTTGCAGTATCACGAAGTTCAGGCCCGATAATATCACGCGCCTCTTTTCCATAAATTTTATCAACTTCATACCAAGCTGCAAACTCATCACCCTCTAGCGGATATGTTTTTAGAAGTGGATGCCCCTGCCAGTCATACGGCATTAAAATACGTTTCATAAACGGATGTCCATTTGCTTCGATTCCGAACATATCATACATCTCACGCTCTGCCCAGTCAGCTGAACGAAAAAGTTTTTCAACAGAATCAACAGCCTGACCATTCTCAATAAAATATTTTACTCTAATACGCTTGCGCTTCGTCATAGAGAGCATTTGGTAGAAAATCTCAAACTGATTACTCTTTGCAAGCCAGTCAATCGCACTCATCTCTGAGAGTTGTGTATATTCCAACTCATCTCTCATAAGCTCTAAAACACCGTAAATATCATGCGGGTTGATATAGACGACCATCTGCCCAACCTGAATATATGCATCTTTGACTTCAAACTTCGCTTTTATAGCCTCTAAATCTGCTGCAAAAACCTCATCTGAAGCCACATCCTGCTTAGGAACCTGTGGTGCTACATAGTATCTGTCAGTATAGTAGGCTTTTGCCTGAACATTGTCTTTAGGTTTATACGCTCTCATTACATTAACCTTTTTGCTTTTTGTGCATTACCGGCTTTGTTTGCACGGATTTTCTTTTGTAGTAACATTACACCATACTGCAAAGTCTCTGGACGAGGAGCACAACCAGGAAGGTATAAATCAACAGGAATAATTCTATCAACACCCTGAACAGTTGCATAAGTGTTAAACATTCCACCCGTATTTGCACATGAACCCATTGAAATAACCCATCTAGGCTCTGTCATCTGATCGTAAAGACGCTTGATGAACTCAGAGTGTTTCTTTGTTAATGTTCCTGCAACAATCATCACATCAGATTGTCTTGGAGATGCTCTAAATATCGTACCAAAACGGTCAAAGTCATATCTTGAAGCACCTGCTGCCATCATCTCAATACCACAACAAGCAAGACCATAAGTCATCGCCCAAAGTGAGTTTGAACGACCCCAGTTAACAATCTTGTCAATAGATGTAAGTGCGACCGGAAGCCCACCATCTTGTGTGTAATTTACTTTATGTTGTGCCATTCTAGCGCTCCTTTTTTCCATGCATATACAAAACCGATTGCCAGTAAAACGATAAACATAATCATCTCAGCAAATCCAAACCAACCCAATACTTTGAAATCAACTGCCCACGGGAACATAAATACAATTTCAACATCAAAGAGTAAAAACAGTAATGCAAAAAGATAAAACTGAGGAGAGACTCTGTTTGGCTGCTTTGTTACTTCTGGCCCACACTCATAAACTGAGAGTTTAATCTTTTCACTATCTTTTGCAGCTAACGCGCGACTTGCCAATCTTGCAGCAATCGTTGTAGCCGTAAATGCACCAAATGTAATCACAAAAAGTACAAATACCCCAAAATACGGATTAGAAGTTACCATATGATCCATATAACCTACCTTTTAAATTAAAGAGTTTTCTCTGCTATAACAGAACTCTTGTTAATATTTGTCTTCTAACGCTTACAAACAGCCTATGTTAATGGACTGTATGCTTTTGCATATAGAAAAAACAGTTACTGCACTATATCAAAAAGAGTATTAAAAAAAGTTTTATAAGAAGGAAGAATTTATGAATGTCACAAATTGCAACACTACTTTTTATTAAAAGTAAATCTGTGCAAATTGTAAAATTGTAGAATAATTATTATTTATTTAAAAAACCCATAGATTTTTCACTGTCAAAACTTGCATCTTTTTCTCTATAAATTTCATCAATAAAATCTTTTAATTGAAAAAGAGGCTCTTTTCGAACAGCTACCTTATAAGCGGTATTTTTTATGATGAGATTTATCTGTCCACCGGTTAATGCAAACTCAGCAAGTTTTTTAACATCAAAATCATCTGCATAGGGCGCACTCTTTGGCAATATCTTCTCCCATAGCTCTAATCGCTGTTCATAATCGGGTTTTTTAAACTCAATCTTATAGTTAAATCTACGTGAGAATGCCTTATCTATATTTTCTAAGAGATTTGTTGTTGCAATAAGCATACCTTTAAAGTTCTCTATCTGCTCTAAAAAGATATTTTGCATCTGATTATGCATTTGATCTGCACCTGTAATAGTTCCGGAGCTTCGTGCACCTAAGAACTGATCTGCCTCATTGAGCAGTAAAATAGGTTCTGTCTTTGTCTTTTGACTCAAATCATAAAAAGTATCAAAAATCTTGCGAACATTCTTCTCACTCTCTCCGACATACATTGAGAGAATCTTAGAACAGTCAAATGCCAAAACCTGACGTTTGAGAGATTTTGCCAAAGAGTAGGCTGTCATTGTCTTACCCGTCCCTGCTGCGCCATAGAAGATTATACGGGCATCAATACCACTCTTTTTATCTTTTATGCCCCATTTTACAAGACGATTTACAACCTCTTTATCAACCTGCTGCATAAGATTTGAGAGTGTCTCACGTGTCTCTTTGTTTAAAACAACATCATCCAAAGAGGTGTCACTCTCAATAAGTTCAAAGATATCCTGCTCTTCTATGAGTGCATTAAGCTTCAGGCGTGTCACTTTTTTCGTCTTTTGCGGATGAATGATACTTTGCAGTACATCATCTACAATATAGAATGAACGACTGATTCCACCAAAAGGGTTAAGCATCTCTTCATAATCTATAATACCGCTACTCAGCAGATGTGAGCCCTCTTCCAAAAGTGAACGGTTCTTAATGCGTTCATACTCATCTATGGAGATAAGATCAATAAGTGAGTTCATCTCACGCAAAGAGGCATCTGTAGCGCTATACTCCTCACGCAGAAGTGCTATAAAGATAACCTGCTCATAGTTGTTCATCTTCTTTTGTTTAAAAAACTTGTCTAAAACAAGATTCTCAGAGGTCTGTGCTACACGCTCCTCTATACGTTTTTCCAAAAGTTTGAGCTTGTTTTGCAATCTGTCAATACCTAAAGAGTGTTCATGTACATTTTGACGAATAACACTCATCTTTTGGTAGAGCTCTATTCTAAAGAACTGATCTTGGAGATACTCCAGGTGATCTGCATAAGGCTTTACATCAGGCAAGTCTAAATCAAGCGTACCGTCTTGCAGCAGTTTTAAAAAGCTTGGCGTGAGACCGACTGCTGTGTTGAGCAGCTCTAAATGTGTTACTTCTGAGATTTTAATGGGAGTAAAACTCTGTTGATGCAGCCAACCGAGTTCAAGCAGGTTTTTCAGCTCTACTAGGTGATCCAAATGTTTATAGTTCTTACTATCATAGAGATCTTGCAAGAGTGTAAGGACAAGCACATCATCTTGCCCCTCTACATATTTTTTTGCAATGTAGCGAAGGATTTCTGCCTCCGCTACACTTGTTTTAAGATGTATAAAGATATCTGACTTTGACACATCCTCCGTATTTAAAAAATTAACTAATGTTTTCAAATATTTCCTTAAAATTTATATCCTAGACCAGCAGAGACAATGAGTACATTTCCACCTGTAAACTCTCCATGGAGTGCCAGGTTATTTACTGTTCTGTCTTTATGCATAGAGTAGAGTGCAGAGAAACCAAAATCTACTGCTTTACTTACCTGATAACGACCACCAAGAGAGACGGCAATTGAGTCTGCATCTGGCAGTTCAAAGCCTATTGTATGTTCAGGAACAGGACTCTCATCATATACAAGCCCTGCCATCATACTAAAATTACTACTTATTTCTTGTGTCATACCAAGTCGGTATGTATTAGAATTATGCCAATCTTTTGCTCTGATAGTTCCAAAAGCTGCTTCTGCCAATGGGTATGCATATTCAAAGTTCAAACTATGATATGCTGACCAATAAATTCTTTCATATACAAATTCTACTGTTGTTTTTGTCGGTAGCGTATAAGCAGCAGCAATATGCAAAGAAGCAGGTAGAGGAACAGTAACAGCAGTTACATAGTTCCCTAGTAGTCCAAGATTTGAACTATAGAGGTTTGCATCTCCCTCTTCTGTGAGATCAATTCTTGAACGATATGTCACACCGATTTCCAAATCTTTTGTAGGGTTGTATGCTAAAGCAAGATTATATCCATAATCAATAGAATCTCCATTCATATCTTGTGAATATTTTCCAAGTACAGGATGTACACCTGCTGCTTTAACTACACCGGAAGATTTAACAACTCTAAATCCTGCAGCAACAGATACTTGTGGTGCAATTTTCCACGCAAGTGTCGGATTCAGTTCTATCGTTTTAAGAGTAAACTCTTTTGCCGTAAATGTTGCTATACTGTTTTCCCAGCGTTTTGAAAGACCACCAGGAGAGACAAGACTTAAACCAACACGTAAGTTGTGTCCCAAATCACCAGAGACATAATGCAAAGTAGGAATTACATAATCCTCCCCCTCAGATGAAAAACTGAATGGACCTTTTCCATAAACAGTACCACTATAATTTATTTTTTCAAGACCAATATATGTTAAATCTGCCTCAAAATGATTCTCATTACTCATAAAAACCATTTTTGCAGGATTATAGTAGGCTGCATCTGCATTATTGTGATTATGTGCAATATTCGCAGCACCAAGCGCTACGGCATTTGTTGAAGTTTCCGGAATGTTATATCCACCCGCCATTAAAATCGAACTAGCCACTAATGACAATAGAGCTATTTTTTTCATTTTCATTTCCCCTTAAAAATCAAGTGGGGTCATATTACACTATTTTTTCTCAAACGAGTATAAAAGTGCTATCTCCTCAGCCCAAATAGTCTCATCTATTGTTTCTAAAATAAGCGGAATATCATCCATGCGTTCATCGTTCATAAGAAATTTAAAGGCATCAAGTCCTATTTCACCCTTACCAAGAGAGTGGTGCCTATCGACATGGCTTCCAAGTGGTGGTTTGGAGTCGTTGATATGCATTCCCATAAGATATTTAAACCCTACAACTCTCTCAAACTCATCCCAGGTTTTATCATAAGCTTCTCGTGTTCGTATATCATACCCCGCGGTAAACATATGACAGGTATCTATGCATACGCCGATGCGGCTCTTGTCTTCTACTTTGTCTATAATATGTGCTAGGTGTTCAAATTTCCAGCCAAGATTACTCCCCTGACCTGCTGTATTTTCTATAACAGCACTCACGCCACTTGTCTTGTCAAGTGCTATGTTGATAGATTCTGCTATGACATCAAGAGACTTCTCTTCAATAGGAACCATCACTTCAGGGTTCTCTTTATCTTTTTTACTTACTTTGACAAGATGGCTTCCCGGATGAAAATTGAGCCTGTCCAATCCAAGCTGCGCACAACGCTCAAGCTCATCAATAAAAGCAGCACGAGACTTCTCCAACTTTTCAACTTCAGGATGTCCAAGATTGATAAGATAGGAGTCGTGAGGAAGAATATGTTTTGGCAGTATGCCACTTTTGGCAAGATTTTCTTTAAACTTCTCTATCGTTGCTTCATCGAGCGGTTTTGCCACCCATTGACGCTGATTTTTTGTAAAAAGAGCAAAAGCCTTTGCCCCTATCTCCATAGCATTAAGAGGTGCATTTTGCACTCCGCCACTTGCACTTACGTGTGCTCCGACAAATTTATTACTCACTCTGCATCCTTGATTTTTAATAGTATATGATTTTTTCTATCTTTAAAGTAGATCTCTTTTTGTTTTACAATATATTTGATATTCATATCTTGTGTTTGAATATGCTGTATAAAACCAAAAGAACTCTTTTGTCTGTTTTTTCCATTAAAGATAGTATGCCCAAGAAGTATATTTTGTAATATATTCTCAGGATACTCTTTATAAAGGTACTCTCTGTTAAAACCCTTTTTGGGCATACATCCCTCATCACTCACGCAGATAAAATGGTTGATGCTTATTTTTTTAAAAACGTGCCCTGCCATAAAGAGTTCTAACTCCAATGCATCATCACTATGACGCAGATAACCAATATCTGAAAATTTGATTTTTGATGTTTTTATCGTTACAATCTTTATGGCAGTATGTTTGTACTCTTTTGTACTGCAACCACTCAAAAAAAGTATGAAAAGTGCAACGATAAAGTAACGCATTAATCTTTTGGTAAATATTTACCACATTTTTTTACTTCAGTTCCACCAAACTCTTGAATCTCACGCGCTGTGCCATTTTTAGCGATCACCTGACGCTTACAATCATCTTTTGCTATACATTTTTCATTTAAACATCCAATATCTTCTGGTACTTGTGCCATTTCTACTCTCCATATTAATATAGTTTGCGCAATTATATCCACTTAATTTTATAGTAAAATAAAGATTTTTTAAGATTTTATAGATATAATTTCAACCTTATTACATTCCGGATTAGCTCAGCGGTAGAGTAGGTGACTGTTAATCACTTGGTCACTGGTTCGAATCCAGTATCCGGAGCCACTTCTTTTATAACCCCTTATACATGGACTTTCAGAACTTAAAATTTCTTTGGTAGCTATATGATAGCTAAAATATTTTTTAACTATTATAATTTTTTACAAAAAGAAAATCTTTACATTCTATTCTTCAAAAATATGTCATTCTGCCATTTTTTCAAAAACTACTCTTATATTTTTCTATACTACACTTATGAAAATTCATATAGATATAGACTGTTTCTTTGTTAGTGCTGCGCGTATTGTTGAACCTTGGCTTATTGGTAAGCCGGTGGTTATAGGTGGGAGAAGTGATACCAAAATATTCTCGCGTGATGCAAAGAAGCAGACAGTAAATTTTGAAAACTCGGGTAGTTTTGTACCTACATTTTATAAAAGCTATGAACGCAAAGATGATGATATGGCATCATTTATGGAAAACGGCAGACTCAGGGGTATTTTAACTACTGCAAGCTATGAGGCGCGTGCCTATGGGATAAAAACAGCAATGAGTCTGCGTGAGGCAAAAGAGCGCTGTGCAGAGCTCATCATCAAAGCACCAAATATGTCTCTCTACCAAGAGCTCTCCCATCAGCTACACAACTTTCTCTCAAGTAAGATTCCTCTTGTGGAACAGGCGAGTATTGATGAGTTTTATGGAGACCTTGAAGGGTGGATTGCAGATGAGGAGGTAGCCGATTTTATCAAAAATCTTCAAAAAGATATTTATACAGAGCTCAAACTTCCCGTCTCCATAGGGGCTGCCAAGACACGCTACATAGCCAAACTCGCAACAACAGCTGCAAAACCTTTTGGCTATAAAGTCATCACGAAAAAAGAGTTTGACACCTTTATAAATCCTATAAAGATAGAAAATTTTGCAGGTATCGGAAAGAGTATGCAAAGAAAACTCCATACGGCACAGATACATACACTTGGAGAGCTAAGAAAAAGACGGGGCACGCTTGAATCCTGGGGACCTTATGCAAAAGAGCTCTACAAGCGTGTCAATGCACAAAGCGACACCCCAATCAAACCTAAACAGGAGAGAAAATCCATCGGTATCTCACGCACATTTGACCCTCTCTTTGATCGCAAGGAGATAAAAAGACGTATCTATATACTCGCCAGACACCTCTCCTATGCCATCTTTAAGCTCAATGTCATACCGACAGTTTTTCATCTCTCTATTCACTACACAATGGGACAAAAATCACACATAAACATCTCAAAGGCTGAAATCTTCACCGAGAAGAAGTTCAATGCTCTCTGTCAGGAGATGTTTGAAAAAGCAGATAGCCAAAGGCGCCTCCATCTTATTCGCCTGAGTATCAGCTGTTCCAGCTTTACAAAGCACTCACGCAAAGAGCTCTCTCTTATAGGTTTTGAGGAGGAGCGAAAGATGCATGTTCTCACGCAATCCACCCAAAAACTGCGTGAAAAGTATGGTATGGAAGCACTCCGTTTTGGAAGTGAATTGTAAGAAAAGTATGCTACAATAATACCTATGACAAACAGAAAGCTTCTTGAGCAGTTTCGCTCTTTTTACTTTAAAAACTATCCCGATGATATGGAGACACAAATCTCCTATTTTGCCATATTTGGCGGACTCGATTGGGAGATAGATACTACAAAACCCATCACAGAGCTTATTCAAACACTTATTTTAGACAATTTTGACTCTATTGATGCCAAAATGCGTGAGCTCACGCTCAACAAAAGCATCAACAGAAAACTGCTCAAAGCACTTGCAACCGGAGACAGACGTATATTTTCTGCTTTTAACAAAGCCGGTCTTAACAACGGTAACGGCGGAGCTGCACTCAACTATCTTCAGGAAAAAGGGCTAATCCAACTTGAGTACTCACGTGAGGAGCATCCTAGAGAGAAGTATCCAGGTACAAAGCTCAAACGCCAGGAGGCGAGGCACCGTATATCACACAAAGTACTCTTTACCTACCCTTTTATACGTTTTTGGTTCTACTTTGTAGTCCCACACATAAAAGAGATAGAGGCAAAAAAATATGAGCTCTTTTTAAAAGATGTTTCACTCAGACACAACAGTTATACCAGCCTAGTCTATGAAGAGCTCTCAGAACTGCTGCTCAACTACCATCTGCGTGATACAGATATAGTCAGTTCAGGAAGCTACTGGGATGCAAAACTGGAGATAGACATTCTAACGCTCACGCACAATCAAAACATCTATGTTGGTGAGTGTAAATGGACAAATCACAAAGTCAATAAAAAAGAGTTACACAAACTTAATGAAAAGTGTAAAAAACTGGGAATAGAACCGACGCAGATTATCTTTTTTTCAAAAAGAGGTTTTTCCAAAGAGCTAATGCAGCTCCAGGGTGCGAAACTTGCTCTCTTTTCAAGTGATGATTTTGCTGCACTAGTAAAAAACAATCAAACGACTTTTAGAGCCTGATAAGCCTCCTGAAGGAGTTGAAATTTCTGTGTATAGTGCTGTACCATATGCGGTGCTTCGTGAATAATCTTATCAGGATGATAAACCTTCGTCAATTTTTTATAGTTCTTCTTCAAAACATCCTGACTTGCACCTATAGGACACTCTAAAATAGTATAGAACTCTTTTTTCTCTTCGAGTTCATCTACCTTTGCCAAATCTCCAAAAGAGCAGTTTGCAAAATCAGAATAGAGTTTTGAGAGAAAGTGGTTATCATAGCGGTACTGAATTTTGTAGTGTAAAATATCACGCTTGTTCAAGGCTTTTTCAAGTCTCGCTTTTGCCTTATAGTCACTTACATCAACAACCAAAGAGATATCTGTACCACGCTCCACATAGACTTCCAGTTGTGAGCGAAGATAGTTCGTTACCCATGAGTTTGGAGAGTCAAGAGTAATGAGTACTGTATTTTTATCATATGCATAGAGATTGACCACAACATCTTCGGGCTCTTCAAGTTTGTTGAGTTCTATCTTTATAGGTTGTGTGCCAAACTTCAACATAGCACGTAGAAAAAATTCGTGATTAAAGTCGTGTTTTTGTGCGTGATATTTACTCAGTTTATGAATAAACTCCTCACGCACCTCTTTGAGTGTCTCATTACGAAAGATTAAAACAGCTTTTGGCAAAAAGAGCATACCACGGGTGTGCTGGTTCAAAAATTCACGCATCCACTCTGAGTTGAGAGTCTCAAAACCAGTCGTAATAAGAATAAGGTTATTTCTAAGAACTATATCCATACAGACCCTTTCAGACTATCTTTTAAAGAAATTAAGCAAAAAAAGTTCCACTTTAATAGAATTGCGTTTAAGATATTTTGAGTATAATTGCATAAATATTTTAGAACTATTTGCTAAGGATAAGATTTGCGCGAAAATATGAATGAAAAATGTGCAGTTGTAGGAATTTTTGGACACGAAGAGGCTTCAAAGCTGGCTTATTTCTCACTTCATGCTCTACAGCATCGTGGGCAAGAAGCAGCAGGTATCAGCTCTGCGGACGGAAAGAAAGTACATACCATTAAAAATCGTGGTTTAGTTATGAAGGTTTTCAATGAAGAAAACCTTAAAACACTCAAAGGCTCTGCGGCAATCGGACATACCCGTTATTCAACTGCAGGCGACGACTCTATTTTAGATGCACAACCTGTCTTTGCCCGTTATGATCTGGGAGAGATGGCAATAGTTCACAACGGAAACCTAACCAATGCCGAAGAGGTAAGAAATCGCCTTATTAAACGTGGTGCAATTTTTCAAACTTTTATGGATACGGAAAATCTCATTCACCTTATAGCAAAAAGCGAAGAGGACAAACTGACACCTCGTATTATTGATGCTGTTAAAAAGATTGAAGGGGCATTCTCTCTTGTCTTTTTAAGTAGAACAAAGATGTTCGCTATGCGTGACAGATTTGGTTTTCGCCCACTTAGCCTAGGGCGCCTTCCAAACGGTGGTTATATCGTGGCAAGTGAAACTTGTGCATTTGATTTGGTAGGTGCAACTTTTATTCGTGATGTTGAACCGGGAGAACTGCTAATATTTAAAGAAGGACGTGAACCAAAAAGTATTAAAGTCTTTGAAGCTACTCCAAAACATTGTATATTTGAGTATGTCTATTTTGCACGTCCAGACTCATCTGTATTTGGACAGTCTGTCTATGAAACACGTAAAAATATGGGTAAAGAGCTTGCTCGCATTGAGCCTGTTGAAGCAGACTTGGTAGTTCCTGTTCCTGATGGTGGTGTTCCTTCTGCTATCGGCTATGCGCAAGAGAGTGGTATTCCTTATGAGATGGGAATTATGCGTAACCACTACATTGGACGTACATTTATTGAACCAACGCAAGAGATGCGTGATTTAAAAGTGAAGATGAAACTCTCTCCTATGACAGATATTATCAAAGGCAAACGTGTAATCGTGGTAGATGACAGTATTGTTCGTGGTACGACATCAAAAAGAATCATCAGAATGTTAAAAGAGGCAGGAGCAAAAGAGGTTCATATGCGTATATCTTCACCACCGACAACAGACCCTTGTTACTATGGAGTGGATACACCTGACAAAGATAAACTCATTGCATCAAAAATGAGTACAAAAGAGATTTGTGAATTTATAGAGGCAGACTCCCTTGCATACCTTGATGAAGCATCACTTCTTAGAAGTGTCAATGCTTCTGTAGATGATGAAAAATACTGTACTGCATGTTTTACAGGTAAATATATCGTTTAATGAAACAGATATATACTTATGGAAACTATCTGCGTGAGAAGTTTGGTGCAAAAGTCTATAAGGTCGGCATAAATATTTCAGGTTTTACCTGTCCAAATATAGATGGTACCGTAGCAAAGGGGGGATGTACCTTTTGTGAAAACGACTCTTTTTCGGCTTCAACAGACAGCGTTCAGGAGCTTAAAGGTTTTCATCTCAATCTCCAATCAAAAAAGAACCCTTTTTTGACTCAACAGCTCCAGCAGCTCCAACAGCAGTTTGATACACTCTCTCAAAAGCAGATGCAGGAGTATGGTGCGCAGAAATTTTTAGTCTATTTTCAATCCTTTACAAATACATATGCACCTTTTGAGACACTCAAAGCACTCTATGACAAAGCACTCTCCTTTGAAAATGTTCTAGGGCTGAGCATAGGCACACGAAGTGACTCTATAACAGATGAGACACTTGCATACCTCTCAGAGCTGGCAAAAACAAAAGAGATATGGATAGAGTTTGGTATTCAATCTGTCTATGATGAGACATTAGACAAAATCAACAGAGGTCACAGCAGTGCCAATGTCAAAGAGTGGATTATCAAGTCTAAAGAAGCGGGCTTGAATGTTTGTGCCCACCTTATATTTGGTCTGCCTGGAGAGACGCAGGAGATGATGTTAGAGACATCCAAGCAGGCATATGCATGGGGCATAGACTCGGTTAAATACCATCCACTCTATGTTGTAAAGCGTACAGCCCTTGCAAATGAGTATATGCGCGGCGATTTTGAGCCCATCAGCGAAGAGCTCTATCTTGATACGCTTGTAAAATCAATTCAGATGAAGCCAGAAAATGTAAGTGTGCAGCGTGTAACAGCAGGGATTGATGATGATTCCCTGCTTGCTCCAGCGTGGTGCAGAGACAAAAACCAACAGATACGCCACATCAATCAAGCGCTGAAAAAAGTAGGTCTTAAATACTAAAGAGCTCCTCTCTAGTGCCCCCACACCTTCATAAACTGTGCAGTTGAACTAAAATAAGGCGGATAATCAAAATAGACACGGAAGCGTTTTATCTCACCAGGCTTAAGATTTTTTGCAACTACAAACTCTTTTGTAACAGTCTGAGGTCTGTTACTACGATTTAGTCCATCAGAAAAAAATGCAAGAAAACCACTTGGTTTATAGAAGTTACCCCCTTTGACATTTCCGGTAGCGTGTCCTCTATTAACTAACTTAATCTCAAAGACAACCCTGCCGATTGGATACTTTCCTGTATTTATAACCTCTCCTGTATAAACAATCTTCTCAGCACTTAAAAGACGCTTGTTTTTAACTTTTTGAAAAGTAACTTTTTTCGTATATTTATCAACAACAAATATAGAAAACACTGCCAAAAACAGAGATATTAAAGTAACAGAAAAAAGCATTGAATAGCGCATTTTTGGATTTTCCTGTCCAAGCGAAGCAACGACTCCACCTAAAAATACAACAAGTATAATTCCAAGTATTCCATAATGCCAAATATTAAAAAGTGTCATCTACAACTCGCTTCCACAGATACATTATAATCTTTTTTATACCTAAAAGGTTCTACAATTATTTTAAAATCTTTTGAAGTTCCCTTTTGTATATCTTCTTGAAGAATCGACATCTTTTGCAAAGGCTTTAATCGGTATATGTAGTTCTTATATTTATTTGCATCCACTCGATATATCTTAGCTGTTATTTTACAAGATTTGAAATTTCGTTTGGAAAGATTTTTTATAACCCCTTTAACTACAATTGCTTCTGAAAACTTTAAACGCTTCTGCATTGTCACAGTGACACTATTTTTAAAAAGATAATTATGCATCTCAATATAGCCAAGTGTCGGTCCAAGAAATAATGAAACTATAGAAAATAGTACAAACAAAAGTGCGGCAAAAAGACTTTTGCGAAGAAGTATAGCAAGAATAATAAAGAGTACAAAAAGAGCTAAAGAAGCTCCAAAGAGAATATAATCATAAACAATAAGTCCGTTTATAAACTCTTGTAATTGCTCTTTCATCCTCTTATCTTAATCTTTTCTAGAGTTTTTTTCAGCGATACCGCTCATACCAAAACGACGAGCAAGTTCCTGTTTGATTCTATCTGGAGAGATATTTTTAGAAGCAAGAGCCACAAGCATATGATAGGTCAAATCTGCAGCTTCATACACCATCTCATCTGCATCATCATCTTTATGGGCAAAGCAGTACTCTCCTGCCTCCTCAACAACTTTTTTAAGTATAGTATTTTCACCTTTACTTAAAAGTTTTGCTGTCCATGAAGTTGATGGGTCTGCATTTTTTCTCTCTTGAATTGTATGGTAGAGTGTATCTATTACACCATAGGCTGCCTCGGTATCTACCTCAACGCTCATTGCTACATCTCCACTCTCAAGCTCTGTAAAGAAACACGATCTTCGTCCTGTATGACAGGCAACACCGTTTTGTTTTACCTTGATAAGAAGGGTGTCATTATCACAATCAATAAAGAAGCTCTCTATCTCCTGCGTATGACCACTACTCTCACCCTTTTTCCAAATACGCTGTTTTGAGCGTGAGAAGTAGTGTGCAATTTTTGTCTTTAGTGAAAGCTCTAACGCCTCACGATTCATATATGCCATCATCAAAACTTCATTGTTACTGCTGTCTTGGACAATAACAGGAAGAAGTTCAGACTTCTCCCAATCTACTCTATCTAAAATTGCTTCCATTATTTAGCCGTTGTTCTTTTTTGCGGATCTTTCATATCTACCCAGATATTTGGTGTAGAACCGCCAGGTGTTAAGAAGATTTTTGCATCTTTGTTCTCACGCAAAGCATCATTGAACTTACTCTGTACTTTCATCTGTTCTAACTGTAAAAGTCTTGGTGTCAATGATTTTGCTATCTCAATGTTTGCTGCTGCATTTGCTTTTGCCTCAATAGTAATGGCATCAGCTTTACCTTGTGCTTCAATTCTCGCTTTTTCAGCCACACCACGCGCTTCTGCTGCACGTTTGAGCGCCTCTTGTTTTGCACGCTGTACTTCCTGCTCTGCACGCTGAACCTCTTGTTTTGCAAGCTGAACACGCTCAATCTGATCTTTTACCTTTTGCGGTAAAATAATGTCACGAAGCTGTATAGAGAGTAGAATAACCGGTGAGTTCTTCAAACCTTTGATATTGTCACGAATACCCATCTCAATAGCTGTTGCTATCGTATTACGTTTCACAGGAATAGACTCGGCATCATACTTTCCGACAACATTTCTTACAACATCACGAACAACCGGGTTAATAATCTTATCTTCCCAGCTAAATCCCCAATTAGAGATTGTCTGTGCTGCAAACTGCGCATTAAGTCTATACTGTACAGTCAATTCAATAGAGACCGGAAGACCACGCTTGTCCAAAACTGTAATAGATGGTTTTGTAATAATTCCAGATGCATTTGAGTTTGCCTCTATACGTGAAGCGTAGTTTATAATACGCACTTTTGTATCAACAACATATACTTTTTGAATTACCGGAATGATAAAGTGCAGTCCAGGAAGGAGTGCCTGGTCACTATACTTACCGTTTGTACTTAAAATACCACGCTCACCCTCTTGAATAACAGTAAAAGGTTTTGCCAAGACCAATATAACAACTATCGCAATGATAAAGTAGAAAAATGCGGCCTTACCCCCACCCATATTAAAGTTCATATTTGGCATCTGGGGACCACTCGGACCACCACTATTACCACCTGAGTTAGAGGAATTCTTATTAAAACCGCTCTCACTCTTTTTTTTGTTAAAATAGTCATTCATATCTGAAGCCATTAGTATCTTCTCTTTCAAATTATTCCCTTTTTAGTCTATATAAGTCAGATAGTGCTCATATTTTGGATTTCTACCAAATACTATATCAAAATATCCACTCTGAATTTTTTCTGTAATTTCTCCACGAGAACCAGAACCAATCTCTCGTGCATCAACAAGTGCAATAGGCGTAATCTCTGCAGCTGTTCCTGTTAAAAAAGCTTCATCAGCTACATATACTTCCTCGCGTGTGATACGACGACGAGTCACTTTATAGCCCATATCTTCTGCCATTTCAATAACAGTTTTTTGCGTAATGGAAGCAAGTGCATTATCACTTGGCGGTGTTATAATCTCACCATCTTTAATCATAAAAAATGCAGCACCACTCGCCTCTGCAACATACCCTTGATCATCAAGTAAAAGTGCTTCATCATATCCACAGTCAATCGCTTCATATTTTGCCATTTGTGAGTTAAGATAGTTTGCAGTTGCTTTTGCTTTACCCATATTTGAAGTATTTGCAGGACGAGTCATTGAAACAATTTTAAGACGAATTCCTTTTCTCATACCTTCTTCACCAAGGTACGCTCCCCATTCCCATGCAGCAACAGCTGTTTCAACCGGAGCATCTTTATGATAAAGGCCCATCACTCCATAACCTAAAAATGAGAACGGACGAAGATAGACATTATCCCCAGTAAACTCATTTTTACGAACAAGCTCTATCTGTGCTGCATTTAACTCTTCAACGCTGTAAGGAATATCTATCAGTGTCATTTTTGCAGATTCTTTCAATCTTTTTGTGTGATCATTCAGGCGAAAAATCGCATACCCTTTATCTGTTTTATAAGCTTTTGTTCCTTCTATTACACCATTTCCATAATGAATTGTATGTGTCAGTACATGTACTTTTGCATCCTCCCATGCGACAAACTCTCCATTCATCCAAATGTATTTCGCTGCGTCCATTAAAATCTCCAGTTATTATAATTGTTGCTATTCTATCTAAAATGATATTTACATTTTATAAAATAGTTTTGAGATATATGCTTTGATTATAGATAACTTAAATATTTTTTATATATAATGCATCCAATATAAATTTTAGGAGTTAGGCATTGTCAAAATTAGATATAAACAATGAAGAGCAACAGCCTCAATATACCTCTTATCAAGAGGTAGATCAAGAGCAGTTGCAAAAAGACATTGATGCGATTAAAAAAACTATTGAAGTAGGTCAAGAGGATTTTGAGCATCTCTTAAAAATGGAAAAGTGGGGAAGAATAGCAACATTTAGTGGTTTTATACTTATTGCTATTGTTACCATTATGAACAGCTATGAAAATTCAGGTATCTCTGTACTTGATTTTTGGCTCTTTGGAGTATTGGGGGCATTTTTAATAGGTGTAGGTAATGTTGCACGTTGGGCAAATGTTACACACCCTATTTTACACGGTGCTTATGATAAAGTACCAAATATCCCTCACAAATATACAAAAGCGGGCTTTGCAAAGGGGTGGAGACGCTATATTGACTGGTTGGATTGGATTAAACCTGATGCATGGGCATATGAGCATAACATTATGCACCACTACCACCTCGGTGAGCTTGATGATCCGGATAATGTTGAGAAGAACCTTGAGTGGCTTCACGAAGCAAAAATCCCTATGTGGATGAAATATGCTGTTGTCTATCTCTTTGCAGGTTTTTGGAAACTGGCATACTATGCTCCAAATACACAGAGAATTTTAGAGAACAAAGACAACAAAAATATGAATGATGTAAGAAATCAGGATTATGAGTGGTCACCTTTTACAAAAAAAGGGCGTGAGCTCTGGAAAGACTATCTTCTTCCGTATGGTCTCTTTCAGTTTGTCTTGTTACCACTTCTCTTTCTTCCGTGGGGATGGGGTGCAGTCGGAACTGCTTTTGGATTTTTGGTTTTAGGAGAGTTCTTTGCAAATCTTCACTCATTTTTGGTCATCGTTCCAAATCACTCAGCTGAAGATATCTATCAATTCTCAACACCACATAAAACACAAGGAGAGTACTACCTTCGTCAAATTATGGGAAGTGTGAATTACAATACAGGAAGTGACTTTATAGACTTTTTACATGGCTTTTTAAATTATCAGGTAGAGCACCATCTCTTTCCGAATATGCCAAGCAGCTACTATCAAAAGATGCAGCCTATTGTAAAAGATATCTGTAAAAAACACAACTTGGAGTACCGTCAGGAGTCTGTATTTAAAAGAATATTTATGACGATTGAGTTAATGGTAGGAAATACAAAAGTTCTTCGAGTAGAGGGTGTCTAAAAACCATCTGTTCTAGCTTCCAAGCTCAAGCTTGGAAGCTACAAAATCTTAAGCTCTCTGCTAAAAGCAAATCACCTCTAATACTTCTTCAAGACATCATTTATCTGAACATAAGCCTCTAACGGTGTAGTCTCAAAATATTTTATGCCGTGTTTGTGCGCATAAGCACGTGTCATCTTTTGAATTTTCAAGAGATTAAAACGGGGTGCCTTTGGGAAGAGATGGTGTTCTATCTGTGTATTGAGTCCTCCATAGAACCAATGAATGAAAGCACCGCCTCTGAGTGAGCGTGAAGTTCTCATCTGCAGCTCCATCCATCCGAGTTTCTCACCCTCCTCTTTTTCAAAGACTTCACAACCCAAATGGTTTGTGATAAATCCAAAAGCAAGCCAAGGAGAGAGAACAAAGTTAAGTGTCAAATAGACAACAATCGCATCATTAAAAGGTAGATAATAAAATATTGGGCCCCAGACAATCGGCCAATGCATCAACATCGCAAAGAGCTCACCCCATTTCTTACGTTTTATTACAAAGTTGTACGACTGCACGATAAAGGCAGGGTACATAAAGAACATTGCACCCCAAAAGACAAGATATTTTGTCTTTTTGAGCCAAGCCTTATCTCCCTTATGTCCTGGAGCAAACGCACCATCCATTGCCAAGATATCTTCATCTTTTTGAGGAACATTACACCAGGTATGATGATTGATATTGTGTTTAAAATCCCACCAAGATGGTGAGTTTGAGAGGATTATAGCAGCAAATGGATAGCTGATTTTAAAAGAGAAGCTTTTGTTCCTAAAGTACTGCGTATGGAGTACATCGTGAGAGACAAAAACGGCACGGGTAAAGATAATAGTCATAAAAAGACCAAGACCAATAGCACCCCACGGCTCACTAAAAGCAAACGAATCCCAGTTTGCAACAAGATAATAGACAATTCCCATACTCACTATGATCGCAATCATCTCTATTGAACCACGAATGGGAACTCTCTTTAAAAGCCCTGCTGCACGAACATCTGCTTTTAACTCATCAAAATTATAGGGGCTACTTACTGCCATAACACTACACCTTAGAAAAAATTATAATTATTATAACCAGACTATTCTGAAAAACTTTGTTGTTTGGAAAAATTTTGGAAGGATTATTTTAAAAGCAGAGCCTTCTGCTCTACTTTTAAACAAGGAGAAAATGAATGTATGAAATTTTATTTGTAAAGATAGACTTAGAATTTTACTTCCGCAGTAAGCATATACTGTGTACCGTTTTCGTTCTCTTTTGCACTGCCAGCTTCATTATCAGTAACAATAACATTTGCTACCCACTCAACATTGCTGTTTTGTTTCCAAGCGGCACCTGCAATGTAGCTTCTATTCTCTTTTTCAACTTTTAAACCTGTTACAGGGTCGGCAACTTTAACATCCGGAGTCCAAGAGTCATAACGCGCAAGAAGTTTATACTCTTTTTTGCTTCCCATTCTATACTCAGCATTTACAGAGTAACCTGAACCAGCTTGTTTAGAGATATTATTGATAATGTCAGATGTATCTTGTGATTTTACATACTGTGCAGCAATCAAGAATGAAGGCATATTATATACAGTATGTAATCCACCAAAGATGAGATCTTGTTTCTCAGTTACAAGCATACCAGTAATTGGATCTACTACAGCAACTTCTTTGTGTCCTTTGTTGTATTGTCCATAGAATGACATATCAAAATATGTATGTTTTTCTGGGTGGTGATGTGATGTTGTTCCAAGAAGGTGGGCTGTTGCTCTCCACTCAAAACTAAAACTACCAACATTCTGAGAACTATGGTATCCCTCACCTCTAAAGACTCCGTAATCTGCATCAAAATATTGTGTTCTTGTTTTAAACATAAAACCATAATCAGCAGAGTTTGAAAGATCTGGACCAGATTTTTTATCTTCTATCATAATTTTAGAAATACTTCTGTATAACCAAGCATTGTGCTCTTCATAATCGTGCCAAGGGCGGTGTGCGAGACCTATTTCAACACCTGTTTTAGCAAATACATCATTTAAGTAGAGATATGCATACTTCATTCGCATATCCCAGCTTCCACCATCGTTATGTGTATCTAATGTTACACGGAAGTAAGATTTAGAGTCATCTAAAAGGTAAGCTTTGAGTTGTAAATATGCACGACGAATTTCAAAATCTGATGTATCTGATTTGTAGTCCATAGTATATGTATCTGATTTATAGTCATCATACACATAACCAATATATGTATCAGCAGAAAATTTTAATTTATCTGCTTTTGCAAAAACTGGAGTTGAAGTTTTAATAAGAGTACGACCCTCACCAGCTTTAGTATAAACCTGACCATTCTCATCTTGGTATAATTTTGTCATACCTGCATTTGCAGCAACTGAACCTAGAGTTAAAGCAGCTAAAGCTGATAAAACGATTTTCTTCATTTCTATTTCCTTCTGTTTTTGTTGAGCGAAGTATAAAATGTCTAGGTTACAGGAAGGTTACAAATTCCATATTATAGATTTTATATAATTAGAAGCAATAAAGCCATTAAAATAATTGCAACCTTAAAAAAGATTTGTAACCTTTTTGTAATCTAAAAAGCCTATACTTTCACATATTAAAATTAAAAGGTAAAAAAGATGACAAAGGTAATCAAACTTGCTCTTGCGGCTTCAGTACTTGCTGGTGGTCTTAGTGCAAATGATGTAATCAAAGGGAGTGGTGCTTCTTTTCCATACAGCGTATATCAAAAATGGATTAAAGCTTACAACAAAGAGACTGGTATCAAAATAGACTACATCAAAAAAGGTTCTTCAAAAGGCATCAAAGATGCTAAAGCTCGTGCCGTTGATTTTGCCGGAACCGACAAACCTTTAAGTCCAAAAATATTAAAGAAAAATGGTCTTTACCAATTTCCAGGAGTTGTTGGTGCAATTACAATGGGTTACAACCTTCCAGGTGTAACAAACCTCAAACTCTCTCGTGCAGCAGTGGTTGCTATCGCCGATGGCAGTGCCAAATATTGGGATGACAAAGTTATTGCAAAAGCGAATAGTGGAGTAACACTTCCACATAAAAAACTAACTTTTGTTCACCGTGCAGATGGTTCAGGCACAACATATAACTTTACTTACTATCTTTCAAAAGTATCGAAAAAGTGGAGAAAAAAATATGGAGCAAAAAAATCTCTAAACTGGCCTGGTAATCACCATATTGGTGGAAAACACAACTCTGGTGTTGCAGCACTCCTTAAACAGACTCCATTCTCTGTAGGCTACATTGACTATGCAGATGCAAAGAACAATGATATTGCAATGGCTACAGTAGAAAACAGAGCTGGGAATTTCATCAAACCAGAACTTAAAAACTTTCAAGCAGCAGCAGCAAAAGCAGCCCTTAATCCTAAAAAAGATTTCTATGCTGTAATTGCAGACCCAAAAGGTGATGATTCTTACCCAATGGTAGCAGCGACATTTATTTTAGTTCCATCTGAAAAACAGGCAACAGACAAAAAAGTAACAGCATTCTTTGACTGGTCATACAAAAATGGTCAAGATATTGCTAAAAGCTTAGGTTTCGTTCCATTACCAGACTCTTTAACTGATAAAATCAGAAAATATTGGGAAACAAAAGGAATTAAATAATCCCTTCTCTTTATGTCACTCTTTTTTTGAGTGACATATCCTCTTTGTAATCTCTTTGTAATTAAATTTCACTATAATTTCACTAACAATTTTTTTTAGGTATGAATGTATGGAAAAAATATTTCAAAAACTCTCTTTTGCCAGCGCAACACTTGTTTTTGTACTCCTGATTGGCATCTTCATTACCCTCTATAATGCAGCAAAACCTGCAATTGATGAGTTTGGTATGAAATTTATTCTCAACCCTGACTGGAATAAAGAGGTTGTTATAGATACACCTCAAGAGTCTCTTGCAACACAGAACAATCTTACAACAGATGATGCTACTTCAGATGACGATGATACGATTGCCGATGAAGATGACGAAGACGAAGACGATATGATGCTTGATGATGAAGATGAGGCAGAGACAAAGACAATTTATGGCGGGCTTGTACCTATTGTCGGAACACTTTTAACTACTATTATTGCGCTTGCATTCTCTCTCCCTATTGCAATGGGGATTGCAGTCTTTTTAGCAGAGATTGCACCAAAGAACATCTCTTATATTGTCGGTATCGCTATTGAACTTTTAGCAGCTATTCCAAGTATTATCTTTGGTATGTGGGGGCTCTACTACTTTGCACCTATCGTTGCCGATATTGTCGGCGGCTATCAGGTCTCTCTCCTTACAGCCGGTCTTGTACTGGGAGTAATGATTCTTCCTTTTATGGCAGCAATCACTCGAGACAGTATGAACACAACACCGGCAGTCTTAAAAGAGTCTGCTTACGCTTTGGGTGCAACAAAATTTGAGGTAATTAAAGATGTTATTTTTCCATACTCAAAAGTAGGTATTATCGGCTCTATCATTCTGGCACTCGGACGTGCACTTGGAGAGACAATGGCCGTAGCATTTCTTATCGGCTCTATCTTCTCACTTCCTAAAGCTATCAACGACCCGACCATCTCTATTCCGGTTGCAATGGCAAATAACTTTGGAGAGGCAAGTGGCCTTGGTGAGAGTGCCCTCTTCTATCTTGCGCTTATTCTTTTTATTATCAGTTTTGCCGTAATCTCTTTGGCAAAATTCTACTTCCTCAAAAAGGCTAAATAATGAGACTTATTATAAATAAAATCTTTTTATTACTCTCTGTCTTTTCTGCAGTTATAGGTCTTGCATTTTTAGCTTGGATACTGATTACTCTCTTTTTAAAAGGTTTAAGCTCATTTCACTTTTCTCTCTTTTTAAATGATCTTATTGACGGAGGGTTGAGAAACCTTATTGTCGGACAAATGATTTTAGCAGGGTTAGCATCGCTTATCGGTATTCCTTTGGGTATGACAGCTGGAATTTACATTCAGGAGTATGGGCAGGGGCGTTATGCTTCACTTATTCGCGATCTCTCAGATATTATGATGAGCGCACCATCAATTGTTATTGGTGCTTTTGTTTATGCTATCGTTGTTGTTCCTATGGGAGGAACAAGTGGATGGGCAGGAGCAATCGCTTTAGCTATTATGATGATTCCTGTTGTCATCAATACAACAGATTCTATGCTCTCTCTTGTCCCACGCGAATTGCGTGAGGCAGGAATTGCTCTTGGAGCTTCAAAATATAAAGTTATTTTAGATATTGTTATAAAAGCTGCAAAAGTTGGAATAATGACTGGTATATTACTCGCTTTTGCACGCATCATCGGTGAAACAGCACCTCTGCTTTTTACCTCAGAAACTTCAAACTACTTTAGTCTTAATCTCAGCGAGAGTTTCCCCTCTCTTACTGTCAGTATCTATGATTTGGCAAATGAACCTGAAGAGGCAAGTCGTGATTTAGCGTGGGCTGCATCATTCATCTTAACTGTTATGGTGTTAATCATCAACCTGACAGGTAGATTTATCACAAGAAATAAAAAATAAGGATAGAAAATATGCCGGTAATGAACATTAAAAAATTCTCATTTACATACCCTGGGGTGGATCATCCATCACTCAAAAACATTACACTGCCAATTATTAAAAACAACATCACGGCACTTATCGGACCGAGTGGTTGTGGAAAATCAACACTCCTGCGTTCTATGAACCGTATTCATGACCTCTATCCTGGAAACAAATATGACGGTAAAATTGAGCTGCTTGATTTTGAGACAGGAAAGTATCAAAATATCTTAGAGATTAAAAAAGAGAACGAATTTATTGAACTGCGTCAAAAGGTCGGTATGATATTTCAAAAACCAACACCTTTTCCGATGAGTATCTTTGATAATGTCGCTTATGGTCTAAAAATTGCAGGTATCAAGAACAAAACAGAGCTTGCAGATCGAGTTGAAAGTGCGCTCAAGGGTTCAGCACTCTGGAAAGAGGTCTCAGACAGACTTGACAAATCAGCTATGGGGCTCTCAGGAGGACAGCAGCAACGTCTCTGTATTGCGCGGGCAGTTGCAGTAAAACCGGAAGTTCTTCTCTTTGATGAGCCGACATCTGCGCTTGACCCTATCTCAACAGGAGCAATAGAAGAGCTTATCGTTGAGCTTAAAAAAGATGTCTCTATTGCCATTGTTACACACAATATGCAGCAAGCTTCGCGTATTAGCGATTTTACAGCCTTTATGTATCTTGGAGATCTTATAGAGTATGACAAAACAGAAAATATCTTTTTAAACCCTAAAGAACAGCGTACTGAAGATTATATTACCGGCCGTTTCGGTTAAAATAAGGAGAAAATTATGATAGCAACATTTCAAACAAACCTCAATGAAGTAAAAAGCAAGATTCTCACTATAGGAGAAGGACTTGTAAAAGCAAATGAGCTGATACTATCAGCCCTTAAAAACTGCGACAGTGCAAAGTTTAATGAAGCTAAAGGCTACATTAAAAATATCAGTTCAAAGACAGATGAGATAGATAATGCCATTATCAAAATTCTTGCCCTCTATACTCCTGAGGCAAAAGATCTTCGTCAGGTTGTAGCTTATCTTAAAATAACAAATGAACTCTCACGAGCCTGTGCAAATACACGCAGTTTCATTCGTGGATTTACAGATGTATGCCAAGATTTGGATGTACAGACAATTAATGAGTATGCACTTCCTATGCAGGCATCTACTGTAGCTGCAATTAAGACAACTATTGCTATGATTAATATTGATGATGTTGATGAGCTCCAAGAGATGTACGAAGATGTACTCATAGAAGAGAATAAAGCCGATGATCTCTATGAGATGATTGAACGTAATCTTGTTGATCAGGCAGAGGGTTCAAACTCTTTTAAAAAGTATCATAAAATGTTGCGTGCACTTCGTAAAAGTGAGAAGATTGCTTCACGTGCCATTGCCGTTGCCAATCTATTGGTCTATATTAAAATAGGTGGAAATTTCCATAACTAAATCATAGAAAAAGGAAAAAAAGGTGTTAAAATTTCATCAGATAATTCTTAGAAAATTTTTAACACTCTTTATAACTCTTTTTCTTATCGTCGGAGCTATTGTCTATTATTGGACTTATGAATTTTACATAGACTCCAGTCAAAATGCCCTCAAACAAGATATTAAACTTCTTGCCCTCTCTATTAAACCAGATACAAACTTTGACAAACTTGCTGTTGAAGTAAAAAAAGAGTTACATCTCCGTCTTACCGTTATTGATGCAGATGGAAATATCCTTGCCGAATCACATAAGAAAAAAAGTGAGATGGACAACCATAAATATCGTGAAGAGATTATGAAGGCACGTAAAAATGGACTCGGTTCTGAAATACGCCACTCAAAGACTCTCAACAAAGACCTTTTATATGTTGCACAAAAGATAGAGTTACAACCTAAAAAAATCATTTATATACGCCTTGCGCAAGAGATTGATGGTATTCAACAAAAGATATTCAACCTCGGACTCAAAATAACAGCCGCACTTATCCTTTTCTTTATCGCCGTCTTTAGTGCAAGCTATAAAATCAACAGAGAGATTCAGGAAGAGACAGATAAAATCGTAGAGTTCCTCAAATCACTAACAAAAAAGAAAAAACTCACCTATATCGCATCAGACTACTCTCAAGAGTTCTCTTATATAACAAAACTTTTAACAAAAGTTGCACAGATTATTGTAAAAAAAGAGAAACAAAAATCAAAATATACACAACGACTCAAAAATGCCAATAAACAAAAAGATGATATCATCTCCGCAATATCACACGAATTTAAAAATCCTATTGCCGTTGTCAATGGCTACTCGCAAACTCTTTTGGATGATGAGAACATCAATGCAAATATTCGTAAAAAATTTTTACAGAAAATTCATAAAAACGGAACAAAACTAAGTACACTTATTGATACTCTCAGACTCTCAATCAAGCTTGAAAGTGAGCAGCAAAAACTTCATAAAAAGGTAACAAATCTTTATGAACTCGTTAATGAATGTGTTGACAATATAACAATTAACTATCATGAACGAGATATTATTATTAAAGGCGACAAAAACATCTCTATTGCTATTGATGAACCCCTCTTTGGAATTGTCATCTGTAATTTAGTAGAAAATGCATTAAAATATTCCGAAGATGAGATAAAAATAAATATAACACAAACATATATAGAAATCATTGACACCGGAATAGGCATAAGTAAAAAAGATCTTCAGAATATTACTGAGAAGTTTTACAGAGCAAATACAAACAAATGGAACAACTCTTTGGGACTGGGACTTTTTCTTGTCAATAATATCGTCAAACTCCACAACTTTAAACTTGAAGTAAAGAGTGTAGAGAATGAAGGTTCAACCTTCTGTATAAAATTTTAAAATTATCTAATTATTTTTCAACTCTTTAAGTATGCTTTTCCAAGAACCTGCCCATCCTTTTGAGTGAGTAAAACCCGGATATATTTTATATGCTATCTTATCTCTGTTGAAAGCTTTTGCAATATAGGCATCAAAAACATCTTTTTTGACATTTGTATCATCACCTCCAATAAGATGTATTTGAGGAATATTTTCAACTTCCTGTATATACTCAGCAGGATTCAATGAGGCAGAGAGTGGTGTCAAATAGTGAATTTCACACCACTTTTTTGTATCAATATTCCCAGCTATTGTTACAAGCAAAGAGACATCATTACGAAAAGCTGCTATCAATGTCGCTACAGCGCCTCCTCCTGAATAACCATAAAGTTCAAAAGATTCAATACCATATTCTCTTTTTAAAGAATCGAGCAGTTGTTCATAGTTTTTGATAACTTTTTTAGAGAAACGATGACTTGTCCAATACTTTTGAAAACACTCTTTTGAAGAGATATATTGGCACGGTCTTGCCAAATAGATTACACAAGAACGCTCATCCTCAGTAGCCAGTTTTAAAGCAAGAGGATTGAGCGGTGTAGGATCTTGAGAAATTTGTGAAGATGTTCTCCATGCAAAACCATCTCCTTCAATATAAATATGTGCCACTCGACACCCTTGAAGATTTTTTGCATAACTAAAAAATGAAAAATCATCACTTTTAAGTCTAAGCTGCTGAAAATCTCTCTTTTGCGTGAGACTTTCTGCTCTAAGAAGACGCTCTTTATGAGTAGGAATTTTATAAGAACAGGCAACTGCCATGAACACTAAAAAAGTAAAAAGCATAAACCGGATTACAGACACAATATATCTCCTTAAAAAAGAACTATTATAAATCTTACAAACATAATTTGACTTTAAAGTCCAAATAACTATCACTTTTAGAAACATATCATATAGATGCCTATTTTTTAAGCAATAGAAAAGAGCTCATTATTCATTAATAAGCTATACTATACGCAGATAAATTTCAGGAGAAAATGAATGGGTAAATTCGTAAATAATATAGAAGAGTTCTTTGCATTTTGTGAAGAAAATGATGTTCAATTTGTAGATTTAAGATTTACAGATATTAAAGGTGCATGGCACCACTTAAGCTACCGTATGAGTGCAGTTACTGCTGAAAACCTAGAAAATGGTTTTCCATTTGATGGTTCATCGATTGAAGCTTGGCAGCCAATTAATCAATCAGATATGCTTTTAAAAGCCGATGTTCCAACAGCATTTTTGGATCCTTTTACTGCTGATCCTACTGTTATCCTTTTCTGTGATGTTTATGATATCTATAAAGGTGATCTTTATGAAAGATGTCCTCGTTCTATCGCTAAAAAAGCACTAAAATATGCTGAAGAAGCCGGTATTGCTGATGCTGCTTACTTTGGTCCTGAAAATGAATTCTTTATCTTTGATAATGTTCAATTCGTTGATAACATCAATGAAGCTGGTTACAAAGTAGATACTGAAGAGGGTGAGTGGAACTCTAATACATCATACGAAGATATGTACAATACAGGTCACAGACCAGGAACAAAAGGTGGTTACTTCCCAGTTGCACCAACAGATTCTATGGTAGATTTAAGAGCTGAAATGATGCAAGTTTTAGAGCAAGTTGGTCTTGAAGTTGTTCTTGGTCACCACGAAGTTGCACAAGGTCAAGGTGAAATCGGTATCGTTTTTAGCGACATCATCGGTGCTGCTGACAATGTTCAAAAATATAAATATGTTGTAAAAATGATTGCACACTTAAATGGTAAAACTGCTACATTTATGCCAAAACCACTCTACGGTGACAATGGTAACGGTATGCATGTACACCAATCTTTATGGAAAGATGGTTCTAACCTTTTCTACGAAGAAGGTAATTATGGAAACCTTAGCCAAATGGCTCTTAACTATACTGGTGGTATCTTCAAACACGCAGCTGCAGTTTCAGCATTTACTAACCCATCAACAAACTCATACAAAAGACTTCTTCCAGGTTTTGAGGCTCCAAGCATTCTTACTTACTCTAGCCAAAACCGTTCTGCTGCTTGTCGTATTCCATACGGTGCAGGTGAAAAAGCTACTCGTATTGAGATGAGATTCCCAGATTCTTCTGCTTGTCCTTACCTTGCATTTGCAGTAATGATGATGGCTGGACTTGACGGTATTAAAAACAAAACTGTTCCAGTTGGTCCAATGGATGAAGATCTCTTTGAGCTCTCTCTTGATGAGATTCGTGAAAAAGGTATTCCTCAAATGCCACACACACTCCGTGAAGCACTTGAAGGTCTTATTGCTGATAATGAGTTCCTTAAACCTGTATTTACAGATGAGTTTATTGATGCGTATCAACACTACAGATTTGAGCGTGATGTATGGCCAGATGAAGGTCGTCCAACTGCTTACGAATTTAAAACTACATACCAGTGTTAGTTTTTTCTCCCTTTTTGGGAGAGAAACTCTCTAAATAATAAAATTTATCCTTTAAAAACCTAACTAATCTTTCCTACCCCTTTTTAATAACTCTCAATTTTGCTATAATTCCGCCATTGGTAACAGATGTAAGAGTGTGTTATTAAAAAATTTCAAGTTACAAAAGGATTCAATATGATGAATCATATTCCTCAGGGTAAATACAAACCTTATCCAAAAATAGATTTGCCAGATAGAAAATGGCCTGACAATACCATTACAAAAGCACCAAGATGGTGTAGTGTTGATTTGCGTGACGGCAATCAGGCACTTATCAACCCAATGGATATGGATAAAAAACTTGAACTTTTTGCACTCTTACTCAAACTCGGTTTTAAAGAGATAGAGGTTGGATTTCCATCTGCTTCTAAAGTAGAGTATGACTTCTTACGCAAACTTGTAGATGATAAGCTTATTCCAGATGATGTTACCGTTCAGGTTCTTGTTCAGGCACGTGAGCACTTGATAGCCAAAACTTTTGAAGCACTTCGCGGTGTAAAAAAAGCGACTGTACATCTCTATAACTCCACATCTGTGGCACAAAGAAAGATTGTCTTTGCAAAAGAGCAAGATGAGATTATAGAGTTGGCACTCCAAGGTATTGATTTGGTAAAAAAATATGAAGCTTCTCACGATGGAGAGATATTTTTAGAGTACTCACCAGAGAGCTTTACAGGGACTGAGCTTGATTTTGCAGCGCGTATCTGTAATGCAGTAACTGCACGTTGGGGTATCAGCGAAGATCGTCCTGTCATTATCAACCTTCCGGCAACTGTAGAGATGGCTACACCAAATGTATATGCTGATCAAATTGAATGGATGGGCAGACACTTGGATAATCGTGAGCATATCCTTATCTCAACACATACACATAATGATCGTGGAACTTCTGTAGCTGCTACAGAATTGGCCCTCTTAGCCGGAGCTGACAGAGTAGAGGGGACGCTTTTAAGCAATGGAGAGCGTACAGGAAATGTTGATATTATTACATTGGCTTTAAATATGCTCACACAGGGAGTAGATCCTAAACTTGACTTCTCAGATGTTAATGAAGTTTTAGATGTTGTAGAGCGCTGTACAGAGCTTCCGACACATCCGCGTCACCCGTATGTAGGCGAGCTTGTCTATACTGCATTTTCCGGTTCTCACCAAGATGCAATCAACAAAGGGCTTGCATACCAGCAAGCAAAAGAGGATCCTTTTTGGGAGGTACCATATCTTCCAATGGACCCTGCTGATGTTGGAAGAACCTATGAGTCTATCATTCGTATCAATTCTCAATCAGGAAAAGGCGGTGTTGCCTATATCTTAGAGAAAAACTATGGATATCACCTTCCAAAAGCAATGCACCCCGAAATTGGGCGTGCTGTTCAAGCGCTCAGTGATGAAAAAGGCAGAGAACTTAGTCCAGAAGAGATACTCGAAGTATTTAAAGATACTTACTTTAGGGTAAAAGAGCATATAACATTTAAAGATGTCTCTCTTAGCTCTGATAATGGTAAATCAACTTGCACACTTAGCTATATATATGAAGGAAAAGAGATAACTGCCCAAGGAGAAGGCAATGGGCCGATTGATGCATGTAAAAATGCACTTAAAGAGAATTATCCTAATGAATTCTCTATAAAATCTTATGCAGAACATTCCTGTGGAGATAAAAGTTCGGCAAAAGCAGTAGCCTACATAGAGATACAAAACAGAGATATTCTCTCCTGTTTTGGAGTAGGTGCAGACAACGATATTACCGTAGCCTCTATAAAAGCAATGTTTTGTGCGCTTAACAGGGCTTTTGCATAAAGAGCGGCCATGCAAGAAGATGAAAGTAAAAAACTCATAGATGAGATAAACTTACTTTTCAAACGCTCAAACATCAAAGAGCTCCACGAGAGCTCTTGTGAAAAACTCCAACTCAAAGTTCAAGAACTTATTGAACTCCACGACAAACAGAAGAAAAAAACCGAAAAAATCATTAAAAACCACGCCTCTTTTCTCCAACAGCTAGACAAAAGAAATATGGCACAAACAGCTTCGCTTTCAAAAAAAGATATGATGCTCAGACAACAGTCAAAAATGGCCTCTATGGGAGAGATGATGGATGCGGTAGCCCATCAATGGAAGCAGCCACTTAATGCGCTGAGCATGATGAATGATATGCTTCTTGATGATTATAGAGAGGGGCGTATTGATGAGAGCTACATTCAAGAGATAACTGAAATGACCCATATGCAAATCTCACATATGATAAATACACTCAATGAGTTTCGTACCTTCTTCAGACCATCAAAAGATACAGCAGATTTTTCACTCAATGAGTGCCTCAAAAGTGTTGAAATACTGATGAAAGATGAACTCTTAAAAAATGGAGTCACTATCTATCGAGAGAGTGATAAAGATATTATACTTCACGGAGAGGTAAATGAGTTTAAACATCTCTTTTTAAACCTTATTAGCAACACTATTGATGCTTTTAATGAAAAAGAGATATCCCAAAGAGAGATTCATATAAAAAGTCACAAAAAAGATAGACACGCTTATATAGAGTTTGAAGATAATGCAGGAGGAATTCCTCCTCATGTTATTCACGCTATCTTCAAACCAAATGTCACTACAAAACCAGATGGAAAAGGAACAGGAATAGGACTCTATATGAGCTCACAGATTGTCCAAAAGCACAGCGGAACCATTCGTGTACAAAACACCCAAAAGGGTGCGCTCTTTACCATCACACTCAAACTCTAAAAAAGCAGCTCCTCTTCAGGGTCCGCAATCTCCTCTGCACGAGGCGGTTTTGAAATATCGCTGAAGAACTCTTTTTTCCCTGCGATATTTACCTCAATAATTCCCTCAGGAACATCAAATTTTCTCTTCACCTGCGGATAGAGCTTTAAAACCTCTCTAAAGTAGTTTGCAAAAGCAGGACCGGAGACTCTTCCTCCCGTCTCTTTATGATACATCGGTGTATTGTCATCATTACCAAACCAGACAACCGTCTCCATCGTTGGTGAATAACCTGCGAACCAGGCATCTATATTGTTATTTGTCGTTCCTGTCTTACCGGCAAGTTCAATACCGCGTACTCCAGCACGCCTTCCCGTACCACGCTTGATAACATCACGTAAAATAGTTGTCATTATAAATGCCTGTGTCGGCTCTGTGATATAGTAGGATTTCTCCTCTTTTTCATAGATAGTCTCCCCTTTTTTATCTATGGAGCTGATAAGATGCGGTACCATCTGCACTCCGTAGTTTGAAAAAGATGTATAGTACTGTGCCATATCCAAAGGTGAAATGGACATCGTACCCAAAGAGATAGAGAGATCATTTGGAATATTCTTTATATGAAACTTTTTCAGCTCTTTTAAAAGAGTAGAGAGACCTATATCATTCACAAGATTAATAGTTGCAAGATTTCTTGAATGAACAAGTGCATCACGCAGGCTAATCAAGCCTTTATAATTCTTCTCATAATTTTTAGGACGCCACTTCATCTCTTCACCATCTTTTTCATACTCATATGTTTTTGCAATATCTACAAGCTGTGTAGCACCGCTATAACCTAAATCTATCGCCACTTGATAGATAAAAGGCTTAAAAGCACTCCCCGGTTGGCGTTTTCCCTGTGTAGCACGGTTATAAGAGCTCTTTTTATAATCTATACTCCCTACAAGAGCAAGAATATCACCACTTTTATTATCCAAAGAGACCAGAGCACCATTGAGCTGTGATACATTCACATCTTGAAGTTTAAACTCACTATCTCCTGCTGCCTCTGCTCTCTTAAGTGCGGCTTCATCTTTAAGCTTATATTTTTCAATACGTTGCAGTGCCAAATTATAGGCATACTTCAACGATTCTCTACCTGCCTTCTGCAAACGAAGATCAATTGTTGTATGTATCTCATAACCACCGGTCTTAAGATCTTTTATACCCATCTTTCTTAAACGCCTTGCAACCTCATCAACAATAAAAGGAGCTCTGTTTTGTGTTAAAGTATCATTAAAGACTTTCGGTCTCTCAGCCAGTGCCTCTTTAAATGTCGCATCATCAATCCAGCCAAGAGTATGCATACGCGTAATAACTCTGTTTGCACGTCCCATAGATATCTCATAGTTTCGTGTCGGTGCATAGGTACTTGGTGCTTTTGGAAGTCCGACTAAAATCGCCATCTCTTTGAGTGTCAAATCAGAGAGCTTTTTATGAAAATAGCCATCAGCTGCAGTTTTAATTCCATAATAGCCATGCCCAAAATAGATTTCATTCAGATATCGCTCTAAAATCTCCTCTTTTGTAAGAGTACGCTCTATTTTAAACGAGTAGATAAGCTCTTTTATTTTGCGTGAGAGTTTCTTTTCACGAGTTAAAAGTCTGTTTTTTACAAGTTGCTGTGTAATGGTACTTGCACCTTCAACCATTTTACGAGCTTTAATATCCTTAATAAAAGCACGAAAAATTGCATCAAAATTAACTCCAGGATGTTCAAAGAATGTGGTGTCTTCAATAGCTACCAAAGCCTCTATAATACGAGGAGGTATCTCTTCAAATGGTGCATAATAACGATGTTTTTTTGAAAATATATTAGCTATTTTTTCTCCATTTTTATCATATATTCGACTTGTCTGGGCAGGATGATAATCCGTTAATGATGAAATATCATAGTCATAGCTAAAATAGTAATAGGCAAGTATCCCAAAGGGAGATAAAAACCCTATAAGTAAAAGTGTTAAAAATATCTTCTTTATCATTCTCTAAAATTCCTCATTGCAAAATTTGCATCTATCAATGTTTTTGTATATTGCTCTTTGGGAGAGGCAAGAATAGTTTGCATCTTCCCTTGTTCTATTACTCTACCCTCTTTGATAATACAGACTTCTTTACATAATTCTTCTGCAGAACTTATATCATGTGTTACATAAAGCATTAAAAATTCCTCTTTTTCCTGTAGCTTTTTAAGAAGCCTCAATATACTCTCTTTTGTCTTTGGATCAAGTGCTGTTGTCGGTTCATCAAGCAAGAGTAATTTTGGGCGTTTCTCTAACGCCATAGCAATAACAATACGTTGTAATTGTCCTCCTGATAGTTCTGGAGCAAAACGGTCTAAAAGCTCATATTCCAATCCAACAGCATCAAAAAGGTCATAAACACGATCTTTTTTGACAAAAAACTGCTTTTTTATCTTTGTAAGAGGAGAGAGAGCTGTAAAAGGGTTCTGTGGTACAAATCCAATATTTTCTCCCGCTTGCAGCTCAAAATCTGCTTTATATTTTAACGTGCTTTTCATGCTTTTTGGCAACATACCCAAAAGTGCTTTGAGTGTAAGACTTTTGCCACTACCGCTCTGCCCTATAAGTGCAAGTGAAGATTGAATCTCAAAAGCGATATCTACAATCTTTTTTTCTTCAAAGAAAATCTCTACTCTCTCTACATCTATCATCGTACTCTGTTTAACTCCCGACACAGAACTCTTAGATGCGTGCTCTCTTCTCCAAGACGTGCTATCAAACGTATAATCGCACGCTCAACTGTCGGCTGGCGGATTGCTCCTATGCTGTAACCCAGCTCATTAAGGCTCTTTTTTATCTCCATCACTCTACGATTATCGCCAATAACAACAGGGACTATCAAACCATCAATATCAATACCAAGCTCCTGAGCAACTATCTCCTGTCTAAGAACTATCTCCTCACGCAATGCTTGAGAGTGAGAGAGTATATACTCCAAAGAGCGGTGAGCAAGCAGCGTATCATACAAAGAGAGTGATGTTGCATAGATTATAGGTTTTGCCCGATTGATAAGATACTCTACAATATGCTCACTTGCAAGGATAAAAGCACCAAAACTGCCATAAGCCTTACCGAGCGTTCCCATCTTTATATGGTTTGGCTTGATAGTAATCTCATAATGTTCATAAACTCCCATAAGATTTCTACCGACTATCCCGCTGCTGTGTGCCTCATCTACAATTAAAATCGCCTCAAATTCATCTGCAATATCAAAGACCTCAGATGAGCAGATATCGCCATCCATAGAGTAGATACCCTCAACAGCAATGATATTTCGCTTTGCGTGAGAGTTTTTCAGAAGCTCACGCAAAGCTTCCATATCGTTATGTTTAAAGAAGCTGACATCAATACCTTGAAGCTGAGAGGCAAGCATACCCGATGCGTGATAGAGCTCATCCATAAAGAGTCTGTCCCCTTTACGAACCAAAGCCTCAATCAAAGCGATATTGGCATTAAAACCACTTCCTAAAACCACACCGGCTTCAAAACCGTTTGCCTCACACAGAGCATCTTCAAAATCTTTATGTATCTGATGATAGCCATTGACGAGCATTGAGGCTTTTGTAGCGTGAATATCGCTTGATTCTAAAAGGAGGCAAGCCTCTTTATGCAGGTTTTTATTGTGTGCAAGTCCCAGATAATCATTGGATGCAAAATCCATTAAATCTGTTTGGGCCACTTCACGGCTTCTGTATCGTCCCCAACGCTTGAGTGCGGCTATCTCTTTTTCGTAAAACATCGCCATTGGCTCACTTCATAAAGGCTTTGAGCACTTCAACGCTCAATCCCATCGCAGTGCTCTCATACCCACGAACCTCTTTGATATAAGGTTTGCAAAACCCCTCAACCATACAGGCCCCTGCCTTGCCACGCCACTCTCCACTCTCAAGATACTCTTCTAACTTTTTGCTATCAAACTCCTCAAAAATATAGTCTGTCTGCGAGATATCTATTAACTTCAAAGCAGAGGAGTGGTATATCATACAGGTAATAATGCTTGTAATATTTCCGCTCTGTGTCATTAAAATATTACGAGCATCATCTTTGCATTTTGCTTTGCGTAAAATCTGATTTTGGGAAGTGACTACGGTATCAGCAACTAAAAGCGGCAGCTCTTCAAAACCAAAGGCTTTGAGATTTGCCTCATACTTTCCAAGCGTAGCCTGATAGACAAAGTTCTTTGGAGACTCAGCAACTATGCGCTCTTCATCAAAATCAACACTCTCCTGCAAAAATTCAATAGCTGCATTTTTTAAAAGAAGTGCTCTGGTCTGAGATGAAGATGCTAAGCGTATCATTTAAAAGTGTGTCCTTAAAAGTGTTCCTAAAAAGATGGCACCTACCCCAAGCACAATATTCAGAGGCACCATAAATTTGGCAATAGGTTTCAAAAGAGCCCCTGCACGACTGTAATCACCTCTCTGCATTGACTCATCCGCTTTGGAGCGTCGCCACATCATTGTAGAGAGATTTAAAAACATCACACCCCAAATAGCCTCTTTAAGATGCGTGAGATAGTGAAACTCTGTATGTTTTATATCATAAGCTACTGTCAAAAGCGCCCCTGTTGCAGCAATGAGAAGAACAAAAGGCATTACAATCATAAAGAGACGCTTGAGTGCTGCAGATGTCTTTGCAAGTCTATCTGCAGGAGAGACGATATCTACAAAAGAGTAGTGTGCAGCATAACGCATAGCGACCATACCGCCTACCCAGATAACAGCACCCATTACATGAACAAAGATAAAGTAGTTTCTATGTTCAAGTACAAATTCAATCATTATGCAAGCACACCTTCAATAAAAGCGAGTGCCTCAGCTTTTGCCTCTGGCAGCTTGCTCTTATCTTTTCCACCTGCTTGTGCAAAATCAGGACGGCCACCACCGCCGCCTCCAAGAATAGGAGCGATTTTTTTAATCCAATCACCCGCTTTGGCATCACACCCTTTGACACCAGCAGCGATAAGAACTTTCTCCCCCTTTACCTGAAAGAGCATTGCACAGAGTTTCTCATTTTGATTTTTAAGCTCATCAATCTTCTCTTTGATATCACCTGTAGGAAGTTCATCTACAACAACAGCCACACCATTGATATCTTGCGCTTGTATCTCTACTTTTGCAGACTCCTGCGCCTCTTTTACTTCGGCTTTAAGTCTCTCAATAGTAGCTTTGAGACGGTTGATACCGGCAAGTACATCAAGATTTTTCACTTCAGCTTCAACCTCTTTAAGAAGAATTCTCTGCTCACAGAAGTACTCATAGGCCGCCTTGCCGCATACTGCTTCAATACGGCGTACTCCCGCACTTACACCACTCTCTTTTGTGATGATGAACGAGCCGATATTTGCCGTATTTTCAACATGTACTCCGCCACAGAACTCAACCGATGCATCCGAGAAACTTACAACTCGCACCTCATCGCCATACTTCTCTCCAAACTGGCTTTTTGCACCTGACTTTTTCGCCTCTTCTATTGGAAGAACCTCTGTTTTTGCAGGAATAGCACGAGCTACGAGTTCATTGACGCGCTGCTCTATCTCTGCTAGTTCGCTGTGCTCTAAGGCTTTTGGATGTGAGAAGTCAAAACGGAGACGATTTGCTTCAACCAAAGAGCCCGCTTGTGAAATATGCTCACCTAAAACATCAAATAAAACAGCGTGTAAAAGGTGCGTTGCAGAGTGGTGTTTTGTAATCTCATTGCGTGAGATATCAACAATGGCATCCACATTTGTATCTACTTTGAGATAGGATGTCACCTCAATAGCAGAGAGATTCATTCCAAAGAATTTTTTTGTATCTACAACTTTTGCACGACACTTCAACTCTCCGATATCGCCACATTGACCACCGCTCTCAGCATAAAAAGGTGTCTTGTCAAGAAGTACCCAGCCTTTTTCTCCCATATCAAGACGCTCAACTCTTTTGTAGTTCTCATCAAGAAGTGCCAAGACCTTTGAGACACTCTCTATAGTCTCATAACCGATGAACTCATTCTCTCCAAACTCCTCTAAGAGCTCTTTGAAGTCACCGTGAACCGCATCATCACCACTCCCTTTCCAGGCAGCTTTTGCACGGCTTTTTTGCTCATTCATCAAACGCTCAAATGTTTCGCTGTCTAGTCCAAGACCCTTCTCACGCAACATATCTTCTGTCAAATCTAGCGGGAAACCATAGGTATCGTAGAGTTTAAATGCCACCTCTCCGCTAAAGATATCTTTTGTATTTTGCAGCTCCATATTAAAGAGTGCTATTCCAGACTCAATCGTTTTGAAAAAGCGTGCCTCTTCAAGCTCTATCTGCTCTTTAACAGCATCGGCTTTCTTCTCAAGATAATCATACTGCTCTCCCATAATAGCAACGAGCGTATCAACAAGCTTGTACATAAAAGGCTCACGAAAACCTAAAAGATAACCGTGACGCACAGCACGACGCAAGATTCTGCGAAGAACATAACCACGCCCCTCATTAGAGAAATTTACACCTTGTGAGAGAAGAAAAACAGCTGTTCTAATATGGTCTGCTATAACACGATACGATGCACCCGAAGCGTAGTGGTACTCTTTAGCGATAAGCTCTTCAACTTTACGGATAATCGGCATAAAGAGGCTTGAGCCGTAGTTAGAGAGTGCTCCCTCTTTAATTGCAACTACGCGTTCAAGTCCCATTCCCGTATCAATAGAAGGTTTTGCAAGAGGAATTCTCTCTCCACCCTTCTCTTTTACCTCATACTGCATAAAAACAAGGTTCCAAATCTCTAAAAATCTGTCACCCTCTCCTCCCATATAATCTTCAGGACCGCTAAAGTGTTCTGCACCCTGGTCATAAAAGATTTCAGAGCAAGGACCACACGGACCGGTATCACCCATTGCCCAGAAGTTATCTTTATCTCCAAGACGCATAATTCTATCAGCTGAAATATGTCTCTTCCAAAGTGCTTCAGCCTCATCATCACTCTCATGGACTGTTACCCAAAGCTTATCAATGTCAAGTTTGAGCACTTCTGTAATAAACTCCCACGCATAAGCGATAGCATCCTCTTTGAAGTAGTCTCCAAAACTAAAGTTACCAAGCATCTCAAAAAATGTATGATGGCGTGCTGTATGGCCTACATTTTCCAAGTCATTGTGCTTTCCACCCGCACGGATACAGGTCTGACACGATGTTGCACGAGGATTTTGCGGTTTCGGCACTTCTCCGGTAAAAATTGACTTAAAGGGCACCATACCCGCATTGTTAAAAAGCAAAGTTGCATCATCCGGTACAAGTGGCGCTGAAGCTACCCTTGTGTGATTTTTTGATTCAAAAAATTTAAGAAATTCTTCTCTAATATCCATTCTGTTTTTCTCTTTTATAAAATTACGCGATTATACCTAAAATGTACTAAATATAAGGATAAAATAAAACTTTTAAAGAAGAAAATTCTTATAAGAGCTTGTAATTATAATCATTTGATAAGATTATTTTAAATATCGCTAACTATAATTACTCAATTAATCAAACAGAAGGTTTTACAATGCAATTTTTAGATGAAGATTTATATGAAGCCGTACTCAACTACCTTCCAAAAGTCAGTGAATATGTTAATTCTCACGGTGGTGGTTTGGAACTATTAGGTGTTAAAGACGGTGTTGTCTATATACGACTTGTTGGTGCGTGCGGAGGCTGTTCAATGAGCCTTATGACAACAAAAATGGTTGTTCAAAAGAAGCTGCGTGAGCTGTTGCACCCGCAACTTGAAGTTGTCAATGTAGATGGTACACCGGAAAATCAGATGCCGCTTGATGCTTATACCGGGAAAAAAGTAGAGGAGACTCAAGAGGAGGCTCCAAAAAAAGAGGGTATGCTTGAGAGTGTCAAACATATGGTAGGACTCTAACGAAATGCTTATCAATTATGAAGACAAAGCACTTACACAGCGTTACCAACTTATGGCACAAACAATCATCCCAAGACCAATTGCATGGGTTCTCACGCAAAATGCAGAGGGTACTCTTAATATTGCCCCTTTTAGCTACTTTATGGGGCTTAGTTCAGAGCCACCTACAATGATTGTCAGTGTCGGACATAAAAGTGACGGTACACAAAAAGATACACTTAAAAACCTACGTGAAACAAAAAAATGTACTATTTGTATGGTAGATGAAGCACATCTTAATGCAATGCACTTTAGCTCCAAAGAGTTAGATGCAAATGTAAGTGAAGCAGAAGCATTTAACATAGAAACAGAAACAATCCTTGAGAGTTTCCCTCCAATGGTAAAAGGTGTTCCTAGTGCATTTTTCTGTGAACTTTACCAAGAGATAGATCTGAAAGGATCTCAAACAATTCCTCTTGTTGTAGAGATCAAAGCACAATATATTGATGATACTATCATCACTGATAAAGAACGCATAACACTTGATTATGAACCACTTGCCCGTGTCGGTAAAAGTTATGCCCTTTTAGGCAAAAAGATAACACCACCTAGCATACCGTAATGAATGACTACATTATTTTCGGCGCTATCACCTTTGTCCTCTCTATTCTCTTTTCAATGGGAGGAGCAGGTGCCGGTGTTGCAATTATTCCAATACTCAACTTTCTAGGTCTTGACTTTACCGTAGCAAAAGCCGTTGGTCTTTTTGCCGGAGCTTCAACGACTATAACTTCAAGTGTTATGAACATTAAACGAAAAGCTGTTGAATACAGTTTTGTGGCACCAATAGCCATCATGATGCTTCTTTTTGCACCTCTGGGAGCCTACAGTAGTAGATTTATAAACGAAGAATATGTAAAAATTTTTTATATGCTTATGCTCTTTTACTCCGCAAGTATGATGATGTTTGGAAAGAAAAAAGCACTTTTTCAGGTTACTTCTAAAGCTGCGCTCTTTCTTGTTGGTGGTATAGTCGGTTTTCTTGCCGGACTTTTAGGTGTCGGTGGAGGAAATATTTTAATTCCGCTTTTAACACTTCTTGGTTTTGAGCCAAAAAAAGTAGCCGTTGCAGTTAGTTTTGTTGTACCATTTTCAGCATTAGGAAGCTTTTTTACCTATGCTTCGTATGTACCGCTTGATTGGATGCTTTTAGCAACAGTTTCACTCTCTGCCATTGCAGGTGGATATATTGGCAACTATATGATGCACTTTAAACTTGAACAAAAACAGATTAAAAAGATTATGGCACTTATTCTCTACAGTTTGGCACTCAAACTTCTATGGCACTTTATTTTTTAAAGGCTTCGCCAAAGAGTGCTATTGCAGTGTCACCACTACAATGTGTCGGTGTTGCTTCTTGCACACCCATCGCTTTTAAATCTTCAATGACCTGCATAACTTTTTCTCGATCGCTTCGCAAAAGATGAAAACCACCACTTACCTTTTGAATATCTTTGCCTAAAAACTCTTTTGCACGCAAGACAATTCTATCTACTCCATAGTGTCCGCATCCCGTAATTACTTCAGAACTTTTACCGTCAATAATAAGCGACTGCTCCGGCATCTCCTCTCCCAACAATCCCGTAGTATAAAGATTATCAAAGAGTTTCATTGGTTTTTTACCACATACAACAAGCTCTTTTACCATCCCTTTGAGGTCTTTGAGCAGATGTTTTGAGAGTGATGCAGGTGCAAAGAGAGTAATCTTTGGATTGAGTTCTACAACAGAGTCTATACCTCCAATATGGTCCCAATGAGAATGAGTGATAAAGAGATACTCAATCTCAGAGAGCACAACCCCTTGTGCCTCCATATTTTTTAAAAGCACTCTCCCATTACTTCCTGTGTCAAAGAGCAGTTTATACTCCGGAAGATAGGCGCTAAATCCCCATAGAGAAGAGCATGAGGGACATACCTCATAGTTATCAAAAACTATTTTCATCCTACAAACCGCTCATCAGCACGCATACGCTCTACCTCATCGGCATTGGAGAGCATCCAGCCACTCTTAACCTCGCCGCAGACTCTGTCAAAATGTTCAATATAGGGTTTAATATCTAAAAGTGGTGTCCCATCAACAATATCCACCCCTTTTATAGTAATGAGATTTCCCTCTACTTTTACAAGTTCTACAAGACTCATACCTAAAGAGTTTGGATGCATCGGTGTTCTAGTAGAGAAGACTCCACGAGCTGTTTTTGTTTTATCATTAAAAGGAATAACACTTAATTTCGGCTCTTTTACCTTATGAAAATAGTAGATAAGATAGAGGTGGCTAAAACCATCAAGATCTTTTAGCCCTTCAACATAGGCCTCTTTTACCTCAATGGTCGCATAGACATTCTGCGCACCACAGGGCTGAACAGGCATACCTTGAAGCTCACAATAGGGGGAGTGAATTGTAGCGATTGACTCTAAGCGAAGCTCCATTCATAACCTTTATACTATAAATTTATAATTATTATAGTATAGATTTATAAATAGTAAGCCACCCCAATAAGTACAATGACTACCAAAAGCCAAACAAGAGGAATAACTCTATATTTTAAGGCAACCTCACGCAGTCCCATAAAATAGTCACTCACCAAGGCACCCTTGATAAAAGTAGTCACTAAAAGTGCTGCAACCAAAGATGTGTCAATCAGTTTCAAGTATCCCAAAAGATAGGCAAAAACGGTAAGTACTACTAAAACAATCCATACAAGTTCTAAAATCTTCTTCATCGCTAATCCTATCTTATGATATATACAAGTGGAAAGAGTACTATCCAGAGTAAATCAACCATATGCCAATAAGATGCACCCGATTCAAACCCACGATGATCTTCTGGTGTATATCCCGCAACTTTGGTTCGTTGATGTACATTAAAAAGGATGATAGTCCCTAAAAAAACGTGCATAAAGTGAAACATTGTCAGCAGTAGATAGAACATAAAGAACTTGTTTGTACTCAGCGTTATCCCCTGCCCGAAAATATGGTAAAACTCTGAGAATTTAATAAACAAAAAAGCAACCCCACACGCAATGGCAAACTTCAACCATCTACTCGCCTCTTGATTTGCCGCTTCAATACTCTCTTGCGTCATAGAACGCATAAGCTGCACACCTTTTGCAACAAAATAGCTGCTGGTTATGAGGATAAATGTATTGATAAATCCCGATGTCTGATTGAGCAGCAGCTGTGAGTTGTTAAACATCTCAAGATTATCTCTGCGTGAGAAGGCATACCCTACAAAAAAGAGTCCAAAGGTAAGTAGCTCAACATAGATAATAATCCAGACTCCAAAATCTCCCGGAGGATACTTCTCTTTTAAAGCTGCTATCTTACTCATGGGAACTCTTTGCAAAATGGAGTGCAATCAACTTCTCAAGCACTGCAAGAACATCCTCTTCATCACTTAAAGACTCTACAATAGAGTGCATACAGGCATCATAAGGATCAAATCCTCTTACCATCAGCTTCGCCGCATATATAAGCAGTCTTGTAGATACCGCCTCTTGAATATCGGTATCTCCTAACTGGCGTATTTCACTTGCAATATCTACCAGCTTCTGGGCAGTATCTGCATCAATACCGCTCTCTTGAATGATAACCTCTTTTTCAATATCAGGTTTTGGATAAGTAAAGCTCAAAGAGATAAAACGCTGTTTTGTACTTGGCTTCATCCCTTTGAGCACATTTTGATAACCCGGATTGTATGAAACAACAAGCATGAAATCAGGATGTGCCTCTATTACCTCTCCTGTTCTGTCTATCGGTAATACCCGTCTGTAATCTGCTAAAGAGTGCAGTACTACCGTTGTATCTTTACGAGCCTCTATAATCTCATCAATGTAACATATTCCGCCATTTCGTACCGCTTTTGTAAGCGGACCATCTTGCCAATATGTCCCCTCTTCACTTATTAAATGTCGCCCTACAAGGTCAGCAGCACTCAAATCATCGTGACATACTACCGTATAGACATCCCGACCGAGCTGCTCACCCATCGCTTCAATAAAGCGTGTCTTTCCACATCCCGTAGGACCTTTGATTAAAACCGGCAGATTCATCTGCGCTGCTGCGTGAAAGAGCTCAACTTCATTTGATTGTGGGAGATAATAGGTTTGTGACATAATTGTTCCTTTATTTTGTTAAATTTATATAGACTTCTGTCAATACTTTTGGCAACTTCTCACCATCACGCACAATGGCATAACCGTTGCGTCCAAAGAGATAGCTCAGATACTCTTTTGCATCCAAATCTATGGTAATACAAAAAGGGGTGATACCTTTCTTTTTAATCTCTTGCAGTGCTTTTTTTGTATCTTCAATACCATAACGTCCATCATATCTGTCTTCATCATTAGGCTTTCCGTCGCTGATGATAAGCAGCAGTTTATTAGAGCTTTGCTGTTTGTCAAGAATCTTTGTCGCTTCACGGATAGCTGCTCCCATACGAGTATAGTATTGTGGTTTTATGCTCTCGATTCGTCCGCGAATAAGCGAATCATATCTATCTTTAAAGTTTTTAATAATGTTAAAATAGACCTTTTTATTCTGAAGTGATGAAAAAGTATAGATGGCAAATTTATCTTCTAATTTCTCCAAAGCCTCACTAAAAACCATCAAGGAGTCTTTTATCACATCAATAATTCGCATCTCCTGTGTAATACCACCCTCGGTAGAGAGTGAGATATCTGCCAAGAGCAGTGTTGCCATATCACGAGTTTTTTTCTCATAGGTTGTATAGAAATTTTGATGATGCATCGATTTGTCTTGATGAGACATATACTCTATCCAGCTGTCTATGTTTAACTCATCTCCATAGGGAAGCCTGTCATTTTTAATGCGATCAAGTTTAAGCATATCCAACTCACCCTGAATCTTTTTGACTGTTTTTCGAAGTCGTTGGGGCAACTCTATAGGAACTACATTCATTGTGATTTGCGGTAAAATACGGGCATACTTTATAAGATAATCATTTTTTTGATAATCCCATTCATCTACATAATGCCCTTTTCCCAAAGGATAAACCACTGTTTTGTCTGGTAAAAGTTCCAAATCCATTTTAATACGAGCAGAGAGATTTGCCTGCTTCTGCCCAACTGTAATCTCATCTAAATCTTCTGCATGATAGAGTGCATCTTCATCAAAACTGTCATCTTCACATCTATCAACATTAACCTGTTCAAAGATACTCATTAAAGATTCAGGTAAAAATGCTAAAAAACCATCTGTTTCATGCTTATCATCTATCTGCTCGCTCTGCTTCTTCATATGCAGCTCTTCAGATTTCTCCTGTCCCTCCTCTCGTAGGGGCTCCTCTGCATCATCTAGATTATTTGCAGCTTTTGGAGTAATAGCAGGAGGGTATATCCATAAAGGATTAGGATAATTTCCAATCAACTCCTCATTAGATGACTCCTCCAAAGATTTTAAAGATGCCAACTGTGGATATTTCTGCATCAAATAGGGCATTGCCTCTTTGTAAAAAATCTCAAAACCTCTAAAGCGATCTACCAGATAATGAACTGCTTGCAAATTTTTCTCTACAACATTCTCATTAGTTACATCTTTTACCTGTGCCCCAAGTGCCACAAGCCAATAATAGAGCATCTCATTTTGCTCTTTTGTAGGAAAATATGCAAAAGATGCGGGAAGATAGAGAGACTCTTCATCTTGCCAGCTTAAAAAAAACTCTTTACCTAAAAAAGATATCTTTTCTAAAAGGGTGCGTGAAGTCTCAACATAGCGTTTGTCTGTAATTTGAAGTTCTTTTGCTTTTTCACCGCCCATAAGGCGATGAAAAATATGCAAATTTTTTGAGATATCCTCAAAATTGACTCGAGCATCTTCGTGAAATTTATGGACTTTTTTGTTGAGATATCTATCCCAAGCCTTACCCATACTCTCTTCAAACTCAAGCCAGTAGTGAAGCACTTCCTCTCTCCTATGCTACTTGTGGTTCTTTTACAAAGAAGCTAGAGAAATAAGTAAATAATCCTGTTAACACTAAAAATCCAAATCCAAGACGAATCATATAGATGCCGTTAATAGACTCTTGTGATTCCATAAAACCTATAAGATCTGTTCCAACTCTCTGATCAAAAATCTGAACAAGTCCCGCAGCACTAAGTGCTAAAGTAAGACCTAACATTCCGATATTCATCATCCAAAATGCTGTAAGTTCACGCTTTTGTGCTTTTTCACAGTTACCATAAGGACGACCTCGTAGTATCGGCATAGCATAAGCAATCATTGTAAAAATAATCATTACATATGCACCATAGAATGAAAGGTGACCATGTGCTGCTGTTAATTGTGTTCCGTGTGTGAACATATTTACAGGTGCTAAAGTATGAAAAAATCCCCAAACACCAGCGCCTAAAAATCCCATTACAGCTGTACCTTTTGCCCAAGTAAGAGCGATTTTGTTTTTATGCTCGATTTTTCTCTCTCTCGCCATTGTGAATGAGAAAAGGATCATAAGTAAAAACGGTAACGGCTCAACTGCTGAAGATATAGACCCGATCCATAACCAGTACTCCGGTGCTCCCATATAGAAGAAGTGGTGACCAGTTCCTAAAATACCAGATACCATAGTCATTGCAATGATTAAATATAACCACTTATCAATATGTTCTCTATCCACACCTGTTACTTTAATAAGAACAAATGCCAAAATAGAACCTAAAATAAGCTCCCATGTAGCTTCAACCCAAAGGTGAACTGTAAACCACCAGAAGAATTTATCTGCAATTAAGTTGTCTGGAACATAGAATGCAAAAAGGAAAAATACTGCAAGCCCTAAAAGCCCAGTTAAAAGCACTGTTGTAATAACAGTTTTTCTTCCTTTAAGTACAGTCATACCAGTATTAAGAATATAAGAAAGAACAACAATTACAATACCTACTTTTGTTGGTAGCGGCTGTTCTAAAAACTCTCTACCCATTGTTGGAAGAAGGTTATTAAATGTCAATTGTGTCAATTCTGCATATGGAACAAAAAGATACCCTAAAATTGTAGCAACACCTGCTGCTGCAAATATCCAAAAAGTAATAATTGCAAGTTTTGGACTCCATAGTTCTCTTTCAGCTTCTTCAGGAATAAGATAGTATGTTGCACCCATGAAACCAAAAAGTAAAGTAACAATAAGAAGATTGGTATGCACCATTCTTAAAACATTAAAAGGAATAAGCGGAAATAAAAAATCTCCCCAGATATACTGAATTCCCATTAAAATACCAAAAAGAATCTCTCCGGCAAGAAGTGTCAGTGCAAAAATAAAATACGGTTTTGCGACCGCTTGTGATGTATATTTCATATTTTTCTCCTATCCTTCAATGGTCGGTGGCCAATCATTGGCATTAACTTTAGACGTCCAGATAAGGAAATCAGCTAAATTATCCACCTGTTTCGGACTCAAGTGAAATTGTGGCATTTTTCTTCTGTTTGGAGTATCAAGTGGCTGTGCTGCCATCCATCCTTGCATATATGCTTTAAACGATGCTTCGTCTCCGCCTCCTCTTCTTTGAAATACATTCATAAGTTCCGGTGCATAGTATGCGCCCTCACCTACAATTGTATGACAACCAACACAATCATTTTGTTCCCAAAGTTTTTTTCCAGCGACAACACTTGCTGTCATATTTTGCTGGTTAGAACGCTTTGGAATCTGATGGACAGTATCAAAAGTAAGTGCAATAAATATCATCAGGGCGAATGTACCACCACCATAATAGATGTTTTTTGCCATACTTTTCGTTATACGCTCAGTCATAAATCATCCTTTTTTAATTTCTACATAGAAGTAGTAAATGAAATTTTATCAAATTAACTTTAATCCTACCTTGATATAGAAATAACATATTATGATATAATTTGACTATTATTATAAAAGGAATTAGATGCAATTAAGTAAAAGTTCGCAGTATGCTATTCGAATTTTAGCTTATATGGCCAACAATCAAGATGAGAGTCTAATGAATGCTACAGAACTTTCAAAAAGACTTCACATACCATATAAATATTTAACTAAATTAATGACAGACATAGTAAAAGCAGGACTTGTTGTCTCTATACGAGGTAGAGATGGTGGTTACTCTTTTGCAAAACCACCGTCAGAGATTCTTGTTGAAAATATTTTAGAAATTTTTCATGACTCAATTCAAGATCAACAGTGTGTTTTAGGAATAGGATTTTGCAACAGTAAGTGTAAATGTTCTCTACACGATCAATGGATGGAACCAAAACTCTTAATGCAAAAGATGTTTAGAGAATCAACACTTGAAGCAATTGCAGGAGAGGGCTCTAAAATATAAGAGCCTTTCTTGTTAAGCTTTTAACTCTTTTATCCAGCTAGATATCCAATTATTTACCTCAGGTCTTGGTGTCTCTAAAAATTCAAAGACAAAAGCATCTTCAACTTCACAAATAGCGATTGATTTTGGTCTAAAAGCTAAGATTTCAATATTTTTAATACCGTGTCCAAAACAAAAAAGCAGATTTTTGGCATCTAAGATATCTTCACGAATCTCTCCATTGAGACTTTGTGTATGTGCATAGTGGTCAAAAAGTGTAATAAAGACAGCTTCAGGGTTCTCCTCTATCTTTTTTTTAAAATGTTTAACAATATCATCAATCGTTGTATATTTCATCTCACTTTTTAAAATTTTCGTAGCCAACATTGGGTGTGTGTCTAAAAGCATTGAACGTTTCATAAGTATATCCTCTCATTAATAGAATATTGAATTTTATCTAAAATCATAGATACTAACTATTTACCATCTCTATATGCATCGCTTTTGTATTGATAAGCGCATCTGCTATCTTTTTTCGTGCAGACTCTATGAGACGAGAAAAAGTTGTTCTTGAGATACCCATCTTATCAGCGCACTCTTGTTGATAAAGACCTTCAAAATCAGCAAGACGCAACGCTTCCATCTCATCTTCCAAAAGAGAAACACGCTCTATCTCTGTTCTCTTGATACCACAAGGCTTAAAGCATATACCGCTGTGGTCAGCTTCAATTCTGCGTGCTATTTTTCTTCTTCCACTCATCTATATCTCCACTATCTCTGTTTTACAATCCACGCTGCAAGTGTCTCAATATCACTCTGTGATATTTGACCTTTAAATGGCGGCATAATTACACCGTGATACCCCTGCCACTTTCCTTTGCTTCCCTCTGCAATGCTTTTTGCAACAGCCGACTCATCTTCACTGTACTTTTGTGCAATTTTAAAAAATGATGGACCGATGATATCTCTCTTTGGTTTATGACAGCTTAGACACTTATATTTTAGAGCCAGTCGTTTGCCTTTTGGCATCTTTGCAAGTTTATTTTGCAGAGCCTGTGCTGCAGTAAGATTCTTGACTGTATAGTGTTCAAACATATACTCCGCAATTGCCTCAAGTTCATCCTGTGTAACTTTACCTTTTTGAGAAGGCATAACACCATAGGTCTCTAAAGACTTTTTATCGCAAAATGATTTTGAAGCACTTGGATTTATTACATAATCTTTTACAAAATCAATAGCCTTTGGAATCTTGTCGCTCTCACTTGAAGCTTTTATAAAATCTTTTATATGAAAAGCAACTGCCATCATCGGCGGTGCTTTCTCATCTTTAAAAGTTTGTGGAGGCAGGTCAAGGTTGTGACACGCTGAACACTTCTGCTTGAGAAGTTTCTCTCCGTCAAGATTGACTTTATGCTTCTGCTCACACCCAAGCAAAAGCAATGCAGCTACCAAAATAAGAAGTGATTTTTTCATTATAAAGCCTTTAAATATTACCCGCTAAAAAGTTTTGTATAACCTCATCAGCCGTTGTACCGTGTTTTTGACGAATCTTTTTCACTTTAAGCCCGATAGATTCCAATGCCTCTTTCATATTCTCTCCAACAGCCTGAACAAGCATAATATCACACCCTTTGAGTGCCTCCACATCTTTTTTATGTGAATTTGTATGTGCCTCATGGCTCATATCATCATGATGATGCCCTGCATTATGACGATGTGCATGATGTCCGCCGTCATGATGTCTGTTTGGCACCAAATCTACAAGCTTATCATCTTCATAGATAGCAAAGTATGCACTCTGCCCTGTTCTTTTTACTATTGTCTTTTTATCTTCATCTACTGCTAAAACTATTTTCACTTTTTTATCTCCTTTAAATCTCTACTCTCTATTTTTTTATCTGCTTTATTAGGATCAAATTCACAACACTCGCTCAAGGTTTTTTGCGGATATTTTATATAGTAGTAGCCGTTTTTTATAGTATAGAGACCATAAAGAACAACGCTCACAGCCGCTATGCTCATCATAAGATTTCTAAATTTTGAATTTTTATACAGACCTACAAAAAATCCCAAAGAGAAAAGTGCCGGAACCGTACTCAGACCAAATATAAACATAACCAAAGCACCATAAAAAGGACTCGCCGTACTTGCAGCGGTAATTGCAAAGAAATAGACCAGTCCGCACGGCAGCAGACCATTGAGCATTCCCAAAATAAAAAAGCTCAGCAGAGAGCGTGTCTGCAGTAACTCACGAAAGAGTTTTGAGTACCAGGAGTTTGTTGCAAAAGAGTGCTCCAAAAGTGTCAAAAATTTAATCTTGCCAGAGAGTGAAAGCCCCGCTAGAACCATAAATGCTCCTGCAAAGATAAGCATCAAACCGTTTGTAAGGTTGTTAAAGGTCGCCACGCCTCCCAAGAAACCAAACATCGCACCAAGAATGGTGTAGGTAAAGATACGCCCACTTGAATAGAGCAGATGAGCAAGAGCCTGTTTTGCTCTGCTCCAGCTATCTTCTACCTTTGTAGAGCTGTAAGCGATAACAATACCGCCGCACATACCCATACAGTGCCCAAATGATCCTAAAAATGCAATGGTTATAATTGAAACTATATTGATTGAGTCCATGGAAAAATTATATCGAACATATGTTCAGAATGTCAAGCTCTTTTTAGTACAGATTCCAAAGAAAATGCAAAGATAATAGCAACATATGCCAAAGCAGCTGCAATAGCATAGGTGATATCAAGTCCCATCTTATCTCCAAAAAATCCCATCAACAAAACAACCACAGAGCTGATAGAGAAGTTAATCGTCATATAAAGACTATTGACAAAGATAGGCATATCTGTCTTGAGTTCATGGATAACAGAGAGCATAACCGGACCGTTTGCAAACATTGTAATTCCTAAAAGTGCCAAGAGAGGGAATGTTGTAAAGAGCGAATTACTAAACAAAAAAAGTGTCATTGTCAGCGCTGCACCACTTGACATAATCACTAGTGTCTTTTGACGTCCTATCTTATCAGAAATAGTACCGCTTACAAATGTGCCAATAACACCAAAAAACTGTAAAACAGAGAGAGCAATACTTGCATACCAGAGAGAAAAACCGTGTTGCGTGAGATAGACTGCCAAATAGAGTGTCGTTGCCATCTTCATAGCAGATTGAAAAAACATAAAGCCGCCCATCACGCCAAAGAGAGGCAAAAAGCGTTTTAGCTCACGCAGCGCATCCCCTTTTTCTCTCTTTTTTGTAAATTTTCTCTGCGTAAAAGAGAAATCTCGCAATCTAAAATACAAAATCAATGAAGCCAAGAGCCCAAAAGGCATCAAACGCCACGTTCCCTCCAGTCCCCAAAGCGAAACACCTGCAGTAATAAGGAGTGGTCCGACGGTTCTGGCAAGCTCCCCGCCAACCATATAGTAGCTCATCCCACGTCCGAGCTTATCACCCGAAGAGGCTTTGATAATACCAGGAGAGGGAATATGAAAAAGTGTTGAGCTGATACCTGAGATAATGAGCAAAACAACCACAAGAGCATAAGAGTTGCTCACCCCCAAAAGAGACATTGTTACAGCTGTCAGCGCAGGTGAGAGTATAACAAAATAGCGGGCATCGCTCCGCTCTGCCAAAAGTCCAAAAAAGGGGTTTAAAAGTGAAGGTACTTTTCTTGCAATATCTAAAAAAGCACTCATCACAAGACTCATTCCAAGCTTCTCTATAAGCAGCGGAAGTATCGGTGCCAAAAAGGCGGCATAGGTATCGTGAGCCAAGTGTGCCAATGAGATTGTCAGCACCTGGTTTTTTCGTTGTAAATGTGACATAAATCTTTATACTCTCTTGAATAATTTTGCGAATAATAACGAGCATATGTTCAAAAGTCAAGTTTAAAAAAAGAGTTCTATTAATTTTTTATCAAAAAAATGTTATATAATATCAATAACTTTTCATTCATAAGGAATCTATATGAAAAAAACAATATTCATATCATCACTCTTAAGTATCTTACTTTCAGGTACAACACTGCTTAATGCGAATACAACTTCTCAAAAAAGTCAAAAACATTATACGGCTTCTGTTATTCCAAAACATATGAGCGTTCAAGAGAAAAAAGCACGCTTTTACGCGCTCTTGGTACCTGCTGTTGAGAAAGCCTATAAAGAGCTCGAAGCTGAGTATCTTGCAACAAAAAAACTTGTTGAAAATAATCCAAATGATCCAAAAATCAAAAAACTTATGAAAAAATATTCAGCAAAAGATAGACAAGATTTGCTTACCCGTATGAAACCACATCCACGCAGTATCGCTCTAGCACAGTCAGCTATGGAGAGTGCATGGGGGACATCCCGCTTCTTACAAGAGGCAAACAATGTCTTTGGCGTATGGTCTTTTAATAAAAATGAGCCTCGTGTAGCCGCAGGTAAAAAAAGAGGTAAAACTACCATCTATGTAAAAAAATATGCAACTATTGAAGACTCTATCAAAGATTACTACCGTGTTTTAGCAACAGGCAGAGCGTTTAAAGCCTTTCGTGCAGAGAAGATGAAGACAAACGACCCATACAAACTTGTCAAATATCTTGACAAATACTCTGAACGCGGAGCAGCATACGGCAAAGAGCTTGCAAGTATGATTCGCTATAACAAACTGACAAAGTATGACGAGTAGAAAAGAAGATGCTAAGAGCTCTTTTTCTTTTCTCTCTTACACTTCTAATGAGTGGTTGTGGTGAAGATGCCACAATCACACACTACAAAAACAACACAAAACTCTCCTGCTTACGCCTTGTTATCTTTCCACCTGATGCTATGATAAGCACTACATTACAAAAAGCATATCATTTTGATGAGGCGTGTCCCTACCGTCTTGAGGTAGGTAAAAAAAGCGGTATCGTCTGCAACTCCAATCAAAATGCCGACAAAAAGGCACTCTCCAACTTCCCTTCGGGTTTTATCCGTATGGATGTCTATAAAGAGAACAAACCGATATACAGCTACTATAAAGATTTGGACAGAGATGTCACAAAAGAGGATGTCAAACGTGCCTTTAAGCGTCTAAAGAGTGATATTTTAGAAAAATAGCTCACGCAGACAATCGCTGCTCACGCAAACCATCGGCACGCTCTTAGAGTATGCCTCATAAGCAGTTCCAAACTTCTTTTTACACTCCATCTCCTCAAAGACAAGCACCATCAATGCAATAAAAAGCATCTCAAGCGGTGCAACCAGCGTTATAAAAGTGACAGAGCCAAGAAGAAAAGCGACACTCAAAGGGATAAGCAGCAGTCCAAAGAGCATAGGATGGCGCATTTTTGCATAGATACCGCTTGTGACAAGCCTGTTTGTCTCAAGACGCGGCAAATCTCTGTCTCGTCCCTCTTTGGCAAGTGCTTTGCCCCCTTTTGCAGCAGCTCTAAATGCGAAACGCAGTAAAAGCAGACCAAAAATAAAGCTTACTATATGAAAAAATAGATTATAAAAGAGTGAAGTGCTGTTTTGCATATCTCTATAAATACTAAAAGCGATACCGCCAAAGATAAGCCCAAGCCACAATACAATACGTACAACCACCGATGCAGAGGTATTAATCTTCATTGCTGCCCCCTTTTAGAGAGAGACTGAGCAAAAATCCCAAACCAAGCAGTCCAATCGTTAAGAGATAGACAAATGTATAACTTCCGCTGTATTTTAAAAGGAGGCCTCCCAAAACCGGAAAAAAGAGCCCAAGCGATGTGATATTTGTCTGCAAGGCCGTATAGATAGGGCGCTTCTCCTGTGGTGCTATCTCAATGACAAGATTCATTCCACTAATACTCAAACCATCCAATCCAACACCAAAGAGAAAAAATATCACTCCATAAAGCAGAAGAGAATCTGCAAAGAGCGCTACACTAAAGGCTCCTATCATAAAGAGAAAACTCAAAGTAAGCATTCGCTCATAGTTGCTTATTTTTCTCCAAAGCAGACTGCTTCCTGCAATACTTCCAAGCATTTGCACCAGTATAAAACCACCTAACATCCATCCGCTCAAATCAAAGGAGCTGTGTGCATGTAAAATGACAAAAGGCATAGAGAGATAGTAGGCAAAACTTAAAAATATAACAACAATCTGATTTTGCAGTCGTCTGTCACTTTTGAGCGTCTTGAGGGCATTTTTTAAAAAGAGCCCAAAATGTTTCTCTTTTGTCTGAATCTGCTCTTTTGAAGGTTCATCAATCGTAGAGAAGAGTAAAAAGCCTATTCCCATTATAAAACTGCTCACTAAAAAGAGGTAGGCATAATTGAGCGGTGCCGCATAGTTATTCAACACATATCCCGCTACACCACCGCTGAGTATTGAAGCAACAGCACCGGCAATCTGACGGTTTGCCATCGTCTTGCCACGATACTTTTTAGAAAATATCTTCGCCTGCAGCTCTTTAAAATAGATGGCACCAAAACCTGCCATAAAAGAGAAGAAAAAGAGTCCAATCCCTATAAGAGAGAGTGTTAAGGTTTTATTTGAATCTCCAATAAAGTAGATACTCAACCCAATACTCAGCCACGCAAGCCAACGGAAGAAGAAGACTTTAGAGAGGTAAGGAAGCACACGCCTATACGCCTGTGCGTGAAAAGCGACATAGAGCTGAATCACAATGGAACCACCACGCAATAAAGAGACAAAGAGCCCTACAATAACCATACTGTCACTAAAATGCGCAACAATAAGAGGCAAAATGGTAGAGGGTTCGGCAATGGTAATAGCAAGTGAGAGAAAAAATGCGTGGGCTACATTTTTATAGTTGTTTTTTGGATTATCTACTTGATACATTTGCTCTCTTTATTTTTATAATAAGAGAGAATTATAGCACTTTAGAGATAATCATTCTCATTTTTTATAGGAAGCTCTCTATATTTCTCTAAAAAGATATCTGCAGCAATACCATTGCCCTTTTTTATCTCTTCACCCCTGCTGTTTAAAATAGGAGTTGTTTTATAGCCACATGAGGGAGATTTTGCTTTGAGCACTATGGCATCTGCGTGAGGATGATTTTTTATAAATGTTTCTATCTCCTCACGCAAGAGCTCTGTTACATCTTTTTTGCCCTCATGGGTGAGAATATGATTTTTGCCATCTATCTCTACCACATCAATGCGCTCACGCGGTGTGCCAAAGAGTGGAGCCTCAGGACAAAAAGGAATGATCTCCCACCCCGCATACGCCTTTGCAACCGCACTAATCTCTTTGGTTTTGCCATCATAACGACAATACTCACCCAAAATACACGCAGAGATAATGACCTTCTTCTTAACAGATGACAATACTTTTTATCTCCGTCATCTCTTCAATGGCAAAACGAGGACCTTCACGCCCGACACCTGAGAGTTTTACACCGCCATAAGGCTGAATATCAAAACGCAGCGTCGGCATATCATTAATGACAATACCACCCGCTTCGAGCTCATCTACAGCACGGTTCATCAGACTCAAATCATTTGTAAAGACAGAGAACTGAAGTCCAAACGGAGAGTCGTTCATTCGCTCTACTGCATCATCAAAACTATCTACTTTTACCAATGAGACGATCGGAGCAAAGACCTCTTCACAGACTATCGCCATATCATCACGAACATTTGCCATTACACACGGATGAAAGATACGACCTTCAACACGTGGTACAAGCAGAGGAATTGCACCCTCTTTTATTGCCGAATCTACCCAGCTCATAGCTCTTGCACACGCCTCATCATCAATAAGCGGTCCCATAAAAGTATCATCATCATACGGAGAGCCAACTTTGAGTTTTTTCGTTGCCGCTGCCATTAACTCCGCAAACTCATCATAGATATCTGCTTCAACATAGATACGCTGCAGACTGATACAGACCTGACCGGAGTTTACAAATGCTCCCATGGCACACTTGGTAGCTGCTAGTGCCAAATCTGCTGACTTTTCAACAAATGTTGCCGCATTGCCACCGAGTTCCAGCCCTACTTTTTTAATGCCGGCACTCTTTGTAATGATATTTCCTACAGGAACACTACCCGTAAAACTAATCACACGAGGAATATCAGAAGTAATAAGTGCACTTCCAACCTCTGCATCACCATAAACAACAGAGAGTGCATCAGGAATGGCATACTCACTCTCAATAAAGAGCTTTGCAAACTTATATGAAGTAAGCGGTGCTTCTGGTGTAGGTTTCAGTACAACTGCATTTCCTGCTACAAGGGCAGGTCCAAGTTTATGTGCTACAAGATTTAAAGGAAAATTAAAAGGAGTAATGGCAACCACAACACCGACAGGTTCACGACGAAAGAATGCCATTGTCTTTTTACCACTTGGCATTGCATCGGTGTTGATGGTCTCACCACCCATTGTCCGCATCGTCTCAGCAGAGAGCGTAATGGTCTCAATACAGCGTTCAACTTCAACACGCGCATAGGTAATAGGCTTACCAACCTCATCAGTTATAGTTTTAGCGATATCTTCTTTGTTCTCACGCAGTTTTTGAGCAACATCCAAAAGCCACGCACAACGCTGTGCAAGTGTTGATTTCTTTGCAAACTTCGCAGCATCTTGAGCGATTTTTAATGCTTTTTTTGCATCATCTTCGTTGCATATCGGAGCGCGAGAAACCACCTCACCACTGTAAGGTGAGTATCTTTCACTCCACTCCTTTTTAAATGCCTCTGTTGAGCCAAAAAATATCTTTGCGTCCATAAAATCTCCAATACATTATATTGAAAAAATTATATCACGCAAAAGAAAATTTCTTACTTAACTACCTCAAAGGATTCATTCTCTTTTTTTGCTTTTATATCAGGACGCTCACTCTCTGGGAGTTGTTCTAAATCATCACCGTCAAATAACTCCATCTTTGGAATTACAATAGCAATCACAATCAACGCTGCGCCAAAGAGCAGAACAAAAAGAGCTGCATTGTCTCCACTTACATCAACAAGTGTTGTATTTCCATAGTTCTCACCCATAAGCGGCTTAAAGAAATCATCATAATATTTTGTAAATATCCAACCGGCAAAGAGCCCGCCAACTGCACCTACCGCAACATCAACACGCCCCTCGGCAATAGAGATAGGACCAGTTCCCGGACATTTACCCATAATCGCCATACCAACACCAAAGATAGTCCCACCAATAATGAGCCCCATAAGTGTCATAGGTTTTACGTGATAGGATGCATACCCCATTTTAATCTCAAAATAGAGAAAAATTGCCGTAATTCCAATAGCCAAAAAGAGCATTTTTGGGATAATTGTATCTTTACCCATTGCAAAACCTGCAATCTTCTCGAACTTGTCAACACGACTATATTGAATAATTGCACCAAAAACAATCCCTATAACAAAGACAAGCCATACAGAACCGTGTCCCTCATTTTCTACAATATTAAACATATCAACCGTATGTGAGAATACAAAATTAAAATATTCACCTATGCTCATTTTGTATCTCCTTTATAGAAAAATTTTCCTGTTATTAGCAGTGTTACTAGTACAACACCACCAAATATCATTGAACTAAATGCTGTTTGACTCATACCTGACATAAAATGTCCTGATGTACAACCACCTGCAAGTCTTGCACCCAAAATAAGTAAAAATCCAGATATAAAACTCCAGATAAGACGAGATACAACAGAGTTGTTCTTATATGCTCGCCATCCAGCAGGAATAACACTAATTCTGAATGTTTTTGTAACAAATACAGAAGTAAAAAAACCTCCGACTAATGCACCTAAAAGCATAACACCTTCCCAGGCACCTGGTTTTTCAACTTTTTGAAGATAAGTGTAATCCTGAGGATCCATGCCAAAAATAATACCAGCATAGTATGGAACATAAGTTGAAGCCCCAATAGGGCGGTTCGCACCAAATATTGAAAATGTAAAAAGAAGCAGGAGCGCCATTAAGATACCACCCATCCACCATGAAAGTCTTCTATTCATAAGTTTTCCTTATAGTTATTATAATGTTTGAGAGAAATTGTATATTATTTTTACTAATAAAAAGTAACAAAGCAAATAATTTGCAAATATAATAAATTCTTAAAATTAATCTATTACAATTAGAGTATGAAAACTTTACTTTTACTCTTTATATTACTTCAATCGCTCTTTGCCTATGAGACAGACTCATGGCTGCACAATTATGACAAAGCACTCACACTTGCACAAAAAGAGAACAAAGGAATATACCTCTTCATAGGAGCTGACCGCTGTAAATTTTGTAAAATTTTTAAAGAAAAAACACTCTCACAAAAAGATGTTATGCAAAGGCTCAAAAAAGAGTATATACTTCTCTACCTCTCACGAGACCGCCATAAAGTACCAAAAAAGTTCAAACAGTTTGGAGTGCCGCTTCACTACTTCTTAGACAGCAAGGGAAAAATTCTTTTTGAGACATTTGGCGTTTTGGAGCCTGCCGGTTTTTTTACTGTATTAGATGAAGCAGAGCTAAACAAAGAGGATTAAAGGGTAATATTTTCCAGCAACTCTACACTCTGTGGTGTTACAATAACTGCATCAAAACTGTATGAACTCTCAATAGCATTTTTTTTCATATAGATATCTGCGGTTTTGATTATTTTTGAGAGCTTTGCAGGAGTGATATTTTGAATGGCAAGCTCGTAATCCTCGCCACTTTTTACCTCAATAAAATGAAGAACATCCTCTTTAAAGGCAATAATATCTATCTCCCCAAAACGGGAGTAGAAATTTCGTTCAACTATACTATACCCAGATTGAATAAGATATGCACTAGCCTCTTCTTCTGCAATATTGCCTTTTGCTCTGCTCATAATGACTTTTTTACTATTTAATCTTCACACTCATAATACTGCGCTTTCCATTCTTCTCAATCATCTGAATCTCAAAGGCATCCTGCAGC
>Ga0256828_1000014_pt1 | contig 123945 bp, 117 predicted proteins | sample CV88metaG_FD_185993 | JGI IMG/M metagenome (GOLD analysis project Ga0256828, IMG submission 185993) | Hydrothermal vent microbial communities from East Pacific Rise, Pacific Ocean - CV88 | ecosystem: Environmental > Aquatic > Marine > Hydrothermal vents | place: Pacific Ocean: East Pacific...
ATTAATATGGATAAAGGAAAAGACACTGCAACAATCAATAATAGTGGAAGCATAGTAAGTAACGGTTATGCAATCTATTCAAAAAGAGCAAAAATAGTTGTATCAAACTCTGGGTTAATGCATGGTGCTATATATACTCCTGAGATGGTTGTAGAAAATAAAAACGGAGGAAAAGTTGAACTTCTGAATTTTACTGATTCAAGAATTAAAAAATTTAAAAATGAAGCAGGTTCAACATTACAGTTTCAAATGGATGTAGCAGAGAATAGAGCGATTGTTCCTTCAAAACTTCAAGCAAAAGAGATAGTTATTGCGGATAATTCTACGCTTGATTTTAAAGTAAATAGTACTTTTATTGGTGCAATATCTGATGATGCTACGGTTGAGAACATTATCACTGCACAAGGCTCTTTTGATATGAACACATCAGCTGTTAATACAACTGACAACTCACTTCTTGTTGATTTCACTCTTGAAAAAAATGGAGATAATTTAAATACTGTTGTACATAGAAACTCTATATCAAGTGTTGTTGCTGGATTGGGTGGTTCAAATGCTGTATCAGCAGGAAGAGCATTAGATGATGCTATGGCAACAGCAACTGGAACTATGAGAACCTATTTAGATAAATTGGTGACGCTTCCAACAGCAGAGGCAATGAACAGAGCAATTAAAGAGATAACACCAATAGGTGCTTCAGCCGGTTCTCAAGCTGCAATGAACAGTGGTGCTTCCATGAGTGCTCTTGTTCAAAATCGTCAAAGCAGTGTTAGTGGTTTAAGTTCAGGTGATTTGAGCTTTAGTGACAGAAATATCTGGTTTAAACCTTTTGGGAGTAGAACAAAACAGGATAACTACAACAATAAAAACGGTTTTACAGCCAATACTTACGGTTTTGGTTTTGGATTTGATGGAGAGTATGCTACGAAAAAAAGAGTGGGTATATCATTTATGTATTCAAAATCAGATGTTGATGTAAATGATGTTGCTCAAAATAGTGATATTAACTCATTTACACTAATGGGTTATGGAAATCAACCATTGATTGATGATAAAACAACGCTTTCCTATCAAGTGGCATATACTCGTCAAAATATTGAATCAACTCGTACGATTACAACTGTGCCGGTAACAGCATCGGCAGACTACTCTATGAAAAGTTATCTTGCAAGTGTAAATGTAGCGCGTCTTTATCAGTATAATAACAAGTTCTCTTTTACCCCTTCAGTTAAAAGTACATATCAATATCTGAGTGCTCCGTCATACAGTGAATCTGGTGCTGGAAATCTTGGGTTGAATGTTAATGGTTTCCATGATAGTTCTTTTATAGTAGGATTGGGAAGCAATATAAACTACTCTGTTGCAAGAGATATGAATTTTAATGTGGATATCTCTTTGGATTATGACTTTACAAATGATGGAACAACAATCAATTCAAGCTTTGAAGGTGGAAATGTTGTTTTTGCGACAAAAGGTATAGAGAATAAACCACTTATTTACAACCTTGGTGCAGGATTTAGCAAACAACTCCGTAAAAATCTCTCATTTGATTTAAAATATAACTTCAGTGGAAGAGGTGGAGATTATAAAAATCATAGTGCCTATGCTACATTCACATATAAACTCTAACACTTTCATCCAAGAGGAGCTTTTGTCTGCTCCTCTTTTTTTCTCTTTATAAATTTTGATACAATAGCAGTAAAAAAGGATAAAATTGTTGCGACTTGATAATTACTTAGTAGAAAATGGGTTGTGTGAGAGTCGTAACAAGGCTCAGCAGATTATAAAAGCCTCACTTGTCTTGGTAGATGAAAGAGTAGTAACAAAGCCCTCTTTTAAAGTTGAAGAAGATAGTACTGTTTCCATTGTTGAACATAAGAGCTATGTCTCACGTGCGGCTTTTAAACTGCTGCACTTTTTAGAGGAGATAGCACTTGATGTAAGTGGGAAAAGAGCAGTTGATATAGGCTCATCTACAGGTGGATTTACACAGGTACTTTTAGAGAGGGGTGTGCGTGAGGTAAGTTGTGTTGATGTTGGACACGACCAGCTGCACCACTCTTTGCGTGAGGATAGTCGCGTTCGTGTCTATGAGGGGTGTGATATTCGGAATTTTCACGCAGAGGAGCGTTATGAACTTGTGGTAAGTGATGTTGCTTTTATCTCACTTTTAAATATTTTGGATGATGTTGATAGAGTCTCACGCAGAGATATCATACTGCTTTTTAAACCTCAGTTTGAAGTTGGGCGTGAAGCAAAAAGGGACAAAAACGGTGTTGTTCTTGATAAAAAGGCCATAGAGAGGGCAATGCAGAAGTTTGAAGATGCAACGCTGCTTTTGGGGTGGAGACTTATGCAAAAAGCAGCTGCAAAGCTCTCTGGTAAAGAGGGAAATCAGGAGTGGTGCTACTGGTTTGTTAAAAATGATGGGGAAAATTAACTCAAGATAGATTATAATACTTTAATTTTATTAAAGAAGAGGTCTTTATGAGAGAGACTACTACTGCTATTGCCATTGGTGGATTTGACGGAATGCATATCGGACACCAGGCACTCTTTAGAGAGCTTGGAGAGAATGGGTCTATCGTCGTTATTGAGACGGGATATGCAAATTTGTCCCCAAATGGACAAAGAGCGCGTTATACCCACTATCCTATTGAGTATTTGGAGTTAGACGATATTCGCCATTTGGATGGAGAAGGTTTTATAGCACTCTTAAAAGAGAAGTTCCCGCAACTTCAAAAGATAGTTGTCGGGTATGATTTTCACTTTGGAAAAGATAGAAAGTACTCCTTTGATGATTTAAAAAAGCTCTTTGACGGTGAGGTGGTTGTTGTTGATGAGGTAAAGCACAACAATGATTCGGTACATTCTCATAAGATACGCCATAAACTTACAATTGGAGATATAAAAGGTGCCAATGAATTTTTAGGGCATAACTATACGATAGTAGGGGAAAAAGAGCAGGGACAGGGATTGGGTTCTCGTGAGCTTGTTGCTACTATTAACATCAATGCCAGAGAGTTTTTAATGCCAAAAGAGGGTGTTTATGTAACACTTACCCGCATAGATGAAAATGAGCATTACCACCCCTCCGTATCATTTGTCGGACATCGTGTCTCAACAGATGGATCGTATGCTGTAGAGTCGCATATATTAGATGGCGAAGTGCTTTGTAATGAGAGTGCGGAGATTAGTTTTGTATCGTTTTTGCGTGAGAATAAAAAGTTTGACGATTTAGGCGCATTAAAAGAGCAGATACAAAAAGATATAGCACAAGCAAACAAAGAACTAAAAAGACTACAGCTTTAATAACTCGCTTGAAGTTGTATCCAAAGGTGATTTCAGAGGATAAATCCTCCCTGCGGTCTGAGCCTCTAAAATAACCTTTGGATACTTATTGAAACGAAAGTAAGTAAAGCTTTAGAAATTAAAAAAAACAGCGTGAAAAAAGCGCGAAAAAATAAAGGGAAATATTGTATAGAGAATACCTACAAGACCAAGAGAAGATAAACTTCAAATTTGAACAGACAAAAGAGGACTTTATCGTTGATGAAAACCCTCGTACCTTTAGTGGTAAGGGAAATTACATCATTTTACGTGTGCAAAAGATTGAGATGACTACCTGGGATATGATAGCTGCATTTGCGCAGTTTTTAAATCTGCCTGCTGAGAAGATAGGTTATGCCGGGCTAAAAGATAAGCACGCCACAACAACACAGTATATCAGTATTGAGGCAAAATATGAAAAGGCACTTAAAAAGTTTAAACATCCCGGCATAAAAATCCTCAAAACCACAAGAGATAAGTACTCTATTCGTATGGGTGATTTGGCAGGAAACCGTTTTAGTATTAACCTCTTTGGTGTTTCACCGATTGATGCTGGACGTATTGAAAAAAGAGCCAGAAAAATTTTAAAAGATGGATTGCCAAACTACTTTGGATATCAGCGTTTTGGACGGGATGAAGACTCAATAGAGCAGGCAAAAGCGATGATAGAGGGTGAGCTTTTCATTGAAGATGCAAAACTCAAAAAGTTTTTACTCTCAGTCTATCAATCTGAGCGTTTCAATGCCTGGCTACGTGAGAGAGTTCTGCTCTCACGCAATGAGAACAATGGAAAGTTTATGCTTTTAGAGGGAGATGTGTATCTCTCTGATGAGGCTAAGCTCTTTACTCCAAAAAAGATACCGCAGAAAGATTTTGAAGCACATAAGGTTGTACCAACAGGACTCCTGTGTGGACGAAATGTCTATCGTGCAAGAGAGAAAGCGGGTGAAATAGAGAAGAAGTATGATGATGGATTTATCTACGAGAAAGGCTCACGCAGAGAAGCAGTTATCTTTCCAAGTGATATAAAATTTGACTATAAAAATAATTTTGATATTTTAAATATCAGCTTTACACTGCCAAAAGGTTCCTATGCAACAGTCTTTTTAGAAGCTATTGCGAATAAAAACTTTAAAGCACAGATGAGAAAGGTAAAGAGAAAGTAGTTCTCTCTACCACTCCTCCTCTTCTTCATTTATCTCTGCATCATCATAAGGGTCCATATGTGTAAGAATATGGACTTTTTTATCTTCACTAAAGAGCTCCTTTATTTTTGACTCTATTTTATCTGCAACAGTATGTGCATCATAGAGTGATATCTCTGTGTTGAAAACTGCGTGATAGGAGATGAAAATATGACTTCCGGAGACTCTTGTTCTTAGATAGTGGTAGTTTGTTATCTCTGGCTCATTTTTGAGTATCTCCTCTATCTTTGCGACATCTTCTCTCTCAAGAGCTACATCTAAGAGCATAAGAACACCCTCTTTAATGATAGGAATAGCTGAGTAAATCATATATATGGCAATAGCAATACCCAAAACGGCATCAATAAGTTGCTCACCTGTATATTGAATAACAATAAGTGCTATTAAGACAGCTCCATTTGAGAAGAGGTCTGTTTTATAGTGCAGGGCATCTGCACGGATAACCATATTGTTTGTCTTTTTTGCCACATAGTTTAGAAATATTACAAGTCCGCCGGTAATAAGCACAGAAGCGATCATTACATAAACACCCTCTGTCATATAGAGCATCTCTTTTGGATGAATAATATTAGCAATTGCTTCATAGAGAATAAAGAGTGCAGAGAGGGAGATGATAGTCCCTTCAATAACAGCTGCCAATGGCTCAAGTTTGCTTCTTCCGAAGTGAAACTTCTCATCGGGGTCTTTTTCTGCATTATGGAGTGCAAAGTAGTTAAACATTGAAATAATCAGATCAAGCAGACTGTCAATAGCCGAGGCAAGTACAGCAATAGAACCGCTCATAATACCAACAGCAAGTTTTATAAAAACTAAAATAGCAGCGACACTACTTGATGCAACGGTTGCTTTCTTTTCTAATCTCAAATGGATCCTTTGGTTAATTTTGATACAATTATAGTAAAATTTAAATATGACAGCGATTAATATGGACATAGAAAAACTAAAAGAAGAACGAAAAAAATGGATGACATGGAAGAATATTGCTCCTTTGCGTGAGGCACTTCAAGAACTTGATGATACCCCTTGTGATGTGGAGTTTGGTGATGTGATAAGAATAAAGGGGAGTTTTGATGAACAGAAGATATACAATACAGCTAAAATGCTTATGCCTTGGAGAAAAGGTCCTTTTGAAGTAGGAGGTACATATATTGATAGCGAGTGGAGAAGCAATGTCAAATATAATCTTCTTCGTCCCTATTTTAATTTAAAAAATAAACGGGTTGCCGATATAGGGTGTAACAATGGTTACTATATGTTTCGAATGCTTGAAGATAACCCGGCTTTACTTGTCGGGTTTGATCCATCACCGCTCTATAAGACGCAGTTTGATTTTATAAACCATTTTGTCAAGAGTGATATTGTCTATGAACTTTTGGGTGTTGAACATCTGGAGTTTTATGAAGAGAAGTTTGATACTATCTTTTGCCTGGGCGTACTCTACCATAGAAGTGACCCTGTTGCAATGCTAAAGTCACTCTACAGAGGTTTGGACAAAAAAGGGGAAGTGATTTTAGATACTTTTTATATAGATGGAGACGAGGAGATGGCACTCTGCCCGGAGTCTAGCTACTCTAAAATTCCAAATATATATTTTGTACCGACTATTAAAGCACTTAAAAACTGGTGTCTGCGTGCCGGGTTTAGTGATTTTGAAGTTTTAAAGAGCTCTAAAACAGATGCAAGTGAGCAGAGAAAAACAGAGTGGATAGAGGGGCAGTCACTAGAGGATTTTTTAGATCCTGATGATGAGAGTAGAACAGTTGAAGGGTATCCGGCTCCACAAAGAGTCTATGTACGACTTATAAAGGATAAGAGATAATGATAAATGAAGAGAATATATCAGAAGAAGAGTTAGCGTTAGATGATTATAGGGATGGGGAGGAACAGGTCTTAATCCAGACACATGAGAAGATTCATCAGGAGCTTTGCGGTGAAGTTATTAAAATTGAGCATGGGTATGTTGAGCTGCGTCTGACAACAACACCGGATATGGTTGCAGATGAGGTAGGTTTGATTCATGGTGGTTTTATCTTCTCTGCGGCAGATTATGCGGCGATGCTTGCTGTAAATGAGAGAAATGTTGTGCTTGTTGCATCTGATTGCCAATTTCTATCACCTGTGAAGTTTCACGATGAGGTTAATTTTGTTGCTCGAGTTCGTCATAAAGAGGGAAGAAAACGAAATGTGCATGTTGAAGCCTTTGTCTTAGATATAAAAGTTTTTGAGGGAGAGTTTAAAACGGTAATAACAGAGAGACATGTCCTCAAACTTAAACTTTTGGATGAAGAGGAGAGTCAAAGCGGTACACCTCAAGAAGAGGAGTAGCGACTACTTAAAAGCAGTAAGTAAAAAGACCTTAAAATCTCCGTGAGGTTTTGAGATTGTATTTACTGTTTGAATATTTATATCTTTAAAACCACTCTTTTGTGCTATGTTAGAGAGCTTTTTATCATTAAAGCCAAAGTGAAAGACACTGCTGCTGTCTGAGTGAAATGTTCCGTTTTCTTCTTCTAAATCTGCAAGTGCTATAAAGCCATTTGTCTCTAAAAGTGCATACATCCTCTCAAAAAGAAGTTCAATATTTTCAATATGATGGAGTGTCATAGAAGAGATAATACCGTCAAACCTTTGCGTAAGCGGTTTGTCCATGATATCTTGGCAGAGTGGTATTATAGTGAGTTGGGGAGTGTTTTTCTTTTTGAGATTTTCTATCATTCCCTCCGATGTATCAACACCGTAAATTCTCTTTACATCGTGAGCTATCTCAAAACCCAGCAGTCCTGTACCCACACCAAAATCTAAAATTTCCATCTTCTGTGTGAGTGTTACACTTGTTTTAATGGCATCGGCAATGGCTTTTGCATTGACTATACGGCGGTCTTTTTTGTCCCAACTATCTGCTTTTGTATCAAAGTTGCTCACAGTTGGCTTATCCAGTAAGGGGCATTGCGTTGTTCTTGTTGAATGGTTGTTGTTTCACCGTGACCTGGATAGATGGTTTTGTCGTAAGGAATCTGCATAAATTTTTCAAGTGATTTTTTCATATCCTGGGGACTTGCGTAGGGAAAATCTGTACGCCCGATACTGCGATGGAAGATAAAATCTCCACTAAACATAGCATCATCAATCTCTATGGTAGAACATCCTGGTGTATGTCCAGGAAAGTGGCGGAATTTTACTTTTATACCTTCAATATCAAGTTCTTCATCATTTTCTACCAAAACATCAGGTGTAGATGGCGGCAGATCTTCAACCCAACTGCTTGCAACTAAAAAAGGTGCATCCTCTTTTGGTGTATAGAGTTTGATACCAAGTTTAGATTGTAGCTCGGCATTGCTCCATACATGGTCAAAATGTCCGTGGGTATTTAAAATTGCGACAGGATTTGTTACATTGTCTAAAACCCATGCAGTTGCATCAACACCCGGATCTATGATGATATCTTTGCCATCTTTTGTGATAATATAGCAGTTTGTCTGGTAGAGCCCCATAGCTTGTACTTTTATACTCATTACTTATCTCTTTTTTAGGCGAATTATAGCATTATTCTAATATGTATTTTTATAAAGAATTAGAGTTAATACTTGAGGCTAAAGAGCCTGAGAAGAAGTTTCATCTTTTTGAACTTTTTTATAAGCGCTATAAAGAGGGGAGTCTCCTTTTTGAATCCTCCTTTGAAGCAAAGTTTTTTGATGCACCTTCATATAGAGATTTTTGTCCTGTAGTAGCTCCGCAGAGGGTTCCAAAACGCTCCAATCTTAGCACAAAAGAGGGACAGATAAACCTTTTGCATGCAGTAGCGCATATTGAGTACTCTGCTATTGATTTGGCCCTTGATGCAGCATACAGATTTCAAGGGCTTCCAGAGGAGTATTACAGAGATTGGCTTGAGGTGGCAGATGATGAGATACGCCACTTTAAAATGCTTGAATCGCTGTTACATACTTTGGGTGCAAAATATGGTGATGTAGCTGTTCATAACGCACTCTTTGAAGCAAGCCAAAAGACACAGAGCCTTTTAGAGAGAATGGCTGTTGTACCACGATATCTTGAAGCTAATGGACTTGATGCTACGCCTATGATTCTTAAAAAACTGCAAAAACTGCCAAAAAGTGAGATGATAGAGAAGATTATTGTTAATCTTGAGATAATTCTACAAGAGGAGATTGAACATGTACATAAAGGGGATGTATGGTTTAAATATGCCTCTAAAGAGGAGGGTGTTGATGAAAATATCTATTTTGATATTATTGCCAAGTATTATCCGCGTGGTTTTTTGCGTCCGAATGATTTGAATGTCAGAGCAAGAAAAGAGGCAGGTTTTTCCTGCTCTGAGTTAAAAGTTATGGCAAAAAGAGAGGTGTGTTAAACCACTCTTTTATAATTTTAACGTTTATAGAGATAAAGTCCTACTGCTTGAAGTTTTTTGCCTTGAATATTGCCACAGAGTTTTTTCTCTAAAACAAAAGCTTTGGCTTCTGCAACAGAGCTAAAGATTTTATTGGTTTTTTGACACATTTTATTGTAAATCATTGCACCTTTTTTAGCCATCATTTTTTGTTTTTTTGCAATCATACGTGCATCATCGGCAAAATCTTTTTTAGCAGTCATATAAGCTTCTTTAAAGTTCATAACTTTACCGCCATATTTTTTAGCAAATTTTTCAGCCTCTGTTTTCTTTGCAAAAGCATATTTGCTTACCATACTCATAGTTCCTTTTTTAGTAGAACCGACAACATAAAAAGCTTTTGTTGCATCAATGAATTTTAAAGAGTGAGTATCCACTACTTTAATATTTTTAAGTGGTGTATGATTTAGTTCAATATCTTCTACTAAACAGTGAATTGAACAGTACTGTTTCACTTTACCATTTGCATCTGCTGCGTGGTTGGTTTTATAAAACATTGGAAGATTCATACCACATACAGGACAGAATTTCTTTTCATTACCTTTTTGAAGAAGCACTGCTTGATCTGCAGGAACAGATTGAAAGAGATGCATTTTTCCATTTGCACTGAGTGCTGTCATGAGAGTTGAGACAAAAAAGATTGTCATTAACAGTCGAGAAATTTTCATTTTTTTTCCTTTGTTGAAATAGAGTGTATTTTACTTTTTTTTTGTTACAAAAGTGTTAAATACTACTCTTGCATAAATGAACTGAGATCTTGATAATAGTCTCTGATTTTTACAAACTCATCAAGATGTTCAAAAAATATATCTACGAGTCTTGGATCAAAATGTTTGCCTTGTTCGTTGCGTATGAGTTCAAATATTTTTTCATCTTCCCATGCCTTTTTGTAGCATCTGTCACTTCCAAGTGCATCAAAAACATCAGCAAGGGCAGTAATACGCCCGTAAATATGAATGTTTTCACCGGATAATCCTCTTGGATATCCACTGCCATCATATTTTTCATGATGTTCGTGTGCTATGATGGCAGCAGTTTGCAAGAGTGGTTTGTCAGAATCACGGAAAAGTTCATAACCGATATTGGCATGTGTTTTCATAACTTTCCACTCTTCTTGTGTTAGCTTTCCAGGCTTGTTAAGAATATTGTCGGTAATACCGACTTTTCCAATATCGTGCATTGGTGAAGCTATTTTGAGATAGTTAATCTCTTTTTCTGAAAGTCCATAATATTTTGCTAAAAGTTCAGAATATTGAGCTACTCTTTTTACATGAAAACCTGTCTCTTTTGAGCGTGTTTCTCCGATTTCACCCATTCTGTAGATAAGATCTTCTTGTGTATGTTCAAGATCTTCGTGGAGTTTAATAACATCTGTAATGTCATTACGAATTGCAATAAACTCTTCAATCTCTCCGTCATGATTTAAAATAGGATTGATTGTTACTTCAACAATATATTCACCACCATCTTTTTTTCTGTTTTTTACAATACCAAACCAGGGTTGCTTATTGAGAATTGTATTCCACATATTTTTAAAAGCAGATTTTGGCATATCCGGATGTCTGACAATATTGTGAGGTTTTCCTATAAGCTCGTCTCTGCTATATCCTGATATCTTACAAAATTTATCATTGACATAAGTGATTTTACCCCTTACATCTGTTTTTGAGACAATACTGCTTCTGTCAACAGCATTTTTATACTCATTTAAGAGACTGATATTTCGAATAATGTCATTTTTGAGTTTAAATCCAAGCCAAACAGAAAAGAATGTAATAAAGATAAAAAAGAGAATATATAAAAACATTTCAAGCAATATCATCTTTTGTTTGTGTTCTATATATTTATCAATAGATGAGAGATAGATTGTCTCAAGTTTATAGAGTTGATTAATAGCTTCTGTACTCATTTTAAACCATAGATGAGGATCTTCAGTAATTTGTATTGTTTTATAAGAGATATACTTTTTAATAATCTCTTGTACTTTTAAATAATTTTTTTGATGGTAAATAGTATGAAATTTTTTACAGAATTGAGGATTTGTTATGGCTTCATATCTGTGTTTTGAAATATCATATACTCCTTTAGCATGAATAGTTCTGTGTATGAGTGCTTTATCTATTGTTTTTTTTGACAAAATACCATTTATTGTTGCACGAATTTGTCCAAGTGCTTCTTTCATAATAGAGAGGTTTGTGTAAGATTGTAGTTGTGAATTTAGGTAAATATCATCAACATCGGTTGCAATCTGAAGATAATTTGCTTGAATATCTTGGATGAATTTTGTATAGAAATCAAATGATTTTTCAGTTGATATCTTTTTTTCATCTAAACGCTTTCTAAAAAGGAAAAGATTTGTTTCATATCCTTTGTAGAGTGTACGATAAGAATTACGGGTTAGGAGAAAAATTTTGAAAGAGTTGTCAGTATCTATACGTTTTTGTTTTAGTTGTTGAGTAAAATTTTCACCATTACTTCCGATGAAACCACTACTGAGACCTCTTTCTTGTTGCAAATCATTAATAAGCTGAGAAATATATTTGATTTTAGTAATATTGGTTTTTAGACTGTTGAGTTCTTTTTTTGTATTGTATGCATTGATAATAAAAAATAAAAATCCTAAAGCAATAATAAGTGTAGGAATAAAAGTAAGATATTTTAATTTTTTTATAATAGTTGACGATTTAATGGAAAACCTTTTTCAAGATAAATTATTTTACAATAATACTCAAGATAAAGTTACAGAAGTGTTAAATTGTCTTTTTGTTACAAAATTTCGTTATAATTTAGAGTGTTAATAATATGAAAAAAGGTTAAAAAGACGCAATGGATAAATATGCTCAAATTAGTGACTACTTGATTCGCTTTTTAGATAATGAAGTGAGAAAAACAGGACTTACAAAAGTAGTTGTCGGTTTGAGCGGTGGATTGGACTCTGCTGTTGTCGCTGTTTTGGCACAAAAGACATTTGGGAATGATTTGTTATGTGTCAAGATGCCTTCACAATACTCATCACAAAGCTCTTTGGATGATGCAGATGCGCTTTGTCGTGATTTTAATCTTAGAAATATCACGTGTAGTATTGAGCCGATGTTGGAAGCATACGAGAAGTTAAATCCAGATATGGATAATTTGAGAAAGGGGAACTTCTCAGCACGTATGCGAATGGCAACACTCTTTGATGTTTCAGCTCGTGAAAATGCTCTTGTTCTTGGGACAAGTAACAAAAGTGAATTGATGCTTGGATATGGAACTCTTTATGGTGATTTGGCCTCTGCTGTCAATCCTATTGGTGATTTGTATAAGAGTGAAGTTTTTGAATTGGCAAGATATTTAGGTGTTACCGCCGCAATTATCAACAAACCGCCATCGGCAGATTTATGGGATGGACAGAGTGATGAGGCAGATTTGGGTTACACTTATGAAGCACTTGATGGTGCAATGAGACTCTATGTTGATGAGCGTCTCTCACGTGAAGAGGTGATAGAAAAAGGGGTGGATGCAAAGATGCTCGATATGATAATTGGGCGTATCTTTAGAAACCACTTTAAACGAAAGATGCCGGTAATTGCAAAATTGACATCGAGAACACTTGGACACGATTTTAACTATCCAAGAGATATAACTCTATAAGGAAAAATGATGAAAAAAATGTTAGATATACCATTTAGCAGATATGAAAGCTCACGTGAGGCACACTCCAATGTAAGTGATGCTCTGGATGGTGAAGATATAGATCAGGTTGCAGAACTTGAGAGTGAATTTAGTGCGTATGTAGGGGCTTCGTATGCTCTTGCAACTTCACACGGTACATCTGCATTACACCTTGCTATGCTGGCACTTGATTTAAAACGCGGCGATAAAGTTGTCTGTTCTGTTAATGCACATCCAAGTATTCCCGAGGTTGTAAGACACTTTGATGCTGAGCCTGTTTTTATAGATATTGAAGAGCAGAGTTACAATATGAATCTTGACAAGCTTGAAGAGTATCTTGAAGCAAACAGCTCCAAAAAGCTCAAAGCTGTCATTATTACCCATCTTGGCGGTGTGACGGTTGATTTGGAACGTCTCTATGCAATGGGTAAAAGCTATAATGTAAAGATTGTTGAAGATGCAAGTGATGCACTTGGTGCTACATACAAAGGGCAAAAGATAGGCTCAACGGGAGCAGATATTGTCTGTTTTAACTTCTCTCCACATCTAAAGAAAAATATCTGTAACGGTGGTATGCTTGTAAGTGATGATGATGAGATTATGGAAAGAGCTCGTCTCCTTGCAAACCATGCGATGGTAAGAGATGAAGATGCTTTGGAGTATATCTATGATGTTGTAGATATCGGGAATGATTACTCTTTAAGTCAGCTCAATGCTGCATATATTCGTGCGCAGATAGAGGAGCAGGAGAGCAATATTGAGCGACAAAAAGTGATAGCACAGATGTATAGTGAAGCGCTTGATGGAGTAGAACACGTAACAATTCCTGATATGAGTAATGAAGAGAACCCTTTTGCCCTCTATATTATTAAAATAGATAAAAACCGTGACTCCTTTGCAGTAGCACTGCGTGAGGAGGGAATAGGAAGTGGATTGCACTATATTCCGCTGCACCTTTTGACATACTATAAGTCAAAATACTCTTTGCGTGTCAATGATTTTCCTGTGGCCCTGCGTACATACCAGCAGGTACTTTCACTCCCTATCTATGCAAATATGAGTGATGATGAAGTAAATAGTGTTATTAAAACGATTAAAAAAATAGCTAAAACAAGAGTATAGTTTTGGCAAAAAAAGCAGTTGTTTTTTGGATTGAAGCATATTTTTACAATCCAAAACCGCTGCAAAAGCTCCTCTCTTTTTCTCTCTTACCACTCTCCTGGCTCTACTGTTTTGTAATGTATCTTCGTTTTAAGATGCAAAAAGCAGAAGATTTTGGCATACGAGTAGTCAGTATTGGCAATTTAACAGTTGGTGGGAGCGGTAAAACCCCTCTTGTTACCGCCTTGGCTCAAAAAGAGAAACATCCTGCAATTATTTTGCGTGGTTATGGCAGAGAGTCAAAAGGGCTTATTGTAGTGAAAGATAAAAAAGCGATACATTGTGATGTGACCATGAGTGGTGATGAGGCGATGATATATGCAAAAAAACTGCCTCACGCAACAGTTATCGTCTCAGAAGATAGAAAACCTGCCATTATAAAAGCCAAAGAGCTGGGGTGTGAGATTGTTTTTTTAGATGATGCCTACTCCAAACACAATATAAAGAAAAAAGATATCATTATAGAAGTAGTGACAAAAAACAGCTTTTGTCTTCCAAGCGGGCCATACAGAGAGCGTCTGTGGCAGAGTAAAGATGTAGAAGTTGTACGTGAAGATATTGACTTTGTACGTGAGACGACACTTATAGATGCAAAAGAGAGAATGTCACTTGTCACAGCCATTGCAAGACCAGAGAGACTGCAGAAGTATCTTCCCCAAGAGAATATTGTTGCAAAACACTATTTTGAAGACCATCACAACTACTCAAAAGAAGAGCTTGAGGCTATCTTACAACAAGACAAATCAGACTCGTTGCTTGTGACATTTAAAGATTATGTCAAAATAGAAGATTTTGGTCTGCCGCTCTCACTTCTTGATTTGGAAGTGAAAGTGCAGAGAGAACTTATTTAGTCATTTTTTTAAAGATAGAACCAGTTACAAGTAGTGATATTCCATCAAAAAAGAGACTAAAACCTACTAAAAGTCCTATAAGATAGAGTGAGCTAAAAGGCCATCCTACAATGAAAAGTACGCCAATGAGCATTGAAAATATTGCATTTATCAGCCACCATAGCCACCCTTTTTCCGGACGCATTGAGAGTGCGAGTGAGAATCCTGCAAATGAGTCCATAAAAAAGTAGATGGCAAGTAAGAGCCCAACTGTTCCGACTCCGCTCATAGGATAGAAAATCATAAAGAGTGCAATGGCTATAAGAAGAAAGCTTTTAAGCCATCCTGCAATATCACTTTTGTTACTGATGTATGTAAAATAAGCAGCCATTAAACCTGCAAAGAGCATAAGCCATGATACAAATGTAACCGTTGCCAGACTCATAAAAACCGGTTCTAAAATACCGATAATGCCTAAAATTATAAAGATAATACCTGCAATTTTAGAATATTTACTGAATTTTTCAAATAGATTATCTTCTATAGGATAGTTCCACATTATAGATCCTTTGTATATAAATTTAAATCGAACTATGAAAAGTATAGTAGAGTAAGAACAATCAAAATGCTATTTATGTTGCATTTATCCCGAAATAATGAAAGATTGGATAAAATAGCACAATTAAATATTGCAAAGGATATGAAAATTGCAAGCAAAGATAGAGACAGTAAAGACACTTCTGGATGCGCTTCCGTTTATACGTGAGTTTAGAAAAGAGATAGTAGTTATTAAATATGGCGGCTCAGCGCAAACTTCTCCTGCACTTAAAGAGAAGTTTGCTGAAGATATTTTGTTGATGCATCTTGTTGGTATAAAGCCTGTAATCGTTCACGGTGGCGGTAAAAAGATTACAGATATGCTTGATGCTCTTAAAATTGATACAAAATTCATAGAGGGACAGCGTGTTACGACAAAAGAGACGATGCGAATTGTTGAGATGATACTCAGCGGTGAGATAAACAAAGAGATAGTCTCTCTTTTAAACTCTCACGATGCAAAAGCAATCGGTATAAGTGGAAAAGATGCACATTTTATTACTGCCAAACCAAAAGATTTAGAGAAGTGGGGCTATACAGGTAATATTACCAATGTAAAGTCTGATGTTGTTTTAAATCTTGTAAAAGATGGCTTTGTTCCTGTAATTGCACCTATTGCTGCTGGAGAGTCTATGGGACATCCCGGGTATAATATAAATGCGGACTTGTGTGCTTCGTATGTGGCTAAATCTATTGGAGCAAATAAGATTATTTTCCTGACAGATACGCCGGGCGTACTTGATGATGATAAAAATCTGCTCTCTTCGCTTACAAAAGATGATGTGGAGAGACTCAAAGCTGATGGAGTAATTCACGGTGGTATGGTACCAAAAGTTGATGCTTGTCTTGAAGCGATTGACGGGGGTGTTGCAAAAGCGCATATTATAGATGGGCGTGTAGAACACTCAATGTTACTTGAACTTTTTACATCAGATGGTGTAGGGACGCAAATAGTAAGTTAAGAGTTGGTATAATCACTCAAAATTTTTAAAACAAAGGAAAAAAATGGCAAATTACGCAGCACTTTTTGAAGATGAGGATGATCTTTTTGGAGGTACTCCAAAATCAAAATTTATGGATGTAGTCTTTAATGCAAATAACGATATTGTACGACAGGAACTTGCAAATTTTATAGATAAAGTTGCAATTATGGAGCAGATGCTTGAAGAGCATGTTGGTGACGATATTAACAAAGCAGTTGAACAGTACTATTTTCAGCATCAGGATGATTGTGATACAAAAGCAAAAAGTCTTTATGTTGAATTGACAGGTGCAATCCTTTCTCAAAGTGAATAAGAATCAGTGAAGTCTATTTTACAAATAATTTTGGCACTATTGTTTTTATGTAGTAGTGTTGTTTTTGCAAATGATTTTAGAGAAGTTTTTAAATTTTCTCTAAAAAAGGATGAGCAAAAGAAAATTCTTGTAAAATACGCCAATAAAGAGAAAATCTTAATATTGAGATGGACACTTTACAGCAATGAGGGGCTTGTGCTCTTCACGCATTATGATGGATATGTGAAGCAGAATATGCTTTACCTTAATCATAAAAATCAATCAATCAGACTAAAAGTAAAAGATAGTGGAGACCATTTTTACAATACTCCCTATTTTTTATTAAAATTTGATAGTTTTGATACTAAGAAACAAAAAGCAAAGTTTGAACTCTATCTGTATGACAAAAAGATGCAGGTTAAGTTGAAATTTTTGAAAAATAAAAAATAGAAGAGAAATATGCAAAGAGTAGAAGCAGAACTGGCAAGATTAATCGATGAAGTGAATTATGATGAGGTAACACGTCTTTTTAACAAGCTTAGCGGTGGAAAACGACTGAGGGCGAAGTTGATTTTAAAGATTGCAAAAGATGTTGAGGATGCTCCGCTTTTAGCAGCTATTGTAGAGCTGATTCACGCAGCATCACTTCTACATGATGATGTTATTGATGATGCAGCTACACGTCGTGGAGTTGCATCTGTCAATGCAACAGACGGTAGTAAAACGGCTGTAATGCTTGGAGATATTCTCTACTCCAAAGCCTTTACAGAACTTGTCGCATTTGACAAAGAGGTAGCTCAAACTATTGCAGCTTCCGTTACGGCACTCTCTAAAGGAGAGATGATGGATGTGAAGATGGCAGAGGAGTTCAACTCTGATGAAGCAGCCTATCTTGATATGCTCTACCTAAAAACTGCGACACTTATTGAAGCAGCTGCTAAAGCTGCAGCACTTCTTGCAGGTAAAGATGCTGAGTCTCACGCACTCTATGGACGTAATCTTGGACTTTCATTTCAGATTATTGATGATATTTTAGATATTACTGCAGATGAAGATACACTTGGAAAACCTGCAATGAATGACTTTGTAGAGGGCAAATGTACACTGCCATATATTTACCTCTATGAAGCACTTAATGCAGATGAAAAAGAGCGTCTAAAAGCTGCACACGGTAAAAAAGTAGATAGCGCAGAGAATGCGTGGATAAAAGCAAAAATGGATGAGCATAAGACAATAGAGAGATCTTTTAAACTTGCCAAAAAGCTCTCAGATGAGGCGCAAAATACAATGCGTGAGGATGCCGAACTTGTCGGTATTTTAGAAACTATGATACAAAGAAGTTATTAATGCACTATTTAACAGTTAGTCTTTCACATAAAAACAGCGATATAGAAACGCGCGAAAAATTTACCTATACAGATGATGAAAAAGAGGGGTGTCTGAAGCGTTTGGTACAATCTCCCTCTATCAGCGAAGCGATGCTTCTTGCAACCTGTAACAGAATGGAGATATATGTCTGTTGTAGTGATATTGAAGATGCGCTTAACCATATAATGACTCTGCTTACCTTTAAAGGCGGTCTCTCTGCTGAGTATTTAAAAGAGACAGCAGAGATAGTTGATGACAGTAGTGCTATTCATCATCTCTTTGCAGTTGCAAGCTCTATTGACTCTATGGTAGTTGGTGAGACACAAATCGCCGGACAGCTTAAAGATGCCTACCGTTTTGCACATGAACGTGGTTATGCAGACAAAAAACTCTCACGTGCACTCTCTCACGCATTTAAATGTGCTGCAAAAGTAAGAAACCATACAGATATTTCCTCTAAACCTGTCTCTGTAGCCTCTGTTGCCATTGGACAGATAAAAGCAAAAGTAGCAGATCTTCATACAAAAAAAGCACTTGTAATCGGTGTGGGTGAGATGAGTGAGATTTGTGCAAAACACCTTGTGTCTGATGGTGTTGAGACCTATATCACAAACAGAACAAAGCAAAAAGCGGAGGCTCTGGCACACGACTGTCATGCAAAAGTATATGAGTTTGGAGATTTGCATAAAGCGGTCAATGAGTTTGATATTATCTTTACTGCAACAAGCTCAAGTTATCCAATTATTACCAATGATCTTATTGAAGAAGTTGATTTTGAAAGATTTTGGTTTGATATGGCAATACCAAGAGATATTGAACTGCAAAAAAGAGATGATATCTATCTTTTTGTAGTAGATGATATTCAAGAAATTGTTGGTAAAAATAGAGCAGAGCGTGAGCAGTATGTGCGTCAGGCTCATGGTATTGTTGGACGAAGTGTTGTCGAGTTCTTTGAGTGGCTGGATGCACTTAATGTTGAGCCTATTATCAAAGAGATATATAAAAAAGCGGATAAAGCAGTAGAGACTGAGACACAGCGTGCTATACAAAAAGGTTTTATTCCAAAAGAGTATGAGTATGAAGCTAAAAAGATGGCTCAGCAGGCAATCAAACGCTTTTTACATGATATGACAAAGAAGATGCGTGAGGCATCTCATGAGGCAAAGAGCGATACGGTAACGGGAGCTATGCAGTATATCTTAAATGATGAACACGACAATATCCCGGACCAATACAAACACCATTTAAAAAAGGATTAGATTTTGAGAAGAAGCAGAGCATTTATTCCAACAACAAAAGAGGCACCAAATGATGCCTCACTTCCAAGTCACATCTTTTTGGCTAGAGCTGGATTTATCTCTCAGGTAGCAGCAGGGCTTTATAACTATATGCCGCTTGCAAAGAGGGTTATAAAAAAGATTGAAAATATCATCAATGAAGAGATGGCAGCAGTAGGAGCACAAGAAGTTGAACTCTCTTTTGTAACACCGGCTGATCTTTGGGCAGAAAGCGGAAGAATAGAGAAGTTTGGAAAAGAGCTTCTTCGTTTTAAAGACAGAAAAAATAACCTTTTTGTTTTAGGACCGACTCACGAAGAGATGATGGTAGATCTAGTTAGAAACCGTGTAACATCTTATAAAAATCTTCCATTGAATCTCTACCAGATAAAGACAAAATTTCGTGATGAAGCACGTCCGAGATTTGGACTTATGCGTGGGCGTGAGTTCATTATGAAAGATGGTTACAGCTTTCACGCAACGACAGAGGATTTAGACCGTGAGTTTGATGCAATGGAAGCAGCATATAAAAAGATACTTACCCGTCTTGGACTTGATTATAGAGTGGTAGAGGCTGACAGCGGTGCTATTGGTGGAAGCGGTTCAAAAGAGCTTATGGTTCTAGCTGACAGCGGAGAAGATACGATAGCAGTCTGCTCAAAGTGTGAATATGGTGCAAATATTGAAGCAGCAAAACGCTCACAACGAAAAGAGATACCTGAAGCTCCGGAAGCTGAGTTTAACAAGTTCTTAACGCCAGATACAAAAACGATTGATGAGCTTGCTGAGTTCTTTAAAGTTGATCCTTATTATACTGTCAAATGTATAGCTAAACGCGTGGTCTATGAAGATGAAAGTGAGATTGTTCTCTTCTTTGTAAGAGGGTGTGATAACCTACAAGAGGTAAAAGCACTTAATGCCACAGATGCACTTGATATTGTAGATGTTGATGAAGATGAGTTGCGTGAGATAGGGCTTGTTCCAGGTTTCATTGGCCCACTTGATCAAGATAAGGCAAAGCATGTTATTGATGAAGATTTAAGAGGTGCCGCAAATATGATCTGTGGTGCGAATGAGCAAGATTACCATTTTGTCGGTGTAGATCTTGGCATTTTAAGTGACGTGGCATATTTTGCCGATATTGCAGAGGTAAATGAGGGTGATATCTGTCCGCATTGTGATGGCGAACTCTCTTTTACCAAAGGAATAGAAGTAGGGCATATCTTTAAGCTCGGCACTACCTATTCAGCAGCACTTAAAGCTGAATTTTTGGATGAGAACGGAAAAGCACAGCCTTTTATTATGGGAACATACGGAATGGGTGTAAGTCGTCTTGTAGCTGCTGTGATTGAACAGCATCACGATGAGAACGGATGTATATGGACAAAAGCAACTGCTCCATATATGGTAAATATTATGATAAGTAACATTAAAGATGAAGCACAGGTCGAACTTGGTGAGAAGCTTTATGGACAACTGCAGGAGTCAGGTGTTGAAGTGATGCTTGATGACAGAAAAGATAGATTTGGTTTTAAGATGAAAGATGCAGAGCTTATCGGTTTTCCATATACAATAATTATCGGTAAAGAGCTTGCAAATGGAGCTGTGCAGATATATGAGCGAGCAACAGGTGAAAAAACTTCTGTGGCAGCAGATGATATTTTTGTAAAAATTATGGAACTGCTCTAAGATGATATACTTTTTAGCATATCTTTTTTTAGAAGTTTTAGTGTCTGTCAATATCTCCTCAGCCATTGGCGGACTTGCAACATTTGTTGAGATACTCTTTAGTGCATTGATAGGTATCTCCATCTTGATTAATTTTCGCAATACTTTTGTTGAGAATATGACAGCCGTATCGTATAACTGCATAGATTTAGAGGAGTTTCAACAGCTTAATCTCTTTACACTCTTTGGAGCGATTTTACTGATTGTTCCTGGTTTTTTAACAGATATTATCGGTATATTGCTTCAATTTAGTGCATTTACCACTATGCTTGTTAATCGTTATAATGTAAAATCTAAAAAGTGTAGTTCATCTTTTGAAGATGAAAATATAAATTTTAAAAAGGATGTAGATGATGTCATTGATGTTGAAATTATTGATAACAACCCTCATATTAAATAGTTTTGTATATGCACAGAGTGCAAGCGATAAAGTTGCTGAGTTTTTACAAGATAAATTTTCAGAAAATCCAAGATTTTCATCACTTGATGTAAAAGTTTCAGAAGAGATTCCTCTTAAAGATGTTAAAGGGTGGAATGCGTATATTGTTGATGTAGATGCAATATTGAAGTCATCTCCTAAAAAACCTGTTAAACAGAGAATGATTTGGTTTTCTGACGGTAATGTTATAACAAAAGATTTGGTAGATATGTATACAGGTGCATCACTTATTGAAAGTGTAAAACCAAAATTTCAAAAAAGCTATTATAAAAAAGAGAATTTGATTTATGGAAATGTAGATGCTAAACATAAAATAGCACTTTTTTCAGATCCTTTATGTCCATTTTGTAAACGTTTTGTCCCAAATGCTATCAAAGAGATGAAAAAATATCCGAAAAAATTTGCTATTTATTATTATCATTTTCCATTGAATAGAATTCATCCAGCTTCTGTAACTCTTGTCAAGGCAGCTGTTGCAGCAAAATTAAAAGGTTATAAAAATATTGTATTAAATCTGTATAATGTTCGTGTATCACCACGTCAAAGAGACAAGCAAAAGATTTTAGAAGCATTTAACAAAGCAGAAGGAACACATTTGACACTTAAAGATTTGAATAATCCTGCTGTAGAAAAACAGATAAAAGAGGATTTTAATGTAGCAAATGCATTGATGGTAAATGGTACTCCAACACTCTATTTTGACAGTGAAATTGATAAGACAAAGAAAAAATATCTGAAAGTAAAATAATGAAAAAACTAAGAATTGCAACACGTGTATCAGATTTGGCACTCTGGCAGGCATACCATGTAAAAGAGAGAGTAGAGAAGGCATTTCCTGAGATAGAGGTGGAGCTTAACAAGATTGTCAGTAACGGAGACAAGGTTTTAGACAAGCCGCTTGCACTTATTGGTGGAAAAGGTCACTTTACAAAAGAGCTTGAAGATGCAATGCTTGCAGGTGAGGCTGATATGGCTGTTCATTCACTTAAAGATGTGCCTACTTACATTCCAGAGGGTTTAGAGCTTGTTGCAATAACACAGCGTCAAGACCAGAGTGATGTTTTTCTCTCTCACAACTACGCAACACTGGATGAGTTGCCACAGGGTGCAGTTGTTGGGACAACAAGTCTTCGTCGTCGTATGCAGCTCTTAAAAGTTCGTCCGGATTTGAAGTTAAAAGATTTGCGTGGGAATGTAAATACACGCCTTAGAAAGCTTAAAGAGGGGCAGTATGATGCAATTATTTTGGCATTTATCGGGCTCAACAGACTTGATTTGCTAAAAGATATACCTCATGTAGAGAAACTCTCGCTTGATATGATGATACCGCCAATGGGGCAGGCTGCTCTTGGTATTGAGATAGTGCAGGGTAATGAGAAGCTGCGTGAGATAGCGATGATGCTTAATGATGAGACAACATTTCTTTGTACGCAGATAGAGCGTGATTTTATTGCAAAAATTGGTGCTGGATGTTCTGCACCGGTTGCCTGTAATGCTGTTAAAGAGGGTGAAAATATTGTTTTTCGTACAATGCTGGGTTACCCTGATGCTTCTAAGATTATGCAAGAGAGAGCTGTTGTAGCGCTTAAAGAGAGTCAAAATCTCGGCATTGAAATGGCTGAACTAATGATACAAAACGGAGCATTGGAACTTCTTACAGAGGCTGAGAGAACAGCTTTTAAAGATGAAATGCCACAAAGGTTATAATCGTGAAAAAAACAATCAATCTTTTAAAACAGCATAATGAGCTACGAACAATAGATACAGAGCTTGATATCTATCTTGAAATTCCACATATTGCCTATGCAGAGGTAAAAAAAGAGGATGGCGGCAAGGCAATTCTCTTTACAAATGTCGTTGATAAAAAAAGAGGAACAAAGTTTGAAGAGCCTGTTTTGATGAACGTATTTGGTTCTTATAAGCGTTGTGAGCTGCTTTTTGGCAGAACGATAGAGTCTGTTGCTGATGAGATAACAAAACTGCTGCATATGAAACCGCCAAGTGGCATTATGGAGAAGATTTCAATGGCGAGTGAGCTCTTTTCACTCAAAAATATCTTTCCAAAACGCTTAAAAGGTGAGGGTGAGTGCCAGCAGGTAAAATATTTAGAAGATGATGTTGATTTGTATAAAATGCCGGTGCTTACTACATGGGAGCAGGATGGCGGACCGTTTATAACTATGGGACAGGTCTATACACAGTCTCTTGATGGAGCGATGGTCAATCTTGGAATGTACAGACTACAGGTTTATGATAAGAATCATTTAGGAATGCATTGGCAGATTCATAAAGACAGCTCACACTTTTTTGACCAGTATCAAAAAGCGGGTAAAAGAATGCCGGTTAGTATTGCTATTGGCGGTAATCCACTCTATACTTGGTGTGCAACGGCACCGCTTCCGTATGGTGTGAATGAACTTCTTATGTACGGACTCATTACAAAAACACCTGCACAGCTTGTAAAATCACTTACAACACCGCTATACATCCCTAAAGATGTTGATTATGTCATTGAAGGGTGGGTGCATCCGAGTGAGATGAAAATAGAGGGTCCTTTTGGGGACCATACAGGATACTATACACTTGAAGAGCCATATCCGGTCATGGAAGTAAGTGCTATTACAATGAAAAAAGAGAGAACTTTCTTAGCAACTGTTGTTGGAAAACCACCGCTCGAAGATAAATATATGGGTTGGGCAACAGGGAAGATTTTCTTTCCACTTCTTAAAACGACTACACCTGATTTGCTAGATTATCATATGCCTGAAAATGCCGGTTTTCACAACTTAATACTTGCAAAGATGCAGCCACTCTATAAAGGGCATGCAAAACAGTTTATGCACGCTTTTTGGGGTGCAGGACAGATGAGTTTTGTAAAACACGCTATTTTTGTAGATGAGAATGCTCCGAAACTGGAAAATTATGAGGCATTTGCTACCTATGTACTGGATAGATTTACACCAAAATCTATGTTTATTACTGAGGGAATTTTAGATGCACTTGACCACTCTTCACCTGAAACGCTTGTTGGTGGAAAGCTTGGAATTGATGCAACGGCAGCAAACAAAATAGAAGCACCACAACTGCTTGGAGATGCTGAACTTTTAAAAGCGGTGCAGGAGCTTATTCCTGATGTAGTAGATCTGCATCAGTTTATGCGTCGTACGAAAAATCCTATTACAGTAATAGCTGTGAATAAGACAAAAAATATAAAAGAGTATTTTGATGCACTTATCTCGCTCTCTCCTCATATGAGAATTGTAGTTTTTGTAGATGCAGATAAAAATGATGTTCGTAATTCTTATATGCTTGTTTGGCGTGTCACGAACAACATAGATGCGCAGCGTGATGTTTTTGTATCTGGTTTGATGGTTGGTGTAGATGGTACAAATAAAAATGCACTTGATGGCTTTACAAGAGAGTGGCCGGATGATGTTGATTGTACTCCTGCTGTAATCGAACATTTAAAAACAATAGATGTTTGGGATTTTGATGATGAACTTTATAAAAAGTTTCAATTATAATCATTTTGACTTCTAATTTTCTTTTCTAAGGTGTATATAACACTTTTGGTTGTAAGATGAATCACAGAGATTTTAAAATCTTTGTGATATCAAGGAGTACAAAAGTTGTTTGTTCATAAATACTTTACTTTACTTTTCTTGCCTTTATTTCTTATCTCTACAGAGTCTCATGCAGCAATATATAAGGGGCAGAGTATTTTTATTAAAAAATGTATGCCTTGTCATAAACCAGGTGAAACTTTTGTTGCAAAATATAAAAAATCAGAATGGGAAAAATTTTTAAAATCAAAAGCAAAGCCTTTGGCTACACTGCATTTAAAAGATCAAAAAGCTAAAAAATCGTGGGACTATTTTAAAAGTAAAAAATATATGAAAGAGTCGAAACATTTACGTGATTTTTTATTTGAATATGCCAAAGACAGTGGTAAAATTCCTCTTTTTTAAAACCGAAAAGCTCTTTTGCCTTTGTAAAATCTCTCTTTTTCGATAAAATATCAAACTTTTTAATCCCAAGGATACAATAATGGAAAAAATGTGGTCAGGTCGCTTTAGTGCGGGTGCTTCAAACCTTTTAGATCAGTTTAATGCTTCAATAATGTACGATAGAAAGCTCTATCGTGAAGATATTGAGGGCTCTTTGGCTCACGCTCAGATGCTAGCAAAGCAGGGTATCCTCACGCAGGATGAACTAAAACAGATTCAAGAGGGACTCGCTCAGGTAAAAGAGGAGATAGAGTCAGGTAAGTTTGAGTGGAAGATATCTGATGAAGATTTGCATATGGGAATTGAGAAGCGTCTCACGCAGATTATTGGTGATACAGGAAAAAAACTCCATACCGCAAGAAGTAGAAATGACCAGGTTGCGGTAGATTTTCGTCGTTATGTTTTAAGAAAAAACAGTGAAATTGCAGAGGCAATCAAAGCACTTATGCAAGAGATTTTAGTAGTTGCCCAAAAACATACAGATACGCTCATTCCCGGTATGACACACCTGCAACACGCACAGCCGATTAACTTTGCGTTTCATTTAGGTGCTTACCTTTCAATGTTTAAACGTGATATTGAGAGATTTGAGAGCTCACGCGAGAGAAATAATATATCACCACTTGGATGTGCTGCACTTGCAGGAACGCCACACAATGTTGACCGTGAATATACGGCAGAACTCCTTGGTTTTGATAGTGTGAGCGTAAACTGCCTTGATACGGTAAGTGACAGAGATTTTGCATTGGAGATTTTATTTAATATCTCAACAATGATGATGCATATTTCACGTCTCTCTGAAGAGCTTGTTATGTGGTCATCTTATGAGTTTGGTTTTATTGAGCTTAGCGATGAGTACTCTACGGGAAGCTCTATTATGCCACAGAAGAAAAACCCAGATGTTCCAGAGCTCTTACGTGGAAAAACAGGGCGTGTTTATGGCGCACTTGTAGGACTTTTAACAGTTATGAAAGGGCTCCCACTTGCATATAACAAAGATACGCAAGAGGATAAAGAGGGTGTTTTTGATGCAGTTGAGACTGCTGAAATCTCTCTTGAAATCCTCAAAGAAGCAATCAAAACTATGCAGGTAAAAGCAGACAATATGGAGAGTGCCTGTGCAATAGGGCACTTAAGTGCTACAGACTTGGCCGATTATCTGGTAGAGAAGTGCGGTATTCCATTCCGTGAGGCACACTTTATTACAGGGCGTGCAGTTGCAAAAGGTGAAGAGCTTGGTGTTGATCTCTCAAAGATGGAGTTCAAATATCTCAAAGAGATTGATGAGCGCATTAATGAAGATGTGATGGAGTACCTTGGTCTGCGCCACTCTATGAATGCAAGAACATCACAGGGTGGAACGGCAACGCAAAGAACTCAAGAACAACTTGAGTATTTTAAAGAGTATCTACAAAGCAAGTAGATAGAAGTTAGAGAAATTTCTCTAACTTAGATAAAATCTTTAGGATCAGCATCTGTAAAGTGATCCCATTTCAGTTTTGCACCGCCTAAAATATGAAAATGGAGGTGTTTTACCTCTTGTCCGCCATTTTCCCCAATATTTGTAATGACTCTATATCCACTCTGATCTATCTTTGTCTCACGCGCTATCTCTTTTATAAACTCTGTCATACCTGCCATAGTCTCTGGTGAAACATCATTAAAACTATCTACATGAATCTTTGGAATTGCCAAAATATGTACAGGAGCTTTTGGATTGATATCGTGAAATGCCAAAAAGTTTTCATTCTCACAAACGATATTGGAAGGTATCTCTTTATTGATAATTTTACAAAATAGACACATAATATTTTCCTTGTTTTTGGGTTATTGTAGCATATAATTAGCTAAATGAAGCTATATATAAAATTGTTTTGATATAATCCAAAGAAAATTCACACTTATGGAGACTCTACATTGAAAGAGTGGTACGATAAAATAGACGAAGCAAAAAGCGTTGAGACCTTAGAAGAGATCCGTATTGCACTGTTTGGAAAAAAAGGTGTTTTAGCAGCAGAGTTTGCTAAGATGAAAGATGTTCCAAATGAGCAAAAAGCGCAGTTCGCAAAAGATTTGAATGCGCATAAACAAAATCTTATGAATGAGTTTCAAGCAAAAAAAATAGTTCTTGAAACAGAGGCTCTTAAAGCCGCAATGCAGGCTGAAGCAATAGATGTGTCAATGTTTTCTACATCAAGTTCAGCAGGAGCCCTGCACCCGGTTATGGAGACAATGGACAGAATAGTTGAATACTTCTCTTCCATGAACTTTGCCGTAAAAACGGGAAAAATGGTTGAAGATGATTTTCATAACTTTGAAGCACTTAATCTTCCAAAATACCACCCTGCACGTGATATGCAGGATACTTTCTATTTTAAAGATGAGATGCTGCTGCGTACGCACACTTCTCCTGTTCAAATTAGAACAATGTTAGAGACAAAACCACCTATTCGTATGATAGCACCGGGTGCTGTATTTCGTCGTGATTATGATCTCACGCATACACCGATGTTTCATCAGATTGAAGGACTTTTGGTTGATGAAGAGGGGAAAGTCTCATTTGCAAATCTCAAGTTTATTTTAGAGGACTTTTTAAAATATATGTTTGGTGATGTTGATGTGCGTTTTCGCCCATCTTTCTTCCCGTTTACGGAGCCTTCTGCGGAAGTGGATATCAGCTGTGTTTTCTGTAAAGGCGAAGGGTGTCGTGTATGTTCACATACGGGATGGCTTGAAGTTCTAGGGTGTGGAATTGTTGATCCAAATGTCTTTGAAGCGGTGAAGTATAAAAATGTAAGTGGATATGCATTTGGTCTTGGAGTTGAGAGATTTGCAATGCTGATTCATCAAATTGGAGACCTTCGTTCACTCTTTGAAGGCGATATTAAATTACTGGAGCAGTTTCAATGATAGTTACAAGATCTTGGTTACAAGAGTGGATAGATCTCGATGGAATCTCCACAGAAGATATAGCAAAAACATTTAACTCTATCGGTTTAGAAGTTGATCGTATTCATGAGTATAGAGTTCCTCCAAAGATTGTATTTGGTAAAGTTTTGGAGTGTGAAAAACATCCTGATGCCGATAAGCTCAATGTATGTAAAGTAGATATCGGAAGTGCAACACGTCAAATCGTCTGTGGTGCTGCAAATGTACGTGAGGGACTTACTGTAGTTGTTGCAACTATCGGTGCGGTTATGCCAAACGGAATGGCTATAAAACCGGTAAAACTGCGTGGTGTTGATTCTGAGGGAATGATATGTTCTGCCGGAGAGATAGGATTACCTGACCTTGGGAAAGGGATTATGGAACTTGACAGCAGTATAGGAAAATTTAAACTTGGAGAAGAGGTAAATCAAAACCCTCTTTTCAATGATGATTTAATTGAGATAGAACTGACTGCAAATCGTGGAGATTGTCTGAGTATTCGTGGTGTTGCACGTGACCTCTCTGCTGCATTTGACAGACCTGTCAAAGAGTATGCAGTTACTGACAATGATGAAAAACGCGGTATCGGGCGTATTCTCTCTTTGGTACATGAAAAAGATTTGGATGTAAATCTTCGCTACAAGGCTTTAGACCTTGATACTTTAAGCCTTCCGTTTATTATTCAGTTGCGTCTTGCACAGATTGAAGAGAACAGAGAGTCTGATGTTGAAGCGGTAATGCTCTATGTTACGCATGCAACAGGTGTTATCTTAAGAGCCTATAACTATGACTTTTTCAAGTATGATGATGAGAAAAAAGCAAAGGTAATTCTTGCAGAAGATAGTGATGGTTTTGCTGTTATTAAAAATGAGAAAGATGAGACAGCATCTGTTATAGGTATTATCCAAAAAGATATCTCCAAGATGAAAGAGAGCAATGGCAGAGTTGTTCTTGAAGCTTCTTATATTCCGCCTGATATCATCTCAAGAAAGATGGCAGAGTCTAAAATAGAGTCAGGCCCGATGTTCTATAAAACCTCACGCGGAAGCGAGCCACAGTTGGAAGAGGGACTCTCTTACTGTATAGACCTTATTGAAGAGTACTCAAACTCAACGACTTTTAGTGGAAGTGTCGAACTCTCCAAATCTTTTAAAGAGAAGATTGTTATGGTGGCAAAAGAGGAGATAGATGCAATTATCGGTGCAAAAATCGATAAGAGTATTATCATCAAAATCTTGAAAAACCTCGGTTTTGATACATCAAAATCTTCAACTGACAGTTTTGTTATTACTGTACCGCAATATCGTCACGATATAGTCAATAAACAAGATATTGTAGAAGAGATTGTCCGTATGGTCGGCATTGATAATATCCCTTCAAAACCTTTCTTGCTACAAGAGGCAAACCGTCTTGAAGATAACTATTTTGCCTATAAAAAACGCTCTGTTTATAGACACAAAGCGGCACAAAGCGGTTTCTTTGAGTCAATTCATTTTGTATTTGATGAGAAAAAAGTACTGCAGGAGTATGGTTTTGAGACAACAAAAGAGGAGTTAGAGCTGCTCAATCCTATAGTGCAAACACTTGATACTTTAAGACCGACACTCTTAACAGCTCTTTTAAAAGCTGCTTCACAGAATGTAAAAAACGGTTATGATTCTGTAAAACTTTTTGAGATAGGCTCTGTCTTTACACCGACAAGAGATGAGTCACTTAAGATGTCACTTCTTTTTTGTGGTGCAAAAGAGCAGGAGTCTTTGGCAAATGCCGGAAAACCTGCAAAAATTGATTTTGCTGCCTTTGTTCAAAAAGTGGCAGATATTATCGGTAATGTTGAGTTGCGTGAGCATAAGACATCACATACGCTCTCACACCCTTACCAAACAGCAGAGATTTTACAAAACGGCGAGGTAGTCGGTGAGCTCTTTAGAGTACATCCTGAAGTAGAAAAAGCGTATGATTTGGATGTGACATTTATGTGTGAGCTGGATTTTGAGAAACTCTCGTATGAACTCAAAACTGCAAAAAAACGTTCAAAATATCAGGCCTCATTTAGAGACTTGAGTCTTATAATGCCAAAAGATATGCCTTTTGAAAAAGTTAAAGAGATTATCAATGCTCACGCAACAGATGAGCTTATCCGTTTCTATCCAGTTGATAGATATGAGGATGAGAGTCTGGGAGAAAATATGAGCCTCTCTGTGCGTTTTGTACTGCAGTCAGATGATAAAACACTTGAAGAGGAAGATATTAACGGTGCAATGGAGGCAATTTTAGCTGCACTTGATAAAGAGCTAGGAATAGGACTTCGATAATGAGTAGTGTTGTTGTATCTCCGGCAGAGAGTTTTTCACTCTCTATTAAAAGCATAGCTCCTGATAAGTCGATTTCACATAGAAGTGTGATGTTTGCAATGCTTGCTGATGGTGTGAGCGAAATTGAGAACTTTTTGCGTGCTGAAGATACGCTCAACTCATTGGAGATTGTTAAAAATCTCGGTGCAAAAGTTGAAGATGACGGAGATATTATCAAAATCTCTTCAGATGGAATTAAAGAGCCTTTTGAGATACTTGATTGTGGAAACTCCGGAACGGGAATGCGTCTTTTTTGTGGGCTTTTAAGTTCTGCTGAGGGACATTTTGTACTTACAGGCGACAAATATCTTCGTCGTCGTCCTATGAAGCGGGTTACTGCTCCGCTTATAAGCATTGGTGCAAAGATTGATGGACGACAAAATGGTGATTTGGCACCGCTGAGTATTCGTGGAGCATCGCTTAAGGCATTTGATTATGAGTCTAAAATTGCTTCAGCACAAGTAAAATCGTGTATGATTTTAGCAGCACTCAGAGCCGATGGAAAATGTAGCTATGTAGAGCCTGAGCTCTCACGCGACCACACAGAGAGAATGTTGCGTGGGATGGGTGCAAAAGTTGAAGTTGATGGACTTAAAACGACTATTGAACCATTAGAAGGTCTGCTTTTACCACTAAAAATAAGAGTACCGGCTGACCCTTCAAGTGCATTTTTCTTTGCAGTTGCTGCTGCAATTACTCCGGGAAGTGAGATAGTTTTAGAAGGTGTTACCCTCAATCCGACACGTATTGAGGCCTTTAAAGCACTAGAGCGAATGGGTGCAGATATCTCCTATGAATTAACTGATAATAAATATGAACCTATTGGGGATATCAAAGTAAAATATGCACCGCTGCATGGGATTACCATAGAAGATAATATCTCCTGGTTGATTGATGAACTTCCTGCACTTAGCATCGCTATGGCTTGTGCTGAGGGTGAGAGTCTTGTAAAAAATGCAGAGGAGCTGCGTGTTAAAGAGAGTGACAGAATCGCAACGGTTGTAGAGGGACTTCGTGCCTGTGGTATTGAGGTGCATGAGTATAAAGATGGTTACAGAATTGTCGGCGGCGAGTTGCAATCTGCGGCAGTTGATAGTGATGGAGACCATAGAATTGCTATGAGCTTTATTATTGCGGGGCTTCGTTGTGGTATGAAAGTGAGTGATTTGGAGTGTATCAATACCTCTTTTCCAAACTTTTTTGAACTTTTAGGAAAAATTACAGATGTGGAGCTTTCATAGATGAAGATAGAATTAGCTGAGAGTTACGGTTTTTGTTTTGGTGTAAAACGTGCGATTAAAATTGCAGAAGAGAACCAAAATGCGGCAACATACGGTCCGCTTATTCATAATCCAAAAGAGATAGCACGACTTGACAGTGATTATAAAGTAGGGCTTGTTGAAGATTTTCAAACATTTAAACCTGGTGACAAGGCGATTGTTAGAACGCACGGAATTGTCAAAGAGGAGCTTGAAGCTCTAAAAGAGAGTGGGGTAGATGTAGTTGATGCAACCTGTCCTTTTGTGACAAAACCACAAGAGATAGCTCAGGAGATGAGTGAGGCAGGCTATAGTGTCGTTATCTTTGGTGATGTTGCCCATCCAGAGATTAAAGGGGTACGTTCTTATGCAAGTAAAGGTGCTGTTGTTGTGACATCGCCAGATGAGCTTGAAGATGTAAAACTGCATGAGAGAGTGGCTCTTATAGCTCAAACTACAAGAAAAGTCGAAGATTATATGGAGATAGCAAACTATCTTATTCCTCGTCATAAAGAGGTGCGTGTCTTTAACACTATCTGTAATGCAACCTTTGAAAATCAAGATGCTGCCAGAAAACTTTCAAAACGTGCTGATGTTATGATAGTTATCGGTGGAAAAAACTCTTCAAATACAAAACAGCTCTTTAATATTGCTCATGAAAACTGTAAAGACTCTTATCACATAGAAGATGAGAATGAGTTGGATATGAAGTGGTTTGAAGGCAAAGAGCTTTGTGGTATATCTGCAGGTGCTTCTACGCCTGACTGGATTATTCAAAATGTAGTGGATGCCATCGCCAAGGGTGTTAATTAAGCGAGTTTTACTCCTTAATTAGAGCCTCTATTACTTCAAAATATTTAAAACTTCCAAAATTTAATACCCATATAATCATTATTTCGTTATAATCACGCAATTTTTATGTAACAGAGGATAGGTAATGGCGTTCGATAACGAATCATTTGAAGAAGAAGAAAATTTTGCAGAGATGTTTGCTGCAAGCGAAAAACAACAAGAGACAAGCCGTATAGTAGAAGGCGAAATAGTAGAGATTCAAGCTGATGACAACAGAGCATTGGTTGGTGTAGGTGATAAACTTGAAGGTATTATCAATTTAGATGAGATCCGTGACGAAAACGGTGAGTTGAAGTTTGGTACTGGTGACAAGATTAAAGTAATGATTATGGGATACTACAATGAGCGTCCTAAAATCTCTTACAAAAAAGTATTAGAGCAAGAGAAAACTATTGAATTTATTGATGCTCATAAAGATGACTTTGAAAATCTTGTAATTGAAGGTGTAATCACGAAGAAAAATCGTGGTGGATATGTAGTAGAGTCTGATGCAGTATCATTCTTTATGCCACGTTCATTAGCAGCTTTCAAAGAGAGTGATGATGTAGTTGGCCGTAAGATTAAAGCACAGGTTGTTAAAATTGATCCGGAAGAGAACTCAATCATCGTTTCTCGTAGAAAGCTTTTCAACGAAGAGCGTAAAAAGAAAAAAGAGATTATCGATCAACTTATGGCAGAAGATGTTGTTGTTGAAGGTGTTATCAAAAAAATCACTTCATACGGAATGTTTGTTGATGTTGGTGGTGTTGATGGACTTGTTCACTACAACGAAATCTCTTATAAAGGGCCGGTTAATCCGTCAAAACTTTATAACGAAGGCGATACAGTAACTGTTAAAGCTATTAACTATGACAAAGATAAGCGTCATCTTTCACTCTCTATCAAAGCGGTTCATCCAGACCCTTGGGCAGAAGTAGAACAAGAACTTGATGAAGGTGATACAATCACTGTAACAGTTTCAAATATTGAAAACTATGGTGTATTTGTTGATCTTGGAAATGACATTGAAGGTTTCTTACATATCTCTGAGATCACTTGGAACAAAAATGTTAAAAATCCAAATGATTACTTAGAAGTAGGTCAAGAGATTGATGTTGAAGTAATTGAGATTAACCCTAAAACTCATAAACTTCGTGTATCATTAAAAAGACTTCTTCCAAAACCGTTTGATGAGTTCTTGAAAAAATATAACGAAGGCGATATTGTAACTGGTACAGTTACATCTTTAACTGATTTTGGTGCATTCGTTCGTATTGACGGTGTAGAAGGTCTTTTACATAATCAAGATATCTCTTGGGATAAAAACACAAAAGCAAAAGATGTTTTAAAATCTGGTGAAGAAGTAGAAGTAAAAATTGCAAAAATCAATGAGCAAGATCAAAAAATCTCTCTCAACAGAAAAACTCTTTTAGAGTCTCCTGTAGATCAGTTTGCAAAAACACATAAAGTAAATTCTATTGTTACTGGTACTATCCGTGATATTAAAGATTTCGGTGTATTTGTATCTTTAGAAGATGGTGTAGATGCACTTATTCGTGATGAAGATTTAGCACCACTCAACAAAGAAGAGTTAGAGCCTGGTCAAGAGATTGAAGCAGCAGTAGCTAACATTGATACTCGCCGTGACCGTATCCGTCTCTCTGTTAAAAAATTAGATTACATTAAAAATCAGGCTATGCTTGAAGAGATTAATGATAATGAGTCACACTCTTTGGGTGACTTAATCAAAGATAAGTTTAAATAAGAACTTCTTATGCAGAAGATTTTAAAATGGTCAGCTCCTGTCATTGCGATAGGTGTAGCCATTTTTCTTCTTTTCTTTCTTGTCTCAATTAACTCTGATGAAAATATTGACAAGGGAGAGCCTTTGGAACTTCAGAGTAAAAATATTACACAAAAGTCAAAAGAAATAATTTGGCTCAATCACTTGTCTCAAAAGCAGAAACAGGGTTATTTCTATCCTGTAAATGAAATTTATATTCAAGTTGATCTTAATGAAAAAATAGCTAAATCTATAACCTATAAACTATCTGCAGTATTAAAAGATCCGTATCAGCTTTTTTGTCTAAAAGAGGAGTTGAAGCATTATGGACTTAAATATTTCTTAAAAAAAGATAGAAATGGTGTAGAATTACTTATTTATTCACAAAATGTTGGTAAATTACACTCCTTGGTTAATGTACTGAAAAATTATAAAATCTTGGCTCAAATTAAGCCATATAATAAGGAACAATAAATGCAAAAATATACAGTCGTTGTATGTGACCATATTCATGAAGCGGGTCTAAAAATGCTTCAAGATGATGAATCTATTAACTTTGTAATGGCAGCAGATGTTGATAAAAAAGAGCTTGTTGAGAAGATAATTCCAACAGCAGATGTTGCAATCACAAGAAGTTCTACAGATGTTGATGATTTTTTTATTGAACATGCAACAAACTTAAAAGCAATCGTTCGTGCAGGTGTTGGTGTTGATAATGTAAATATTCCTGGATGTTCTAAAAAAGGTATCATTGTTATGAATGTACCGACTGCTAACACTATTGCAGCAGTTGAACTTACAATGACACATATGCTTAGCTGTATGAGAATGTTCCCATACTCTCATGATCATCTTAAAAATCAAAGAATCTGGAAACGTGAGAAGTGGTATGGTTATGAGCTCAAAGGCAAAAAACTCGGTGTTATCGGTTTTGGTAACATTGGTAGCCGTGTAGCAAAACGCGCCAAAGCATTTGAGATGGATATCGTTGCATATGACCCATACATCAACCCATCTAAAGTAACTGATTTAGATATGACATATACAAAGAACTTTGATGATATTTTAGCGTGTGATGTTATCACTATTCATACACCTAAAAACAAAGAGACTATCGGTATCATTGGCGCTGAAGAGATTGCCAAAATGAAAGATGGTGTTGTACTTGTAAACTGTGCCAGAGGTGATCTTTATAATGAAGATGCACTCTATGATGGTCTTAAAAGCGGAAAAATCCGTTTTGCCGGTATTGATGTATTTGGTAAAGAACCAGCAATAGATAACAAGCTTCTTGATTTGGATAACATTGTAGTATCTCCTCACTTAGGTGCAAATACATATGAATCTCAGTACAACATCGGTACGCAAGCAGCAGAGAATGCAATAGCAGCTGCAAAAGGTATCGCATACCCTAATGCGATGAATTTACCTATTGATGAGAGCAAAATTCCTGCATTTGTCAAACCATTTTTAGAGATGGGACAAAAGATAGGTTTTATGGCTTCTCAGATCAATAAGTCAAAAATTGTCTCTATCAAAGTAAAAGGAAATGGTGAGATAGGAAACTATGTTGACTCTCTTGCTACTTTTGTAACGGTTGGTGCTATGAGTCACTCTACAGAGACTATTAACTATGTAAATGCTGATTTTGTTGCTAAAGAGAAGAATGTAGCAGTAGAAGCCGTAAATCTTGGTGATTCTGCTGTATATAAAAATCTTATTACTGTCAAACTTACTACAAATGAAGGTACAACGACTATTAGTGCAACTATCTTTGACGATGGCGTTCAGCGTATCGTTTCAATTGATGGTTTTGATAATGAAGTCGCAATCAAAGGTGATATGATACTTTTCAAAAACTCTGATGTTGTTGGTGTGATTGGAAGCGTAGGAACTATTCTTGCACAAAATAATGTAAATATCTCTGACTTCTCACTTGCTAGAAATGCAAACAAAGAGGCACTCGCTGTTATTCTTGTTGATAATGCGGTAAGTGACAAAGCCTTAGAGGAACTTGCATCTTTAGAGGCTTGTAAAAGCGTTAGCTACGCTCGTTTATAATCTTTCATAACTTTTAGCTGCTCCTCTTTTGGAGTAGTTACTTCTTTTTTAATTCAATCAATTTTTTATCTTATTTTTTTACTGCTACAAAATTTTTTAAGCGTTATATATACAAGAGTTTCCAGTAGAGATGGTAGAAAGTGGTAGATACAAAAGCTATTAGATAGCTTTTGTATTGTCCATAAGGACAGGAATAAATATAAGTGAAACAATAACGGCTGCTACTGTTCCAGAGATAAGTGCGACTCCAAGTCCTCCAAAGATAGGGTCACTTGCAAGAAGTGCCGAACCTAAGATAATGGCAATTGCAGTCAGCATAATAGGTTTTGCACGTGTCGCGCTTGCAATAGCAATAGCACGACGTTTTTCAATACCTTTATCTTGCATAAGTGATTTTGCAAAATCAATAAGAAGCAGAGAGTTACGTGAGCTAATCCCCATAAGTGCAATAAAACCAATCAGTGAAGTTGCTGTCAGGAAAAATACATTTACTGTAACCAAATCAGCTACCCAGTGACCGACAATTACGCCGATGATAGAGAGAAAACTTCCCGCAAGTACAATACTGCTGATTGCAAATGATTTATAGTAAATAACCAAGAGGAGATAAATTAATATGAGAGCAGCAATAAAGGCAGCTCCCAAGTCTCTAAAGGTATCAAGCGTCACTTTCATCTCTCCATCCCAACGTAGAAGAAAATTTTCTCCTGTTTTTTTATCTTTGAGGTTTAAATCAAACATAAAAGTTGTAATACCTGGAACTTTTGAAACTTCATAACCATTTTTAGAAAAATACTCTATCATCATATCACGAGCTTCCAAAAGTGGATATACCTGAGACTCCATATCTGTCTCTGCAACTACATTTACCATAGTTTTGAGGTCTTTATGGTAGATAGTCGGTGTTGATTTTACTTTAACAATATCGACTATTTCAGTAAGTGGAATCATCATTCCTTGTTTGTTCATAAGATACAGAGAACTTAGTTTTGCATTGAGTGTTTGGAGTGTTGAGTTGTCAAGCATTTTAGAATCTCTGCTAAGAGAGACAAAAATACCTACCTGGTCATTAAGTTCAATAGTGTTCTTAACAGCGACCTGCATACCTTTAAATGCCAAATAGAGAATATTATTGACCTGATCAACACTTAAACCACTTTTTGCGATTTTATCTGTTAGTGGTATAAGTTTGTATCTGTCATATGGTGTTTCACTCATAATATCCACATCAACAAGTTTTGGAGTCTTTTTAAGGATTTTAGCAACATCTGCAGCTACTTTTAATACACCCTCATTTTTCTCTCCATAGACTTCAACAGCGATAGAAGCAAGTGTTGGAGGACCTGATGGCATCTCAACAAATGCTATTGTTGAACCTTTTACAAGCTTTTCACAGCTCTTTTGAATCTCAGGACGGATTCTATGAACCATAGTAAATGATGCTTCATCTCGTGTATGCTTATCCGTAAGATTGACAACAATCTCAGAAAAACGCTCACCCTGTTTAAGGGCACTTCCCTTTACAAGTCCTGCATAATCAAGCGGTGCACCTTGAGCCAAGAATGTCTCTACATCTGTAACAGCACTCTCTTTGATAAGTTTATCAACAACACATTGTGAAACTTTTTTCGTCTCTTCTATAGAACTTCCGGCAGGTGTTGTAACATATACGTTAAAAGTATTTGCACTTTTTCCTGGAAGCATTCTTGCCATAACCGCTTTTGTCGGCAGCATCATAATACTTCCGGCAAGTGCTACAAGTACTGCTACTATAACAAATAACTTTTTAGAAGGAGAGTTTAAAATATTAAAAACAAAATTTTCAAATTTTTTACCTTCGTGGTGATGGTGTGGCATTTATTTTCCCTCCTTTTTACTGTTTTCATGATGATGAGATCCATCATCTTCTCTTTTTAATAATTTACGACTTAAATAAGGTGTAAAAATATATGCAACTATAAGTGAAGCTAAAAGTGCTACCGGAACATTCAGTGGAATAGGTTTCATAAATTCACCCATCATACCGCCAACAAACATCATTGGAACCATTGTCAAGATAATTGCAAGTGTTGCAATATTTGTCGGACGACCTATCTCATCTGTAGCTTTGATAAGGAGAGTATCCATATCTTTATGCTCACTGTCGTGATCATGGAGATGTCTGTGGATGTTCTCAATAACGATAATCGCAGCATCAACAAGCAGACCAAGCGAGAGCAGGAATGCAAAGAGCGTAATACGGTTAATAGTCTGTCCTGTCATATAGGCAACAAAGAGTGTAATAGCCAAAATTGCCGGAACTGTAAAAGTAACGATGAGTGACTCTTTCCATCCAAGGAAGAAGATAAGCATTACAGCAATGATTGCAATGGTAATAACGAGGTGATGTACAAGCTCATTTACCGCATCATCAGCTCTTACACCATAGTCACGTGTGATTTTATAGTGGATACCAAGCTTGTCAAGCATCTCTTTATTCTTTTCAAGCATCTCTTTGACATCATCCGATACAAAAACAGCATTAGAACCGGCAAGTTTTGAGACACTAAATGTTATCTGTTCATTTTGTGTCACTTTATCTTTATCTTTCATAGTTAAAAGTGCGCTCTGTTTATTTTGGAAATCAACACCGTCACTCACAGTCGCTACATCACGCAGATAGATAGGGCTTCCCATATATTGGGCAATAATGAGATTTTTAACATCATCTACACTCTCAATTGCATTTTGAACACTAAAGACAACGAGTTTGTTCTCTTTTGTCGGTGCATCAACGGCCGGAGCTGTCTTTGCTATGGCTTGAATACCCTGCATAATTTGGCCGAGTGATATATGATAGCCTTTGAGCTTAGCGAGATCAACCTCTACATTGTACTGCTCTTTATGCGCACCTTTGAGTGTTGTTTTTGACACATTCTCAATCTGGCTGACACTTTTTTTGATATTCTGGACAGTTTCAAGAAACTTTATATAGGGTGTCTTTGAATCTTTATCTTTCCAAAATGCAACAGTTACAATAGGAATATCAATATCAATATCAAAAGGTTTTACAAGTGGCTGCATGATGCTTTTTGGCATTTTGTCCATATTTTGCATAACCTTATCATAGAGTTTAAGGTTTGAGATTTCACGGTTTTGCCCGATGTAATACATTACATTAACAACAGCAACATTCTCCATACTCATAGAGTAGATATGCTCTACACCTTTAATCTCACGTAGTTTTTGTTCTAGTGGATCAACAATTACTTTTTCAACCTGTTTTGGACTCATTCCCGGTGCTACAACGATAACGCTACCACCACTAATGGCAATTTGAGGATCCTCTTCACGTGGCATAACCTCCAGGGAGATATATCCAAGTACAAGAAGAAAAACAGCAAGAAGGGCAGTAAGTGGATTGTAGAGAAAACCACGTGCCAGTTTTCCTGCATAATCCGTTACTTTAATATGCGATAAATCTTTCTCTTTCATCTTAGTTTGCCTTTATATCAACTGTTGCATACATACCTGGAAAAATTTTGTTATTGTTATTTTTGTTAAAACTTACTTTGATTTTAAATGTATGTGTCATCGGATTTGAACTTGGAATAATCGCATTGATTTTTCCGATAGTTTTAAAACCGATAGATGGAATTTTTACTACAACTCTTTTTCCGTATGCGATTTTATCAAGATTGCTCTCGCTAATCTCTGCAAGAATTTTCAGGTTGGAGAGGTCAGAAAGAATAATTGCCGGCATACCAGGCATTGCCATTTCACCAACTTTTATATTTTTAGCAACGACAACACCATCGTTTGGAGCTTTGATAATAAGATATTTGTACTGATTTTGTACTTCTTGAAGTCTTGCTTTTGCTATAGAAATCATATCACTTAAGTTTTTTTCTGCAAGTTCAAGGTTTTCTACTTCATATTTTGAGACCATATCTTTTTTCAGTAATCTTTTGTGACGCTCAAGGTTGATTTTTACATTTGTATATTGGTTTTCATACATCTGTAAACCAAGTTCTGCCTGACGTTTTGCTGAGTCAATCTCACGTGAATCAATAGTATAAAGAACCTGCCCACGCTTTACCTTCTCTCCTTCACTTACATTTACACTTGTCACAAAACCCATAAAACGGCTTGTTATCATCTTTTGATTATCTGAGATAACACTTCCTGAGAGTGTTAATACTTCAGCCATCAAAGAGGCCCCTAATGCCACTAAAAGTAGTAGTTTTTTCATCTATTCATCTCCATTTGCTAATTTTTCTAATTCAAATATCTTTTCTGTACGCTTGTTTTGTGCGATTTGCAGCTGTAAAATCTTCTCAATCTGTGCAGATTGTTTGATGATTACATCGCTCATAGATACAAGTTTCTCTTTATATCTACCCTCATAGTTCTCATAGATGGCATTTGCAAGTGCCAACTCTTTTTTTAGGGATGCTATCTCAACATCAGTGCTCTCAATTTCAGTGCGTATCTTTGCAACTTTAAGTGCAATTCCTTGACGAGCAAGATCCAATTGTGACTGCATTTTGAGCTTTTCAATTTTTGATTTTTCAATTTTGGCACTATCGATACCACCATTAAAGATATTCCAGGTCAAGCGTGCACCGATTGTATAAGCTTTGTGGTCATTTGCATCACCTAAGAATGTATCATCAGCAGTTGCTACTTCACCAAAAGCACCAACAGTCGGATAGTATGCAGCCTGGCTTGATGTAACCATATTTTTGCGAATCTCCAAACCGGTTGTCGCTTTTTTAATGTCGATATTTCTTTTTAATATCTCTTCATCAGAGAAGCGAGGCATCGCTACAACAGAAGTAGGTGTAATGATTTTTGTTACCTTTTGGTTAAGTAAAAAACTTATATAATGATAAAGCAGTTTTTTATTTGCCTCCATTTCTATAAGAAGTCTCTCAACATTTCCTTTTTTTGCTTTAACCTCTAAAAGATCAACATGTTTCGCATAGCCGACTTCTATCATTGTTTTTGTCGTATTTTCCAAAGTAGTGATATTGTCTAGGATTTTTTGTAAATTTTTAATAGCTGAGTTTAAAAGAGCCATATTGTAATAGCTTTTTCTCAGTTCATATTTCTTTTGAGTAAGGAGCTTTTCTTTATCTAAAGATTTCAATTTTGTCATTGAGTTCATAATATTTGTATAACTACTGAGAGCAAAACCGGTGAAAAGCGGCACCTCATATTTTAACTTGCTTTGAAAAAAGTTTCTATATCCAGGATAGTTGAGATCTCGTGGCGGTGTTATATAATCAGGATGTCCTGCCATAAAGTTCCCCATAAACTCTTGTGCACCAAAATCTCCGAAATTTGCCTCACGCGAAGTGAGCTTAAAACCAAATACATTTCCTGCATCATTGGAACGGGCTGCATCTTGTGTAAATGTCAGCTTACCCCAATTCATACCTGAGACTGTATCTGCTTGAGCTTTTGCACTCTCAACATCTAGCGTTGCTGCTTTTATCTCCAAGTTTTGAGATTTTAGAATCTCTAAAGCTTCAGAGAGTGGGAGTGCATTAGTTGTTGTTTCATTTGCATTGAGTAAGAGAGCAAATGCAAGCATACTAATGATTTTTTTCATTTGTGATTGTCCTTCAAATTTTGTATAAAATTAAGTTTATATTATAACACATAAATCATTTTAGAATATCATAAAGTCATCACATTTAACTATTTGAAGTATAATAGTCCTATGAATTTAAAATATGTAACGGTTTTTCTCACATTTTTTCTGTACAACACACAAATCTTAGCAAATCATCTACAATTTTCAACATCACCGTATCTTTTGCAACACTCAAATAATCCAGTAAATTGGTATCCGTGGGGAGAAGAAGCATTAAAAGAGGCAAAAGAGCAAAATAAGCCGATTTTTCTCTCAATCGGTTATGCAAGCTGCCACTGGTGTCATGTTATGGAGAGAGAATCCTTTACAAATAAAAAGATAGCCTCACTTTTAAATAGATTTTTTATAAGTATTAAAGTCGATAGAGAGTGTATGCCTCAACTTGATATGCGTTTTCAAAAGTTATTTGAAAGATATAAAGGGAGACGAGGAGGGTGGCCTTTGAGTGTTTTTTTAACACCGGATGGCAAACCTTTTTATATTACGACATATATTCCTCCAAGTAAAAGAAGTTATGCAGAAGGAATGGATACATTACTACCAAAACTGCATACTCTGTATCTGAATCCCAAAGCATTACAAAAAAGTATAGAAGCTCTACAAAAACCAAAGATTATAAGAAAGAAGAGAGATGAAAAAATCTCTTTAAAAGCTCTTGATAAATCACTTGAAGATGAATATGACACAATCTATACAGGTTTTGGAAGAGGAAAAAAGTTCCCAGAAGCAGCGAAGCTTACATTGATGTTGGATATTGCGGAATTCCAGGGAAAAATAAGTTTGCGTGAGACTGTTTTTGAAACACTTGATACAATGGCTTTGCGTGGGATATATGACCAGGTTGAGGGAGGCTTTTTTCGCTACTGTGTTGATGCTGCGTGGGAGATTCCCCATTTTGAAAAGATGCTTTACAATCAGGCAGAGTTGATATCACTCTATACTCGTGCCTACCTTTTATCGAAAAAGCCACTCTATAAAAAGATAGTTTTGGAAAGTGTTTCTATGGTGGAACAACGCTTCGAAAAAGATGGGCTTTTTATGAGTGCAAGTGATGCCGATTCCAACGCAGAAGAGGGTGGGTATTATACTTTTAGTATGCAAGAGATTTCCAAAGCACTGCACAACAATCCTCATAAAAAAGAGATTTTGGAGTCGCTTGAGATGTTTGACAATGGTAATTTTCATTCAAAAGAGCATTTGAATTTTTTTACTCAAAAGAGACCAAAAGGTTTCTATGTTTTTAGAACAGCCCTTCAAAAGATACGAGCAAAAAAAAGATTTCCTTTCATGGACAGTAAAATAAACAGTGCATGGAATGCAATGATGATAGAAGCACTCTTTCAAGCATCGCTTATAGATGAAAAACTTCGCTCTCACGCAGAAAATTCACTTGATGCACTTTTGAAAAAAATGTATATTAATGGTGTCTTGTATCATCAGACAATTGCGGGAAAAAAACCGAAGCAAAAAGCCCTTTTGGAAGATTATGCATATCTTATTGCAGCACTTTTGAGTGCTTATGAAGTTGATTATAAAAGCAGATATCTGGATTTTGCAACTTATCTTGTACATGATGCAAAGAGAGAATTTTACAAAAATGGGCTCTGGTATATGAGTGATGAAAAGAGAGTATGTGGTGATTTGCGTGATAAATATTACAGTTCGGCAGAGGCAATAATGATGCAAAATATTTTAAAACTCTCTTTATTAAAAGAGTCATTCAATTTTGAAAAACTAGCAGCGATAAGTCTTCAAAACTTTTTAAAAAAGATCTCTTTAGAGCCAAATATAAAAGCACCGGCAATGCTGCGTGCTTACTTGATGCAAAAATATGGTTTTGTACTCTTGAAAAGTTCTGTTGAAAATCTACAAAAAAATGCGTATCGTATTCACAGGTCTGCATATCCTTATCTGCTTACTAAAGCACAAAGATACAGTGACTATATGCTCTGTTCTATGCGTCAATGTTTTGCAAAAGAGAAGAGTTTGCAAAAGATTATGAAAAAAGTAGTAGAATATGAAAAATATATGATTGGAAAATAGATGCGAACAATAGGTCTTCTTGGAGCTGTTTCAATAGGTATCGGCGGAATGGTCGGCGGTGGGATTTTTGCAGTTTTGGGAGAGGCTGTATCGTTGGCACACGGTGCAACAGCACTCGCTTTTGCAATAGCAGGCTTTGTCGCTCTTGTTACAGCCTACTCTTATGCAAAACTCTCCGTACGCTATCAAAGTGAAGGAGGAACCGTAACTTTTATAGATAAGGCTTTTGGTGATAATATTCTCTCTGGCAGTATCAACTTGATGCTTTGGCTGAGTTATTTGATTACTATTTCACTCTATGCTACAGCTTTTGCATCGTATGGGGAGACTTTTTTTGCGCAAAAGAGCAGTTATATCCATCATGGGCTTATCAGCTTTGCTATTATTCTTCCGGCTGTTATCAATCTCATAAGTGCCTCTTTTGTTGGGAAGAGTGAGACGGTTATAGTTGTTATAAAAGTGACACTGCTTATAGGCGTGATTATTGCAGGGGCTAGTTATGTAGATCCAGCTAAAATGGCACCACAAAACTGGTCTTCACCTTTTTCTATTGTTGTTGCCGGGATGATTATTTTTGTAGCCTATGAGGGTTTTGAGCTTATTGCCAATGCCGCTGAAGATATTAAAGAACCACAGAAAAATCTTCCACGTGCATTTTATGCCTCAGTAGTTATTGTTATACTTCTGTATGTACTTATCTCTGTCATAACGGTTGGAAGTGTCTCTGAAGATGCTTTAATGAAGGCAAAAGATTATGCTCTTGCCATTGCTGCAGAACCTGCTTTGGGACATATTGGTTTTGTTGTTGTTGCATCTGCGGCACTTCTTTCTACATTTTCTGCTATTAATGCAACCATATACGGTAATGCCCGTCTTGGATATATTGTTGCCAAAGATGGTAAATTGCCACGCTCTTTGATGGATGAAGAGAAGTCGGGTGTTCCTTTTAAAGGGGTGCTCTATACAACGGTTTTGAGTCTTTTCCTCGCAAATACAATTGATCTAACAGAGATTGCCATTATAGGGAGTGCCGGTTTTTTACTGATATTTTTTCTTGTAAATATGAGCGCATACAGACTGCGTAAAGAGATAGAGGCAAATAGTTTTTTAGTGATACTTTCGTCTTTGAGTGCTTTTCTTGCACTTGTGACGCTACTTTATCATACATACAATACAAACCCTCACGCAGTTATTATTTTTGGTACTTTTATTATGATATCTGTACTCTTTGAGCTCATTTACGGACGCTATGTGCGTGGGCAGTTTTTTAATAGGTTTTATAAATTTCATCCTAAAAAATAGAACTCTTAACATTAGGCTAATATACAAAGAGTACAATTTTTGTAATAACTCCGAAAAAGGTAGATTATGCAAAAAATTTTTTTTCTCTTTTTGTTTGTTGTATCTTTAGTGAATGCTCAGCTTTTAACACTGCGGGAGTGTTTAGATGAAAGTTTAAAAAATTATCCTGATGTTAAAACATTCGAATTGAAGCTAAAAGAGTCAAAATTATCCTATAAATCTGCTTTTTCTGACTATTTGCCTCAAATAAATCTCAATGGGCAGTACAGCTTTACTCAAACTTATACACTCCCCTCCAATGGAGTTTTTCATACAGTTGATGATAATGGGTGGAATATCGGTGTTAATCTCAAGCAGAAGTTATGGGACTTTTCAAAAACATCTTCGAAAGTAGATGCCCAAAAAATTCAAAAAGAGATATCACAACTCTCCTTGGAAAATTTCAAAGCACTACTCGCTTACAGGGTAAAACTTTTTTATGCGGCAATGGTTGTCAATAAAGAAGCGATTAAAGTACGAGAGAAAGATCTTGAGACAAAAGAGGCATATTATAATCAGGCAAATGCTCTTGTAAATCAGGGACTTAAAACCAGAGCAGATGCAAGTCGTTTTCTCTCTGCACTCTCTATAGCAAAAGAGAATCTCTCTCGTGCTAAAACAAACTACAATAAAGCAAAGAATACACTCTCTTTATATATGAATAGAGATATATCACAAGATGTAGAGTTAGAGCAGGAGTTTGTAAAACAGGAATTTACTCCATCATCTGAAAAAGAGAAAGAGATTTTACTGCATAATAAAACTCTGCAAATTGAGACAAAAAATGTAGAGAAAAATCTTTTGTTGCATAAGTCTGCAAAAGCAGCCGGATATGGTTCGTTGGATTTTATTGCTTCTTATTCACATATAGATACACTCAACAGCTATAATTCAAAATTGGCTGCGATTACATTAAATGTTCCTCTTTACAGTGGAGGAAGAGTCTCTGCGGAAGCACAAAAAGCAAAAATTGCGGCAGATATAGCACAAAAGCAGAAGTATTCGCGTGAGATTGCACTGAAAGAGGAGATAGAGAATCTCTTTTACGATATACGTCAATATGATAAAACAATAGCGGCAAAAAAAGCACAGATTCTTGCTGCTGAAGATACGAAAAATGTTTTAGATGCCCGTTATAAAGAGGGACTGGCTACCTATATTGAAGTTTTGGATGCAACTTCACTGTTGCTTGGTGCCAAACTTGGACTTTTGGAAGCATACTACAGTAGAGTAGCTGCAATTTACAGAATTGATTATTTAAAAGGAAAATATGATGAATAGATGGATGAAATATACTCTTATCGTTCTTTTTATAGTTTTAGCAGGGGCTCTTTTTTATAACAGAGTCTATCTTCCTAAAAGCAGTTACGAGAGAGCTAAAGTGATGAGAGGAGATATGGTAGTTAAAGTTTTTGGTATAGGTAATGTCGGGGCAAAAGATATCTACTCTGTCAATGCTTTTACAGCCTCCAAGATTTTAGAGATTAAAAAAGATATTGGTGATTGGGTAAAAAAAGGGGAATTGTTAGTTGTTATGGATTGTGTTGATTTACCTCAATTATTGGATGCAGCAAAAATAGCTGTTCAAAAAGCATCACTTGAGTTAGACGCTTCACAAGAAGAGTTAAAGAGCCTTTATGCAAAGCAGGAACTTTTAAGTGTGACATACAGACGTTATGCAAAGCTAAAAGAGCAATCGTATGCATCGGAGGCAGAGTATGATAAAGCAAAGGCTGATATTGATGCTATAAAAGCTCAAATTGCTGCAACAAAAGCTCGTATAGGTGCTTCAAAAGCAGAAGTAAAACGTGCAAAGAAGAGTGTAGAAGCATTAGAAGTAAAATTGGCACATTATAAAATTTACGCTCCTGTAGATGGATATGTGATTGCACGTCATGCAGATAGTTCTGAGAGTGTTCTTCCTACACAGCCTATTTTGGAAATTGTTGATCCAAAAGGTGTTTGGATAAAAGCTTATATTGATGAGAAGATAAGTGGTGACATTAAAGCAGGAGAGTCTGCAACAATTACTCTGCGATCACATCCAGATAAAAGTTATAAGGGATATGTAAGCAGAGTTGTTCCCCAAAGTGATATGGTTACCGGAGAGAGGGAAGTTGATGTTCTGTTTCAAAATCTTCCAAAACCATTTTATATTAATGAACAGGCTGAGGTTGTTATAGAGACAAAAGTGTTGAAAAATATTGTAAAAATTCCTCTGAATGCACTTGTCTATAAAAACGGTAAAAGCGGTTTTTGGATAGAGAAAGATGCAAAAGCGCATTTTAAAGAAGTCGCAATATTGGCAATTGGTGAAAAGTATGTTGCTCTTAAAGAAGAAGTTGGTTCAAACATCTTAATACCTTCAAGTAAAAAAAAGCCTCTTCGTGAAGGTGTAAAGGTTCATTAGATGATTAATCTTGCACAAAAAGATATTGCACATACTCTAGGTAAGTTTATCGTTACTGCTATGGGAGTAGGTATGCTGCTTGGAATCGTGCTTATTATGATAGGAGTCTATCGTGGTATGATTGTTGATGCTGAGGTGCTTTTAGATGATTTGGATGTTGATTTGTGGGTGGTTCAGGAGAATACTTTGGGACCATTTGCAGAATCTTCCAGAATTCACGAAGATTTGAAAAATACTCTACGTGCAATTGATGGTGTATCACAAACAGCTGCATTGACATTTCAGAATATTCAAATTCCTTTAAAAACAAAAGCTGTTCGTGTTGTTGCAGTCGGATTTGATCCTTTTGGCAAAATAACACCTATAAATCCTCAAAGAATTGTTGTGGGTAGAAGTCTGCAGAGAAGTCATTATGAGATAGTTGTTACTGATAAGCTCGGCTTTAAATTGAATGATAAAATAAAACTTGGACGTAATATCTATAGAGTTGTAGGGCTTACACACTCAACAGTATCTTCAGGAGGAGATCCTCTTGTTTATATTAGTTTGAAAGATGCCCAGGAGTTACAGTTTCTCTACTCTAATGCCCGTATTAGAAATGATAGGGCACGTGGTTTAAGAAGTGGTAACTCTTATATGGTTAATGCCATTGTTCTTACATTGAAAAAAGCTTATAATAGAGATAAAGTTGCCAAAGATATAGCTCAATGGAAGCATAAGAGTGTTTATACAAGAGAAGAACAAAAGATGATTTTAACAAAAAATCTTATTGAACGTGCATCAAAACAGATAGGGCTTTTTACTGCTATTTTGGTGGTTGTCTCAACTATTATTATTGCACTTATTATCTATACTATGACACTTGAAAAGATGAAAGAGATATCTATTATGAAACTTATTGGTATTCCAAACAGTATAATAATCAAGATGATTGTTCAAGAGACACTTTTGCTTGGTTTTTTAGCATTTATTTTTGGAAATATATTTTCTCATCTTATCTATACAAAATTTCCTAAAAGAGTTGTATTGGAAATTCCAGATGCTTGGACACTTTTTATTGTCATTCTTATAGCATCAGTGCTATCTTCTTTTATTGGTGTTAAAAAAGTGATTTCAGCTGACCCTGCAGCAGCAATAGGTGGGTAAAATGAGTAATAAAGTCGGTATAAAGGTTGAAAATCTCTATAAACATTTTGGAAAAGATGAGAGTCTTGTTCGTGTTATTGAAGGTGCAGATTTTCAAGTAAATAAAGGTGAATTGGTAGCGCTTATCGCTCCGAGTGGAGCAGGAAAAACAACACTTTTGATGATGATAGGATGTGTTGAAGAGCCCACAAGCGGTACCATCTGGCTTGGAGATGAGAAGGTTTATGAGAACAGATGGCTTACACGTCAAACTCGTAAAATTCGGCGTGAGAAGATAGGCTTTATCTTTCAGGCACACTATCTCATTCCTTTTTTAAATGTTATAGAAAATGTTACGCTTGTTCCCCAGACAAATGGTGTCAGTATGAAAGATGCTGAGACAAAAGCTATGGAGTTGTTGGAATATTTCGATATTGGAGATAAAGCAAAAGCAATGCCCTCGGAGCTCTCTGGTGGTCAAAATCAGCGTGTTGCAATTGCACGGGCACTTGCAAATACTCCTGAGATTATTTTAGCAGATGAGCCCACAGCGGCACTTGATTTAGAGCGTTCGGTAGATGTTGTAAAGATGTTAAAAAAGATTGCAGTTGAGCAGGATGTTGCTGTCATAATGGTAACGCATGATGAAGCAATGCTGCCACTTTGTGATAGAATATTAAAAATAGAAGATAAAAAAGTAATTTCAAGTGAAGTTACACAGGAAGAACATATTCTTTAAACAAAGGTTGCCGGTGAAAAATATAGACTCAAATATCATTGCAATGGGCTGGGTGAGTTTTTTTACCGATATGGCTTCTTCTATGGTGACAACACTGTTGCCTGTGTTTGTGGTCTATGTTTTAAATGAAAATGTTGAAAAATTGGGTTATGTTATTGCTATTGCCACTTTTATCTCTTATGCTCTGCGAATTGTTTTTGGTTTTTTGAGTGATTATTATGCTGTTGTAAAGCCATTTGTAGTTATTGGTTATGCTATTTCTGCTGTTACAAAACCACTTCTTGGTTTTGCACATAGTTATACAGATGTTGCACTTTTGCGTTCATTGGAGAGAGTAGGAAAGGCTGTACGCAGTGCTTCAAAAGATGCTCTTATTAGTAAATACAGCAAACAAAATTCTCAAGGTAAAAGCTTTGGTTTTCATAAGATGATGGATGTTTCTGGTGAGATGCTGGGTTCTGTTATTATTCTTTTACTCTTTTTATTTACATCACTTAAAGATGCTGTTTTAATACGACATATATTTGAATGGACATTGCTTCCTGGATTGATGGCTCTTTTAATTCTTATATTTTTTGTCAAAGATATTCCAAAAAGAGTAAAAAAGAGATCTTTTGTAGTAGTAAAAGAAGATTTTAGACTTCTTTGGTTGTTGGGAAGTTATTTTTTCTTTTTACTTTTTTTTATGAGTGATCAATATTTTATACTTTATGCCAAAGAACGGGGAATGACACTTGTTGAGATTCCTATGTTGGTAATTATATCTACCGCAACACAGGCATTTTTAAGTTATTTTAGTGGAGTTTTAATTGATAGGTTTGGTTCAAAATTGCTTCTTTTAATAGCTTTTTCTTTTGGTCTGTTCTCTCTTTTGGGATTAAAATATGGATGGATATGGATTGCATTTATATTTTTTGGAGTTTTTAATGTTATCGCTTTGAATGCATTGCGTACATATATCTCACGCAATGCACATTCTCAAGCATTTGTCTTTGGACTGTTTTATGGTGGTATTGCTATTTTTAGTGCATTGGGCGCATTGATAGTTGGATTTGTATGGCAACGTTACAGTTTTGAAAATGCCATTAATTTATCTTTAATCGGTTCTATTGTTGTTATGATTAGCGTAGCTTTGATACTTATGGTAAATTATCAAAAAAAGAAATTATCATCTTAAGTGATGATTTATAAAAAAGTAGTACAATTTGTATGTAGTAGAGAATACTTTAATATTAAAGGATAAAACGGTGGGATTGGTGCATACAATTACTGAATGGTTACTAAAAAAAGAAGAAGAGATGGCTAAATCTTGTGCCGTTCCTATGGAAGAGATTGAGTATCAAATTGCAAAAGTTGAAGCTCAAAAAGAGAAAATTCAAAAAGAGTATGATGAGGCTATGGCTGAACTAAACAGTGTGGCTGAACGTTTGGAAAAAATAAAAAATATTGAAACACTTCGTTGTCAAAATAAAACAGAAGGATGAATTTATGAGTAAGAATGTTGTTGAAGAGATGGCTAGTAGAAAAGCTGAAATAGAAAAAGAATTAGAGCTTCTTTTTAAAGTAAATATGAAAATTACTGACTGGGATGTCCCTGAAGCCGACGATAAAGAGGCGGCTAAACTTTTAGTAAATATTTTACAAAAAAAACTTGATGCTATCCGTGCTGATGTTGAAGCCGGATCATATAATAATTATTAATATAAGGATAAAAAATGAGTTCACATAAACATAAAGAACATTTAACAAAGATAAAAGATGCGATAGCAAATGCAAAAGAGTTGGATGAAGCACAAAAGAGTGACAGTGTAAAAAGAGTTGAAGAGTGGGCTATGGAAGATAAAGCCTTTGGAACACTTTTAGAAGAGTTAATGGAAGTAAGTGAGTATTTTGAGACACTGTTTGCAGAACTTGGTTTGAGCAAATAGTTTAAAAGATTGAGTAGCTAAGAGATGGGCAGGGCATTTAGGGTATTTGCAATTGGTTTTGTAATATTGTCAATTATTTTTAGTTTTTCTTACATTTATACAACACAGCGTATAAATGATATGAAAGATAAAAAATATCAAGAGATTGCCAAAGAGATGCATAATGATTTTGAGCTTCTTGTTCAGGAGAAAGCAGAAGCTGTTCTACTCGTTTGTCTGACACTCGCTGAGGAGAAGACAATTAGCTCTGTTTTAGAAACAAAACAGACAAACAAAATTCACCTTTCAAGCCTTACAAAACTTCTTCAGGAACATACATCATTGCATAATGTATGGTTTCAGCTAATTGATGATAATGGCATAAGTATCTATCGCAGTTGGACAGATAAAAGGGGAGATAACCTTACTCATGTCCGTCCTGATATAGCAGAGATGATAAAATTGCCAAAAGTCATTTCCACTATTAGTGTTGGAAAATATGATCTCTCTTTTAAATCAATTGTTCCTGTTTATAATAAGATTGGTGAATTTATAGGTATGATCGAGACGATAGCAAAATTTCATTCTCTGGTTTCTAAATTGAAACAAAAAGGGTATGAAACACTTATTGTTGTTGATAAACATTATAAGAAACAACTTGAAAATGGAGTTTCTAACCTTTTTATTGATGGATATTATGTAGTCAATCCGGAAAGTAATTCAGATATTTTAAATATTTTTAGAGAATATACAATGAATTATTTTCTTGATATAACAGAGTATGAAGTCGATGAAGATAATGGTTATCTTTTTAGTGTTATAAAAATGGATAGCTTTGATAAAAAGCCAATGGCTTATTTTATACTCTCTAAACCTTTAAGTCAAATAGATATGAGCGATATCGAACAGACTAAAAGAAACATTATACGTACTTTGCTTCTTATTGCTTTTTTTCTAATGTTAATTCTCTATCTTATCTATAGTATTAATTATAAGAAATTTATTCAAAAGCAGAATGAACGTCTTGAATGTGCAGTTGAAGAGAAAACAGAAGCATTACAAAAACAGACAGAACAGATGCAATATTTGGCACATCACGACTCCCTAACACAACTTCCAAATCGACATCTTTTTTTAGATAGGCTCAAACAAGCTGTTAAACATGCAAAACGTAATCATCATTCTCTTGCTGTGCTTTTTTTAGATCTTGATCGTTTTAAAGAAGTTAATGATACTTATGGACATGATGTTGGAGATGAACTTTTAAATTCTATTGCACAAAGACTTCTTTCTTGCGTGAGAGAGGAAGATACAGTTGGTAGAATAGGTGGTGATGAATTTACAATTTTATTACAAAATACAACACAGGTAAATGCTATAAAAGTAGTAGATAAAATTTTTCAGGAGATGAGAAAACCATTTTTAATTTCAGATATCCATATAAATGCTACTTTTAGTATTGGTATCAGTATGTACAGACAAGATGGAGATACACCGGATGTACTTCTTCGTAATGCAGATACCGCAATGTATAAAGCAAAAGATAATGGTAAAAATTCTTATGAGTTTTACAGTGAAGAGATGACAGAACTGGTAAGAAAACGGCTAGAACTTGATGCTGACATAAGAAATGGATTGAAAAATGGTGAGTTTGAAGCGTATTATCAACCGAAGATAGATGCAACTAATTTACATATAGTTGGTATGGAGGCTTTGATTCGTTGGAATCATCCAACACGTGGTTTGCTTTATCCTGCTGAATTTATTCCGTTTGCAGAAGAGGTTGGACTTATTGTAGATATTGACAGATATATGTTAAAACATTGTGTTGCTCAGGTTGTTGAATGGAGTGATGCAGGTTATACAACGGGCAGAATTTCTATTAATATTTCAACGAAAAAACTTGAAAGCCCGACTTTTCGCAGTGAACTTTATAGAATCATTGAAAAAAGCGGTGTCAATACAAAACTTCTGGAATTAGAAATTTTAGAGTCACAGATTATGAGAGACCCGGAACGTTCTATAGATATACTGCGCTCAATTCGTAGTCTGGGAATCTCTATATCTATTGATGATTTCGGTACAGGATACTCATCACTATCATATTTGAAAAAGTTGCCTGTTTCAAAACTTAAAATTGATAAAAGCTTTGTAGATAATCTTCCAGATGATGAAGATGATATAGCTATTGTCCGTACTATTATAGCTTTAGCTGAACATTTGGGACTTGAAACAATTGCAGAGGGTGTTGAAAATGAAGGACAGGTAGAATTTTTGGTACAAGAAGGGTGCCATAATATTCAGGGATATTATTATTCAAAAGCTCTCAATAAACGAGAATGTGAATTGTTTATGCAAAAACATATGTAAAAGGATTGTAAAATAGATATGCAAATGGTAGTTGATTCTCTTCGTCAAAAGGGAAAAATTTTTAAAAAAATGCAGGAAATTGCTCCAAAGGATTTAGGAGTAAGAAACAGAATAAGAATCTATAAAGCAACCGATATGCGTGGTTATTTTTGGGCTGTTTTTGCTGTAAGTCAAAAGAGCAGAATATTGATGAAAGATGTTCATAAGTTTGAAGAGATTTATGCCAAACTGACACTCTTTTGTGACCACAACTTCAAACATAAAGTACTTTTTATAGATGCACCTCTATGCTCAAAAGCACAAAAGGCCTTTAAAGAAGCTGGCTGGAAGATACAGTAATGCTTCTGTGTGACATAGGCAATACCTCTTACCATTTTTTAGATGGTGAATTCTCTTTTAAAAAGAGTGTCGCCTCTTTTAATCCGCTCAATATTAAAGAAAAAGTTTTTTATATTTCTGTTAATCAAAAAATTATTCCTGAACTTGAGGGGTTGTCAAACTGGGTTAATCTGGCAAAATTTATAGATATGACTTCGTATTATGAAACGATGGGGATTGATAGGGTTGTTGCTTGTGAAGTTATAGCTAATGGTGTTATTATTGATGCAGGGAGTGCCATTACTGTAGATATTGTAAAAAATGGTAGCTATGAAGGTGGATTTATCTACCCCGGAGTAGCAGCAATGCAAAAAAGTTATGAAAATATCTCTCCCGCACTTGCATATTCATTTAATTTTGACCTTGCATTGGATATAATGCCAAAAAATTCTCAAGATGCCATCTCCTATGGCTATCTTAAGACGCTTTACTCTGAAGTCCTCTCATATAAGCTGCCTTTGATTTTGACAGGTGGTGATGCAAAGCTCTTTGCAAAGATATTTAAAGAGGCTCAAATTGATGAGAAGCTGATTTTTAAGGGAATGAAAAAGATTATGAAAAAGGCTGATATATGCTAACAGTTGCACTTCCAAAAGGTCGTATTGCAAAAGAGACTCTGGAGATTTTTGAGACAATTTTTGGAGATAGTTTCAAGTTTGATGACAGAAAACTGATTTTAGAGACTCCAAAGTTTCGTTTTTTACTTGTACGTAATCAAGATGTCGCAACCTATGTCTATCATCAGGCAGCAGATATTGGTGTAGTAGGGCTTGATACCCTCGAAGAGCAGGGACTTGATGTGGTTCGTCTTTTAGATTTAAGACGCGGTGTCTGTAAAGTGGCTATTGGGATGAAAAAGGGTGAGCAGCTTGATTTGACAAAGCCTGAACTCAAAGTCGCATCAAAAATGGTAAATATCACAAAGCGCTACTTTGAAGAGAGAGCGGTGAGTGTTGAGATAATCAAACTCTATGGTTCTATTGAACTGGCACCGCTTATCGGGCTTGCAGATATGATTGTAGATATTGTTGAGACGGGTACGACGATGAAGCAAAACGGTTTGGAAGTTGTTGAAGATATTATGACAAGTTCAACCTACCTTATTGCAAATAAAAACTCATATATTGCTAAAAAAGATGAAGTTTTAGATATTTATGAAAAAATCCGTGATGTAATTCACGCAGAGAACAGTAAATAGATGACAAATCTTGATTTGTATGCAAAAGCAGAACATCTCTTAGGCATAGAGGAAGCTACAGAGGCACTTTATGATCTTTATCGTTCGGAACTTGATGACTACAAGGTAAAAACACTTCTGGATGTTGGTTGTGGTCGTGGCGGCTTTATGGAGCGTATGATCAGTGACGGTGTCGCGTGCAAGGGAGTTGATTTAAGTGCTCTTATGGTTGCTGAGTGTCACGAAAAAGGGCTGGATGCTGAGTGTATTGAGGCAAAAGATGTCAGTGGAAAATATGATGCGATAGTGAGTATTTTTGATGTGCTTAACTTTATGCAAAAAGAGGAACTTATAGAGTTTTTAGAAGCGATGGCTGAGAAGTTAAATGATGATGGTATCTTTATAGCCGATATCAATACTCTTTATGGATTTTCTGATGTTGCAGAGGGAACTATGAGCAGTGAGTGCGATGAAGAGTTTTTGAGTGTTGATGCAGTTTTTAAAAACAATGAACTTCACACAAAATTTACACTCTTTGAGAAGAGTGAAGATGGCAGATATACAAAGTACCAAGATACGATTGTGCAGTATTTTCATAAATTGCAAATCTTTCAAAAGCTAAGTGGGCTTAAACTTGTAGATAAACAGACTTTTTCTCTCTATGATACTGAAGATAAGACACTTTTAATCTTTAAAAAGCGATAATTTATACGTAGTGCAACCTAAGTAGCTAAACTATAGAGCTATAGCTGTTACAATTGTTGCATAAAAAAAATCAAAGGATTACAAATGAGTAAACATAAAGAGAAAATTAAAAAAATTTTTGAGCATCCAATCTCTGGAAATATCGATTCAAAAAAACTTTTAAGTGCATTGGAACATTTTGGTGCGGAAGTTGATTTAACAAAAGAGCATCACGCAAAGATTCATTTAAACGGAAAAATGTTTTCAATGCCACTGCCGCATCAGGGAAATACACTCTCTAAAGATGCTGTTGTAGAGTTGCGTCACTATTTGGAAGAGGTTGGTTTAACACCAGAGAAGTTATAATCAAAAGAGCACATTGTGTGCTCTTTTTAAGACCTATTTTACAACAGGTCTTGGAGTTTTGTCGTTTGATGCAGGAAGCATCGGAACTCTCATATATGGTTTTTTACCATCAAGTGCCCCTAAGAAAGCCTCAATAGATTTTACCTCTTTATCACTGAGTTTTGTACCAAGCTGAATTCTTGCCATCTCTTTAATAGCACCACTCAATGTTTTTACCATACCATTATGGAAATATGGAGCAGTCTCTGTCACATTTCTAAGTGTTGGAACACGAACCATTCCGTTTTTATCACCTTTAAAATCACCTACATTCATATATTTGTATGTTGCAGTAACATTCATAGCACCCATACTGCCGCCGATACCTACACCATTATGACAAGAAGCACAACCAACTTGAATGAAAGTCTTAAGACCCTCTTTTTGCTCTTTTGTCATTGCATTTTCATCACCGTTCATATAGGCATCAAAAGGTGCAGGAGTGACAAGTGTTCTCTCAAAAAGACCGATTGTATCTGCAACTTTTGCAAAAGTAATCTTTACATCTTTTCCATACGCTTGTTTAAACTCTTTTACATACTCCGGCATTGAAGTAACTACGGCTACTACATGTTCTGGTGTTGCTGCCATTTCAGGAGATGCCTGAATAGGACCTTGAGCCTGATCTTCAACATCCGGACTTCTTCCATCCCAGAACTGTCTGTCATTAAATACTGCATTATATACAGTAGGAGAGCTTAAGTGGTGTGGATTTGCTCTCCATTTATGCCCGATTGCCGCTTCCATACCGTCATCTCCGCCTTTAGAGAGGTTGTGACAAGTGTTACAAGAGATAAGACCACTCTTAGAGAGACGTGGATCGAAGTAGAGTTTTTTACCAAGTTCTACTTTTGCTTTTGTAATTGGATTTTTTGGATTGTCTGTAAGCTTTAAAAGCTCAGTTTCTGATGCTGGAATTGGTTTGAGTCCTGCATTTGTTGCATCTTGGACAAGTGAAGATGCCATAAGTGAAGCTGCTGTAAAAGCAAGTGCTACGATTTTTTTCATTTTATTTTCCTTCTTAAATATTAAAGAGACTGTTTTCTCTTTTGATATTAAAAGTATAACTGAAAAATTCTTAAAGGAAAATAATTATCTTTTACTTATTTATAAATTCTATTGCACTCTCTATGGCATTGATATAGCTAAGTCTCTCTGCTCTGTTCTTGTAAGCGATGTCAAATGCAGTACCGTGATCAACCGAAGTTCGTATAATAGGGAGATTAAGTGAGATATTGACACTTTCATCAAAGTAGAGTGCTTTTAGTGGGGCTAGTCCCTGGTCGTGATACATTGCAACATAGTAGTGGTAGTTTTTGCGAAAGTAGGGTGCAAAGGCAACATCGGGAACAACCGGGCCGACAAACTGCTCAAAGCCTACAATCTTATTGACATCATTGATAGCTTTGGTAATGATTTGCTCTTCATCACCTAAAACACCATTGTCTCCTGCGTGAGGATTAAGCCCCAGTACGGCGATTTGCTCTTTTTGTATGGAGTTGTGCAGATCAAGAAGAAATCTTTTGAGATTCTCATATGTAAGTGAGGCAGCAACCTCTTTCAGTGGAATATGTTCGCTAAAGAGGGCAACAAACATCTGCGGACACCCCAGCATCATAATGGCCTCTTTGTTAAAGTGTTTGCGTAAGAGGTCTGTATGTCCTTTATACTCAAGCCCTGCCATCATCCAGGCCTCTTTGTGAATTGGAAGTGTTACGATGGCATCAGCCTCTTTTGTTTCACAGAGCGTAACCCCTTTCATAAAAGAGTCATAAGAGTATTTTCCACTCTCTTTAGTGATTTTTGCGGGTTGTATTGTAAAATCACCTGCTACCTCACACAGTTTCATATCAGCAGGAATAGCTGTTTTTAAAAGAGTTGCAGCCTGCGTGAGGAGATTTTTATTGATGCAGTATATCGGATTGCATATCTTTGAAATTTCTGCGTGAGACTTGAGTGCTATCTCTATACCGACACCGTTAAGGTCCCCGATACTTATGGCAATAGTTGGTTTTTTCATCGCTGCGTGAGATGCTTCATCTCTTGAACTGCATTTGCAAGACCGATAAATACAGAGCGGGCAATAATGCTTTGGCCGATATTGAGCTCACTAATGGCATCAATCTTTAAAATGGCATCGAGATTGTGATAGTTAAGTCCGTGTCCTGCTGCTACTTCAAGACCTATCTTCTTTGCGTGAAGTGCTGCTGTTTTAATCTCATGAACTGCTTTTTCCAAGCGTGTTTCCAACTCGTAGCGAGGCAGTTGTAACTCTTCTATGGTGTGGTTGGAATAGGGGAGATTTGAGTGCAGCATTGCAAAGAGATTTGAGTAGAGACCGGTATGGAGCTCCACCATCTCAGCACCAAGCTCTTTTGATTTTTCCATCGCTTCTATTGTAGGATCTACAAAGAGTGAGACGGGAATAAGCGCATCGTGAAGTATCTCAATAGCATTTGCTATTTCACTCTCATAAGTAAAAACATCCAAGCCGCCTTCAGTTGTCACCTCTTCTCGTTTTTCAGGAACAAGTGTCGCACGATGAGGCTTCGCTTTTGCAACGATAGAGAGTATCTCTTTGTTGATGGAACATTCCAAATTTACAGGAAGTTTGGAGTGCTGCAAGATATTAAACAGATCGCTGTCTTGGATATGGCGGCGATCCTCACGCAAGTGGATGGTAATTTGATCTGCACCGTTTTGAGTGGCTACAAAAAGTGCCTCTAAAATATCAGGATCATTAACACGACGCGCCTCACGCAGTACTGCTACGTGGTCTATATTTACACCGAGGGTCATTTTATTCATTACTGCTCTTTTCATCTACGATTGAATGGTAAAAGGAGAGATATTTCTCTTCGAGGTTCTCATGCGTTATTATATCGCCGACATAGACATCAACTATAAAAGGTTCCTTATAAGGGGAGTCTCTAAAGACCTCTTCCATCTTCCCTTTTATATAGACAGGGACAATGTCAAGTTTGTTCGCTTTTGCAATTTTTTGCGCACCGCCTTGAAATTTATGAATACCTTCACCTTTAAAACGCTCCCCTTCAGGAAAGATGTAGAGGTTCATATCATCAACTTTTGAAAATACCTTTTTGATGGTTTTAAAAAAGTTTAAAAGTCCTCGTTTATTCTCTAAATCTACGCTGATACATCCGCTGTACTCAAAGAACTTTCCATAAAAAGGGTCGTCAAAAAGTTCCTGTTTTGCTATCCAGGTACCATTTTTCTCAACACGAGAGAAGATGTTTTCCATTACAAGAATATCGAGTAAAGAGCGATGGTTGATAGCGTAGAGGATTTTGTCTTTTTCAGGAAGTGAACCGTGGAGTTCTACTTTGATATTTAAAAAGTCTATAACCTGGTTGGAGTACTCGCCTCTTGCGTGAGAGAGTGCTTTATAACCACTTTTAAGAGAGATAAAAGGGTGAAAATAGCTCTCTTTGAATATATTGATATATTTAAGACCGAGCTTCACCATAAAGATATATTTCTTTAAATCTTTGAACATAAAAAACCTTTTTTATTAAAAAGAAGATTATATCCAAAGATATTTAATGAATGTGTGCTAGCTTTGTGTTTTTTTCAGCGTCATCTCTGTTTCCATAATGCGTATCTCATCATCGGCACTTATGCGGATGGCATTATCTGCTTTAAGCTTTTTCTTCTCAATTTTATCGGGGTAGTCAAAATGGTTCAAAATATGTTTTATGGTGTTGATACGTGCTTTTTTCTTGTCATCTGAGCGGATGATTGTCCAGGGAGCGTGTTCGGTATGAGAAGCAAGCAGCATAGAGTATTTTGCGATAGTATATTTGTCCCAGAGCCCTTGTGATTTCTCATCAACAGGAGAGAGCTTATACTGTTTTAGCGGGTCTGTGCGGCGTTTTTCAAAACGGCGTTTCTGTTCATCTTTACTGACTGAGAAGTAGAATTTAAAGATATTTATATCGGAATTGACAAGCATTTTTTCAAACTCCGGAACTTCGTGAAGAAACTCTTTATGCTCCTCTTGCGTACAAAATCCCATGACCGGCTCAACTCCTGCACGGTTGTACCAGCTTCTGTCAAAGAGAACTATCTCTCCGGCTGCGGGGAGGTGCTGAACATAGCGTTGGAAGTACCATTGTGTCTTCTCTATGTCACTTGGTTTGTCCAGGGCTACTACTCTTGCACCACGAGGATTAAGGTGCTCAGTAATACGTTTGATGGTACCGCCTTTACCTGCGGCATCACGCCCCTCAAATATCATCAGGACCTTTTTTCCGCTCTCTTTGATGTAGTTTTGCATCTTCAGCAGCTCTATCTGGAGGCGTTTGAGCTCCTCTTCATACTCAATGGTCTCACGCTTTTTCCAGATAGCTACTCTATCGCCGTCTATATGTTTTATCTTCTCTTTCTTACTCATAAAAATCCTTCTATGAATAATTATAAGACTTTAAAGTTTAAAAAGAGTTTGATATCAATCTATCTAACTCTTTTACATCTTTTGTCTCTGCAAAACAGCTGTTTTTTCCACAAAGCATATAGCCTTCATTCTCTTGGGCTTTGTAGAGAACAAACGGGTACTCTATTGCGGCAAGGCTTTTGCTCTGCGTGAGAATATTTTGCCATGAGCTTTTAATGACTCTGTCTTCTTTGAGATAGCGGAGCATCTGCGTGAGCATAAAAGGGTAGTAGATAGGGCGTCTTCCCAAATCATAAGAGTTGTACTCCAGGGTTTTAAAGGCAAAGTGCGCATACTTCTCATCTTCAAGCAGCGTTGAGAGTGTCAGCATAGACTCAATCATAAGCGAAACGCTTGAAGTGTAAGTATTGTCCGTACTCTCTGCTTTTATTCTAAATGCTCCCTCACTAAAGTACCAAAGCCCTCTCTCAAAGAACTTCTCCAAGGCACTATTGACAAATTTGTGCGCCATTATAAGATAGAGCTCATCTTGTGTATATTTGTAAGCACTCAGAAGTGCCTGTGACAAGAAGGCATAATCTTCCAAAAAGGCTTCTACTTTTGGCTCTTTGTTGATAAGTGCGGTATGGTAGAGCCTGTCATCTATATAGAGTTTCTCCAAGAGTGCTTTGAGTGCATCTTCAGCCTTTATGAGATACTTTTTCTCAACACTACCAAGTTTAAAGAGTGCTGTTATCATCATAGCCGACCAGGATGTCTGTATTTTTTTATCTATAAAAGGGTACTCTCTCTTTGCACGGATATCTTGAAGAATGATTTTGACATCGCCAAACCACTCAGGAATATCTTTTTCAAAACGGATGATATTTTTACCGTTTTCAAAGTTGCCGTGGTGTGTAACGCTCATATCTTCACACATCTGTGCTGCATTATTGTATCCCGCAAGGCTGAGTGCTTCATAGACCTCTTCATAACTATAGACAAAGTACTCGCCTTCGCCTCCTTGTGTATCTGCATCACTTGCAGAGTAGAAGAGATTATCCTCTGTCATATAGTTGAGCCAAAACTCAGCTATATCAACAGCACTCTGGAGATAGTTTTTATCTCTGTATGTAAGGTAAGCCTCTGTATAGACTCCACAAAGCAGGGCATTATCATAAAGCATCTTCTCAAAGTGGGGAACAAGCCACTTCTCATCAACGCTGTATCGGCAAAATCCGCCATCTACAAGGTCATACATCCCTCCCTTTTTCATCTGATTGAGTGTATTTGTTACCATTGCCTTTGCACTCTTGTCTTTATAGAGACGCTCAAGTGTTATGAGTGCATTGAGTGTTGATGCGTGAGGGAACTTTGGTGCAGATGAGAAACCGCCGTTGCGTGTATCGTAGTTGCTTCTTGCTTGCGTGAGGAAGGGTTTGTAGAAATCTTCATTGAGTTTTGTCGCCTCTTTTGGATGCTCTATATTTTGTAAAAACTCCTCTATCTCATCTGCATTTTTCTCAATATCTTTATCGTAGGCTGCAACTTTTCTCGCTATTAGCTTTGTTAGCTCTATAAAGCCCATACCCTCTATGCTTCCCTCCTCTGATTCGGGTGGAATATATGTTCCGGCATAAAAAGGTTTGTTTTGCGGTGTAGCAAAGATAGATGTCGGCCAGCCTCCAGGGCGGCGATTGAGCAGCATATAGACCTCTTGGTAGTATTTGTCAATATCGGGACGCTCTTCTCTATCTACTTTTATAGAGATAAAACTCTCATTGAGGATTTTTGCACACTCCTCATTTTCAAATACTCTCTCTTCCATCACATGACACCAGTGACACGAAGAGTAACCTATACTGATAAATATAGCTTTGTTCTCTTTTTTTGCTCTTTCAAAGGCTTCATCACACCAAGGCCACCAATCTACCGGGTTGTTTTTGTGTTGTTGGAGGTAAGGGGAGTCTTCGTTTGCTAATCTGTTTGGCATTATTGTATCTCTTTAGTGTAGAATAATTTTTTTGTAGAATAGAGAAAAAGGACTAATAGAATCCTTAAGAAGCGTAGTAGTAAAGTGATTTTATAAATGATTTATAAAATTGTTTATGCTATTATCTATTTAATTTTATGAAAGAGTCTTTGATTATATGAAAAAAATATATATAGCCGGTCCTGATGTTTTTGAACAGAACTCTCTTGAAATAGGAAAAAAATTATGCTCTTTGTGTACTAAATATGGTTATGAAGGACTCTATCCTTTGGACAATGTTGTAGATTTTTCACAAGAAAAATGTAAGATTGCAAAAGATATTTTTTTAGCAAATAAGAAGATGATTGAATCTGCAGATATTGTTATTGCAAATTTAAACTCTTTTCGTGGCAAAGAGGCTGACAGCGGAACTGTATGGGAGTGTGGCTATGCCTATGGTCTTGGAAAAGATGTCTATGGATATATGCAGAGTACGAAACATTATATTCATAACTTCTGTGAAAATGAAAAAGAGCTTTTTAATGGTTCTTATGTCGATATGAATGGGTGTATTATAGAAGATTTTGACCACCCTATAAACCTTATGATAGCCTGTTCTGTAAAGGAGATTGTTGCGGGTTCGTTTGAAGATGTTTTAAAAAGGTTAGTGTAAGCGTATATGAAAAAACTTTTCTATCTTCTTCTTTTTATCACTATAACACTTTTCGCTGCTGAAAATAGTACGCTTGAAAAGGTCTCCTTGCAACTTCATTGGAAGTATCAGTTTGAATTTGCAGGTTTTATTGCTGCAAAAGAGAAGGGCTTTTACAAAGATGTTGGTTTGGATGTTACACTTAAAGAGTACCAAGATGGTATGGATATAGAAGATGAAGTACTCAGTGGGCGTACAAATTATGCCATTTATAACTCTTTGGCATTTTTAGATTATCTCCGGGGGAAGCCTCTAGTATTACTTTCATCATACTTTAAGCGTGCAGCACTGGTTCTTGTAACAAAACCAAATATTAAATCTCCAAAAGATCTTGTAGGCAAAACAATAATGGCAGCAACTGCAGATGATTTTGCTCGTAATTTTGGTCTCTACTTTCGGGGTTATGGTGTTTCAATGGACTCTTTGCATCTTGTTCCTCACAGTTATAATGTTGATGATTTTATTAATGGAAAAGTAGATGCAATGACAGCATTTATCTCTAACGAACTTTTTAAACTCGATGCAAAAGGTGTCAAATATAATATTTTAGATCCAAGTGATGACAATCTCTATATTTTGCAGATGGAACTTATTACTTCAAAAAATGAAATTCTTCAACATCCACAAAGAGCAAAAGCTTTTCGTGATGCTTCTATAAAAGGATGGCAATATGCACTTACACATAAAGATGAACTTGTTGATATTATTGCTAAAAAATATGCAAAACATATATCAAGAGAAGCACTAAGAAAAGAAGCTCTTGGGGTACAGAGACTTATTTTACCATATACCTATGAGATAGGTTCAATTGATCGAAACTTTTTAAAAAAACAGATGGAGATGTTTGCACGAGAGTATCATATAAAAAAGATAAGACCGCTAGATGGTTATATCTTTTCACCGCAAACAATTAACTTCTCTGTCAAAGAACAAAAATATATACAGCAACATAAAAATATATCTGTCTGTATCAACTATGAACTTTTCCCTATTGTAGGTATAAAGCACTCAAAGATAACAGGTGAGATGGCAGATATTTTTTCACTTATTTCAAAGCGGAGCAATTTAAACTTTATGCCAATCAAATCAGATTCTGAGAAGGATTTCATACAAAAAGCAAATAAGAAACAATGTGATGTTGTTGCAATGATTGCTCCTTTTTCCAAGAGTTTTCCTACTCTTAAAGCCACATCTGTTGTGAGTGCTACAAACTTTACACTTTTAAGTAAGTTAGATCACTCTTTTAGTAATGATGCGGAGATGCTAAAAGGAAAGAGACTTCTTGTACAAAAACAAGCTTTTAAGGAGTATCTTAATTATCTCTATCCATATTTGAGTATTGAAGTTGTAGGTAACAGAAGTAAAATGGTACAAGATGTTTTACATGACAAAGCTTATGCAATCGTTACGCTTGATGAACAGGCTGATTATTTAATTGATAAATATGGTTATGGAAAACTTAAAATTATAGGTTTTTTAGCTAAAGAGAAACCGATTGCCGGAAGTATCGGTGTGCAAAAAGATGAGCCTCTGCTCTTTTCCATTATTCAAAAAACACTCAATACTATTTCTCAAGATAAAATAGAATCTATCCGAAATTCTTGGCGCATCAGTCGTTACCAGACAAGGACTGACTATACATTAGCCATTAATATCCTTCTGCTAATGGGTATTATTTTGTTGATAATGATCTACTATCAGCGTAAGTTGAAAAATTTTAATAAAAAACTTGAACAAGAGGTGGTAAAAAAAACATCTGAGTTGCGTGAGATAAATGAGTCACTTGAAGCAACAGTTCAAGAGAAGATTGATGAGCTTATTAAAAAAGATGAAATTTTGACTTTACAGTCAAAACAGGCTGTAATGGGAGAAATGATAAGTATGATAGCCCATCAGTGGAGACAGCCGCTCAATACCATTACACTTCAGATATCAAACTTACAATTAAAAGAGATGCTTGATGAAAATGGTGTTGGAAAAGAAGAACTGCTTAATATACTTGATGAAATAAGTCATACAATTGTTTATTTGTCTAATACTATTGATGATTTTAAAACATATTTTCATCCAAATAAAGAGTTAAGTAAGGTGCTTATTATTGAAATAATAGAGAAAAGTGCAAGTTTTATAGAAGCAAGACTCAAAGCCAAAGGTATTGAACTGAAAATAAAGGGTAGAATAGAGACAGAGGTCTCTGTCTATGCAAATGAGCTTATTCAAGTAATGCTTAATATCTTAAATAATGCTATTGATGCTTATGAAAACAGTACAAAAGAAGAGAAACGAATTACAATTAGTGTAGAGGCAAAAAATGATGAGAAGCTCTCAATTATTATTGCTGATGAGGCTGGTGGAATTGCAAATGAACATATCAAACAGATATTTGAGCCATATTTCAGTACTAAAGGCAAAAATGGAACAGGATTAGGACTCTATATGTCAAAAATGATTATTGAAAAACAGTTTAGAGGAGATATAAAAGTTCTCTCCAAAGATGGAGAGACACGTTTTATAATTGAGATACCTAAACACGTCCGTTCTTAACCATGGAGAGAACAAGCGGGATATTAATGCCGTCATTATGAAACCCTTCGTCAATGCAGGATTCACACTTGTCTCCAATAGGCATACTCTCATTTTCTAAAATCTCTTTGAGGCTCTTTAAATCATTCTCTTTTATACACTTTGCAATATCTTCAACTGTAAGGGAGTTACAGACACAAACTTCAGTTTCCAAATCTAATTTCATAATTTACTCTTATTTTATTTTTTAATATTATAATATAGCCTCAAAACTAAATATATGATGAATTTGAAGGAAAATAATGAAAATTTTAAAGCGTTTTATCCTCCTTTGTCTCGTTTTTGTCTCCTTTGTGGAAGCTGCGGGATTTTTGATGCCTGATGAGGCATTTAAACCCTACGCAAAAGTAGATAAAGAGGGAAATATAGTAGCCGGTGTGAAGTTGGCTGATGGAATATACCTCTATAAAGATAGAGTGAAGATATCGCTTGTTGATACCAAGGTATTTACAATCGCAAAGATAGAAGCACCAAAAGCAGAAGAGCATATGGGGGATATGGTCTATTTTCACTCTGCTGATTTTCTACTTAAGCTTCAAAAAGAGAAAAATATTGCAACGCAAGAGAAGGTCGGAGTAAAAATAGAGTATCAGGGGTGTAGTGAGCAGGGGCTTTGTTATGAGCCAAGTCAGAAGATTATCAGCGTTAGCATAGATGGCTCAAAACTCTCAGGCACAAAGAGTTCCTCTGCACAAAAAGAGCTCTCAGAGACAGATATGATTGCAGATACGATTCAATCAAGCAGTTTTTTGGTTGTTTTAGCAACTTTTTTCATTTTTGGACTTTTACTCTCATTGACACCATGTGTCTTTCCAATGATACCTATTATTTCCGGGCTTATCATCTCTCAAGGGAAAGGATTGACAACGAAAAAGGCTTTTATGCTCTCGCTTGTCTATGTCCTTGCTATGGCAGTAGCCTATACAATCGCAGGTATTTTGGCAGGACTCTTTGGTGCTAATCTTCAAGCGGCACTTCAGACACCTTGGGTCGTTTATGCTTTTGCAGCTATTTTTGTTCTGCTTGCCCTCTCAATGTTTGGATATTATGAGCTTAAACTGCCGGATGCTCTTGTGAGCCGTGTGAGTAAAAATTCAAACAGAAGTGGTTTTGTTGGTGTTGCAATTATGGGATTTTTATCAGCACTTATTGTTGGGCCTTGTGTTGCAGCACCATTAGCAGGTGCTCTTGTCTATATAGGACAAACAGGTGATGCTCTGCTTGGCGGTTCGGCTCTTTTTAGTATGAGTCTCGGTATGGGTGTGCCTCTTATTGTTGTAGGTGTGAGTGCCGGTAAGTTTATGCCAAAACCTGGGGCCTGGATGACACTTGTCAATGCAATTTTTGGTGTTTTAATGCTGGGTGTGGCTGTTTGGATGCTTGAGAAGGTTTTACCTTTTGAAGTGACTACATTTATGTATAGCGCATTGGGACTTGGTTTTGCACTTTTCCTTGGTTTTAGTGACAAAGAGGGGCATATCTTTAAGCGAAGTGTTGCTCTTTTGCTCTTTCTCTACTCCTTGGCACTCTTTATGAGTGTTTTGGCAGGTGCGCCAAATCTTAAAGAGCCGCTCTCTTTTTTCAAAGCAACAGAGAGAGTAGCTCAAGTGGAGAAAAAAAGTACTGCTTCTTTTATAAAAGTGACATCCCTTGATGAACTCAATAGACTTTTGGAAAAAAACAGAGGTAAAAAGATACTGCTTGATTTCTCGGCTGCTTGGTGCAGCGCCTGTAAAGAGCTAGAAGAGCTTACTTTTTCAGACAAACGCGTTGCGAAGAAGATGAGAGATTTTGTACTTATTCGTGCTGATGTAACGGCAAATACAGAGCAGGAAAAAGCACTCTCAAAAGCTTATGGTGTCTTTGGTCCTCCTGCTATTATCTTTTTTGACAAAGAGGGAAAGGTAATGCCCTCTAAGACAATTATCGGTTTTATAGAGGCAGATAAGTTCTTAACTCATCTTCAGGCTTTATAGCCTTTTAAAAATGGACATATATGGGTATAATTGCAAAATAATACCCATAGAGGATGGCATATGCCCGCTGCAATAACAATCAAACCGACAAATCATAAAATATATGAATGCCCCAAAGAGAAAAAAGTAGAACTTTTAAAGAAAATTCTAGAAGAGAACAGCAGTAAAGATATAGTTGTTGTCTGTTCAACAGAAGCAGAATCTTTACAAGAGAAATTCTCAGATAAAGAGATAAAAATAGTAGAAGACAGAGAGCTTGTAAAAGATAGAGAGCTTATGTGTGATTTTCTTATTAGTTACGATATGCCAATAGAGGCTATTGTCTATGTAGAGCGTGTAGGACGTGCCAAAGAGAGAGCTGTAATGCTTTTAGATGAGGAAGAACAAAAAGTTCTTTATAAGGTAGAGATGCTTTTGGGACGTGCTATCAAGCAGGAAAAAATAGAGGGTTTTACATACCCGCAGAGAGTAAAAAAATCTTCAGAGAAACCTCTGCGTAAAAAGCTTACAAAAGAGGAAGTTCAAGCAATAGCAAAAAAACGCTATGAGAAATCTACTCAAGACCAACCAAAGTTTGACAAAGAGAACTCTGGGCGTGATGATATAAAAAAGCCAAAAAAAGAGTTTAAAAAAGAGGGCAAAAAAGATGAAAAATGGGCAAAAAAGAAGCCAGCTGTAAAAACTACAGGTAAAAAGATATCTATAAAAGCCAGAAAAACAAAAGAGGATTAACTCCTCTCTATTATCTCTGCCACACGTTTAGAGCTTCCGTGTTGAAGATACTCACGCAGAGCCTTGGAGTTCTCCAAAAAGTGTGAAGTGTCATAATCTTTGTAGCTTTTGAAAAGATTTTCTGCTGTTACTGCATCTTGTAAAAATTCAGGATGAATCTCCTCTTTGCGAAACTTCTCAAACATAATATTTGCAAGTCCTACGTGAGAGAGCTTTACTACACGGCTGCCTATGAAATAGTCAAGTGCTTTGGCTTTGTATGCCAAAATAAAAGGTGTTCCAATAAGTGCAGCTTCAAGTGTCGCCGTTCCGCTGCATATAAAAGCAAAATCTGCCTCACGCAGGGTTTTATGGGCATTATGGACAATCTCAAATGCACTTAAATCACCATAGAGCTCTCCAATCTCTTCTTGAGAGAAGTACTCAGGAATAATGACCGTTGCTTTTTTAATCTCACGCAACATCTCACGCAGCTCTTTAAAGATGGGCATCAGTCGTTTTATCTCTCCTTTGCGACTGCCTGGCATAAATGTAATATGCTCTATCTTTTGAACCTCATGCTCTTTAAACTCTTTTATCTGGTCCAGCAGCGGATGACCTACATACTCAATAGGTGCTCCTTTTGGATAGTAGGCAGGCTCAAAAGGTAAGATAGAGCAGAGGTGGTCTATGGTGCGAGCAAGCACAGGAATGCGCTTTTTCTTCCATGCCCAGGCTTGTGGCAGGATGTAGTAGATTATCTCTTTGTCAGGATATTTTTTTTTGATTTTTTTGGCAAGTGGAAGATTAAACCCAGAGGAGTCAATGAGGAGCACTTTATCTGCCTCACGTGAGAGCTCTACCATCTCATCGGCAAGTTTGAAGAAAAATCGCAGTTTTTTCAAAGCATCGACAATGCCCATAATTGCAAGGCTTCGTAAATCTACTATCGGTTTGCCAAGAGAGTTGTCAAAAATACCTATAAACTCTGTATCTTTATGGAGTTCGTTTTTGAGTGATTTGAGATGGACATTTGCGGAGTGTTCAAGTGCAGAGACAAGAATTTTCATCAGTTTTAAGCCTTAATCATTTATAATAACACCATTATATCAAAGGTGGTCTAAAATGCTTATATCAAATGCAATAGTTTGTGATGTCAATGGTGAGAGAGAAGTTGATATCAAGATAGAAGATGGAGTTATTACAGCCATAGGGACAAATCTTAGTGACTCAGAAGTTTTTGATGCAAAAGGTGCCTATCTTCTTCCTTCACTTGTAGATTTGAATGTTCGTCTTAAAGATGGACAGCTGAACTCTAAAAATATTCACGCTATTGCAAAAGAGGCAAAAGAGGGCGGTGTCGGGCATATTGTACTTGCTGCTGACTCTACACCTGCTATTGATGATGAGGTGGTTTTGGAGTTTGCACAAAACTCGCTTAAAGATATAGAAGATGTGGAAATTGATTTGATGCTTAACACGCTCAAAGAGGATATGACACTCTCAAATATCGCCATTTTACTCAAAAAAGGGGTGGTAGCACCCTATATGAGTACTGTTGCAAAGAATAATCTTGCCATCAAGATAGCAGAGTATGTACAGATGTATGGAGTGACACTCTTTTGTAAAGCAGAGGACAACTCACTCATCAATGCGGGTGTGATGTTTGAGGGGGATGTGAGTTCGCGTCTCGGACTCGCCGGCATACCGGAACTCTCAGAAGTACTGCATGTCTCACGCATGATAGAGATTGCACGCCATTTTGGGATTAAGATACTCTTTAAATCTATCGCTTCTCCTCGCTCTGTTGATTTGATAAGCAAGGCAAAAAGTGAAGGTGTCGATGTAAGCTGTGAGGTCTCTTTACACCATCTTACCCATTGTGATGAGGCTTGTGAAGGCTTTAATACAACAGCAAAACTCAATCCGCCGCTTGCTTCAAAAGAGGATATGCTTGCAATGCAGGAGGCTCTGAAAAACGGGGCAATAGATATTCTTACAACACTCCATCAGCCAAACTCACCGGTCAATAAAGAGGTGGCATTTTATGATGCGGCTTACGGCTGTGAAGCTCTGCGTGAGGCCTTGCCACTCTATTATACAAAACTTGTAAAATCAGGAGTGATAACAATGGCAGAACTTATTAAGATGAGTGTGCAAAACCCTGCTGCTGCCATTGGATGTGAAAAAGGGATTATTGCTGAGGGAGTAGATGCAAATCTTGTTCTTTTTAATCCAAAGAGCACAACAAAAGTAGATACTGTCGGCTCTTTATATGCTTTAGAGGAGCTTAGCGGAAAAGTAGAGGCTATTTTTTAGTCAGCTGTTTTGCAAAAAATGCAAAAGCAGCGACCGACAATACTATAAGAATAATGATTCTTATAGCAACTACTGTATTTATCTCTGGTATTTCACTCATATCTCTTTACCCCTTTTTGCATAAAACTCTTTTTTATACTCTGCAAATCTATCTTCAAGTATCGCCTCACGTACCTCACGCATTAAGTTGAGATAGTAGTGGAGGTTGTGGATGGTTGCGAGTCTGAAGTAGGTAATCTCACGAGAGCGAAAGAGATGGTTTATATAGGCGCGTGAGTATGTTTGACAGGTGATACATTGGCACTCGCTGTCAATAGGAGCCTCATCCTCTTTATATTTTGCCCCTTTTATGTTGAGCTTGCCAAAAGAGGTAAAGAGTGTTCCGTTTCTTGCATTACGTGTCGGCATAACACAGTCAAACATATCTATGCCTCGCTCAATGTTCTCTATTAAATCCTCTGGAGTTCCCACACCCATAAGGTAGCGTGGTTTATCCTCTGGCATATATTGTGTTGTATGCTCTACTGTGTCATACATCTCATTGTTGAGCTCACCTACGCTAAGTCCGCCAATGGCAAAACCATCATAATCAAGTGCGCACAGTTCTGTGGCACTCTTGGTACGAAAGGCTTTGTCTGTTCCGCCTTGGATGATGGCAAAGATATTTTGCTCAACACCAACTCCCTCTTTTTGCTTGGCACGGAAATACTCTATGGACTCTTTAGCCCACGCAGTTGTACGCTCAATAGAGAGTTTAATACGCTCCTGTGTTGCCGGAAGGGCAACGAGGTCATCAAGTATCATCATTATATCTGAGCCGAGATTATGCTGAATATCAATGACCTTTTTTGGTGTAAAGAAGTGTTTGCTGCCGTCAATATGGCTGCGAAACTCAATACCGTCCGTTTTTGGTTTGCTCATATCTGAGAGGCTGAATGCCTGAAAACCGCCGCTGTCTGTTAAAAAGCTCTTTGGGTATTTTGTAAAACCGTGTAGTTTCCCCATCTTTGCGACTGTTTTGTCTCCGGGGCGCAGATACATATGGTAGGTGTTTGCCAAGATTATTTCAGCTCCGAGCATATCTAAAACATCATGAACATCAAGACTTTTAACACTGCCAACAGTTCCAACAGGCATAAATACGGGAGTCTTTATGGTAGAGTGTGCCGTCTCAATGGTTGCAGCACGTGCTTTGCCGCTTGTGGCTTCTAAGGTAAATTTCATAACTTCTCTATTGTTGATTTTTATAGAATTATAGCCAATTTATTGTAATTTGTTGAGTGGCTCTGAAAAATAAAAGCCCTGAGAGTAGTCAATACCAAGTTCCAAAATGATATCCTGAACCTCTTGGCAATGAACATACTCCGCTATAACTTTTGCACCTATACTTTTTCCAAAACTGCTGATGGTTTTTGCAACGTGATAACTTTTTGTATCTGTATGAATATTTTTAATAAAACTGCCGTCAATTTTAAGATAATCAACCTGCATAAGATGGACTCGCTCAAAGTTTGAGTGTTGTACTCCAAAATCATCAATGGCAATGGAGAATCCATCCTCTTTGAGATTTAAAAGCTGCTCAAGACCATTTTTAGCTCCAATGGCACTGATACCTTCAAGAACTTCGAGTACAACCTGAGAAGCTTGAATATTATACTGTTTGAGTTTTTTTGCAAGATACTCTCTTAGATATCCGTCATTAAGGTCGTATTCGCTGATATTGATAGAGAACTCGTAAGGTTGGTTTTGAAAGACTTTAAAAGATTTGTCTATCATAATTCGTGTAAGCTCAGGAAGCATACCTGTAAGTTCGGCAATATCAATAAACTCTAAAGGAGACTGCACTTGATTGTTGTCATCTAAAATTCTTGCAAGACACTCATATTTTTCTACTTTGCCTGTTTTGTTGTTGATGATAGGTTGAAAATAGGGAACAATATATTTGTTTGCAATAATGCGTCTCAGTTTTGGCATATACTCTTGAATTCGTACCTGTAAGAGTTCAATAGAAGAGTTCTTATGATAGATATTGATACGGTTATGCCCAAGATTTTGTGCTTCTTTTAATGCTATATTTGCATTTTGGAGCAGTTTATGGTTACCTTGTGCAAGGGCAATAGTGACACTGATTTTTATTGTAAAGTCTTCAATGATAATGTCGTGTTCTATGATATTTTGTTGTATCTGTTTTGCAAATGTTTTCATTGTCTGCAAATCATATTCTGAAGAGAGCATTGCAAATTCATTAGAACTTATTCTATAGAGTTTGCTCTTTTTTGGCAGTTGTGACTGCAGGATATTTGCTATCTCCTTGAGAACGAGATCTCCTCTTTCATAGCCGTAGGTTATATTGATATTCTCAAAGTTGTCTATGCTCAGTAGCATTATTGTTTTGTCTTCACAGCTGTTGAACTTTTTGAGGAGGGCATTACGGTTAAGCAGACCTGTGAGTTCATCTGTGACATACTGGTGTGCTAGTTTTGCAGTCTTTGCTTCAACCTCCTCTTCAAGATTTTGGCTGTATCGCTCCATCAGTTTATTTGCATAGATAAGATCTGCAACTTTTTCCAGGGCATTGTTTAACTGCTCGATGCGTAGAGGTTTCATAATAAAGTTATCAACTCCCAAATCAATAGCTTCCATAAGATATTCAGAATTATTGTGTGCGGAGATTATAATGATATTTTGTTTTGGATTGATTGCTTTTATCTTTTTGATAAGCTCAAGGCCGCTTATACGAGGCATATTTATATCTGTTATGACTATATCGTATGTTTTTTGTTTGTATTTTTCATAGGCATCTTCTCCATCAAATGCAGTATCGGTACTTTTAAACAGCATATGAAAGATTTCACACAACTGTTCTCGTGAATTTTCCTCATCTTCGACATAGAGAATAGTAAGATTTTGTGTGAGTTTTTTTAATTGATTCATTGTTATGCCTTTTTTTATGTCTCTTTCTTTAGAAAAATATAGGTAATATCATCTTCTTGTTGTGAGACTTTTTCTTCATAAAATTTTTGAAACTCTTTTTGTGAATCAGCTTCTAAAAAATCTTTTTTCATTGAGAGAGTGTAGAGTTCATTATTACTTTTGATAACGCCCTCGTTTAGTCCGTCACTATAGATAATCATTTTATTTATATCTTCTAAATCTATACTCTCAATTAGATACTCTTTCGTATAGGGTGCTATGGGAGTATTATTAGATTTTATTTTACATAGTTTATTATTATTTTTTAATAAATAAAGAGGAGGAGGCATTGAAAATATTGCATAATGAACTTTTTTTTCTTTTGCATTGAAATGAAGAAAATCGGCACAGATTACTTCATTTTCCAATAAATTTGGTCGAATATAGATAAGAAGTTCATCAAGGAGGATAGAAAGATGAAAGCTTTTCTCTTGCTGAATAGTTTTTGTAAGATAGTAGTTTATAAAACTACTGCAAAGCATTGCTGTAACAGAGGCAGAGATACCTTTTCCCATACTGTCTACTAAAAAGACAAAGTACTCATCACTGTTTATTTTTTTGATAAGATAACTGTCTCCGCTAAGTATATCTTTTGGTTTGTAAAAAGTTTCACAATGAAAATCCAACAGTCTCTTTGAGTCTGCTATATCATTTTTTGTAATAGTTTTCTCTTTGTCAAAGGTAAGGTTCTCCTGATAATCATTATAGTGAATTTTTTCTCTCTGCTCTTTTAAAATATAGCGATCAACAATAACAGATTTAACAGCAAGGTTAAAAGTTGTAAAAAGTGTTCTTGAAGAGAAGGGTTTTTTTAAAAAACTGGTAATGTGGAGGTCAATTGCCTCACGCAGCATTGTCATATTTTCAAGAGCAGTCACCATAATGATAGGAACAGTTGCATCCTCTTTGCGAATCTCTCTACTCATCTGTAGCCCATCGAGTTCTGGCATCATATAGTCCGTTAAGACTATATCAACATCTTTTGTCTGAAAAGACTTCAATCCCTCTTTGCCGTTTGTTGCAAAATAGACCTCTTTAAATATAAGGGAGAAGAGACTTCTATAGGTCTCTAAAACATCAAGGTCATCTTCTACACAGAGAATATTGAGTGTTTTATAAACATTGTGAATATAGTTATTCATACTCTTTATCCAGTAATATTGTAAATTCTGCGCCGTTATTGTGATTACGGACAAAAATATCCCCATTAAGATGCTCTTGAAGAATTTTTTTACTCATATAAAGCCCCAAACCTGTTCCTCTGTTTGCACCTTTTGTTGTAAAATATGGGTCGAAAATTCTATCAATTATCTCCTCATCAATGCCTCCGCCGTTATCTGAAATTTTTATGATATACATATTTGATTTTTCATAGATATTAATATTTATATACTTCTTGATATTATTAAGAGATTCTAGTGCATCTCTTGCATTGACAATAATGTTGATTAAAATATGTTCTAACTCTTTTTTATAGGTAAAGATATGCATATTTTGCTCGATTGTTGTTTGGAGAACAATATCGTGATTTTTAAGTTGTGTTCCTATGATTTTAAGTATGTCTTCTATTACATCTTTGCAATCTACAAGCTCTTTTTGATTATTTGGTTTTGTAAAGTTCATAAAATCATTTATTGTTTGAGACATCTTTTGTGTTATTTCTTCTATAAAGAGAGTTGTTTTGTTTACCTCTTCTTGGGTTAAAATTCCCATATCACTCTGCATTTTAAGCTTGATACTTGCTGAACTTATGGCATTGAGTGGTTGTCTCCATTGATGAGCTATCATATTAATCATCTCTCCCATCTGTGCAGATTTTGATTGTTGGATTAAAATGGTATCTTGCGCACGAAATCGAGTAATATCAAGTGTAGAACCAACAATTTTTATAGGTTTTCCATCGTCAAAAACAAGTTTACCACTTTCAACTACTGTCATTATTTTTCCATCTGGACGTTTTACTCGTATCTCTACAGTATGGACGCCGCTATAGTTGTTTTCTATCTTTTTATGAATAGATATGACTTTTTCCCTATCCTGTGGCAGTACCATATTTAAAAATTCTAAGTAGGTAGGAGGTTTTTCATCTTGAGATATATTATATATTTTATAACTTGTTGGAGACCAACTGATCTCCATTGTATCAAGATCAAGTTCCCAAGAACCAAGATTTGCTATCTCTTGAATAAGTTCGAGTGTATTTGTTTTACTGCTTAGTTCCTGATTTATACGTTCTTGTTCTTTTGTCTGCTCTTGTAACTCTTTTGATGCAACATCAATAATATGTAATAATGCATCAAATGTTGCATTATTCTTCGAATAGTTTGTATTTTCGATTTGCTGTAAATTGCACTGTTGTATTTCTGAAAGAGCAACTGCAGTCAATGTTTGATTTAAAAGTTGTGGTTTTTTATCTGTATAAAACTCTCCATAAGTAAAAAATCCGCTAGTAGGTGCAAGTTGTGCAAAAGGAGTAATTTCCTGTTCAATAAGATTTGGTAGAAATCTTCGTCTTGACATACACGAATAGATGAAAAACGCTTCTGTATTAATATTTTTCATTTTTTCTATATGATTTGATAAAATAGTCTCTATCTCTCCTACACCTATGTAAATATCATCACCTTGAGCGACATTTCCTGCAAAAGAGAGACTGCCATCATTGTGTTTTGCAACGACGGCACGAGCTTTTTTGAAATTTTCTGAGATAATAATAAGCGGAAATTCTATTCCTGTTGCAGGTAACTTTTCTGATATACCAGGACCAAGATATTTTTTATAAAAATCAACAGCACTCATATTGTCTATGGTATAAACTCTGTTTCCCCTTGCTTTTGTTACAGTATGTTTAATACCTATAGCTTTCCAGCCGAAATTATACAAATTTTCAACACAAAGAGTATCCGAGTTGAGTGATACTCCAACAGCACCTTGTGTATAGATCTGATTTTGTATTCCGACATAACACTCCTCAAATTTTGCATTGTCTCCACTAAGCCCACCTGCAACCATTACATCTGGCGCGACAGAATATATACCGTTTAAAAAAGCTTCTCCATTACACATTATGCCATTTGTGAAGGCAAGTAGAAGTTTTGTATTGTCTGTAATAATTTGTGATGCCATCTCCTGTCCGCTTAGAAAACTATCTTGATTTACGCTATATGCAATCTTGAGGGAAGTTTTTTGAAATGTTGTGATAGAAAGGATAGAACTCTGTGTAAGAACTTTGTCATTTATAATTTCCCCATCAGTAGAAGTAGTAATGATGGTGGCATTTTTGAAAAGAACTACTAACTCGTTAAGTATTGCTTGTACCTTTTCCTTATCTTCTCCTGAAAAGAGTTGAATAAGAATTGATTTGGCTTCAAGTATCTCTTTGTAATCATCTTTGTTAATAATATTTTTTATATTTTTATTGATTTCATAGAGATAACTCTTCATATTTTGCTATTTCGTCTCTTTATCTATTTTTTGTACATTCAAAAGGGCTGTGAGATTGAGTTCATCTAAGAGATTATGTAGATTTTCATCAGCAACATAGATTGAAAGTGAGATATTATTGGTTTTAATCAATTTGCAAAGATAACCGATAACAGAAGATGTAATAGAGATAGAATCTAAAATATGAATTTTTATTTCATCTCCAGTACTTTCCAAGATATTTTCAATCGCATTGACTATTGATTGGTAATGTTCAACATTTTTAATATTTCCATGAATCATAATATTGTTTTGTGATGCTTGAAGTTCCATAATATCTACCTTTTTAATATTAATTATTTGTTAAGCAAATCAATTCTATAAGTCAAAAACTAAATTCTATATTAAAGTAGTAGTTAAATACCTACAAAACCTTTAAAAGGCTCATAAATAGGGGATATTGTGTGATAACTTTATGATAGGAGATACTATTAGAACACTCTAAGCACATTTATTGTAAAATCTTTTCAAATATTTTTTAAAGGTGTGATTTATGGCAACTATCGGTATGGGCGATATTAAAAAGAATGTTCGTTTAGTAGTAAATGGAGTTCCTTACAAAGTTGTAGAGTTCCAACATGTAAAACCGGGAAAAGGTGCTGCATTTGTTCGTATGAAAATCAAAAGTTTTTTAAATGGTAAAGTAGTAGAGAAGACTGTTCATGCAGGTGATAAGTTTGAAGTACCTGAAATTACTTACAAAACTATGCAGTATCTTTATGATGATGGTGAGATGTATCAGTTTATGGATAATGAAACTTATGACCAGCTTGGCCTCTCTTATGAGCAGTGTGATGATGCTTCAAAATGGTTCAAAGATGGAATCAATGTAGATATCATTTTTTATAAAGGTGAAGCTATTTCTGTACAGGCACCAGAGATTATGGAATTTGTTATTACGGATACACCGCCAAACTTCAAAGGGGATACTTCAAGTGGAAGTAAAAAACCTGCAACCTTAGAGAGTGGTGCTGTTATTCAAGTGCCATACCATGTACTTGAAGGTGATACTGTGAAAGTAAACACAGTAGATAGTGAGTACCTCGAAAAAGTAAAATAGCTTTTTTTTGTGCGTGGGAGATTGTTCTCACGCATCTCTCTTTTTATAATTATAACTCGTTTTTCTTACTTCAAATTAAGTCATTTTTACTATAATCTTTTTAATTAAAATAAAATCATTTTTCGGGGAATTATCTTGAGCAGACAACCATCTTTTACCCATCTTCATTTACATACAGAATATTCACTCTTGGACGGTGCGAACAAACTAAGTAACCTTATATCTCGTGTCAAAGAGCTTGGAATGACATCCGTAGCTATGACCGACCATGGTAATATGTTTGGTGCTATTGATTTTTATAAGCAGATGAAGAGTGCAGGCTTAAAGCCTATTATTGGGATGGAAGGATACATTCATAATGGAGAGACACTTGATGACAAGAGTACAAAACAGCGTTTTCACATCTGTCTCTATGCAAAGAACAAAAAGGGGTATGAAAATCTGATGTACCTCTCCTCAAAAGCTTTTATAGAGGGTTTTTATTATTTTCCGCGTATCAATAAAAAAGAGTTGCGTGAGCATAGTGAAGGTATTATATGCAGTTCTGCCTGTCTGCAGGGAGAGGTGAATTGGCACTTAAATCTGAGTGAGCGTAATCTCAAAAACGGAGCAGGTGGTTATGAGGCAGCCCTTGAAGTTGCGCGTGAGTATCAGGATATCTTTGGAGATGACTTCTATCTGGAGTTGATGCGTCACGGAATTGGCGATCAGCTAAATATTGACAAACAGATACTGCAAATTGCAAAAGAGACAGGTATAAAGATAGTCGCAACCAATGACACACACTATACATACCCGGGTGATGCACAGTATCACGAGGCTTTTATGTGTATAGGGATGAATAAACTCTATGATGACCCAAACCGTATGCGTCACTCTGTTCATGAGTTTTATATTAAATCTCCTGAGGAGATGGCCCGTCTTTTTGCCGATATTCCTGAAGCACTTGAACATACACAGGAGATTGTTGATAAGTGTGAAGAGTTTGTACCTATTGTCAAGTCTCCGACACCGCCAAACTTTAAATTTACACTTGAATATGCAAAGGCAGAAGGTTTAAATATAAATAATACAGATGATGCGCCTTTAGATGAAAATGCTACTCAAGAGCAGAAGAAACAATGGCTAAGTGCTGCTGATAAAAATGATGCGGAATACTTTGTATATAAGTGTAAAGAGGGACTTGAAGAGCGTCTTAAAATTGTGCCTCCAGAGCGACATCAGGAGTATAGAGAGCGTCTTGATTTTGAGATGGATATTATCAATTCTATGAAGTTCCCGGGTTATATGATGATTGTTTGGGATTTTGTTAAAGAAGCTAAAAAAATGGGTATAGCCGTAGGTCCAGGACGAGGTTCAGCTGCAGGTAGTCTTGTTGCTTATTCATTAGAGATTACAGATATAGATCCAATGAAATATGATTTGCTCTTTGAGCGTTTCTTAAATCCTGAACGTGTTAGTATGCCCGATATCGATATGGACTTTATGCAGGCACGTCGTGGTGAAGTTATAGATTATGTTGTGCGTAAATATGGCCGTAATCAGGTTGCACAGATTATTACTTTTGGATCACTGCTTGCAAAAGGGGTTATTCGTGATGTTGCCCGTGTTCTGGATATGCCACTCTCGCAAGCGGATAAAATGGCAAAACTCATTCCTGATGAGCTTGGAATTACCCTTAACGGAAAGACAAAAAATGGTAAATTTGTAGAGGGAGCTTTTCAAAAAGAGCCAAAACTTCAAGAACTTATTGAGTCTGATCCTCAAGCGGCACGGGTATGGGAGTTCGCAAAAAAACTTGAAGGTTTGAAACGAAACTCCGGAATGCACGCTGCGGGTGTTGTTATTTCCAATGAAGAACTTTGGAAAAAGACGCCGATCTATAAGCCAAGTGGGGAGGATACATTTGTTACACAATACTCTCTAAACTATATGGAAGATGTTGATCTCATTAAGTTTGACTTCTTAGGACTAAAAACACTTGATGTTATTCAAAATGCAGTGAAGTTAATAAAAAGACGTTATGACAGGGATGTCAATTGGCATGAAATTGATGAAAACGATAAAAAAGTATATGAAATAATTCAGACTGGTGATACAGTAGGAATGTTTCAGATTGAGTCATCAGGAATGCAAGATCTTAACCGTCGCCTTAAACCCGATAATTTTGAAGACCTTATTGCGGTCTTGGCACTCTACAGACCGGGACCGATGGAGTCAGGGATGCTTGATGACTTCATTGAGCGTAAACATGGGCGTCAAGAGATTACCTATGTCTTCCCCGCTCTTGAAGAGATATTAAAGCCTACCTATGGTGTCATTGTCTATCAGGAACAGGTTATGCAGATCGTTCAAACTATCGGTGGCTTTAGCCTCGGTGGTGCAGACATTGTTCGTCGTGCGATGGGTAAGAAAAAAGTCGAAGAGATGATCAAGTACAACAAAGAGTTTAGTGAAGGTGCCGCAAAGCAGGGGCTGGACTATAAAACAGCATCAGAACTCTTTGACCTCATTGAAAAATTTGCCGGTTATGGTTTTAATAAATCACACTCAGCAGCCTATGCAATGGTTACATTTCAAACAGCTTGGCTAAAAACATACTATCCAAATGAGTTTATGGCAGCGCTTTTAACATCAGACAAAGACAATACTGAAAAAGTTGTCCGCTATATCGATGAAGTTAAGCGAATGGGCATTGAACTCTCTCCTCCTGATATTTGTGACTCTCAATTAGAGTTTTCGGCAATTACCAAAGAGGGACAAGAGATTATTCTTTTTGGTCTTGGTGCTATTAAAGGGGTAGGTGAAGCCGCCATTCATGCTATGCTTGAGGAGAGGGAAAAGAATGGGGATTATAAAAGTCTTGAAGATTTTGTAAATAGAATTGAACCAAGTAAGGTAAATAAGCGGGTTATTGAGTCCATTATAAAAGCGGGTGGATTTGATAGATATGGTTACTCACGCAAAGCGTTGCTCGATCAGATAGATTTAATAGTAGATACGGCAAAAAAAGCGAGTGAAGCGAAGAAAAATGCAGTAGGAAGTCTTTTTGGAGATGATGAAAGCATTACAACCGTTGAGCTTAAACTTACAAACTCAGATGAGTATGAGCTCAAAGAGATACTGGAGTTTGAAAAAGATACACTCGGTTTTTATGTATCGGGTCACCCGATGGATGAGTATCGTGAGACTCTGGACGCTTTAAACTATACACTCTCTTCAGAGTTGGAGAACATCAAAGATGGCTCTTTTGCCATTTTTATAGGAAAAGTAGAAGAGATTACTAAAAAAGTCTCTAAAAAAGGGAATACTTTTGGTATTGTCAATCTCATGGACTTTCACGGAAATATAGAGATAATGCTCTTTTCTGACAAGCTTGAGCAACTGCAGAATATGAATCTTGAAGAACCAGTAGCATTTAAAGCAAGAGTAACACATACCGATTTTGGTCCAAGACTCAATGTTACAAAGATTATGACACTCAAAGATGCTAAGCGTGAGACAAAAAAAGTAAAAAAAGAGATTCAGGAAAAACCACTTGAACCGATCAATCTTGCTGTTAGACTTTCTCAAGATTTTGATATACTTGAAGAACTTTACAGAATTATTCGACAACACCCGGGGAACAGAGAGTTAAAGCTTGTAATTGTATCAAAGTTACATAATGTAGTTATTGATTCTTCGATTCGTGTAGGTTCTTCCTTGATATCTGCTCTCGAAGGTAATCAGTTTGTAAATATTCTCTAGGTAAATGAATATTTTAAGTACTCTTTATTTAAAGAATTATTATAATGATGTAATAAAATAAAAAGGTTCTCTATGCTGAAAAATATGTCTATTCGAACAAAGTTGATTTTGCAGACTTTAATTCCTACTGTTACAATTTTATTGTTGGCTTCTATCTTAATATATGGAAAATATGGAGAGATGGAAACTTTTTCCAAGGCTCAAAAATCTTCCAGACTTTTAAGTCATATATCTTCATTGGTACATGAGACACAAAAAGAGCGTGGGATGAGTGCTGTTTATCTTGGGAGCAAGGGAAAAAAATATACTCAAAAGCTTTTGCAACAGCGTAAATTGACAGATAAGCAGATTCAAATCATTAAAGAATTTATTGCAGAAGAAGGTTTAGATAATGCAGATTTTTTGGGTGATGTAATTTCAAAAGCATATAAAGATCTCTCTGAGATTCAACATATACGAAAACAGATTACAAATCTTGAGATAGCAACAGATGATGCCCTGAAATATTATACAAATATGAATAATGACTTTTTAATGATAATAGTAAAAGTATCTGCTGTACCTTCAACTCCTGAAATCTCCAAACAGATTATTGCCTATTTGAGTTTTTTAATGGCAAAAGAGAGAGCAGGTATTGAGAGAGCTGTTGGAGCAAATATCTTAACGCATGACTATTTTATAGGAGATTCTCAAGAGAAGTTCTCTGGACTTATCAGTACACAAAAATCTTTTATGAAGACTTTTGATGACTACTCTGATGATGATACGAAAGAGTATTTTAATGCAATGTTAAAAAAGAGTCCGGCCGTAAAAGAGGTACAGCGTATTCGTGATGTTATTTTAGATGCGCATGAGATTGGTGGTTTTGGTGTTGATGCAACATACTGGTTTGATACAATCTCTCAAAAACTTGGACTGCTCAAAAAGACAGAGAACTATATAGTCTCTCATCTTAACATTACATCAGCAAAAATTCGTAAAAATGAAGAATTGGCAGTTGCTGTGAGTAATCTTGTTCATGAGACTCAAAAAGAGAGAGGTGCAACTGCCGGATATGTTGGAAGTAAAGGGAAAAATTTTGTAAAAAGACTTCCTGCACAAAAACGTGTTACTGATAAGAAACTTCAAGAGTTTAAAAAGGTATTGAGCAAAACAGATACAAAAGAGTTGAATTATATATCGAGAAAGTGGCTTAATCAGGCGCTTGGAGAGTTAGATAAGTTAGATACTATCCGTCAAGGTGCTGCAACTTTAAGTATGGGTGGAAAAAAGGTCATTGGGTACTATACAAATATGCATGCACTCTTTTTAAATTTCTTAGGTGCAATGGCTCAGGATGCAAAAACAGTAAAAGAGGCACGTTCTCTTCTTGCTTGGTACTACTTCGATATGGCAAAAGAGAGAGCAGGTATTGAGAGAGCTGTTATGAGTAATGCTTTTGCCAGAAACAAATTTTTACCGGGAATGAAAGATAAATTTGTAATGCTTGTAACACAACAGGATGACTATCTTGATAGTTTTGAAAAAGCAGCAAGTAAAGAGATGGTGAAGTACTATAGAAAAACTGTTTCAGGCAGAGTTGTTGATGAAGTAAATCGTATGCGTGACATTGCTTTTAAAACAGATAAAATAGGTGGTTTTGGAGAAGATCCAAATCATTGGTTCTCGGTAATGACACAAAAGATAAATCTTTTGAAAAAAGGGGATGATTATCTTTCTAAAAAACTTTTAAAAACAGTAGATGCAGCTCTTCTTAAAGCGGAGACACAACTCTATACTTATATTATTGCCGTTGTTCTTATATTGTTGTTTATTCTTTTTTTCGCGAAGTATATTGCAGATGGAATAACAAAAGCTATTGCAGAGTTTCAGGTAGGTCTTTTAGAGTTCTTTGACTATATTAACAGAGAGAAAACAGATGCGAAACTTTTGGATGATAGTTCAAATGATGAGCTTGGCACAATGGCAAAAGTTGTCAATAAAAATATTCAACGTACAAAAGAGAGTATAGAAGAGGATAATAACTTTATTCTCAACACGCAAGAGATTATGCAAAAAATGACAAATGGGTATTTGAATGTTCGTATTGAAGCACAAACTTCAAACACTAACTTGCAAAATCTTAAAGATACTATCAATGGCGCACTCTCACAACTTGAAGAGAGAATGGGTACTTTAAATAATATTTTAGATAAATACTCAAATTATGACTATACGCCAGAGGTTATTGTCTCTGGTTTTGAAGAGGGAAGTACTTTTAAAGTGCTTATTGATAATATCAATGCATTGCGTGAGGCTATTACCTCAATGTTGCAAAACTCATCAGAGAGTTCAAATGAACTTCTTCAAAAAGCAGAGTTTTTGCAAGAACAAATGGATTCTCTTAACAGTGCAACTATTCAACAGGCAAAAATGTTGCAAGATGCGGCGGATAGAATGCAAAATATTGATGAATCAGGGCGTGAGACATCACTCAAAGCAAGTGAGGTTATGAGTCAGTCAAATGATATTAAATCAGTTATCTCTATTATTGCAGATATTGCAGAACAGACAAATCTTTTAGCACTCAATGCCGCTATTGAAGCTGCACGTGCCGGAGAACATGGACGTGGATTTGCCGTTGTTGCCGATGAGGTAAGAAAACTGGCTGAGAGAACACAAAAATCATTAGCGGAAATTAATGCCAATATCAATGTTCTTACACAATCTATTACAGATATTAGTGCTTCTATTGAAGAGCAGAGTGGCGATATTTCAAATATCAATGATACGGTTGCAGAGATAGATAGAAAAACACAAGAGAACTCTGAGATTGTAACGAATGTTGATAGTGTTGCAACAGAGGTTAAAAATATGGCAGTATCAATCTCTAATGATGTAACAAAAAATAAATTTTAAAGTAGAGTTTGATGGATAAAAAAGATTTTAATGAGGGGCTTTTAGGCTTTTTAGATGCTTCACCTACCCCTTTTCACGCAACAAGAAATATGGCGATGATGTTTGAAAATGCAGGTTTTACTGCTTTGCGTGAGGAGGAGAGCTGGTTTTTAGAAGAGGGAAAGAAGTACTATGTAACACGAAATGACTCCTCTATTATCGCTTTTACCTATCCAAAAAACAACCAAGCATATCTGATGGTTGGTGCCCATACTGACTCTCCAAATCTTAAATTAAAACCAAATCCTGTTATGAAAGAGTATGGCGTTGTAAAGTTTGGCGTTGAGCCTTATGGCGGTCTGCTTTTAAATCCCTGGTTTGACAGAGACCTCTCTTTGGCAGGACGTGTGAGTTATTTGAATATGCAAGGTGAGATAGAGAGTCAGCTTATTGATGTTAAAAAAGCTATAGCAGTTGTTCCTTCCCTTGCAATACATTTGGATGATAAAGCAAATAAAGAGAGAACGATTAACAAACAGAGTGATATCTGTCCGATTTTGACTACAAATGAAGATTTTGATTTTGATACTTTTTTATCTTGGCAGCTTGAGAGAGCAGGTGTGAAGGAGACAAAAGAGATATTTGCAAGTGAGTTAAGCTTTTACGATACTCAAAAAGCCTCGTATGTAGGCTTAAGAGATGATTTCATTGCAAGTGCACGGTTGGATAATCTGCTCTCTTGTTATGTGGGTATGCTGGCTCTTTGTTCTGTTAGTGAAGATAAACCGATGCTCTTTGTTGCAAGTGACCACGAAGAGGTCGGTAGTGAGACAACAAGCGGAGCAGGGGGAAGCTTTTTAGAAGCGACACTAAAGCGGATGTTTGATTCATATGAATCGTATATGCAGATGGTGCGAAGCTCTTTGATGGTAAGTGCAGACAATGCTCACGCAATTCATCCAAATTATCCTCAGAAACACGACGCAAAACATACCCCTTATATTAACAAAGGGGTAGTGATAAAGGTCAATGCAAATCAGCGTTACGCTTCAAACTCACAAACGATTGCAAAATTCATCTATGCTGCTAAGAGTATAGGAGAAGAGTTGCAACACTTTGTTACACGTTCAGATATGGGATGTGGCTCAACAATCGGACCAATAACGGCTACGCGAATTGGTATAGATACGATTGATGTCGGACTTCCTACCTATGCAATGCACTCCATACGTGAGATTGCCGGAAGTGATGATGCCTATTCATTATATAAAATTTTAGTAGTTTTGGCACCCTAAATGTCCATAATAACACCTGAGGAGCTTAATCTTTTAATAGAACAGACCTACAAGGTAGAAAAAGAGTTTAATGAACTCAAAGCCTCTTATGCCCATCTGCAAGATACGGTTGAGAAGGTTGTTGAGTTTTTGCCAAATGCTGTTTGGATACTCAATAGTGATGATGATACTGTTTTTTTACAAAACTCTCACGCAAGGGCTCTATGGAAACTCCTAAAACATCTGGAATATAAAGAGGAGGATTATGAGCTGACATTTGAACAGCAATCCTACCTTATAAAGAGTTCTACCTATCAAGATAAGATTATGTTCTCAGCAACAGATATTACAGAGCAAAAAAGAAAAGAGAATCTGGCGACCATGGGGCAGATGGCAGCACACCTCTCTCATGAGATACGCAACCCGATAGGGGCAATATCACTTATGAGCTCAACACTTAAAAAACGTGTTATCCCTGAAAATATTCCTATAGTTGAAGAGATACAAAAATCTGTTTATAGAATTGAGAGAATTATTAAAGCGACCTTGATGTTCTCAAAAGGGGTAAAGGCAGATAAAAAAGAGTTTTTGTGGAGTGATTTACAAGAGGCTTTGGATATGTCCATAGAGTATTACGGATACTCCAAAGAGATAACTTTTCATTTTCCAAAAGATGATTTTATGATTTATGGAGATAAAGATCTCTTAGAGATGCTCTTTTCAAATATGATTATCAATGCCATTGATGCTATTGAGGCAGATGATGAGGATGATGGTATAATTGAACTTATACATAAGCAGGAGCAGAAAGAACATCTCTTTTTAATATATGACAGTGGTGTTGCAATAGAGAACAAAGAGGCACTTTTTGCTGCATTTAAAAGTACAAAAGTAAAAGGGAACGGTTTAGGGCTTGTGCTCTCACGTCAAATTGCGCAGGCTCATAACGGAGATGTATGTCTTTGTGAAGGAGAGAAGAAATGCTTTCGTATTCTTTTGGAACAATAGTATGATTAGCAATACGATGATTTTTGGACAGGAGAAGAAGATATTAGAGCTTCTTGAGTCGGTAAAAATTGACAAAAAAAACATTATATGCCATTTCCAATGTCCAAAAAGCAAGAAAATAATTACGGCAATTTTACCCTTTGAACCCTATGAAGGGAAAATAGTTCTTAGCTGGAAAGATATACTTTTTCATCCTTTTAAATCTTATAACAGATACTATCATACGCCTATTATTATCTATGGAAGCGGCTATCAAAAGACAATAGTCATCAAAGCTTTTAAAGAGGTGCAAGATGTTTTTGAGTGGGATGAAGCGAACAAAGAGTATAGATGTAGAGGAGAGATGTAGTTTATGCAAAAAGAGCGCGTATTTATTCCAATGACGACTTTGGATTTTTACAAGTATGAAGCAGATGGACTTGTCTATTATGAGTTTGATGCGACAGAAGTTTCGGCTCCTGAGCCAATGGTCAATGCAATGGCAGCATTACGTTTTATAAAAAGTAAAAATGAGCGTCTTGTTGGAAAATTTTTTCATGAACCGACACCTCTGTATGCAAAAATAGCGAAGTTTTTTTCTTATGAAGCAACAAAATTGACAACCGGTGATTATAAGATTATATTTAAAAAGTTATAATTTTCTTTAATAAAGTTTAAATTAAATAAAAACTTCTTTTTATATACTCTCTATTAGTTAATCTTTACTAAAATAGCTTTTTAATGAATTAAAGGATATATATGAAACAACTCTTCTCTTTTATTGGTTCTATGAAGACAATGGCAGTTCTTATGCTTGTTTTTTCAGTTGCAATAGGTTATGCAACTATTGTTGAAAATGATTTTGGAACAATGACGGCAAAAGCAGAGATTTACAATGCAAGATGGTTTGAAGTACTTTTAGGACTTTTAACAATCAATTTAATCTATAATATTTTTCATTATAAAATGTTCTCAATGAAAAAAGCTCCTATTCTTATTTTTCATCTTGCTTTCATAGTTGTTCTTATAGGTGCAGCAATAACAAGATATGTTGGCTATGAAGGGGTAATGCATATAAGAGAGGGTGAAAGTGCTTCTACAATGTTAAGTTCTGCTCCTTATGTTATGATAGATGCTCAAGATATGAAAAAAAAGAGTGAATACAATAAAATACTCTATCTCTCAAAACGTGGAGGAAACTCTTTTTCTAAAACGCTTTCAGTTGATGGTAAAAGTGTGAATGTAGAGCTTTTGGAATATATTCCAGATGCTGTTGAAACACTTGTCCCTGATAAAAATGGTAAAGCTATCGCAAAATTTATGATAACAGGGGGAGGTGCGGGAAGACCTGTGGCTCTTGAAGAAGGAAAATATTATGATGCAGGTAATTTTGTCATTGATTTCCATTCTGGTTTTAAGTTTGATAAACCTGTAATAGCACTCTTTTTAGACAATGGCAAACTTTATATGAAACATAATATGAAACTTTCATATATGCAAATGGCAGATCGTTCACAGGGAATGCTTGAAGCAACAGATAAAGATACTCTTCAAAAAAGAGTTCTTTATTCTACTGGTGTTGGTGGCTTTGTACTTCGTAATTTTATGGAACATGCAAAGAAAAAACTTGTCAGTAATTCAAGTTCAAAGATAAATTCACGTATGAGAATGAATTCTGCAGGTGTTGATGCACTAGAGTTTGCAGTCACAATTGATGGAAAAATACAAAAGATTATTGTTTATGGAAAAGAGGGACTCCCTGGAACACCGAGTAATGTGGAAATTGATGGTGTGAATGTTAGTGTTGCGTACGGTGCGAAGGTAATTCATCTTCCATTTAAACTAAAACTACGTGATTTCCAGCTTGATAGATATCCAGGCTCTATGAGTCCGGCTTCATATGCAAGTGAGGTAGAACTTATTGATGAAAAAAATGGAGTAGATATGCCTTTTAGAATCTATATGAACCATATTTTAGATTATAAAAACTACAGATTTTTTCAATCTTCTTATGATAGAGATGAGAAAGGAACAGTACTTTCTGTAAATCATGATCCGGGAACATTTCCTACATATATCGGTTATGCAATGATGGCATTTGGAATGTTTTGGGTAGTACTCTCACGCAAGTACAGATTTGGACAACTTTCTAAAAAAGCACGTAAAATTGCAGAATCAAAAGTAGCTGCATCGTTAATGATGTTTGCTCTTTTTGTAGCTGGAGCAACACCATCGCAAGCCGCAGTTTCACAAGAGGCACTTACGACTGCAACTTCTTTTGATAAAGCACACGCTCAGAAATTTGGAGCTTTGATTGTCCAAGATACACAAGGAAGAATGAAGCCTATTGATACACTTTCTACAGAGATTTTAGCTAAAATTCACAGAAGTGCTTCATTAGATATTAATGGTAAGGAACTTACGCCAAATCAGGTTATTTTAGGAATGATGATTCGTCCTGATGTATATAAAGAGATTAAACTTATCAGAACAGGATATAAGAGTATTAACAAAGCTATTGGTGTAGCTGAAAATACAAAATATGTTGCCTTTTCACAATTCTTTGATGATGCTGTGAATATGAGAGGTTATAAACTTGCTTCTATTGTAGATGAAGCAGCAAGAAAAGCACCTGGAGATAGAAATCAACTAGATAAAGATGCACTTAAAATTGATGAGAGAGTTAATGTTGTCTATATGGTTTTTACGGGCTCACTCTTGAAAATCTGGCCAAAAGCAAATGATGTAAATAATAAATGGTATGCAACAATTGATGCATTGAAAATTTTTCCTAAAGATGAAGCTTTAAAAGTCAGGGAACTTGCAATTAGTTACTTTACAGCTATTGATACTGCTTTGAGCTCAGGTGATTGGAGTAAGAGTGATGCTGCTGTAAAGAAGATCACAGATTTTCAAAAATTTTATGGTGCGGCTGTTTATCCTCCAGAGGGTAAGATAAAAGCTGAGATTTTTTATAATCATGCAAATATTTTTGAAATTCTTTGGCCACTCTATTTTGTTGTAGGTTTCATTCTTTTAGTTTTGAGTTTTGTTCAGATTATCAAACCAAAGTTTAGAATGGATAAAGTTACAAAACTCTCTTTAGTTCTTTTAGGATTGTTTTTTATAGGACATACGGCAGGACTTGCACTTCGTTGGTATATTTCAGGACACGCACCGTGGTCAAACGGTTTTGAATCTATGACATATATAGCATGGGCGACAGTACTTGCTGGATTTATCTTTTCAAAACAGTCACCTATCACATTGGCATCAACATCAATCTTAGCAGGGCTTATTCTCTTTGTAGCGCATCTAAACTGGATGAATCCGCAGATTACAAACCTTGTACCTGTTCTTAACTCATACTGGCTCTCAATTCATGTAAGTATGATTACTGCTTCGTATGGTTTCTTGGGACTTGGTGCATTGCTCGGATTTATTACACTTCTGCTTTACATCTTTGGAAACGGAGCAAATCGTGAGCAGATTGCACTCTCTATCAAAGAGCTCAATGCCATTAATGAGATGAGTCTTTTAATTGGGCTTGTTTTGCTTACTGTAGGTAACTTTATGGGCGGTGTATGGGCAAATGAGTCTTGGGGACGCTACTGGGGATGGGACCCGAAAGAGACGTGGGCACTTGTGACTATCTTAGTCTATGCGGTTGTTGTGCATTTGAGATTTATCAAGTCAATCTACAATCAGTTTAATTACAGTGTTATCTCTTTGATGGCATTTACTTCAGTTCTTATGACATATTTTGGGGTAAATTACTATCTTGCGGGAATGCACTCATATGCAAAAGGAGATCCGGTTCCTATTCCTGATTTTGTTCCTGTAAGTTATGCTGTTATTTTTGTTGTCATCATCTTGGCATATAGAAACAGAAAGATAGCATAGAGGTTAAAATGGAGTTTCAGGGTTTTTCAAAAAAGACACTTCCGTTTTTGGACTCCATTCGTCAAAATAATAACAAGGAGTGGTTCGCACTTCATAAAAAAGAGTATGAAGAGTTTATCTTAGAGCCTTCTCGTGCTTTTGTAGAGGAGTTTGGAGAACATCTTCAGGCTCTTGTCCCAACTATTAACTTCTCTCCAAAAATCAACAAATCCCTTTTTCGTATCTACCGTGACAGCCGACGGCCAAATGCACTTGCAATGCCTATAAAAGAGCGAATAGGCGTTATATTTTGGCAGGGAGGTGGAAAAAGAATGCAGAGTTCGAGCTTCTATCTGCACTTTTCTCCAAAAGAGCTCTATGTTGCAACGGGTGTGCGATGGTTTGAAAAACCGATGCTTGATGCCTTTCGTGAGACGATTAAAGATGATGCTAAGCGTACTGAACTTTGGAATATACTGAGCGATATCAAAGCGATGGGGAAAGATTATACCCATCTTGAAAAGGGGTATAAGCGTTATCCAAAAGGTTTTGATAAAGATATGGAGTATGCAGAGCTTTCTCTTTACAAAGGAATGGCAACCTATAAGCTTCTTGACCCTCACTTAATAGAAGATGGAGAGAAATTGATAGATACTCTTTATGAAATCTATGAAGATATGCTACCATTACAACAATTTATGTATGATGTAAGTCTGCGAGTAAAAAGTGAGTAATATTTTTGATATTACACTTCCAGAAGCAGATAGTGAGAAGTTCTACACGCAGTTTAAAAATGAAAATGTAGAGATAAAGACAATAGTGAGCAATACGCTCTGCACACCACAGATATTCGTACAAGAGTGTGATGAGTGGGTTGTTGTTCTGCAGGGGTGTGCAAAGATAGAGATGGATGGTGTCATCCATAAGCTCAAAAAGGGTGATACACTTTTTATACCTGCATATAAAGAGCATACGCTGTTAAAAACCAAAAAAGTGGTTGTCTGGCTGGCAGTCTATATCTATGATGAAAAAAAAGGAAAGTAGTTTGGCAAAAGAGGCAGTAATACTTCTGAATATGGGTGGTCCCAATAATCTCCAAGAGGTGGAGGTTTTTTTGAAAAATATGTTTGCCGATAAGAATATACTTACAATGAAGAGCTCTCTTTTGCGAAAGTTTGTCGGCGGGATGATAGTCTTTACCCGTACTGAGAGCTCGCAGGAGATATATAAACAGCTTGGAGGCAAGTCTCCTATTGTCGGGCACACAAAAAAACTTGTTGCAAAACTCCAAGAGCGTTTGGGTGAGAATGTTGTTGTAGATTTTGCTATGCGTTATACGCCTCCTTTTGCCTGTGAGGTGATTGAGCGTCTAAACAAAGAGGAGATAGAGAAGATATATCTCATTCCTCTCTATCCGCAGTACTCTACAACAACGACAAAATCATCACTTGAAGATTTTGAGGAGTGTTACCACGACAAAGGGAGTGATGCCCTTTTAGTGGAGATAAAACATTTTTTTGAAAATGAGAAGTATAACAAGGCTATACTTGAGCGTATTAAAGAGAGTATGGAGAGTGCCAACTACAAAGATTTTGACATTATATTTTCTGCGCACGGACTGCCAAAAAAGATAGTAGATGCCGGTGATGTTTATGAAAAACATATCAATCGTCACGTAAATATTTTGCGTGAGATGATGGAGAAAGAGGGGATGGACTTTCATGAAGTGCATCTGGCATATCAGTCAAAAGTAGGGCGTATGGAGTGGCTGACACCTTCGCTTGAAGATAAGCTCAAAACTGTACGCAATCGCGGAGTGATTATCTTTCCTATCGCTTTTACCATAGATAACTCAGAGACAGATTTTGAACTTGATGTGGAGTATAGAGAGATAGCCGAGGAGCTGGGCTTTAAAGAGTATAGAGTGGCAAACTGTCCAAATGACAGCGAACTCTTTGTAGATGCGCTTGAAGAGATTTATGAGAAGATGAAGTGATGCAAAAGATAGTTATCTTTGATATGGACGGAACGCTGATTGACTCTAAAAAAGATATTACCATTTCCGTTAATTATGTGCGAAAAACAAACCATAATCTGCCGCCGCTAAGTGAAGCTTTTATTGTAGAGGCTATTAATCTGCATGAGAGAAATCTCCCTTATCTCTTTTATGAAACACAGAGTTATGAACCAAGAGACAGAGAACTTTTTGAGAAGCACTATAAAGAGCAATGTATAGAACATCCTTACCTCTATGATGGAATAAGAGAGATGCTACTAAGACTTAAAGCTCAGGGTGTTAAACTCTCAGTTGCTACCAATGCTCCGACACTTTTTGCCCGAACAATGCTTGAACATTTAGAGGTTGGCGCACTTTTTGATGAGATAATGGGTGCAGACAGGGTCAAAGTATCAAAACCCCATCCAGATATGATTTATGCAATTTTGGATTTTTATAATTTTGACAAACAGAGCGACAGAGCATGGATGGTCGGAGACAACTCCAAAGATATGGAGAGTGCCAAAAGAGCGGGTATTGAAGCTATATTTGCTACTTGGGGATTTTCTGCTGATGGTGCATATGAAAATGTTGTTAAAAAACCACAGGAGATACTCGATATAGTTTTATAAAAACTTATGCTACAATAATGCTATGTTTGATAAAGATTTACTTATAGCATTCGGATTTATGGCACTTCTTTTTTTGCGTCACATAGCAATTCTAAAAAAACCGAATAAAATCAACTATGCTCCTTTAATGTTGGCAATAGGTGCTATTGCGACACTTATCCATTTTATGATTCATCCTGATCTTTCTAATGTTGTTCTCTTGATGAGAGAGTCTTTAATGCCTCTTTTGGTAGCTGTTTTTCTCTATATTGTGATGAATATACTCAATCAGACGAAAGAGTCTTTTAGCGGGAAATTGCATGATGAATTGAGCGAAACAGTTGCTCGTGAGATTACAGAACTTAAGCGTTTTATTTCGGAGATTGAAGATCGTCTACATCTTTTTGTATCAGAAGAGAAAAACTTTGAAAAAGATATGCGTGCAAAGTTTTCTCAAGATATAAAAGCTCTTCAGGAGATACAAAAAAAACAGCTTGAACTTACACAAAAGTTTGATAAGATAGAAGAGTGGTATGAAGTTCAAATTCCAGAACTCGATACAGTGCTGCATAAACATCTAGAAGTGTTACGCATAGCGCAGCAAAATCATTATAATAAAGTAATAGAGATGTTGCGTGAGAGTGAGCCTGAAAAATATAATCTTGAAAAAGAGCTTCATCGGCTTCATAAAACTTTAGGTTCAATAGCTACAATATCTGATGATATAGCAAAATCCATTATAGAAAAGACACATTCAAAATTATCTACATTAACTACTGCATTTGAAGGAGAACTTATCTCTTTAAAACTACATGCTGAGGGAACAAAGACACTTTTGTATGAAGATGAAAACATTCTTGGCAATATTCGTATGCAGAGTGAAATGATAATGAAGCAGATGAAACTCTCTGCAGATAAAATGTATGAGATAGAACATAAAAGCAGCAGTGTTGCAAAAGTATATGATACTATGAATACACTTTTTAGGGAGATTGAGACAATTAAATCAGATTATCTCGAGGCACATTCTAAACTTGCGAAGCTTGCCGAGGAATTATCCGAAACAGAAGATGCAAATTTTAAAGAGATACAAACAAAAATAGATATACTTACCAAAGAGATATCGCAAAAGATAGAGAATTCTCTAGAAAAACTTTATAAACATTATCATATCAGTAATGAAAAGATAACACAAAGTGTCAAAATTATGGCACAAAAAGCACAACTAAAAAAAGGCTACAGCGATTTTGAAGAGTAGCTTATCTACTTTTTATAAATCTTTGAGAATCTCTTTCTCATTAATATTTTCTAAATCTATCTGTTCTTTTTTCATATAAATTTTTGCATATTCGAGATAGATTTTCTCTTCAATAAAAAGTTTAAAAATATCACTGTCAATTTTTTTTGCTTTAACCAGTTGTGCTATTATCATAAGTGTCTGTGACAATGTATTTGATTTTTTATATGGTCTGTCTGTAGCCGTTATTGCCTCAAATATATCTGCAATAGCCATAATTCTCGCAGGAATAGAGAGTTCTTCTCCTTTTAATGAACGAGGATATCCTGTACCATCAATATACTCATGGTGATTTGCTGCATCTTCAACGATATCTTTTAGTTTGTCACTCCATGGAAGCTCTCTTAAAATTTTTAATGTATGGACTGCATGTTCTTGTATTTTGAATTTTTCTTCATTTGTGATCGTTCCTATTGGAATACAAAGATTGTAAAGTTCTCCTTTATTATATAACAAATCAGGTATTTGCATTTTAATATCTTCTTTTTGATAAAGTTTAAAATCGCTTTCATCTCTTGGGATTTTATGTTCTTGTGTATCAGATAAAAGCTGCTCTGTTGCTGGAATTTGTTCTTCTTGAGCATTTTTATTTATCTGCTCTTTTTCTTGCCAAGAGAGCCCTAGTGATTTGCTAAAGTTTCTTTCCCATGTAATCTTGCTTATTTGTTGTAATCTTTTACAATCTTCATCTGTTATCTTTCTATCACCTGTATTTAAATGTGCTACAAATTCAAAATCACTTTGTAACTGTTTTTTTCTCTTTTGAAACTCTTCGTATGCTTTTTCTTGAGTAACACCATTAATAATTGATGTGAGATATTTGATGTGTGCATCTCTTAAAAGAACTTCAAATCTCGTTCTTATTTCATGAATACGATTATATATAGTTTCTAATTTTGTTGCTTTGTCTATAATATCATTTGGTATGATGAGTTTTCCACAGTCATGTAACCATGAAGACCATTCTATCCCTTTTAAAATTTCTTTGTCTTTTATACAAAAATCTTTAAAAGGACCAGTTTGTTGATTATTTATCTTCTCTAGCATCATTGTTGTTAAAATAGGAACTTTTTTACAATGCTCTCCTGTATAATGAGATTTTGTATCAATCAGGTTTGCAATCAAATGTATAAATGCATCAAGAAGTTTTTCCTGTTTCTCTTCATGCTTTTGAATGCTTTGTGCCATATCTACCAAAGATGCAGAAAAAAGATTGAGCTCATCAATACGACTTTCTATAGGTACTACTTCATTAAAGTGTCTTTTTTTGACTTTATTGTTTTCTGCCATTAACATCTCTATAGGTTTTACAACACCTTTAGAGAGTTTTCGAATGAGTGGAATTAATAATAAAAGTAAAAGAGAGATAACAATGATCTCAGCATAGATACTTTGCATATAGGGTTTCATCATTTTTGATTTATCTGCTTTAAAAACCAATTTTATCTGAGGACTGATAGAGACAACTCTGAAAAAGTAGCTTTTCGCATCTTTTTGATAACTTTGTACTTTGTTTGTATTATATTTGAGAGCATTCAATAATGTTGTGTCTATTTTTCCTTTCATAGACTCTGTAGAAGCGATAAGCTTATTGTTCTCAAACATATACATATCAATTCCTGTAGAAAATTTAAGCTGACGAAGTGATTCGCTAAGTTCATCAAGTGTAATATCCATAGCAATGATACTTTTTTTATCTGAGAGCAGTTTTGAATAGGTGATTCCCATTTTTTGAAGTCGAAAATACATATAGGCACTGCCCCTTACAACTTCTCCGTGTCCGTTGAAAGCTTCTTGATGCCATGGACGCTTGTAAGGATTATAATCCGTTGTTTTTGGAATAGAAAAGAGATAATGTAAATTTTTATCATAAAAGTGATAAATTTCTGTGGCTTTCGATTGGTTTTTAGTATCTCTAAAGAGTTGTACAACAATCCATTGTGCCTCTTTTGGTGCGCCAAACATTTTGGCAATAAATTTGGAATGTCCAATATTAACTACTTCAAAATATTTACTGTCATTATAGGAGATATAAATTGCGAAGATATTGTTATTATATTTCATTGGTGTAGAAAAGAGTTTAAGCATCGTCTCTTTTTCTTGAAAACTTTTTTTATTATTGACTATAGGAGTATTTGATAAAATAGAGACAATTTCTTTTGATTGCTTCTCTTTCTCTTTCACCATTATACTTGATTGATTTGCAAGGTAGATAAATTTTTTAGTAACAAAATCAACAACCATCTTATATGAGAAATAATATTGTGTAACCAATAAAGCTACGACAACAATACTAAGAATAACCAAACTGTATTCAAGTAAAAATCTCTTGAACCCTTTAACTTTATGCATACTGTATAATCCTTTTACGAATTCTATAATAACTTCCATTAAGTGAGATTTATAGGAAAAAAGCTATACTTTTGATAGTTTATACAGAAGAGGAATCTGATAGTGAAAATACGAGTCTATTATGAAGATACAGATATGGGAGGAGTGGTTTATCACTCTAATTATTTGAACTTTTGTGAGCGTGCTCGGAGCGAAGCTTTTTTCGCATGCGGGATGAGTCCGGTTTTAGAGAATGGGCACTTTGTAGCACGCAGATTAAATGCAGAGTTTTATAGTAGTGCAAAACTTGGAGATATGCTTGAGATAAAAACAGAACTTTTAGAGATGAAAGCTGCCTCTTTTACACTAAAACAGACTATTTTTAGAGAAGAAAAAAAGATTTTTGAGTTAGATATTGTTCTTGTATATCTCTCGTTTGATACAAAAGTACAAAAACTTGGTAAAAAAGAGAGAGAATTTCTTCTATCCCTCTTCTAATTCTGATTCTGGTTTTGGCGGTATGTATTTGATAAATTTGGTTCTTCCGGGCTGTACAAGTTCTATATCATAAATCATTTGATGATCTTTAATATGAATATTGTACTCTCTTGATTCTCCTGTTATCTGGTTGTAAAAATAGTCAATACCTACTGTTGTCGTGTAGTTAATCCAGTCATAGACTATATCATTGCCCAAAAGTGCATTTGTATCAATAAGAAGAGTATTGTTTTCAATGATAGAATTGGCTATTATCATATGCTCTCTGTCAATATATTGTGTCATTGAGAGCAGAAGCGGATCATAATTGATTTGTGTAGAGAGGATGTTTGTTGCATTTGTATCATACAATGTAAGTTGTGACATAATCATTCCACTTTTAATAATAGGCGTATTGAGCATAAATGAGCCGTTTATTATATCTTCATTCTCTTTGAGTTGTTTTTCAAGGTTTGTTGTTCTGCGTGAGATATAAAAGTTTATAACTTCTTTTTGCGTGAGATTCTCATCACTACTCTCTTGTTGTACTTCATTTTCACCTTCGGCTGTTTGTACTATTTTATGAAAGAAACTTCCGAAGATACCATTCTCCTCTACTTGTTCTTCTACTGTTTTTGTTGGATGTAGAAATTCTTGTTTTTGGTATGATGCAAGTTTTTTTCCTGTTGCAGATTTATCAGAGAAGATGATAAGCGGAGATACTGCTTCTTTAAGGAGTAGTCGGCTTTGTGCTTTATAGTCTATGCCTCCAAAGGTATAGAATGATGATGAGATATTAATATCTTCTTTATTGATTGTTGGAAAGTAGATATTTATATGAGGATGTAGTTCTATGATATTGTCTGCACCTTTTTTTGTCAGGGGTGCTATGACATATTCAAAACCATCTGCTTCTATAGCTTGTAGGGCTTTTTGAATATCTCCACTCTCTTCACTCTCAATACGGTAGCTTTTGAGTGTAAATGGATTGCTTTTTGTCATAAGGTAGGCAAAAGTGGCATTTGTTGTTGAAGAAGCATACTTTCCTATCTTCTTATATGGTAAAATCAGCGCAATTTTAAGTTTTCCACCGGCATTAAAAGCACCAAGATTAAAAATTGCTATATTCATACTGCGAATATCATCAAGTTCTTTGTTCTCAAGTTTTTTGTCAGCGTGTGCAAGAAAAGAAAATATCATATCTTTTTGTAAAAAATCCTGCATACAGGCTTCATCACACTCATAAGGATCAAGATCCTCAACATATGTTTTTGGCAGAGGAATATCAGATATCATAAAGCTCTGAGCATTGAGCAGCAGAGGGAGTAGCAGGGCGGTAAATAATAGTTTTTTCATAGACAACTCTTTATAGTATGTAGATCATTTAGTGTAATTTTTTTTAGTTCAGGGTTTCGCAAAAGATATTGGGGGTGGTATATAGGAATCAGTTTCGATTTTTTATACTCTATTACGTGTCCTCGAATATCTTCAAAATTATTACTCTTGTCATTTGTCAAGAGAGAATAGGCATCTTCACCAAGTGTTACTATCACTTTTGGTTGAATTAATTCAAGTTGTGAAAAGAGATAGGATTTACAGGAGTTCCACTCTGATTCTGAAGGAGTGTTTGATTGTAACGGCTTACACTTGATGGTATGTGTGATATAAATCTCATCTAGTGGAAGCTGTAGTACATTTTCAATCATCTTCTTTAAAATCTCTCCGGAGCGTCCTGCATAATACTCTTGTGTATTATCTTGCGCTTGAGATACCAGATGATCAATTATAACAAGATTTGCATTTGTATTTCCATAACCGACCATACTCTGTTTTCTTGATTTACTTAAATCACAGAGATGACACCTGCTAATCTTTTTTGAAAGATCATCAAGTGAATTGAGTTCTTGTGTATAGTCATTTTGTTCATTGAGATCAAAATGATCAATGTAGTTAAAACCAATCGCCTTTAATCTGTAAAGGTTTTGTAAGAGTATAAGGTTTTGAAAAGATTTCACTTGTTTTATTATCTCCAAAAAAATTATAAGAAGTATAGTTGAAGTCTCGTTAAACTCTACTTTATAGTACGAAAAGTAGTACAGAAAAGTAAAAATATTTTGATAAAGAGCCATAGCCTTATGTTATAATTAAAATATGATTAACAAAAAACTTTTATCTATGACACTCCTTATCGTAGAAGATAATGAGATTTCTAGCAAACAATTAAAAGAGACACTTTCACTATATTTCGAGAAAATTTTTGTAGCAGTTGATGGCTGTGATGCTATAGAAAAAATTAAAGAGTTTTCTCCAGATATCATCATAAGTGATATTCGTATGCCCTGTCTTGATGGTATTGAGATGATTAAGCAGGTTAAAAGTAAAACATATAAACCAATAATTATTATAACAACAGCATTCAGTGACTCTACATATCTTTTAGATGCATTAGATATGAAAGTAGATGCCTATTTGATAAAACCTATTGATATTCATCAGCTTATGAAGAAGATAGAAGAGAGCATAGGGTGTGTTTCCGGTAATGATTTACGCTATAAAATCCTTTCACAAAGAGAGTATGAAGTCTTTTTAGATCTTGCAGCAGGGAAAAAACCTTCAGAGATAGCACAACAGTACAATATAAAAGCAAAAACTATCTCCACCTATCGTAATCGTATCTTTAAAAAGATGGCATTCAATTCAAATGCCGAACTTATCTCTTATGCGATTAAAAATAATCTAATCTAATCTAGTCAGAGGAGGGGATTTTTTGTATTGGCAGTATTATGGTAAAAGTAGTTCCTAAAATATCTGTTTGAACATCAAGTTTTCCTTTCATATGCTCTTCTATAATAATTTTTGACATATAAAGCCCAAGACCTGTCCCTTTCTCTTTTGTTGTAAAATAGGGTGTGAAAATATTCTCTAAATGACTCTGTTTGATGCCGTGTGCATTATCTTTAATATATACAAAGACCTGTTTTGCTCTTTTCTCAATACTGACACTGATAGTCGGTTTTTTTATCTTATCTGCTGCAAGTGCTTCAATGGCATTGTTAAAGAGATTTAAAATTACTTGAAAAAACTCATTTTTATAACCATAAATATAAAAGCTATCTTGCGAATTTATTATAAAATCAATATTGTGTCGAATAATAAGAGCTTTGGTAATCGCGTATGATTTCAATACTGCTTCATGGATGTCGAATTTTTCCAAAATTTTTTTTGGATTGAAAAAGTTTTGAAAATCATCTATAGTCTCGGACATCTCTTTTATAAGAAGCATAGCCTGTTGTGTATTTTCATCAAGTTTATCTTCTGATAATACTTCCTCTTTGTAAAAGAGATTTATCTTTTGGATAATAATAGCCAGTGTATTGAGCGGTTGTCGCCACTGGTGTGCTATATTTGCTATCATCTCACCCATTGAGATGAGTTTGTTTTGCTGAATGAGCATAATGTTTTTATGTTCTATCTCTTTTTGGAGTAGATACTCATTGGTAATATTGCGTATAATGCCGACTATACCGATAACATTACCATCTTTGTCAATAATAGGTGTCTTACTTACCAAAGTGTAGAGTCTTTTGTCTTCGTACTCTACCCACTGTTTGTGAATTGCTTTGCTTTTTGTTCTATTGAGGAGTTTTTCATTGCGATAGTAGTATTTGAGTGCAGTAGCTTCATCAAAGAGATCAAAATCAGTTTTGCCGACTATCTCATCTTCACTCATATCAAAAAATTCTGCAAATTTTTTATTGCATCCTATGTAACGATGTTGCGTGTCTTTATAAAAAATAGCATCATCAATAGAATTTTCAATATCTTTATTCAAAATTTGTTTGGTTTTTAAAAGAGATATCTTCTCTTTATTATTGTTTTGTGTAAGTTGTTTTTTTATAAAAGAGTCAGTTTTATTTTTCATAAACTCATTATAGCATAATGAATTTTGGAGAGAAAGTATATATTTTGTTGTTTTACAGAGCTTCTAGAGCTCTGTAAAGAGGTGATTACTCAGTAACTTCTACAACCACTGGAGTTGATTCCCAGATACCGTGTTTTGTACAGTAACCGTGAGCTACAAGGTTGAGTTTTTTACCCATTGGACGGATAGTGAAAGTTACTTCTGCGTGAGATTTTTCGTTTCCAAGTGTTCCCGGTACAAAAGTAGCCATTGCAAGTTTAGTATCACCGTTAAAAAGTGTAATAGACTCAATATAGTGATCGAAATCATCCGGATGCGTATATTCGTTCCCCATTTTCACATTTACTTTAAGAGTTTCACCTTTTTTAGCAACACCCTCAACTGTAATGAATGGTGAGTGACGATCGATTAAATCTTTTTTAGCTTCTCTTTCTACTGTGTCAATATCAACATATTTGTTAATCTTTGGCATATTAAATCCTTCTGTTTTGTTTTTTAATAGTGGTATTGTACCCGCAAAATCTTTTAGACAAACATAAACAAGAGTATATTTATCTTATTTAAGACTTATTTAATTTTATAAGATTTTAACCAACTAAAGGGTACAATCGCGACAATTTATAAACAAAGAGTACTACTATGTTAAAACCGTTATTGATTGAGATAGGTGTTGAAGAGCTGCCGGCTGTTCCACTTTTAAAAGAGTTAAAAAATATTGAAACAAAGTATGCAAAGATTTTAGAAGAGTATGCACTTTTAGGTGAGTTTGAGTTCTACTATACGCCTCGTCGTCTTGTAATGTGGCACAGAGAGTTTAAAACATCACAGGAGGACTCTGTTGAGGAGTTTTTTGGAGCACCTTTGGCAGTTGCCTATAAAGATGGCAAGCCGACAAAAGCAGCAGAGGGTTTTGCCCGTAAATGCGGTGTGAGTTTAGATGAACTCTCCACGGCAGACAAAGGCGGCAAAGAGGTTCTGTATTACAAAAAAGATATTAAAGGGCGTCCATCTGTTGAACTGCTTCCTGAAATAGTAGATAAATGGCTCAAATCACTTGATTTTGGAAAATCTATGCGTTGGGGAAGTCTGCGTGAGAGTTTTATTCGTCCTATTCGCTGGGTAAATGTTCTTTTGGATGATGCTGTAGTGCCGATGAGTATCTATGAGGTAGAGAGTGCAAAAACTACAAAACTTCACCGAATTGCTAGTTTTGATGCTGTTGCAGTTGATGGAGCTAAAGATTATTTTGAAAAGCTCAAAAATGGTGGGGTGACACTCTATCAAGATACAAGACGCACAAAAATCTTTGATGATTTTAAAGCTATAGAAGAGGGGAATGGTGTTACTATTGAGATAGATGATGATTTGATGGATGAAGTTGTCGCTATTACTGAAAATCCGACAGCACTTCTTGGCTCGTTTGATGAAGCATTTTTAGAGTTGCCGCCTGAAGTTATCATCACATCTATGAAAGAGCATCAGAGATATTTCCCTGTCTTTAAAGATGGTAAGCTTGTTAATAAATTTGTAGTGGTTTCCAATGCATTAACGGATGATTTTTCTGAGGTGATTGCAGGAAATGAGAGAGTACTTCGTCCTCGTCTTGCTGATGGACTCTTCTTTTGGGAAAATGACATTAAAAACGGACTTTCAACAAAAGGACTTGAAAAAGTTGCTTTCTTTAAAGGACTTGGAAGCGTTGCAGATAAGATTGTGCGTGAGACAAAGATTGCCGAGGCTCTTTATGAGAGCTATAAACCGGAGTTTGCAAAAGCAGACCTTGTTCGTGCGATGGAACTTGCAAAAGCAGACCTTATGAGTGAGATGGTATATGAATTTACTGAACTTCAGGGAATTATGGGTTACTACTATGCTCTTAAAGCCGGAGAGAGTGAAGCTGTAGCACTTGCTATAAAAGAGCAGTACCTTCCAGAGGGTGAGGATAGTCCGCTTCCATCAACTCCACTCAGTGCCATTGTAGCTATGAGTATGAAGCTTGACACTCTTTTGGCACTCTTTAGTATAGATCAGATTCCAACAGGCTCACGCGACCCTTTTGCTCTTCGTCGTGCGGTTAATGGAATTATCCGTATAGTTAATGAGTATGGCTTTAGATTTGATATTAAAAAAGATATTGCACAGCTTGCGAAAAACTATGAGGGTAAAATAGACTTGGAAAAACTGGAGAACTTTATTTTAGAGCGTGTGAAGCGTTATTATAAAGTAAATCCGTCTATTATTGAAGCTGTTTTGGCATCAGGTGAGCGTGAGCTGCTTGCAATGGGTAAAAAGATAGAGGCACTTAACAACCTTGTAAATTCTGAAGGCTTTGATGAAGTGAGCTCTACTTTCAAGCGTGTTGCCAACATCACAAAAGATATAGATCTCACGCAAGAGCTTTTGCTCAATGAAGCACTTTTACAAGAAGATGCTGAAAAAGTACTCTACAAAAGATTTCAAGAGTTAAGTGCAAAAGTATATGACTCTTATGAAGAAGAACTTGATGCACTTCTTGCTCTTAAACCTGAGTTAGATGCATTCTTTGACTCTGTAATGGTCAATGCTGAAGATGAAGCACTCAAAAACAATCGTAAAGCACTTGTAGCTTCTATTTATAAAGCGATTTTAAATATTGCAGATATTAAAGAGGTAAGTATCTAATATTTTTAATCAGCGCAGACTTTTTATGGTCTGCAGCTGTCTTTGAATTTTTTTATAATAGATAAGTGATGTATTGTCATTCTTATCTATTTTCAATGCTTTCTCAAAATAACTTTTTGCACCATCAAGATTTTTATTGTTGTAGAGTTGCTTCCCTTTTTCTCTATAAAAGTATAAAGTTTTTTGTGCCTCTTTTTCTGCTTGAATTATAATCTCTTTTGCTTCTTTACTTTGTGGATCTATCTTTAAAATATTCTCTGCATAATATGTAGCTTTTTTATAATTTTTTTGCTTAAGTGCAAGATGTGCCATATCCAGATTTCTCTTTTTATTTTGTTTAAAAAGGATCATTTGTAAGTAGATTTTGGCTTTTTCATTATGTGGATAGATTGACAAGATTTTGGAAAACTCTTTTTTTGCTTGGGAAAGTTTATTTTCTTTATAGAGCTGTAGAGCTGTTTTTGTTAAAATCTTCTCTTGTTTTTTTAATATTTTTCGGGCTTTTTCAATGGCTCTGTTTTTATAATCATATTTTTCTAATTTTTGAAGCTTTTTTCTTACAGCTTTTAATTCTTCAAAATTACCATCGTGCATATTTACAAGTTGTGTTTCAAGAGAGTTTTCCATCTTATTAAGAAATATTTGTATATCTCTTTGATTTGCAATTGTATTATAGAGATTTTTACTGTTTTTATAGTTTGGATTATTCATTAAAACCATATTAAGCTCAGATAATGCTCTTTTTTTATTCGTTTTGAGATATTTCTTTGCATTTTTATAGTGATAGGCTGCTCTTTGCTGTGCAGCTATTTTCATTTCATTAATTTTTTCTAATGGAATCGTATTGCTGTCTTCATAAAAATTAACAAGTTCATAAGCTTTTATCGCATCATAATAATACCCATAGCAGTAGTCTGCATCACCTCTTTGTTTGTCTATTTTTATCTCATTCTTGATAGATTTGTAGATAAGACGCTTATCGTGAGAGTTTAATTTTTTCACTTCAGTATTGAGTTTTTTAAGATGAATCGCTCTGCTGGCTTTTGTCTTTGGCTCTTGTTTCGGTTTGGCACTGTCATTACGAAGATTAGTACAGTTGCTTAATGTTAAAGTGATAATAAGAGCGTAAAAAAGTATTTTATAGTGCATCATTGACCTCTGAATGTATAAGTGAATAAGCTTCAACAGGGTGTGAGATGCCTTTGAGTGTCAGTGGGCGTGAGACGCTGTATCTGCATGTAGATCCAGATTCTACAAATGTTTTTTTATCTATAATAATCTCTTCTTCTTTTGCTTTTGAACAGAGACGTGATGTGAGATTGACAGCAAGTCCTATGGCTGTGTAGTCCATATGCTCATTAAAACCAATATTTCCGACAACAACTTTTCCTCTTGAAATTCCTATGCCTACATAACAATATGTCTGTTTTAATGAAGCTCTTCTTTTGTTCTCTTTGGCAATGCTCTCTTGAATCTCCAAAGCACTTTTAATAGCTCGAAGTGTTGCATCTTCCCCACTAAACGATGCCATAACTTCATCACCTATAAATTTGTCAATATCACCACCATTTTCTTTAATGATTTGAGCCTGAAGTGAGAGGTAACAATTAACAATACTGATAACCTCTTGAGGTGTTTTTTTCTCATTTAAAGATGTGAAGTTTCTTATATCACAAAACATAAAGGTAAGTGTTTCATATTTTCCTCCTAATATAACAGGTTTGTCTGCAGAACTTTTAATCATATTAACAGTCGAGTTTGAGACAAATTTTTGGAGTTTGTCTTTTTCTTTGAGCCAGGCAACCATTGTATTAAAGTGGTTTGCAAGGTTTTGAATCTCATCATTTGTACGAACATCAAGATGAATATCCAAATCACCTTTTGTAATAGCAGAAGAGGCTTTTGTAATTTCAATAATTGGCTGTGTTACCCTTGTACCGATAAAATAGACATAAAGTGTTGATAGTAGAAGAATAATCAGTGCTGTCGTGTAGATATAGTTGAGAACCTTGTCTATAATTATTGTAATTGCCTGTTTGTCATAGTAGAGTACTGTAAAGCCAAGAAGAATATTTTCTCCCTTGTATTTGTAAAGAATAGGGCGTATAAAACGGTATGTTTGAATCTCTTTTTGATTTGCTTTTATCGTATATGTATCTACGATTACATCTTCACTTTGACATTTATGCATATATCCGAGTAGTTTGGTATCAAGAGGCAACTCTTTTATATTGTCACCAAAACCGGCAATATACTCAAAATAGCTTCCTTGTTTTCCTTTTTGTCTTTGATAAATTGCAACACCGATAAGTCCATCAATATGTGACTCTTTGAGTTTTTCAATAGCATCATCCAAACTGAGACGGTTTTCATAAGTTCTTTCAAGAAGAGCAAAAGAGGAGAATTCTGAGATTCTTTCTATGGTTGTTGAACTGACTTCAAAAGCTTTTTTTTCAAGATTCTCTTTGATAAAAGGGATAACAAAATAATTTTGCACTAAAATAGCTAAGAGAATAGATACAAATACAAAGCTGACAAGTTTAAGTTTCAAGCCCCCTTTGTATAAGAGCTGTTTAATATATGTTTTAATCATCTATTCCCATCTAATTCGATATAATCTTATTGTACCAAAAAATTTTAAAAATTGAGTGCCTAAATTATAAGAAAGATAAGAAAAATGTATGATATTGCCATTATTGGTGCTGGAATAAACGGTTGTAGTATCGCCTATGAATTTTTACGTGATAAAAAGAGTGTCATTCTCTTTGATAAAGAGGGTATTTCAGCAGGTGGAAGTGGTGCGGCAGGAGCTTTTATCTCTCCAAAGTTTTCAAAAGCAGGAGCACTCAAAGAGATTATAAACGAAGCTTTTTTATACTCTATGCATTATTATGAAGAGAATTTTTCAGATGCTTTTGTAAAGGCTCAACTGTTGCATATTGCAAAGGATGAAAAAGATGATGAAATTCTTAGAGTTTTCAAAGAAAAAACATCTCTAAATTTGAAAACCCCTTCAACTGAAGTTTTAGAAAAGTTATCCAAAAGTGCCAAGGAGAGAGAGTTTATCGCTCTTGAGGCCGGTGTTGTTGATGCACAAAAAGTGTGTGGTGCAATGATAGAGGGCGCAAAATTTTTCAAAGAAGATGTTGTGAGCCTTCTATGGGAAGATGAGTATTGGGTTATCAATGGTGATTATGCTGCAAAAGAGGTAGTCTTGGCAACAGGTGCTTATAAGAAAATCATTGATGAAGAGTATATCGCATTGCGTGGGGTGTGGGGACATAGAATAGATATAAAAACAACAACACAAAATCCAAACTCCATTCATCAATTTGTCTCTATATCTCCAAGCAGTAATGGTGTTTTGGCAGTTGGTGCAACACATAATGTTCATTTTCATCCTCAAATCTCACAAGAGCCTTACAATATAGAAGAGGGCAGAAGAGAGTTGCTGCAAAAGGCTTCACGTACAATGGATTTGGATGATGTAGAGATTGTAAGAGACTATATGGGACTGCGTTCAGGCTCTTTTGACTATATGCCCTTGGTTGGGCCTCTGGTACTCTCACGTGAGACCTTAGAGTGTTGTGCAAAGAAGATACGCGTTAAAAAGCCTGACTTTAAAGAGTTTGTCTATTATCCGCATTTGACAATGATAAATGGAAGTGGAGGTTATGGTTTTGTCCTTGCTCCTTATCTTGCACGTCTTTTAAAAGAGCACATCACAGGAGCTAAGGAGATAAGTGATACACTCTCTCCTGCACGCTTTTTTGCCCGTTGGGCTAAGAAGTTATCTTAACTATTTCAGGCGGAACGGTTTTAAATATCTCTTTTAAGCCGTTTGCACGCTTCTCACGCATCTTTCCTGTTGCAAATGGAGAGAGGTAGTAGGCTATCTCTTTACACTCATCGGCATCATAGTTGTTATCATGCATAAAGACCACTTTTTTATCAAGTTTATTTACGTGCTCTGAGAGTGCTCGTGCATAAGCGATGATATTTTTATGGTGTCTGTCATATTTGTGTCCCATTCCAAAAAAGACGAACTTTCCAGTCAGGCGAATATTTGGAATATCTATATAGTTCAGATTTCTGTCATATCGCGTGAGCTGCATAGAGCTGAGTTTGTCTAAATCAGCATCAAACTCTTCTAAAATAGGCGTTGGCTCAATATTTTCACGGTTATAGCCAAAGAGATAGCGAATTTCAATGAGTTTGCCTCTATAATGCTCTTTAAAAGCAGCATTGAGTACATACATACGTGGAGTCTCTTGAATGGTTACATACTCATCATACTTCTCAAAACCATCATTTTGTAAAAAACGGCTCATCTTGTAGCCAGTTGGTGCCTCTTCGGGATTATAGAGAAAAACAGTTCCTGCGACGTGCTTACGCTTTTTTTTAAGCATATTTTCTAAATCTGCTACGCTTATTTTCTCATCTTCACTCTCATTTATGTAGATATATTGCTCTACAAGATAGTCCATATCAAAATTTGTAGAAAATTTTCCAAATACTTGCATTATAAAAACCTTTTAATTTTGCGAATTATACTATAATTCTCTCTATGATATATATAGCTTTTATAATTTTAACAGTAGCCATTCTCTTTTTTCTCTTTTATCAATGGCAATATTTTATGGTTTTTTCGCCTTTGTACTATAGAGAAGAGCCTCTTTGTGCAAAGTGTTCTCTTTTGTCAATGATGACAGATGATGGTGTAGAGCTAGAAGGTGCCCTGTATGAGCCGCAAAATCCCTCTGCAACACTTCTGGTTTTTGTAGGGCGCTCTCACGATGCAGTAGCACTTATCAATCGTCTCTCTCAGACCTATCCTTCTGTCCGCATAGTGACTTTTAACTATCGCTCCTACGGGAAGAGTCAGGGTGTTGCAAATGAGAAAAATCTTTTGGAAGATGGTATTAAAATTGCCAAACTTGTGAAGAAAAACTATGGAGATTTTTATCTGCTTGGGTTCTCCATAGGTTCAAGTGTAGCTGCTTATGTGGCATCAAAAATAACTCCTAAAGCACTCTTCTTAATTGGAGCTTTTGATTCTATTGATACACTTGCAAGTTTAAAGTTCGGTATAAAAATTCCATTTTTGCGTTATCATTTTAAAACAGTAGAATTTGTGCAAGATATAAAGAGCCCTGTAGCACTTTTTGTAAGTAAAGATGATGAGATTACTTATATTGAGAGTGCAAGAAAATTAAAAACAGCCGTGAAAAATTTGAATTATTATAAAGAGTTTGAAGGTTTGCAACATAAAGATTTATTGTGGGATAAACAGGTTGTAGAATATATTAAAGGAGTTATGATATGTTAGAGGGAGCATTTTTACTAAAAAAATTTGTATCATTTTTTATAGAACCTTTGGGAGTTGTGATTACTCTTTTTATTATTGGACTCTACTATTTTTACGCACAAAATGCTAAAAAAGCAGAACAGTATTTATTGACAAGTTTCTTTGTACTCCTTCTTTTTAGTTATCCGCCATTTTCAAATTATTTAATATCAAATTTGGAAGATAGGTATCCAAAGTATGATTATGCAGATAAGAACATAGAGTATATTCATGTTTTAGGTAATGGACACAACTGTGATATTACACAGCCTATATCTTCTCACTTGAGCAGTGCAGGAACAAAAAGAGTTATAGAAGGTATCATTATCCATAAAAAATTAGCAGATACGAAACTTATCTTTACTGGATATAGTGCTGATACCGATAGAGCAAACAGTGAAATGAATGCTGAACTTGCAAATGCGCTTGGTGTTAGAAAAGAGAATATGATACTGAGTTCAAAACCAAGTGATACGGAAGAAGAAGCGCAATTTTGTAAAACGATTGTCGGTAAAAAACCATTTGTTTTAGTAACATCTGCTGCGCATATGCCAAGAGCTATGGAAATATTCCAATCCTATGGTTTGCATCCTATTGCAGCACCGACAGATTTTTTAAAAGAGGAATCACGAGGCTATTTTCGTGCACCTAGTGTCAATGCACTCTACAAATCAACTCTTGCCTTGCATGAGTATGCAGGCAGAGTTTGGATGGCTTTAAAAGATATTTTTAGAGCAGTTTTCGCATAAGCTCAATATGGTAATTTTCCTGATTATTGATAAAATCGAAAAATTTTGAGAGCTTTTCATCTTTAATGGCATCACTAAGCTCTTTACACATCTCTTTTGCCGCTATCTCTTCATCTATACCGTCTTTAATAAATTGATCGAGATCTTTAATGATATATGTCATCTCATGGAGCTCACGCGGAAGAGCCAAAATGCCGAGCTTGGCCATCATATTTCCAAAAGATTTTAGATGAAAGTAGGACTCATCTACCAAATCCTGGTAGATGTTGTAGTGTTTGAGACTGCCTGTTCTTGCTTGCATATAGGCATAGATCAAGATAAGCTCATACTCTTTGTATGACTCGTCAAATAAAAAGAGTGTCATTGCATCTATCTGCTCTTGATCTAAATCTTCCCATTTTCTCTGCATATTAAACGCTGTAATTGGGGCATTGTTTGTCTCATTAGAGAGAATCTCTTTGAGATATTCCAACAGATAGGCATCATCACTTACTATTCTCGCTCCAAGTCCATTTTTTGGATAGAACTCTTTGATAGCTTCAACTTCTTTGGAGAGTGCCGTGATTATTTCAAAAACAGACTCTCTTTTGAGCAGCTGCATATCTCTGTCGTAGTTATAATCTCCTCCATTTTGGAGTATCTCTTCTCCAAGCCACTTCATATGACGAAATGCAATCTGAGAAAAGTCATAGAGCCGTGATTTTATCGCTTCGTTCTCTATGGCAAAAGAGGCAAAGAGTATGCTCAGCCAAAGTTCGTGTTTTTTCTGATAAGTACTATTTTTCATCTTGACTCTCCTCTTGAGGTACTTCACAACTCTCTTTCATTTTTAAGAGATGGAGCTCTTCATCTGCACCGTTTTGTCTGTTTTCATAGTTTTTCAAAGATGCAATAAAGGCTGTAAAGACAATCTCAGCACACACTTTTTGCTGTGGTGTGAGTTTTCCAAGCTTTTCGTGCATCTTTTGAATTGCGGTTTGTGCATACTCTATATCGTTCTCTTTTATCATCTCGGTAAACATTGAGCCGATTACTACTGTATCTTGACAGCCGTTTGTTGCAAATCTGACATCTTTGATTATATTTTCATTTTCAAGTTTAACATAAAAGATGACATACTCTTTTGTCTTCTCATCAAGGGCTACACCAATCCCGTTTGCATCATCAAGTTTTCCATAGTTTTTAGGATACATGAGGTGCTCTAATGCTTCAGCACTCATTCCCTCTGGCATCTTTACATCTTCAAACATACGCTTATCCTTTTTTAATATTTTATTTTTGCAAGATAGAGCCCGTTTGGCGGGGCAGAATCTACTTTATGATTTGTATCGTTTAATTTTTCTACTATCTCTTGTTGGCTCAGTTTCAAGAGTGAGCCGACCATCATACGAATTTGACTTCGTAAAAATCCGTTTGCTTCAAAGTTAAGTATTATATACCCTTTATGCTTATATGCAAATGCTTTATATATCATTCTAACAGTTGTATTCTCATCACTGCCGTTTTTTTTGAAGTGTTTGAAGTCGTGTTCCCCGATAAAGAGTTTCATTTTATGGTTTAACATTGCAATATCAAGAGGCTCTTTTGAGTAGCTTACAAAATCAGCTTCAAAAGGAGTGAGCGGCATATCTTTTAAAATATAGCGATAGACTCGCTTCTTTGTTGAGTATCTTGCATGAAAGTCACTACTGACCTCTTGTATGCGTAATACTCTGATGGAGGAGGGGAGCATAAAGTTCAGTACACGTTTGAGCTTTTTTGTATCGCTCCAGTAAGTCGGCAGATCAAAGCTGCAGACTTGTCCTGTGGCATGAACCCCTCTGTCGGTTCTTCCGCTTACTACAACCCGCTCATCAATACCGAGTCGCAAAAGCGCTGCTTCAAAGGTCCCAAAAATAGTAGGGGAAATATCTTTTTGAATCTGTGAGCCGTGATAGTGTGTGCCATTGTAGGCTAAGGTGACTGCAACACGCATCTAAAACTTTTTAACAATGGTTTTTCTATAGAGCAAATAGCCGCCAATAAGCCATCCAAAAGCAACGGCACCAATAGTGTAAAAACCGAGATATTTCTCAATAGCCAGTAGCCCTGTATAGTAAAAGAGAACGCTTAGCAGTAAGAAAAGATAGATTTTTGACTTTTGGTGACGTGTGTGAACAACTCCAAAAGAGACTACCAAAAAGAGAGTCACCAGAGGGAAAAGACTCATAAGCGTATTTCTGATAAAGAGGTGTTTTTTTCTGTCATATCCCTCTTTTGAAAGCCAGTACTCCAGTGGTTTTTTATAGTTAAGCAGATATGTTTTCATGGTATCATTAATCATCATTGTTTTAAAGTTTATCTGTGAAAACTTCTCATTTGAGTAACTGTATCCCTCTCCGTCTGTAAGTTTGAGACGTAAAATACCTGAGTCATTGACAACTTTAGCTCTTTTAGCAGCGATAAGTATCTCCTCTTTTTGTTTTTTGTTAAAGAGAAAAACCTTTCCGAAACTGCCATCTTTGTTCTTTTTTCCAAGATATAAAAGCCAGTCTCCAAAACTGTTTCCAAATTCACTTGCCGAGAGGTTGAATTTTGCTTCACTCTTTTTATAGGAGAGAAAGTTTTTTGAGAGAATGGTAGTATGTGGGTCAATAATCAAAAAGTTAAAGAACATGACAAGACTCAGCAGCAAAGCAGGCCAGAAAAATGTGCGTACAATGAAAAAAGGCTTGATACCAAGGGCAAAAAGTACAATTATCTCATTATCGTTTGAGAGTTTGTAGAGCGAGAGTGTTGCCGCTATAAAAAATGTGATAGGCAGAGTATAAAAAAGAAGCTGTGGCAAGATGAAAATATAGAGCTTTGCCATCTCCCAAAGTGTGATTTGAATAACAGCCGTATAGGCTGCAAGTTTAATCAGAAAAACAACCGACGCAATGGCAAAAAGCGGCAGAAATATAGAGAGAAAGAGTGATGAAAAGTTATTGAGTATATATTTTCTAAGTCGTTTCATTAAAAATTTACCTCTATATAGCGCATAATCTGTGAATCATAGACAAAGACAATAAAAGTCGCCATTGCCAAAAAAGGAACATAAGGTACACGCTGTTCCTCTGCCGAGCGACCAAGCAGCAGGAGCATTACAGGAAGTGCCAAAAGGGCAGATAAAAAGATGGCAACAAGTCCGAGCTTTATGCCAAGGAGTGCTCCCATTGTGGCTGCGACCATAATATCTCCTTCACCCATAGCCTCCATAAAAGGTGTTCTGTCATAGTGTCTGTTCCAGGATGTTTTGGTTTTGAGCCCTGCACGATAGATAGATGATGTCATATAGTAAGAGAGGCTAAAGCGCAGCAGAGTAAAACCACCTGTAAAGAGCAGGGCATTTTGAAAGTTCTCTACTATACCGTTGATACTCCACGAACCAAAAATAGCAAAAACAATAGCAAGAAGATTGAGTGAGTCCGGAACCATTTTATACTTAAAATCTATTACAGAGAGAGCAAGGAGCATTAAAAAACTGAGTGCTATAAAGAGAGCAGGAAGTGTCAGACCATATTTATAGGCGATGGTTACAAAAAGAAACCCGCTGATAAGTTCTACCAAAGGGTATTGTATAGATATGGCTGCTTTGCAGTAGGCACATTTTCCACGTAAAAATATCCACGAAAAGAGAGGAATGTTGTGCCAGGGTTGGAGTTTGTGCCCGCATTTGACACAATGTGAGCCGCCAAATACAACACTCTCCTCTTTTGGTATGCGAATGATGACTACATTTAAAAAAGAGCCGATTAGCAGACCGAGTATAAAGGCTATAAGAAGATTGATATCCATTACTTTAAGCCTCCAAAGCGACGCTCTACTTTTTTAAACTTTTTAAGAATCTTCTCAAGCTCTTTTGTCGTAAAATCAGGCCAGAGGGTATTTGTAAAGAAAAGTTCCGCATAAGCAGCCTGCCAGAGAAGAAAGTTAGATAGGCGCTGGTCTCCTCCGGTACGGATAAGCAGATCAACATCGTGTTTGCAGTCAAGGGCATTGGAGAGCATCTCTGTTGTAATGTTTGATTCACATCCTTTGAGCTTGTTTATAGCTCTGATTATCTCATCTTGGGCACCATAATTAAGCGCAAGGGATTGAACAAGACCGTCACAATGCGCTGTCTTTTCTTCAACCATACGAATTGTCTTTTGCAGTGATTTTGAAAAGGCACGTATATCACCAATAGGCTCAAAGCGTACATTGTTGGCAAGATAGACCTCAAGCTCATTTTTCAGGTAGTTGTCAAGCAGTTTCATTAAAAATTCAACTTCAAGACGAGGGCGTTTCCAGTTCTCTGTAGAGAATGCATAAAGGGTGAGGCGTTCTATCTCATCATTGTTCGCGCAAAATGTTGTAATCTCTTTAACGACTTTAGCCCCTTTTTCGTGCCCTTTAATGCGTTTTTTGCCTTGAAGTTCCGCCCATCTTCCGTTTCCATCCATAATAATGGCTATATGTTGTGCCTGGTTCATCTACTGCTCTTGGAGTTTTTTTGCATTGTTGAGTATCTCAAAAGAGAGTGAGAGCTTATCTGCGTGAGGAAGTGTCGTTATCTCATCTTTTGTGATAAAATCTATCTGGTTTGTCGTTGTTCCGAAGCTTGAAGAGTCTTCTAGTATATTGAGACAGACTGCATCAAGATTTTTTGCTTTAAGCATTTTTGAAGCGTTGTCAATGGCATTTATCTTATCCATTTCAGCTTTAAATCCTATTGCTGTGATTCCCTCTTTGTCAATAGTTTTTAAAATGTCAATATTCTCTTTAAGCTCAAGATTGTACTCTTTGCCAAGCATCTCTTTTTTGAGCTTTTTGTTTTGTGGATATTTTGGTACATAGTCACTTACTGCTGCTGCCATAAAGAGGTAGGGCTTTTTTTGGATAAGATGAATTTGCTCATCTCTCATAAGTGTTGCTTTTGAGAGTTTGCCTTTTTTTGCAATACGAACAGAGTCTTGAAGATACTCAAGCATCTCCTCTGAACTCTCCACCTCAATGGTATGTATCTGCGATGGAAGATTTGATTCAAAACGGGTCGCAATCAAATTGACATCGGCACCTTTGAGATAGAGTGCAGTTGCCAGAGCACTCGCCATTTTCCCACTTGAGAAGTTTGAGATATAGCGTACATCATCTATCTTCTCAATGGTACCACCGCCTGTGACAATCACACGTCTATCACTCCAAAACTCCTCTTTTAAAAGCTCTTTTGCAGTAGCATAGAAGATATCCAGAGGTTCAGCCATCGCACCGTCACCTGTTGTTTTGCAGGCAAGCTCTTTTGTCTGTGTCTCTAAAAGTGAATAGTTCGCAATGCCAAGCATTTTAAGGTTTGCCTGTGTGATAGGGTTGTGAATCATATTTGTATTTGCAGAAGGGGCAAGGACTTTGATGCCGGGATAGGCAAGGGCACATTGCAGAAGCATAGTATCTGCTATGGCATTGGCAAGTTTTGCAATGGTATTTGCCGTAGCAGGGGCAATGACCATTATATCTGCCCACTCTGTGATTTTGATATGGTTAAAATCACTTGCCCAATCTTCATTGGTGTCATCAAGAACTCTGTTTGATGAAAGTGTTTCAAAAGTAAGCGGTGCTATGAATTTTTTGGCACTCTCACTCATTACAACACGCACTTCTGCCCCTGCTTTTACAAAAAGACGTGTCAGCTCAAGAGATTTATAGATAGCAATAGAGCCTGTAACTGCTAAAAGAATTTTTTTGTTTTTAAGGAGATTATCTGCAATATTCATAAAAAACTTTCTATTTTTTGTAGTATTTTAGCAAAAAATCCTTAGATTTTACATTGAAGCGTGATATACTAAAGAAAAAGAAGGGGGGAATTTATGAATCAAAATGAGAAGATGAAGCGCTATTATGCCCGTTGTGATATGAGTCAGATCAAGGGACATCTCAAAGAGTTGCTTCAAAAAGCAAAAGAGGAGATAGTAGAGCTTGAGGTTGATGAGATAGATTTAGAGGAGATGGTTTTGGTGGATGTGCGTGAGCATGATGAGTTTGCAAGCGGTGTTATTCCTGCGTCTAAAATCTTTACAATTCCACGTGGAAAACTGGAGTTTGCAGTAGATGACAAGTTACTCAATTTGAGTGACCATAAAATTGTCTGCTACTGTCTGAAAGGGGCTCGTGGTCTGCTCGGTGCCCAGAGGCTCAAAGAGCTTGGATTTACAAATGTTGCAAATCTTAAAGGGGGTATTGAGAATTGGGTGAAATCATCAAAACCAATTAAAAACTATCTAGGTACTTTTACTTCTGTTTGTTGAAAAATTTGTAGTAAAAATCTTTAACAAGACGGAGCTTTGGTCGCGTGAGAACAAGATTTCCGCTTGTGATTGTACCGCTGGTAACGGTACTTCCAGCAGCTACCATTACATCATCTTCAATAGTTACCGGAGCAACAAGCTGTGAATCACTTCCAACAAATACATTTTTACCGATAATTGTTTTGTATTTGTTCTTTCCGTCATAGTTACAGGTAATGACACCTGCACCAATATTTGTTCCTTCATCTACCTCTGCATCACCTATATAGCTTAGATGTCCTGCTTTTACACCATTGAGTGTTGCTTTTTTTGTCTCTACAAAGTTTCCTATGTGGGTATCTGTAATATGCGAGAGAGGGCGAAGGTGTGCCATAGGACCACAATCTGAGTTTTGCATAACACTATCTTCAACAACACTACCTGCTTTGATATGAGAGTTGATGATTTTACTCTCTCCTGTTATACGACAGTTGTTTTCTATAATAGATTCTCCCTCGAAAATTACACTCTCTTCAATATAGATAGTGTCGGGAAGCTGCATTGTAACACCCTCTTGCATCCATTTAGTTTTGATACGGTTTTGCATAATGATTTCTGCATCGGCTAAATCTTTTTTAGAATTGACACCTTTGAACTCCTCTTCATCTACAAGGAGTGGAACTATTGATGTATCATCTGCTTTTGCCATAGCAATAACATCTGTAAGATAGTACTCTTGTTGGGCATTGTTATTGGAGAGTTTTGGTATATATTTTTCTAAAATTTTGCGTGAGAAGGCATATATTCCTGCATTTACTGTTGTTGTGTTGAGCTCTGCTTCATTGGCATCTTTTTGTTCTACAATATACTCAACATGGCCATCTCTTATAATGACTCTGCCGTAACCATTTGGGTCTTTGAGGTTAAAAATACTCATAATAATATCTGCATCAAGCTCCAAAAATCCCTTTAGAGCTTTTGCTGTAATGAGTGGCATATCACCATTGAGAACAAGAACTTTTTCATATTTTGGAGCTATATTCATAACTGCTCCACCTGTCCCTGGAAACTGTTTTGCATCCTGTTCTATAAAATTTATATCATCAAAATAGTTTTGCATTGCTTGAATAACTGCCTCTTTTTGATGTGCAACAACTACACTAATATCATCTGAAAGTTTTTGAGACTCTTTGATGATATGATAAAGCATCTCTTTCCCACTTATGGAATGAAGAACTTTTGCTTTGTCTGACTTCATACGGGAACCTTTCCCCGCTGCTAAAATAATAATACTGATATTTTCTTGCATATACTTCTCTTTAATAAAATGATCTTTCGTATTTTATCATCTTTTCTTTTACTTCTTTATAGATTGTTCATATAAGGATAGTATAATTTGAAAAAAACTATGAAAGCGCATTAATTGAAAAAAATAACACAAATACAACTAATTTCTATAGTCTCTCTCTTTTTATTGTTTGCAGATAATTATGCTTTTTTTACTAACCTGCTTAAAGTTTATCCTTTTGAAGAAAATTATGGATTTGTACTCTCCACAGCATTTGCTATTTATGTTTTAACTTTTCTTCTTTTCTCTTTGATTTCCTCTTATTATACAATTAAACCTTTGTTAATAATTGTATTGCTTGTCTCATCAATGACAAACTATTTTATGAATACATACAGTGTAGTGATTGATGATACGATGATTCGTAATGCGATGCAGACGGATATACATGAATCTATGGATCTTTTAAGTATAAAACAGTTTTTCTATTTTCTTTTTTTAGGATTTTTACCATCTTATTTTGTCTATAGGGTTGAGATTCAAAAGCAAAGTTTCAAAGAAGAACTGATCTCTCGCCTTAAATATATTACATTATTACTTGCAATACTTGGTGGCGTTGTTTATATCTTTAGTAAAAGTTATACTTCTTTTATCAGGGAACATAAACCTCTTCGTTACAGTGTCAATCCTCTCTATTGGATATATTCTGGTGGAAAATATATAGGGAAGACTTTTAACAGTGGAGAGATTGTAGTAAAACCTATAGGCGTTGATGCCAAACGTTTGCCTGATGCAAAAGATAATCGTCATAAACTTGTTATTATGGTAGTGGGTGAAGCTGCACGTGCTGATCATTTTTCACTTAATGGTTATAAGCGTGAGACTAATCCGCTGCTTTCAAAAGATGATATTTTGGATTTTTCAAATGTTTCCTCTTGTGGTACTGCTACAGCAGAGTCTGTTCCGTGTATGTTTGCAATTTATGGGAGAAAAGATTATAACTATAAGAGAGGAATTACAACAGAAAATGTTTTAGATGTGTTAAAACATACAAAGAAAATAGCTATTTTATGGAGAGATAATAATTCTGATTCCAAAGGCGTAGCACTCCGTGTTAATTATGAGTGGTATAAATATCCAAATAAAAATACAATTTGCGAAGGTATAGAGTGTCGAGATGAAGGAATGCTTGTCGGACTTGATGATTTTATTGAAAAAAACAAAGATAAAGATATTCTAATAGTGTTACATCAAATGGGAAATCACGGTCCTGCCTATTATAAACGGTATCCAAAAGAGTTTGAAAAATTTAAACCGGTCTGTAAAACAAATCAGCTAGAAGAGTGCTCTCAGCAGGAGATAGCAAATGGTTATGATAATGCAATTTTATATACAGACTATTTTTTAGATAAAGTTATACATTTCTTAAAAAAATATGATGATAAATATGATACAGCAATGTTCTATATGAGTGACCACGGAGAGAGTTTAGGAGAAGATGGCGTTTATCTTCATGGATTGCCTTATTTTATGGCTCCTGAAGCACAAACACATATTGGTGCTATGATGTGGTTGGGTAAAAGTATGCAGAAAAAAGTAGATATGCAACAGTTAAAAGATGAACGAAATGAGCATTTTTCTCAGGATAATCTTTTTCATACACTTCTTGGAATATTTCATGTTCAGACATCAGTATATGATAAAAAACTTGATGTCATTAAGCATAAATACTAAAGTATAATTAAATTTGTGGTATTATAATGTGATTATAAATTTTGACAAGGTAATTAAATGGATTTAGGTACGGTCATTGGTATTGTTTTGATTATGGCGCTGCTTCTTGGTGCTATGGTTATGGGGGTTGGGATCGGTGCTTATATCGATATTCCTTCAATGCTTATCGTTATCGGTGGTAGTATTGGTGCCTTAATGGTTTCATTTAAACCTGCTCAAATGAAACAATTTACAAAAATCTTTATGAAAGCTATTAAACCGGGTGAAGAAGATACCGGTGAGCTTATCAAAAAACTTGTAGAGTTTGCTACAAAAGCCAGAAAAGATGGTATTTTAGCCCTAGAGAGTGAAGTAAATAGTGAAGAGAATGAGTTTTTAAAAAAAGGGCTCTCTATGGCAATTGATGGAAGTGAGCCAGATACAATCCGTGAGCTTTTGGAGATAGAGATGGAGCAGACAAGTACCCGTCACAAGATAAATGGTTCTATCTTTAGTCAATGGGCAGGACTTGCTGGGGCGATGGGTATGATTGGTACACTTATTGGTCTGGTTGCGATGCTTTTGAATATGGCCGATCCTTCAGCTATTGGTCCATCAATGGCCGTCGCCTTGCTTACAACAATGTATGGTGCGATGATTGGGAATATCTTTGGTGCACCGATTGCAAATATCCTGGCAATTCGTAATGATGAAGAGACGATGGTAAAAGAGATGATACTTGAAGGTATTATGTCTATTCAGTCCGGGGATGCACCTCGTGTTTTAGAGGCAAAACTTCTTGCTTATCTGGCTCCGTCTGATCGTGTCAGCCAATTTGAGTAGAGTGAATTCTAATGGGTAAGCAAAAGTGTCCTGAATGTGAAGAGTGTCTGCCTGCCTGGTTAGCTGCTTTTGGGGACTTAATGTCTCTGCTTCTCTGTTTCTTTGTGCTCCTGCTCTCTATGAGTAGTATGGATGCTAAAAAAGTAAGTGAAGCTATCGGTTCGCTCTCTGGTGCTATGAGTGTTTTAGAGGGTGGTACAAAGACAGAGATATCTTCGCAACGTATTCAGGAATCTACACCGATTGAGTCTCAGGATGAGACAAGTGATACTGTCAATAGAATCAAACAGGCTGCAGCAGATGCTAATGAGATGATGGAAAAGGCTCAAGGTCCTGAAGTGACAGTAGATGAGGCTGAAGATGGCTTTGTCATTAAACTTCCGGCAGCACTCCTGTTTAAACCTGGAAGTGCAACGATTGAAAATCAAGATGCATTGCTTTTTTTAAAGCGAGTTGCCTTGATTATAGGTGAATTGCCAAATGATATGCAGGTAAGTATTCAAGGGCATACTGATAATTCAAATCCTGCTCCTTCCTCTCCTTTTAAAGATAATTGGGAACTTTCAACAGCACGCGCTATATCTGTATTGCATGAGTTGATTTTAGATGGTGTCAAACCTGCTCGTATGTCAGCTGCAGGATTTGCGCAATATCATCCAATTGCGACAAATGCAACAGCAACGGGTAGAGAGAAAAATCGTCGTGTTGAACTTCATTTTTTTGGGAAAAAGAGTGAAGAGAATAATAATAAGACAACATCTGTCTTAGATAAGGTAAATAAGTAGATAATGTTAAGAGTATTTTTAATGCTTATAGCATTGGGTAGCTTTGTTTTTGGTGCGGAGAGTGTAACTATTCCAACGGTTAATTTTTCTCTTTCTGCTCCAGATACACCACAGCAACTAGTATCTTCGTTAAATGTGCTTGTTGTTTTAACTCTACTTGTTCTGGCACCATCAATGGTGATGGTTATGACGACCTTTACCCGTTTTGTCATTGTTTTTGGTTTTTTACGCCAGGCACTTGGAACACAGCAGGTGCCTCCTACACAGCTTCTTGTAATGCTTGCTATGATTCTTACATTTTTTGTAATGGAACCGGTAGGTACAAAAGCATATGAAGAGGGAATAAAACCTTATGTAGCTGAAAAGATAGGTTATGAAGAGGCTTTTACAAAAGCATCTTTGCCATTTAAAAATTTTATGATTAGAAATACGCGTGAGAAGGATTTAGCCCTCTTTTTGCGCATACGCAAGATGGAAAATCCAAAGAGTGTTGCTGATGTTCCACTCTCTATTGTTATTCCTGCTTTTATTATTAGTGAGATGAAAACAGCCTTTGAGATAGGTTTTTTACTCTTTTTGCCGTTTTTGGTCATTGATATGGTTGTTGCTTCCATTTTGATGTCTATGGGTATGATGATGCTGCCTCCTGTTATGATATCGCTTCCTTTTAAGATACTTGTATTTGTTCTTATAGATGGTTGGAATCTTCTTATTGGTAACTTGATTGCCTCAATAAAATAGCATAAGGAAATAGCTTTTGGATTGTAAATATTTTGGTGAATGTGGAGCTTGTCGTCTTTACGAAGATGGATATGAAGGGCAGTTACGCAATAAATTGGAGCTAAACAGAGAAAGATTTAAGCCCTATTACACAAAAGATATAGAGATCTTTCAATCACCCCAGCAACACTACCGAGCGCGCAGTGAATTTAAGATATGGCACGTTGAAGATGATATCTTTTATGCGATGAATCATAAAGAGCATAAAGGAGTAGTGCTTATTGATAGTTGTCCGCAGGTCAATGAAGCTATAGATGTATTAATGCCTAAACTTTTACGTGAGATAAAAGAGCGTGAGATAGGTTTTAAACTTTTTGGTGCTGATTTTTTAAGTGCAGGTTCGGGTGAGATTGTTGTCTCTTTGCTTTACCATAGAAAGCTTGATGCAGCGTGGGAAGTTATTGCTAAAGAGATAGCTCAGAAGCTGGGTATCTATATTATAGGGCGCTCACGCAAACAAAAAGTGGTCATTGGGCAGGATTATGTCACAGAGTCTCTTCGTATAGATGAAAAAGAGTATAGATTTAACTATATTGAGAACTCATTTACACAGCCAAATCCTCGTGTGAATGAGCAGATGATATCGTGGGCTATGCGAGCATTTGGTAAAAATGATGGGGATTTGTTAGAGCTCTATTGCGGGGCCGGAAACTTTACCATTCCCTTTGCAACACTCTTTAACAAGGTACTTGCGACTGAGATATCCAAATCTTCCATCAATGCGGCAAAAGCAAATATGCAGCTCAACGGTGTAAGTAATATAGAGTTCGTACGTATGAGTGTAGAGGAGTTTGTCTCGGCACTTGATGGTGTGAGAGAGTATAGAAGAATGAAAGATATAGATATGCAGAGCTATAATCTCAAAGCTATTTTTGTTGATCCTCCAAGAAGTGGAATGGATGAATATACCTGTAATTTTGCATCACGTTATGATACAATAGTCTATATATCGTGTAACCCTGAAACACTTGTTTGTGATTTGGAAACGCTCACGCAAACACATGAAGTTGTAAGTATGGCGCTATTTGATCAGTTTCCATATACACACCACGTAGAGATGGGTGTAAAGCTTGTTAGAAGGAGCTCAGATGCCGTATAGAATTTTTGGTTTTGTACTTTTTGCACTTTTGTCTGTCAATCTCTCTGCAAATGATGAGATAAAGCGTATTGATACTTTGGTAAATGATATTGTTAAACTTA